>JACKQG010000330.1_pt1 | contig 70118 bp, 72 predicted proteins | sample 8237621 | NCBI WGS metagenome assembly JACKQG01 (sample SAMN15677084, study PRJNA649215) | marine metagenome | biome: marine; feature: Black Sea; material: saline water; isolation source: suspended particulate matter (SPM) from the Black Sea western gyre | collected 2013-06-09/2013-06-10 | depth... | reverse complement strand
TTAAAGCTATTCTGTATGTAAAGTCTTCATTATCTTGTGCCGATCCACCAAAAGCTATACCAACATTTCTAGTTCCATATTCTCCAGTTGTTATTTCACTAACTCCCTCAAATTCTTTCGTTGGTTCTTTGGTTTTTATATAAATTAGCCCGGCCATAGCGCTTGATCCAATTCTAGAGCCCTGTGGCCCTCTATGCACTTCAATTTGATCAACATCAAAAGTTGTTGCAATTCCTCCTTGTCCAGAATAATCAATATCATCTACTAAAAATCCAACTGCTGAATTGGGCGTCTTCTCATACCCGGATCTTTCGCCAATACCTCTAATTTGAAAATGTCTAGCTCTTGAGTCGCTTGCTGCAAAATTTAAATTTGGAACTAAAAAAGATAGCTGTTCAAAGTGCTTCATTGGCTGAGCTTTGATTTCATCAGAGCTTAGAAATATAACACTGGAATCTTCCTGTGCAGCAGATGTTTGCCTCCAACTGCCTTTAACAAATATTTCTTCAATAGGATCTGAAAATACTTCGGTGCTAAAAAAAGAAATCAGTGTTGAGATTAAAAAAACAAAGGCGTTGTTTTTATTGATGTTCATGCAATTCCTCCGCCATTATTGTATGGATCAGGTTCAAAGGGTTTCGGTTGAGATCTCAGGTCAAATGACCACCCCTTTGCAGTTGAAAGTATCTTATGATTTTTATAAAAAAAAATCTACAGAAAGTGGAACTCAATAGGGGATTTGTTTCACTAAGATTATTTCAGGCTGCAGAGCTAGCGATTAAGTATGCAAAAATTTACCCATTATCATTTAAATCAGTTTGATAGGTTTCAGTCAAAGCCATGACAGAAAGCAGAGTTAATAATGAAGCGAAGGCTATGTATACAGATACCCAAAATATACCGTAATCTTTCCACAACAAAGCAGCAATTGTTGGAGCAAATGCGCCGCCAAGAATTGCTCCAAATTGATAGCCTAAAGTTGCACCTGAATATCTAACTTCTGTACTAAATAACTCGGTGAAAAAAGCTGCCTGAGGGCCATACATCATAGAAACAAATACAAGCCCTCCTGAAATAGCTAGGACTATTAACCAAAAGTTTCCTGTATCTACAAGAGGGAATATTGCAAAAGCCCAAAGGCCTGTAAGAATTGCTCCTGCCATGAATACTCCCTTTCTTCCATGTCTGTCGGAGTATGAAGAAAAGATAAATTGAACTGGAACCATTATTGCTGAGGCAATTAACACTGCAGCCAACATATCATCTCTTGTGATATCAGCACTGGCTACACCGTATGCAAGTAGGAAAGCTATTAATATATAAAAAGTGACCTGAATTGAAAGAAAAGCACCAGCAGCTAAAGCTATTCTCTTTGGGTATTTTTGAATTGCTTCAAGTATTGGCGATCTTCTTATGGCATCTTCATTATTATCTTTCTGACTCTCTCTTAAAGCTTGAAGTTCTTTAAAGGCTTTGGTGTCCTCTAGATTTAATTGAATATACATACTTATACCAATGAGGATTGCACTAGCAAGAAAAGGAATTCGCCACCCACAGAAAAAAAAGAATTCTCAAAAAACAAAGACGCTTGTGGTAATAAAAGCTAAGTAAGCAAAAATAACCCATATAGAAGCGCCAACTGGAGAAAAGGCTCCATAATCCCCTTTTTGATTGGATGGCGCCCTCGCACTACCTAACAACATGGCGCCCCCCCATTGACCGCCGATAGCCAATCCCTGGGCAAATCTTAGTGAGGTTAATAAGATTGGGGCTGTAATACCTATCATTGCATAGGTTGGCAATAGCCCAATTAAAGTAGATGAAACACCCATTAGAATTAATGCCATGACCAAAGTTTTTTTTCTACCAACTCTATCACCGTAATGACCAAAGATAATCCCTCCTATCGGTCTAGCAATAAAGCCTGCGGCGAAGGTCAGAAGGGATAAAATTAAAGCGGTGGAAGGCGTGGCCTCGCCAAAAAAAGCTGTTGGGAATATCAGAGCGGCCGCAGCACCGTAAAGGAAAAAGTCATACCACTCTATACTGGTCCCAGCTAATGCAGTGAGGGCTACCTTTTGCATGTTGGATTGAGGATTACTATCAGTTTTCATATCCGTATATGATCAAAAGTTATGGTTTTAAAGTTTCTACTTCTTATTTTTTTTCTTTTTTGGCAGCTCTTTTTTCTTTTAGGGATTTACCTTTTTTCTTTACATTTTTTTGCTTATCTAGTCCTTTGGCCATGATGGTCTCCTGAATGCGTTTTTATAAGTATAAAAGAAAAAGAGGGATGGTGGGTCTGGGTGGACTCGAACCACCGACCTCACCCTTATCAGGGGTGCGCTCTAACCAAGCTGAGCTACAGACCCAATAAATTGGGAAAAGCGATTATAAACTAAACAATGATCTTGGGAAACTAACGAATGAATTAATCCAGCTTACCTTCATCTCGAAGTTTTTGACGGATTTTTGTAGCACTAATTTCAGTTACCGAGCTGTCAAATACCTCTTCTTCAAATGAGTAACCGACTCCTCGCCCATAGGTAATGTTTACAATATTTGGTACCAACATAATTTCATATTCTTGACCTCTCTGGAAACCATCTTTTAAAAGACCAGCTTCAATATTTTTACAAACTTCATCCCAATCAAAGGGATTATCATCCTGCCCATCTCCTCCAGATGCACCCTGAACATCACGAACCTGGATTGCGACCTGACCTGTTTTTGCAACGCATCGCTTGAAAAGTGCTTGGTGGCCGTCATGCCAAGGCTGCCATCTTCCCAGCATTTGTACTGTTGGTTTTTTCCAATCAAACATCTTTTAAAATCTCCTTAGCTATATCATCGTGATTGTGCTCATTCCATTCAGTAATGTGAAAATCAACCCTGTCAGGATCTTGGAAAAGCTTATTAGTATCTTCGTATCTTCCCTCTTTAATAGTATCCATCCATATTACGATGTCGGCATCAAAATTTTCTCGCGTTTCTTTGGTGGGGCATACAAAATCACAGACAACATATCTTCCATGCAATTTTTCAAAATCTGCAAAGGTCTTCATTCTCATGGATTGTCTTTTTCTTCCTTCATCTGAAAAGTCCCAATCATTTGACATCTTCCTTACTTGATCAGCGTTATACCATGCAGCATTCAACAATGGCACTAACCTCTGTGTTAGGTATGTTTTCCCGCTACCCGGTAATCCCATTACTAATATTTTCATATTTTTTCACTTCCTATTAGTGATTTATTTTTTGTTGACTCATACAGACTAAAGAATAAATAAAACAGAGGCATTAATGTTGCATATTTTATAGTGGTTGCTGCAATCAAAAACCATAAAGAACCATCAGTCCCAATGATCCCTCCAAACAACCCAAAACCAAGTTGAATGCTCATAAAAATTGCAGTGAGGGCAAATAATTTGGTCGCAACTTCTTCTGTTAAATTCCAAGACTCTCCAAAAGAATCCATCACACCCTTACCTTCAAACATAATAAATAATGGAAATAATCCAAGGCGACCATACAAATAAAAACCCGGCAGAATTAACATCAAGAATCCTAGTCCATATGCAATAGAATGCAAAATATTTGCCCACAGAAGCGGAAAAAACTTTCTCAAGCCTGCAAAAAGGGCTTGATAAGGGCTGACTGAGCCATCGTTAGACAGTGAGCGAAAAGCTGTCATGCAACCTCCGCTTAGAGCTACTGAGAGTATTAGAGAAGCTAGAACTAAAAGAAATACCTGAGTAGAAATTTCACCAATTGCTTCTAACGCCGCTGTGTCTGAGCTGGCTTGAATATCTAAAGAGGCTATTAGATTTGCTAACGCAATTTCAAGAGTCATTACTGGCAAACACAAGACAACCAAGTATCCAACGTTGCGCAAGCAAAAATTAATAGATGAAAAAAACTGTTGCATATTTTTATACTTAAATCGAAATTATATTATTAATTCTGGAGAGTTATTTTTTTAAATTTTCTTTTGCCTACTTGGTAGACAGCTGAGGTACCTGAAGAAATTTTATATTTGGTATCTGTGATTTTTTTTTCGTCAATTCTTACAGCCCCTTGCTTAATCATTCTAATTGCTTCTGAGGTGCTACTAGTCATCTCGCAATCTTTCAAGAGATTAGCCAATGGAATTGAGCCCTCTGATACAAACAAAGATGCCTCTTCTATATCATCTGGAATATTCTTTTTTTGAAATTGATTGATAAAATTTGTTTCTGCGAGATCAGCTGACTCTTCATCATGGAAGCGTGAAATAAGCTCTTTAGCTAACTCAATTTTAATGTCTCTAGGGTTTCTTCCATTCGTTTGATCTGCTTTAAGTTCTGCAATCTCATCAGTGGTTTTAAAGCTTAATAAATCAAACCATCTCCACATTAGCTCATCCGAGATAGACATAATTTTTCCAAACATTTCATTTGGAGCCTCATCAATACCAACATAATTATCTAAAGATTTAGACATTTTATTTTTTCCATCTAAACCCTCAAGGATTGGAACTGTAATAACAACTTGAGGTTCTTGTCCAAATGCTCGTTGCAGTTCCCTGCCAACTAAAAGATTAAATTTTTGGTCGGTGCCTCCCAGCTCAATATCTGCTTTAAGTGCAATAGAATCATTGGCTTGAATCAATGGATATAAGAATTCATGAAGTGCTATGGTTTGGTTGGACTTATATCTTTTACTAAAGTCATCACGCTCAAGCATTCTCGCTAGGTTATATTGAGAGGCAAGTTTGATTATACCTTCTGCGCCAAGCTTATTGCTCCACTCAGAATTAAACCTTACATGCGTAAGTTTTGGATCTAATATCTTGAAAACTTGTTTTTCATATGACTTGGCATTTTCTTTTATTGCCGCCTCATCTAGAGCAGGTCTTGTTTTATTTTTTCCAGAAGGATCTCCAATCATTCCAGTAAAATCGCCTATCAAAAATATTACCTGGTGACCTAATTGCTGGAAATGTCTTAATTTATTAATGAGTACTGTATGACCCAGATGTAAATCTGGAGCAGTAGGATCAAAGCCAGCTTTAACAACAAGCTGCTTTTTTGATTTGAGTTTTGCTAATAGCTCCTCTTCGCTAATCAGCTCATCAATACCTCGTTTAATTAGATTAAGATTTTCTTTCATGAGTTATCATTTATTATAGTATTTAATCGAATAAATGTTTGAAATCTTATGACTGAACACTCAAAAGCTCATTTTGTATTTAAACCAATTATTAGGGGAATGGCGATTTCAGAAAGTGATGAATTATTTCCGGTGGGAAAGGTTTACTGTGTGGGCAAAAATTATGCCGATCATGCAAAAGAAATGGGCGGAGAAGTGGATCAGGACCAGCCGTTTTTTTTTAGCAAACCTCCTCAAGCCATCACGCAATTAGCCTCTATTCCTTTTCCCACTCAAACAGATGATCTCCATCACGAAGTAGAGCTTGTTGTTTTTTTAAGATCAGAATGCTCGAATATATGTCCAGGAGAAGCCAGTCAGCATATTTTTGGATATGGGGTTGGAGTAGATCTAACCAAAAGAGATCTTCAAACTGCTGCAAAAAAAAATGGAAAGCCTTGGGACCTAAGTAAGGGATTTGATAATTCGGCACCTATCTCAAAAATTTATAAAAAAGAAGGGTTCCTTATGCATGAAGGCAAAATTTCCCTTAAAGTTAATGGGCAAAACAGACAATCCAGCAATCTAAAAAATATGGCATGGAAAGTCGATGAGTTAATCAGTTGGTTATCTAAATTTATAACACTTGAAGCTGGGGATATCATCTTTACCGGAACTCCCTCTGGAGTAAGTAGGCTTTTACCAAATGATAAAGTTGAAGCAACAATAGAAGAGATTGGAACGCTTTCATTTGAATTGATTAAATAAATTTAGAAATTGTGAGCACCTATAAACCCAATACCAAAATACTGCCTTTTATTTTGTTAGCGGTATTTGGAGTATTGTTAATTTATGATGCAGGGATCGAGCAAGAAGAGGTTCCATCAGAGATAGTTACTGAAACTTTATCACTGCCAACTCAAAGCATTCCTAGCATTCAAACTAAAAAAATTCACACTGTTAAAGGTGGTGAAAATCTATCACTGATATTTGAAAAATATAAAGTCCCATTAAATGAAACATACAAAATATTTAAAAAAGATATTGCTAATGAAGTAAAAAATATACTTCCTAACGATAGAATAGAGTTTCTATCCTTAGATGGAAAGCTGCAAAAAATAATTATTCATAAAAGTCCCCTGCTCTCTTATCAAGTTCAAGTATTACCAGAAATAGTTATTGATAGAGCTGAAAAAGAACCGGAACTTATTCAATCATTTAGATCTGGATTAATAGAATCATCTTTCTATTTAGCTGGGCTAAAAAATGATATTCCAGAGAGTGTGATTATGGATCTAGCTTATATTTTTGCATGGGATATTGATTTTGTTTTTGATATAAGAGTTGGTGATAAATTTAGACTCCTATACGAAACACCGTTTGTAGATGGACAACAAATTGAAAATGGAAGCATTTTATTTGCAGAATTTTACAATCAAAATAATCGATTTACTGCAATTAGATACAAAGGCAAAAATAAAGAATGGGAATACTTTAATGAGAATGGAGGGAGTTTAGAGAAAGCTTTTTTGAGAGCGCCGCTTGATTTTGCATATGTAAGTTCTCAGTTTAACCCAAACAGAAGACACCCGATCCTTAATACTATCAGGGCTCACAATGGTGTTGATTATGCAGCAAAAAGGGGGACGCCAATTCGAGCAACTGGTGAAGGGGTTATTCAATCCGTGGGATGGAAGAGTGGGTATGGAAGAACAATAGTGATTCGTCATGGGGGGGAAATAACGACTTTGTATGCTCATTTAGATAAGTATCATCCGCTCATTGCTAAGGGAGCAAAAGTATCTCAAGGACAAACCATAGGTTATGTAGGTGACTCAGGTTTGGCAACGGCCCCTCACCTGCATTACGAATTTAGAATTGGCGAAAAAAGAACAGATCCTCTTAAGGTAGCACTACCTTCAGCATCGCCTTTAGATAAATCTAACATGGATCAATTTCAATCATTCAGAAATAATTACATAGAAATAGCAGATCAGTTATTATCTAAAGAGCCAAATGAAAACCTCTTCAGATAAAATTTTTATCGGCACAATGAGTGGCACCAGTCATGATGCAATTGATATCTGCGCTTTAAAAATTACTAATCAAATTAGTCTATTAAATTTTTGTTCTTTTAAATATCCCTCAGCATTGAGAGAAAACATTTCCAAGGTAATCCAGAAACAAGAATTAAGTCTTGATATGTATTTCGAGCTTGATAGAAAAATTGGGCTTGCTTTTAGCAAATCAATAAATAGATTCCTTACTCAAAATAAAATCAATAAAAAGAATGTTGGGGCAATTGGTTTGTCAGGTCAGACACTATACCACCAGCCAAAAGGTAAATACCCATTCTCCATTCAAGCCGGGAATCCAAATATAATTGCAAATGAATGCGGAATAGATGTGATTGGTGATTTTAGAAATGATCATATAAAACTTGGCGGTGAAGGTGCCCCCTTAGTTCCAGAATTTCATCAAAAATTATTCGCAAAAAAGAACACTTCTTTGGTCATATTAAATATCGGTGGGATTTCAAATTTTACCTTCTTAAATGGTAAGAATAGTTTTTATGGTTCTGACTGCGGGCCTGGCAATGCACTGATTGATATTTACTGTCAAAAATTTTTAAACCGCCCCTTTGATAGAAATGGTAATCATGCAAAAAATGGAGTGATTCATTCTCCTTCACTTAAAAAAATGTTAAGCCATCCGTATTTTAAGAGACGTCATCCAAAATCTACAGGCAAAGAAATTTTTAACATAAGATTTATTCCTAAGCAGCTTTTAAAAAGACCTTCTCACGATATATTAGCTACCCTGACTGAGCTCACTGCCATCTGCATAGCAAAATCAATTCACTCACTCAAACAATCACCACAAGAAGTAATTGTTTGTGGTGGAGGGTTAAAAAATAATTTCTTGGTTAGCTCAATTGAGAGACATATCAATGTAACTCTCACTGCAAGTGATCAATATGGTATAAATCCTCAAGCTATCGAGGCCATGGCATTTGGTTGGATGGCAAGACAGCGACTTAATAAAAATCCCCTGACTGTAAAAAAAAATAAAGGGTTGCTAGGAACTCTGACTAAAGCTAGATAGTAAAAGACTCACCACACCCACAAGTAGTTTTTGCATTTGGGTTAGTAACCAAAAATCTTGAGCCAGATAAGTCCTCTACATAGTCTAAGGTTGAGCCATAAAGGTATGGGTATGAAAGAGAATCTAATAAAATAGTAAATCCATCAAAATTAACAATATCATCGTCGCCCTCAGGGCTATCATCAAACTTAAAACCATATTGAAAGCCTGAGCAGCCACCACCAGTTACATAAACCCTAAAATAATTTGAATTATTACTGGGCAATAAGTCTTGAATACGCTTTATAGCATTGCCACTTAAGTTAATTGATGTCATGTCAGGGCTCATTGAATACATAGTTTATAGGATTAAAAATATATTCAACAAGATTAAAGCGAAAATATTTTTCTCTCAGAGCTATAGAAGCGCTAAGATATAACTGAAATGAGCCTATATCTAGTTTTTAAAGTCCTACATATCCTGTTCATGGTTTCATGGTTTGCTGGTATTTTTTACTTACCTCGTCTATTTGTGTATCACGTAGAGAGTGAAAATCAGGATACAAAAGATCAATTAACAACCATGCAAACAAATTTAATAAGATTCATTACTCCCCTTGGTCTATTGGCACTATTGTTTGGTTTAATGATGGGTTTTCTAGGTTCTGATTGGGTTGGATTTTTTTCTCAAAACTGGGTTATTGCTAAACTTTTTATAGTTTTGCTTTTAATACTCTATCAAATTTTTTGTTGGAAGATTCTCAAGGATCTTAGTTCGCATGCACATCAGTGGACTGGCTTTAAATTAAGAGTTTTTAATGAGTTACCAGTTTTACTGTTGCTTGCAGGCATTGTTGCTGCTGTCTTTAAGTTTTAAAATCCCTCGTTTTAAATAAAAATACTTAGTTGAAGTTTGATATAATTGAATATTGTTACTGTCGCTGTCTATAAAAACTTATTACTAAATATCCTTGAAAAGAACAAATTCAGAATCGCTTTTCGAGCAAGCTCAATCCCTCATGCCTGGAGGAGTAAATTCACCAGTCAGAGCCTTTAAAAATGTTGATGGCAAGCCTATTTTTTTTAAATCTGCAAAAGGCCCAATCTTAATTGATGAAGATGATAATCAATACATAGATTTTATCGGCTCGTGGGGACCGATGATTCTTGGTCATTCAAATCCAATTATATTGGATGCTATCAAAGCTCAACTTGAGCTTGGTACAAGTTACGGCGCTCCTACAAGTTTAGAAAATAAACTTGCAAGTATAATTAAAGGCCAGGTTCCCTCAATGGAAAAATTACGAATGGTGAACTCGGGAACTGAAGCAACAATGAGTTGCATAAGACTAGCAAGAGGTTACACAGGTAAAAATAAAATTATTAAATTTACCGGTTGTTATCATGGTCATGTTGATTCATTGTTGGTCAAGGCTGGGTCTGGTGTCTCTACTTTTGGCTTGCCAGATTCTCCTGGAATACCAAAAGAATTAGCAGCACTTACTTATAGCTGTCCTTATAATAATATCGAAGCTTTGTCAGAAATTATTAATGAGATTGGCGATGATCTTGCAGCAATTATTGTCGAGCCTATAGCAGGTAACATGGGGTTTATTCCAGGAGAACCTACATTCCTTGATGCTTTGCGAGAGTGTTGTAACCAATGTAACGCTCTGCTTATATTTGATGAGGTGATGTCAGGTTTTAGAGTGGGACTAGGAGGAGCGCAGGCGATATATCAGATTCAGCCTGATTTAACTGCCCTTGGAAAAGTTATAGGTGGCGGACTTCCTGTTGGCGCTTTTGGAGGCAAGCAATCTGTGATGGACCAACTCGCCCCATTAGGTCCTATATATCAAGCAGGAACGCTATCTGGTAATCCATTGGCAATGAGTGCAGGCATTGCATTAATAGAAAATTTGATTCAAGACAATCCATTTGACAGATTAGAAAAAGCCTCCTCAGAAATAATGCTGCATACAAAAAAATTAATGAATGAAAAAGGCATACCCTTCTCAACGGCTTCAGTTGGAGGCATGTTTGGTTTTTTCTTTTCCGAACATTTACCACAAAATTTTGAAGATGTTGTTAAAGGTGATGATCAGATGTTTAAAAAGTTTTTTTATGCTGCATTAAATCGTGGTATATACTTTGCGCCTTCAAAATATGAAGCCGGATTTATATCCTCAACCCATGATCAATCTATTCTAAATCAAACTAAAAGTAAGATTGAAGACGCAATAAAGGAGTTATAAAAATGAAAAATGATATTAGCGCTATTGGAAATGCTCTTGTTGACACTGTTTTTAAAGTTGAGCATAACCTTATTACAGAGCTTGGTTTGGAAATCGACCAAATGACACTCTCAAGTGCTGAGGAGCATGCGCCAATAATAGAAAGGCTTATTGCCTCTGGAGCGGATACTGTATCAGACTGCGGAGGCTCTGCAACTAATAGTCTTGTTGCAGCGGCCAGCTATGGTGCTAAGTGTTTTCATGTCTGCAAAGTATCTGATGATGAAGATGGGAAAAGATATCTTCAAAGCTTAAAAGAAGCTGGGGTTGACCACAAAGGAAATAAAGCATCGGCAGACTCTCTCCCAACTGGTAAGTGCCTCATCCTTGTTACGCCAGATGCCAAAAGAACAATGACTACCGCATTAAATGTTAGCTCGCTAATGGATGAGACTGATCTTGATTTAGATGAAATTGCAAATTCAAAAATTTTCTACATTGAAGGATATATGGTAACAAGCGAAGAAAATTATAAAGTAACACTAAAGGCTCTTCATCATCTTAAAAACTTCCCAGATGTGAAAATAGCTCTCTCATTATCTGATCCAGGAATTGTTATGGGGTTTAAAGATAAATTTTATGAAATAGAGTCTTTTGGCTTGGACTATATTTTTGGAAATGATGATGAGGCGATGGCCTTCGTAGATGCAAAAGATACAGAAGAGGCATTCACCAAACTTCAAGAAAAATCTTATACCTCAATAATTACTATGGGCGAACAAGGCAGCGTAGTGGTTACCACCGATGAGATTATAAATACTCCCAATGTTCAAATTGATCCTATTGATACCAATGGTGCTGGAGATATGTTTGCGGGTAGTTTCTTATATGCATTGCTCCAAAACCATGATTTAAAGTCTTGCGCTGAATTTGCAAATTATGGAGCATCAAAGGTTGTAGAAACATTTGGGCCCAGACTTACCCATGCAGGATACAGAGAAGTATTAAATAATTATAAAAAAAGCTAGCTTATTAGCCTGCTTTCTGATAATTTCATGCGCCTAAAAACTTTTATTTATTAAAATATGCCAAAAAAAGCAGATACAAAAAAATCTACTGCTAAAAATACAGTTGCCAAGAAAACTCCAGCAAAAAAAGTTCCAGCAAAGAAGGTAACAACTAAAAAAGTTTCAGCTAAAAAGGTTGCAGCTAAAAAGATCCCTGCAAAAAAAACGACTGCAAAAAAAAGAACAACGCCAATATCTTCATACAAAGGCCGTAAAGGTGAAAAGTATATGAGCGCTGCAATGAAAAAACACTTTACTGCTGTTTTGATCGAATGGCGTGAACATTTGCAAGAAGAGATGCAAAAAACTTTCGATCATCTTAAAAATAAGGGTGAGTCATATGCAGATCCAATCGATAGGGCTTCTCAAGAAGAAGAGTTTGCTTTTGAGCTTAGAACAAGAGACAGAGAGAGAAAGCTTATTAATAAAATTGCAAGCTCCCTAGAACAAATCAAACAAGATGACTACGGATACTGTTATGCTTGTGGAATAGAAATAGGAGTAAAAAGACTTGAGGCTCGTCCGACCGCTACACATTGTATTGATTGTAAAACACTTGATGAAATCAAAGAAAAACAACTTGGTGGTTAGCAACCTAGCTCATAAAAGTTTCTTTTAAGCTTTTGAATAAAAAAAATAAAGCATCTTCAGTAAAAACTCCAAAAATACTAAAGGAAAACAAATTTAGCCCTCTTGCAATTGAGGTAGTTAAAAAATTAAAGCAATCTGGCTTTCAGGGATATCTAGTTGGTGGCTGTGTCCGTGATTCTCTTGTTGGAATAAAAGCAAAAGATTTTGATGTTTCAACAGACGCAACTCCTGAAGAAGTTAGAAAAATTTTTAGATCTTCAAGAATTATTGGCAAAAGATTTCGCTTGGTTCATGTTTTTAGCAGAAATGAATTGATTGAAGTCTCAACCTTTAGAGCAAATGCCTCAAAACAAGACAATAACTCAGGCGTTGTTAAAGATTCAGAAGGAAAAATCCTTAGAGATAATGTTTGGGGGACTCTAGAAGAGGATTGTATTAGAAGAGACTTCTCTATTAACGCTCTATATTTTGATCCTATAGAAAATCATTTATGTGATTTTCATGATGGTCTTCAGCATATACAAAAAAAAATTCTTGTTTCTATTGGTGATCCCCTCATTCGATTTGAAGAAGATCCTGTAAGAAGTTTGCGTGCCATTCGATTCAGCTCAAAGCTAAATTTTAAGCTTGCCAATGATGTTAAAGAGGCTATTTATCAGAAAGGTCATTTACTTGGAAACATTTCTAATGCAAGAATGTTTGATGAGTTTTGTAAAATCTTTCTTACAAAAAAAGCCCTAGATAATTTTAATAAACTGGATGCGTTTGGTGTTTTAAAGTATTTAATCAATACAGATGAGTACACGGAGAACTCATTTGGTTTGAGGTTTCAACACGCTGCATTAATTAATACTGACAATAGATTAAAGGCATTAAAATCTGTCACTCCAGGATTTCTAATTGCTGCTTTGCTTTGGCCGAGACTTATTGATGCTTCCAAAGAAAAAGGGAATCTTAATCTGAGAAAGTTTTTTAGGAGCATGGATAGAATTATTAGAGAGCAACAATTATTGACTGCTGTTCCAAGAAAATTTCATGGATACATTAAGGATATTTGGTCACTACAATTAAAACTTGAAACTCGTTTAGGGCACCAGCCATATAAGGTTTTAAATCATCCTCGTTTTAGAGCTGCCTATGACTTCTTGCTTTTACGGGAAGAGGCAGCAAGAGATTCTCAAGGTATGGGTGAGTGGTGGACGCAATTTCAAAAGATTAATCGACCGAGTAAAATTGAGTTACTCAAGTCATTAAGAGAATCAAGGAGCGGTCCAGTTGAGAAAAAATTTGGTTTCTTGGAAGAGTTAAGCTAATCTTTACCAAACAGAGTAAAAACCTTATGGAACCTGCTTTACAGGAAGCTCCGCTTCCAAAATATATTGCGATTGAAGGACCAATTGGCGTTGGCAAGACTACACTTGCCCATAAAATTGCTAAGACTTTCAATTATGATGTATTTTTAGAGCAACCAGCAGAAAACCCTTTTCTTAAAAATTTTTATAGAAATCCAAAACAGTCTGCGCTAGCCACTCAATTGTTCTTCTTGTTTCAACGCATGCAGCAAATTGAGGATCTAAAACAAAGGTCATTGTTTGAGCCTGTGCGCGTTGCTGATTTCTTGATTCAAAAAGACAGATTATTTGCTGAGGTAACTTTATCCGAGGAAGAAATGGGTTTGTACGACAAGGTCTATGAACATTTAACCTTAGATGCCCCTTCGCCCGATTTAGTCATTTATCTTCAGGCTCCAGTAGAAGTTTTATTAGAGAGAATAAACAAACGCGGCAATCCTGATGAAAAATTTCTAACCATTGATTATTTAGAAAGGCTGAATGATGCTTACTCAAAATTCTTTTTATATTTCGAAAATGCGCCTCTGTTAATTATCAATGCATCAGATATTGATCTCGAGAGCGGCGGTTCTGATTATGACATGCTAATTGAAAAAATTATGTCTGATCCTAGGGGAAAAAATTTCATCAATCCCCAGCCCTCTATCTTATAAAAAACTCAGGCAAGTTTATGGCTGAAAAAAAATACCTGCCTCCTAAAAATCTCGACAATCCATTCATAAAAAACTTAAATGAATACAATGCGATGTATCAACTATCTATTGAGGATCCTCAAACTTTCTTTGGGGAACAAGCTAAAGAAAACTTGGCATGGATAGAACCTTTTACCAGCGTCCATAATAATAAATTTATTGATTCAAGATGGTTTGAAGGGGGCAAAATCAATATTGCCTATAACTGCATTGATAGGCATTTAGAATCTCATGCAGACAAAACCGCGCTCATCTGGGAAGGAGATGATCCAAGTCAATCTCAAGAAATTACTTATGCTGAATTACATCTTAATGTTTGTAAATTTGGAAACATTTTAAAAAATTTAGGAGCCTCGAAAGGATCAAGGGTATGTATATATATGCCAATGATCCCTGAGGCAGCCTTCGCAATGCTGGCATGCGCAAGAATTGGCGCCATCCACTCAGTGGTATTTGGAGGATTTTCTCCAGAATCACTGAAGGACAGAATTTTAGATGCAGATTGCAGCATAGTTATTACAGCAGATGAAGCTATCAGAGGTGGGAAGAAAATTCCTCTTAAAGAGAATGTTGATACTGCCTTGTTAGATTGTCCAGGAGTTGACCATTGCCTTGTTATTAAGCGAACCAATGAAAAGATTGATTGGGTTGCAGACAGGGATATAAATTATGAAGAGATGTTTAAAGAGGCATCCAGCGAGTGCCTATGCGAACCAATGAATTCAGAAGACCCATTATTTATTTTGTATACATCTGGCTCGACAGGAAAACCAAAAGGCGTAATGCATACCACTGGAGGATACTTGCTGGGCGCACATTTAAGCTTTAAATATCTTTTTGGCTATAAAGCTAATGACAAATATTGGTGCACTGCAGATGTTGGTTGGATTACCGGCCATACCTATATCCTCTATGGGCCTTTATCTAATGGAGCTACCAGCTTAATGTTTGAGGGAATTCCAACATACCCTAGCCCTTCTAGATTCTGGGAAATTTGTGATAAACATCAAATCTCTATTTTTTATACAGCGCCCACTGCCCTAAGAGCCTTGATGGCACAAGGAGATAAGCATGTACTTAAAACTAGCAGGCAAAGCCTTCGTATTTTAGGAACTGTGGGCGAGCCAATTAATCCTGAGGCATGGGAGTGGTATTTCAAAGTGGTTGGTAATGAGGCTTGTCAAATCATTGATACCTGGTGGCAAACGGAAACGGGCTCTGTCTTGATTTCTCCCATTGCAGGCATCACACCAGTAAAACCAGGATCAGCAACCCTGCCATTTTTTGGAGTTAAGCCTGAACTTGTCAATGAAAATGGAATTATTTTAGAGGGGGAGCAATCTGGAAATCTGATCATCACTCAATCCTGGCCAAGTCAGATAAGAAGCGTATACGGAGATCATCAAAGAATGATTGATACATATTTTTCAACTTATGAGAATGCGTATTTTACTGGTGATGGTGCTAAAAGAGATAGCGATGGATACTTTTGGATTACTGGTAGGGTTGATGACGTGTTAAATGTATCTGGACACAGACTTGGAACGGCTGAAATAGAGAGCGCTTTGGTGCTGCATGAGAAAGTTGCCGAAGCGGCAATTGTAGGTTTTCAACACCCAATAAAAGGCCAAGGTATTTATGCATTTGTGACACTCATGGTTGGAGAGGAAGAGAAAGAAAGCTTGATAGTTGAGTTACAGAATTTTGTTGCAAAAGAAATTAGTCCAATTGCAAAACCTGATCTTATTCAATGGGCTCCAGGACTGCCAAAGACTAGATCCGGAAAAATCATGCGAAGGATTCTAAGGAAGGTTGCTGATGGTGAGTTTAATGATCTTGGTGATACTTCGACTTTAGCTGATCCGGGAGTGGTTGAGGATTTAATTGCTAATAAAGTAAATTTAAAAATAGCTAACTAATAAACACCCTATTCCAACTACAGAAGTCATTATTACCAAATAATTATTAAGGGGTTCCTCTTCCATGAACTGCATTTCTCCTTTCGAATTATAAAAAATATCAGGTTTAATTAAGAGCGTCATGGTATTAAGCGCATGCATAAAAAATATTACCAAAACAAACCAATGAGCTTCTTCGATAATTGCTGCAAAGCTTAGGAGCAAAAATGGGGTATCAAAAATTACTAAAAACTTTCTGTTGTTTGGATTATAAATAAATCCAAAAATATTAAACTTCTCTTTTATCAAAAAAAGAATGATAAGGGCTGAAATTAAATACAAGCATCCGAGAATGAAAGCAAACATTTATTCTATTTCAATGACCAGGTTTTATTTAATGAATTAAAAGCTGCTGTTCCATCTTCAAGCAATTTGTATAGGTGAGCTTCCAGACTCCAAATTGCAATAGGATGAAGTTTTGGGTCAACATCATCATAGACGCTGATTACTAAATCTTCAGAAGTAACAGTCGAAAATAACTTTAGCTTGGAGATCACTTTTCTTTCCCGTTCTAGCCTATGGTCAATGATCCAATCGACTACGGACATTGGATCTTCCAGAAAATCACCATGACCAGGGCCTATTTTATTAAAATTATAATTCCGCAATAACTCCAAAGAGCTCAAATAATCTTTCATAGAGCCATCGGGGTGAGCAATGACAACAGTGGAACCATTCATAATATGATCTCCTGTAAGCATCACTTTTTCCTCTTGAATTAAATAGCATAAATGATTTGAAGCATGGCCAGGAGTGTGAACCGTCTCTATTGTGTATTCATCAGTTTTAATTAAATCTCCATGCTCAAGAATACGATCGGGTTTAAAAGTTCTATCTTGAAGGGAGTCATCTTTTTCAAGCAATCGACCCATCAAGGGAACCTCAAGCATTTCTCCTAGAACTTTAGCTGCAGGGGAATGATCTCGATGAGTGTGGGTAACTAAAATGCGTTTAATTTTTCCCTGGCCAAGATTAATTAAGTGTTCTATGTGCGCATCAATTTTTGGTCCTGGATCTACAAGTGTAATATCTTCATTGCCAATTAGATAACTGTTTGTTCCTGGACCAGTAAACACACTGCCATTAGAGGCTGTAACTCTTTCAATAAATGCTCTAGACATTGTCATATCCCTCCTCTCCAGGAAGAAAGCCAACCCACTTACCATCTCTTTTAATAAATTTGGGAAGTATTGGAGGAATTGCTTCGTCTCCCAAGCTTTCAAAATAATTAAAGGCTTCTGTGCTAGAGGAAAATTCAGCTAATTTTTCAATATTTTTTATGGTTGGAAGAATCATATTTATTTCTCCATTTTTTAATTTATTTAGAGCATCAATAGGTTTAACCCAAAAACTCTCAGTTAATTCAAAACCATCATGGCTAGCTAATTGCTTGGCATTAACCTTGGCAAGAAAAAATCTAGTATCAAATCTTTTTGGTTCAATTGCTGGAGTAATCCAGTGCGCGCAAGGCACAATATTTTTAACTCTTAAGTTCAAAGATTCAGACACACAGATATCTTTAAAAGTAGTGTCTTTATTGTTGAGTTCTTTTCTTAACTTACCAAGTCTTTGTGCATCCTGCATAATAGAATTTTCGGGATTTGCAAGCAGCACTCCGACTTCCTCAAAGCACTCTCTAATGCATGCAATCCAAAAAGCAAGCCCGTTTTTCTCAACCCCAAGCCATCTTGAGGCTTCTGCATCTTCCATTCCTTCACAATGTCGATATAAATCATATTCAGAGTCTTCAGGGTCTAATTTCCCGCCTGGAAAAACGTACAAACTTCCAAAGGGTGGTCTGCTGCTTCTCTTAACCATAAATATTTCAAGACCACCTTCTTGAACCTCTCGCATTAAAATAACTGTTGCTGCTGGTTTAATGGGTGTTGTCATAATTTATATCAATAGTATGGTGTTTTATTATCCTTTAGAATACAACTTAATGGAAATCACAGATTCACTTGCAACTGATATTAAAGATGCCCCAGACTGGTTCCATTCGGCTATATCTCAAAGCCCCAGAAAAGAAAACCTCAATCATCCGCTTGGTAATGTTGCCTATCAAGTCTGGGATAGGAAAGATGCTCAAGATATTATTATTCTTATTCATGGTACAGGCGCTCATAAGCAATGGTGGGACCCAATTGCACCACTTTTATGTAACAAATTTTCTATAATTGCTCCAGATCTTCCGGGGATGGGTGAGTCTGATCATAGAAATGCATATAATTTTGAGGACTTCAGCGATGCATTAATCGCAATTATTCATCAGGAAAAAATTGTTCACGGTAATCAAAAAGTTTATCTAGTAGGCCATTCTTTAGGCGGGCATGTTGCAGGATTTATGGCAAGTGAATTTCAAGACCTATTTCATGGAGTTGTGATGATTGATTCTCCTATTCGCCCTCCGACTTATGACTATGATAAACATGAAAGCACTGGTCCGCTTCGAAGAATCAAATACTATCCAGATAAGGTTTCAATCATAGAAAGATTTAGACTGATGCCTCCTCAAAACTGTGACAACGGTTGGTATCTTAGATATATAGCAGAGCACTCAATTTTAAATGTTGAAGAAGGCTGGAGATGGAGGTTTGATGACAAGCTTTTTGCCACTCTTAGACGACTTAATAATTATGAATTTAAATTTAAATGCCCTGCACTTTTTATCGCTGGGGGTAAAAGCCTATTATTAGAATCAAAAATAATGAAATATATTAAAGAGGCTTTTAAAGACTCTATGACAGTCGAAGTTATTGAAGATGCGGCTCACCATGTTCCGCTCGATTCTCCATTAGAACTAATCTCTTATATAAATAATTATTTAGAAGCGTGGATAGAAAAAGAATGAAAAAAATATCAATGGTTATTTTGGGGGCACTGACATTGGGTGTCATTTCGCTTTTGTGGTCCGTAAATGAAAACACAATCGAGCCCTTGAGTGGATGCGAAGATAATGAGGAGCTTAAAGTCTATTGTAATTTTATGAATCCTGAGGATTTGGCTCTTACCCCAGATGGAAATTTTTTAATCGTTGCTGAGTTTGGTGGAATGGCGCCATTGGTTGAGATGACATCTGGTAAATTAAGTTTTTTTAATATAAAAGATAAAACCAAATCTAACGCAAGGATTACTTTTAGAGCAAATGAATGGGGTTCCGATGAATGCTCCAGAGATCCGAACGTTCCCTTTGGCCCTCATGGCATTGATTTGGTGCAAAGAGAGGATGGAAAGCTCCAACTTGCAGTTGTCAGTCACTATCCCAATGAAAGCATAGAGATGTTTGAGCTGATAAAAAAAGATGGCTGGGCACTTGAGTGGAAAGGCTGCATTGATGTTGATGGCCAATATTATTTCAATGACGTGTCCTTAGATGCATCTGGAAACTTTTATGCTTCTCATATGTTTGACTCTGACTTCTCTATGATCAGCGCATTGTGGAATGTGTTTGCTAAGTCAGATACAGGAATGGCTGTTAAATGGACTCAGGATAATAAATTTGAAGAGCTTATGTATACGGCTGGATCTTTCCCAAATGGCATTGCATTAGATCAAAAAAATAATAACCTAATAGTGAATTACAACTTAGGGGATAAAAGTATTCTTTTTGATTTAAATTCAAAACAACCACTAGGAATCTATGAACACAATTCGCCTGATAATGTAGTTATTCAAGATGGTTTTGCATGGGTTACCAACCATGATCATTCTGTTACAGAATCCTTAGGATGTGGAGAGGCGGTTAATTGCACGCTTCCCTTTTCAATTAACAAATTATCATTGTTAGATCTTTCATTGGTTGAGTCCTATAAATTTAGGGGCAAAAATATGGGGGTCGGAACTGTTGGTTTGCCACACGATGGGTCCTTGTGGATTGGTTCATATCATTCAGACAGAATAGCAGAAGGAAATCTTTTTCTTAGTGAATAGTATTTATACTGCTGAGCAGGTCAAAGCTTTTGAGAAAAATTCTTTTATCAAGGAAGGTGATGACCTGCATGCAATGATGGAGGCTGCTAAGCAATCTGTTGAGATATTAAACAAAGATTATCCAACATCAGAATTTTTAATTTTATGTGGGCCTGGCAATAATGGTGGTGACGGATATTTCATTGGCATTGGTTTAATTGAGTTAAAAAAACGTGTCAAATTTTTAGATGTGCTAGATGATGTAAGAAAATCTCCCTTGTGCGAGCATGCATTTAAAGCGACCAAAGGTGCAGAATTTATTAATGCAAAAATGCTAAAAGATATTTCCAGTAACACCGTTGTTGTGGATGCGATATTTGGAATAGGTGGAAGAATAGATTTGGGGAGCAAGTTAGAGAAAATTTTATCTGACTGTAATAAGTTTGATTCTAAAGTAGCCATAGATGTGCCAACAGGACTTGAGAGTAATACTGGAGAAATATCTCAAGCATGTTTTAATGCAGATAAAACAATTACTTTTATCGGTTATAAACTTGGACAGCGAATCAATGAAGGTAAGAATTATTGTGGCAAGCTAATATTAAAAGATCTCGGACTTGGTATGGAAGAAAATGTAAGCCCAACAGTGAACGAACTCTCTTTTGAGGATATTAAGATGAATATTCCCAAAAGAAGAGAAAATTCTCATAAGGGAGATCACGGCAAACTTTTGATAATTGCTGGGGATGAAGGCTTTGGGGGTGCCGGAATCATGTCTTCAGAGTCTGGACTGAAAACTGGTGCTGGGCTTGTAAAGCTGCTCACTAGAAAGTCTCACGTCTCTGCAAGCTTAGCAAGAAATCCTGAGGTGATGGTATTTGGGGCTGACAATGCTCAAGACATAGAAGCTAATTTAGACTGGCCTGATGCAGTTGTTGCGGGGCCTGGAATGTTTAAAAACTTCTGGTCGGAACAAATACTATATAAGCTACTTGTCCATGTTGCTAACAACAACATCCCCACTCTTTTAGATGCTGGCGCTCTAAGATTACTAAGCCATAAGGCTTTTTCTAAAATAAAGCTTCTTAGCGAAACGGTGCTCACTCCTCATCCAGGTGAGGCAGCTGAGATGTTGAATATCTCGGTTAACGAAATTCAAAAAAATCGAATAAAATCAGCAAAAGCGCTGCAAGAAAAATATGGATGCATCATCGTCCTTAAAGGTAATGGAACGATTGTTTGTAACAAAAATGATGTTTACCTTTGTTCCTCTGGTGGGCCAGAATTAGCTGTTGCAGGCTCTGGTGATATTCTCTCTGGAGTCATTGGGTCATTAATTGCTCAGGGGTTATCTCCATTTGATGCAGCAAAAACTGGAGTTGAAATTCATGCTCTTGCTGGTAAAGAGTTTGTCAAAGATGTTGGGAGAATAGGCCTGGCTGCTGGTGAACTGATATTTTATATAAGAAAATTCTTGAATTAACCCTCAATGCTAAAACTCAAATTAAAGAATGAATCCAGAACATTGCTTTTGGGCTCAGCTATTGGGAATACTATTAAAAATCATGATTTTAAAAATTTTGAAATTCATTTAAATGGTAATTTAGGCGCTGGAAAAACAACTTTGGTAAGAGGTATTCTTCAGCATTTAAATTGGACAGATGTAGTGACCAGTCCTTCATATACCCTATGTGAAGAGTATGAAATAGATAGAAAGCTCTTATTGCATGTTGATTTATATAGAATAAATTCCCTTGAAGATGTAGAAGTATTAAACCTTGATAGAAAGACTGACATGCAAAAAATTATTTTTATTGAGTGGCCAGAAAATCTTCAGACAGATAGAGATGTCGACGTTATAATCAATCTAGATCATGATCATATGGCAAGACATGCCTCAATAAAATGCAGGGATATTGAGATTGAATCTAGTATTAAAGCTTATTATGAAACTAATTAATCTTAAATTTCTACTTGGAATTTTCTGTGTTTTTACCCTTACAGCTGAAGCTTCTAACAAAGTCTCTTTCAGCAATATTTCTGAACTTGAATCTGGAAATTTAAAAATAGTATTTCATCTGGATAAGATTGCATTAATTAATTCTTATGCCTTAGATGATCCATCAAGAATAGTAATTGACCTCAAAGAAACTTCTTTGAAAGAGCCAATAAAATCCGAATCATTTCACCCTATAAGATTGATAAGAGCCAATGAAGTTGGAAATACTGTCCGCATTGTGATTGACTTAAAGGGGTCTGTTTATTGGAAAAAGCCTTGGCAAGTAAAACACAAAGATCGTATTGATTTAATACTTGAAATTAAAAGAGATCAAAAAATCTCTAAAAATTTAAGAGATATTATTGTGGCAATTGATGCAGGTCATGGTGGAAGAGATCCAGGAGCAGTTGGGAAGAACATACTAGAAAAAGATGTAACACTTTTAATTGCTAAAGAATTAGAGCGTACTTTAAAAAATACTTATGGGTATAAGCCAGTCATGATCAGGCCCGATGATCGATATGTAGATTTAGATGATAGATATCAAAATGCTAGAAAACTGGGTGCTGATTTGTTTGTTTCTGTTCATGCTGATGGATTTAGACTTACATCTGTTAAAGGTGCATCTGTATATGTCTGGTCAGAAGAAGCGTCCTCAATTACAGCTGAAACCCTTTCAAAAAATAAATTAACCTCCAGTCCAGAGGTAAACTCAAAGATTGGTAAGTTGGATGTAAGAGATTTTGATGAAGATGCAGCTAGGACTCTTTATCAAATAGCGTATGAAGCCAAAATAGATAACAGCGTCATTTTAGCAAAAAAAATATTGGAGCAATTAAAAAAAGATCCCTACACCAAAATGCATAAACCCAACGTAGAATTTGCAGATTTCAGAGTCTTAAAATCAATAGATATCCCATCGGTTCTCATTGAATCGGGTTTTATTTCAAACCCTGATGATGCTAAAAGATTAGAGGGCAAAGCCGGAAGAAGAATGATAGCCAGAAGTATCTTTTTAGGAATACATAATTATTTTAAAGAAAAGCCAAAACCAAATACTTTTATGGCATCTTTTCCAAAATATGTTGAGTATGAGATTCAAAAAGGTGATGTAATCTCAGAGATTGCCGTGCGTTTTGGTGTTACCATTGATGAAATTATCAATTGGAATAACCTAAAGAATAAGAGTATTTACCCAGGTCAAATAATTCAAATTTCTATCTAATGTGGAATCTAAATAATAAAATGATCGTCATTTCTGGAGCTACCAATGGTATTGGTAAAGCTGCAGCTATTGAACTGTCTAAAGAAAATCCAAAACTATTGTTTACCTATAGAAATCAAAACCTTGCAGATGAGCTTCTTGCAGAAATCAAGGATATATCTCCAAATACTCAAATCCATTCAGTATATTGTGATTTTTCAGACCAAGATTCCATTAAAAAATGCACCAATGAAATTAATGATTTGTGTGCAAATATTGATGTCCTCATCAACAATGCCGGTGTTGTCAATACTTCTTATCATGAAACTGGCGAAGGCATTGAAAATACATTCGCAGTTAATCACCTTGGATATTTTCTTTTTACAAATCTACTGCTTCAAAAATTAAAGAGTGGTGATGAGACAAGGATTGTGAACGTCTCTTCTGCCGCTCATTCATTTGTAAAAGAAATTCAATGGGAAGATATCAATTTTAAAAATAATTTTGGGCATGGTCTCAGGCCATATGGCCAATCGAAGCTTGCTAACTTGCTTTTTACAAGATACCTGGCCATCAAACTCTCAACAGACAATATTTCTGTTAATGCTATTCATCCAGGAGGAGTTAATACTTCCCTTGGAAGTCAGAATAAAGCTTGGTATAGCAAGCCTCTGAGATTAATGCTAAGACCCTTCTTTAGATCGCCATTAAAAGGAGCTGAAAGCATTATCTACCTTGCGACCAAGCAAGATGATGGCGTGACGGGTGAATACTTTGTTGACTCAAAAATAGCTAAGTCATCAACTTATTCCAAAAACCTTGAAGAAGCACACAAGCTTTGGGACTTATCAGAGAAATTGGTAGGCCAAACTTTTGATATTTAAAACTCAAGGGGATCAACATTTATGCTCCAACGAACCTTCTTGGAGATATTGTTTTTATCTTTAGTAAGTGAATCTACTAAATGAACTAGAAGTTTATTTAAACTGCTTCTTGTATCAGCCTGAATAACCAAATGATGGTGATATGAACCCCTAACTTTAGATTGCATGGCTGGAATGGGACCAATAAGCATGCACTTGCTGGTGTCTATAAATTGCTTCGTATAACTTAACATTTCTATATTAGTTTGAGCTTTAGGAGATGAAGCCTTAATCACAGCTTCGAAGGAGTATGGAGGTTGATTTGTTGCCTGGCGTTGCTCCATCAAAGATTTAGCAAAGTTTATATAGTTTCCACTCTTGAGTTGTAATAAATTTTGGTCATTAACATATCGAGATTGCACTAAGACAGTTGCATTCCCATTGGAGCGTCCCGCCCTTCCAGCCACCTGAATTAATTGTTGTCCCATTTCTTCGACAGCAGATGAATTTAAACTTGTGATGCCTTGATCAACATCTACAGTTACAACCAACTCTAAATTTGGAAAATCGTGCCCCTTAATTAGCATTTGTGTGCCTATAAGAATACCTGTTTCAGAATCATTGATTCCTGAAAGTATTGTTTCCAAGGAGCCCGCTTTTATTGTCGAGTCTCGATCCATTCTATGAATAGATGTGTTGGGAAAAAGTTCCCTTAGGGTTTCTTCCAGTTGCTCTGTCCCTGTGCCGACAAAAGATAGTTGCATCTTAGAGCAGCTTGGACAGTTAACTGGGACACCAAAAGCTGAGTCACAACGATGGCAAATTAATCGTGCGGCTTGATGATGGAATACTAGGCTTGAATCACAACTATTACACATTGCTTTCCACTCACAATAAGAACATATAAATTGCGGCGCAAACCCGCGACGATTAATAAATATCATGGCTTGTTTTTTTTGATTTAAAGTTTGACGTATAGCATCTATTGCGTGAGGGGCTAAGCCGCTAACTAACTTCACATCATTAATATCGAGGATAGTAAATTTTGGCGGACTCTTTTGGGTAACTCTTTTGGTTAGGCTGATAGTTTGAAACTTTTTTTCCTTAACCAGCTTAAGTGTTCTTAAAGATGGAGTTGCTGAGCCAAGGATAATTGGAATTTTGATTATCTGGGCTCTTTTAATTGCAATGTCTCTTGCAGAAAATTTAAAACCTTCTTGTTGTTTGTATGAAGCGTCATGCTCTTCATCAACAATAATGAGCCCAAGCTTAGGTGCTGGCATCATTGCAGCAGAGCGTGTGCCAATAATTACTTTAATCTCACCACTGCGAAATTTTTTCCAAGTTTTATATCGAGCAGATGGCGTCATTTTGGAATGGTAAATCCCTACCAAATCTCCAAATTGATCTCTCACCCTGCTCTCAAGTTGAGGCGTTAGAGCAATTTCAGGAGCTAAAACTAAAATTGATTTATTGTTTAATAATTGTTTGTAAATACACCTTATGTAAACTTCTGTCTTGCCTGAACCAGTAACTCCATATAAAAGGGTCGGCAAAAATCCTTTAAGGTTGTTCAAAAATGCTACAGCTTTAATCTGTTCAGAATTCAGTACTGTTTTAAACTCTAAATTTTTTTCTATAATTTTTTTTCTGTCATTTATGGATTCAACCTCAATAGTATTTTTTGTTTGCCTGAGATTTGAAGGCAAAAAGGCACCTATAACTTCACCAATTGGATGCAAATAATAGTCAGACGCCCATTTAAAAATTTTTAGTTCTAATTTGCTAAATACCGGTAAATCATCCAGCACCATATGAATGGGTTTGGTTTTAATATCAGTGTTGCTGATAACTCCGGTCACAATGCCCAACTTATTCGTTCTGCCAAATTTTACGGCCACCCTAGTACCTGGAGTAATGCTTTGATTTGAGTGATAGGTAAAGGCTTGTCTGAGCGGAACAGCTATAGCTACATTGTAAAAAAATTTACTCATATGTGTTTGTAAACGTAACTGTATTTGGTATAGTGCTCATCCAAATTTGATTTTATTATGAAAACAGACATACATCCCAATTATCAAGAAATAACTACTACTTGTAGCTGTGGCAACGTACTGCCCGTCATGAGTACATTAAAAGATAATTTATCATTGGACGTTTGTGCTAAATGTCATCCATTCTATACCGGAAAGCAAAAGATGCTTGATTCTGGCGGAAGAGTGAAGAAATTCCAAGATCGTTTTGGAGCTGGCGGCGCTTCCAAGTCTGCAGCTAAAAAAGTTGAAGCTAAAGCTGAGGAGACTCCTGTTGAAGAAGTTGTAGAAGTTGTAGAAGTTGTAGAAGTTGTAGAAGTTGTAGAAGTTGTAGAAGAAGTATTAGAAGCTCCTGTTGAAGAAGTGACTGAGGAAACTAACGCTGAAGAGGCTGAAGCTGATGTTGTGATTGAAGAGACCCCTGCCGACGAAGCTGAGGAAACTGCCGAGACAGAAGTTGACTCTGAGTCAGAAAGCGAAGAAGACAAATAAGCTCTTACTCAATCCCAGAACTGCCAAATCCTTTAACCCCTCTTTCTGTTTCAGAAAAATCCTCTACTACTCTTAATTTAGCTTGCTTGATTGGTACCAAAATCATCTGAGCAATTCTATCGCCACCGGTTACTAGAAAATCTTCTGTCGATCTATTCCAAAGAGGCACTTTAAGCTCACCCTGGTAATCAGAATCAATTAATCCCACTAAGTTGCCCATCACAATGCCATATTTTGAACCTAGGCCAGATCTTGGGATCACCAAAGCTGATAGAGTTGGGTCTTCAATATAAATAGAAAAACCTAAAGGAATTAATTTGCACTCTTGAGGCTTTAGCGTAAAACTTTCTTCAACGCATGCTCTCAAATCTAAACCGGCCGAGCCTTCTGTAGAATATTCTGGCAATGGAATAGAGTCACCAATAAGCGGATTAAGGATTTTAACTTTTAAATCAATCATGTTTGAGTTCCTTGGGGATAATTAATGATTCGAGATTCAATATACCAGCATCTATATCCTTCCAATGATTAAAATTAGTAATTTTTGCAAAAGCACAGGTTGGAAATTTAACAATGGATTCATTCGTTAGTGACTCTGTAAGAGCATGCAGGCCGGGATTATGTCCTATGACCAGTAAATTATTTATCTCATCATTTTGCTCTTTAATTAACTGGGAGAGACTTGATGCTGATGCATGATAAAGGGACTCTTTTAAAGTGGTTGTTGGAATGGGATCAAGAGAGCTCAACACTAGATCAAGAGTTGATTGTGTTCTTTCGCTTGGACTGGATATAACAAGATCAAATGAAATGCTTTGTTTTTGTATGTATTTAGACAATAGAATTGCATTCGATATTCCTCTTTTAGATAAAGGACGGTCAAAATCTCCAAGTGCTGCATTTTCCCAACTAGATTTAGCATGCCTAAGTAAAAATAAATTTTTCATTCTTGTTAATTCTATCTTGCTAAGACTCTCTATGTCCTATAAAATCGCGTTTCTATGAGTAAAGTATGCCAAGTAACAGGGAAGATGCCACAAAGCGGTAATCACGTTTCCCATGCGAATAACCGAGTGAAAAGGAAGTTCTTTCCTAACCTCCATACACATAAATTTTGGGTCGAGTCAGAAAACAGATTCGTAACTCTGAAGCTATCTACTAAAGGTATGCGCATCATAGACAAAAAAGGCATTGATGAGGTTCTCAAAGACATGAGATCTCGCGGCGAAAAAGTCTAATTAATAAACTACTGCTTCTGAAAAATCTCTAGGTCCGCCTAGCGTTTCTCTATCGCTTTTAGGAGTGCAGCCATCTATATCTTCAACCCCGTATTGGCTTCCAACCTCTGCAGCCAATATTGTTTTACCTGACAAGTCCATAAGTTTTGTATCATCATATAGCTGGTTTATCACCAAACCGGCATATTCTTGACTGGCAGCACCCTTCAAAAACTCTGCATATTGCTCTCCATGCATTTCACTGACCTTCTGAGTTTTCTCATCTTTTACTATTCCTGACCAGAGAGATAATGAACAAATTTCATGGGGCTTAAGATCATAGGCCATGTCGAATGCCATTTTATCTATGCCAGCTTTTTGTGCACCATATATAGGCCCGTGCATATAGCACATGGCTCCATGAGAAGAAATTTGAACTATGAGCTTGCCCTTGCTTTCAATCATCAATGGAGTCAATGCATGTGATAACAAGTAATTAGACTTAAGTCCAACATCCATCACAGACCAGAGATCAACAGATTTTTCCCAATAGGGTTTAGGCTGGACAAGATCATCATGAATCTGGCAGGCTGAGTGAACAAGAATATCTAGCTGACCGAACTCTTTTTTAATATAGCCAGATAATTTTAAAATTTCTTTATGATTGTTGAGATCAATTGGATAGGCGGTGCCATTAGCACCCTTTTCATTAATCTTTTCAACCGTTTCATCAAGACTGCTTTGAATCTCAAAGCCAAATTGTTGGACGGTTGATCCTTTCTTTTGGCTTCTGGCGGCACAAATAATAATATCTCCCTTTCGCGCCATTCCTTCAGCAATACCCTTACCTACTCCCCTGCTAGCTCCTGTTACTAAAATTACTCTTTTACTTTGATTGGTCATATTGTTCTCCTGTTAAAATTGTAATAGATGATCTACCTAGCCTCCAAATCACCGAGAAGAACTGAGCTTTTGCAGCAAGTTGGTGTCGAACATAAAATCATCGATATCGAGGTTGACGAAAATATTAACAGTTCTAACTCTCCTCAAGAAAATGTTAGAGCATTATCAGTATTGAAATGTCAGGAAGGTGTTCGCAAGGTCATTATTGAGGATATGCGTTCTTTTCCAGTGCTTGCAGCTGATACTATTGTCGTTTTAGGAGATAAGATTTTTGGGAAGCCAGAATCAGAATCTGATGCTATAGCCATGCTTCTAAAACTCTCTGACAAGACTCATATAGTTATAACTGCGGTGACTGTTGGGATCATAAATAAAGAGCAAGCCAAATTTCATACTATCAGCGTTTCATCAAATGTTGAGTTTGCAAAGTTAACTGAGAATGATTGTAAAGAATATTGCAAAACCAATGAGCCGTTCGATAAAGCAGGCAGCTATGGGATTCAAGGCTACGGATCTGCTTTTATCAAAAAAATAAATGGTAGTTACTCCAATATTGTTGGTTTGCCCATATATGAGGTGGTTGAACTTTTAAAAGAATTGGAAATTTCTTATTGGAATAAAAAATAGTCTTTTTAAATTTTTTGAATGCCGGACGCATGCAAAATAAAATTTTTCTTTAAAAAACTAAGCTTATCCACCATCTTTAATCCAGAATTACGACCTAATCTGATATAGGGATTGTCCTGCTGAAACAGATTAAAAAGAAAATCAACTCCTTTTATCATCGATGTATTTAAAGTTTTCCTTCTAAGCTCATATTTCTTTAAAAAAGCTAATTGTCCAATTTCTTTATCTGAGCTTATAGCTCGCTCAATTTCTTCAGCAAGAATAATAGTGTCCGAAATTCCTAAATTAATGCCCTGACCAGCTAAAGGATGAATGGAATGCGCAGCATCAGCGATTATACAAACGCCATGATCACAGTATTCATCAAGATGATGGGCTGAAAGTGGGAATGAGAGTAATTCGCTTGTTGGCTGTATTTTACAAGACAGCTTCTTTTCAAATTTTTGTAAGTGAGTAGGAAGATTATCTAATGTTAAATCATGAGCAAGCTCTTTTGGCATGGACCAAACCACTGAAAATTGATTCACTTTAGTGCCATTCTTGTATGGCATTAATGCAAAAATTTCTTTTTCATAAAAAACTTGGATCGCCTCATCAGTATTCAGTTCTGGAATTTCAACTAAAAATGTTTTGGCTATCTGCTCATAATCCTTTGCAAAATTTTCTGATGCAATAGACTTTGCTAAATTAGAGTACCTTCCTTCTGCAACAACCAAAAGGTCGGCTTCTAGAACTGAGTCATTGCTTAGGTTGGCTTGTATGCCTGATTCCATTGCTTGGAAAGAAATTATTTCATCTCCCACAGATGTTGAACTTTCAACTTTTTTAATTAAGGCCTCTCTTAATTCAGTGAAACTAAATACTTTTGCTAAATAATCGATATCTGCCTCATCGCTGTGAAAGGATAGTTTTCCAGAGCCAGAACCATCAAAAACCTTCATTTTTTGTATTAGCGATGACTCTGTTTTAATTCCTAGCTGATCTAGTCTTTCGCAAGCGCTTAAATTTAAAGTTAAAGACCTGATATGGTCATTTTTAGAGGGAGCAAAAGAATTTTTTTCAATGATCTTAAAGGATATATTTCGAGATGCTAGTTCAAGGCCTAAGAAGGATCCTACAATCCCCCCCCCAGAAATCAATACAGATTGAGTCATAAAAACGTTAAGCCATCAATGCTTCAATCTCTTTGGGGTTTGAAGGAACAAAGGCGGTTAGATTTTCATTTCCATCGGCAGTCACTAAAATGTCATCTTCAATCCTAATGCCTATTCCCTTCCATTTATCTTCGACATCAGAAGACGATGAAATATAAATGCCAGGCTCAACCGTTGTAACCATACCAGGCTTAAACTTCATATATTCGCCATCCTCCATATAATCACCCGCATCATGAACATCGATACCTAACCAGTGTCCTATTTTATGCATGTAAAAATCCTTAAAGGCGCCAGCTGCATGAAGCTCTTCCATAGAACCTTGTAATATTCCAAGATCAATTAAACCCTGAGTAATTACCTTTTCAGAAATTATTTGCGCATCCATTACGTTATTATTTGTAGATATTGCTTCAATACTTTTGAGTTGTGCTTCTAAGACGACTTCATAAATAGCAAGTTGAGGGGCAGTAAATTTACCATTGATTGGATAAGTTCTAGTAATATCAGATGCATACAATTCAAATTCACAGCCCGCATCAACTAGAAGTAACTCCCCATCTTGAAGAGCTTTTGAGTTTTCTACATAGTGAAGAACACAAGCATTTTCACCACCAGCAACGATTGGTGTATAGGCAGAAAAACGCCCTCCTCGTTTCGAGAATTCGTACTGATAAAATGCCTCCATTTCTTGTTCTGTCATGCCTGGCTTTACAAATTTCATCGCCTCAACATGAGCTTCAGCAGAAATTTGACAAGCCTTCTTCATTATTTTAATTTCATCTTCATCCTTGATAAGTCTTTGATTGCCAACTTTAGATGATGCATCAGCAATATCGATGGCTGAACTGTGTCTATCTTTTGATTTTGCAGATTTAATCCATTCAATAATATCTGCATCTAATCTCTGGCTCTTTCCTACAGGATAAAAAACCTGATTGCGGCCAGCTAATAAGTCAGGCAATCTCTGATCAATTTCAGTATTGTTAAATGCAAGATCAAAACCATGGTCTTTCATGGCTCCTTCAGGCCCAGCTCTGTAGCCATCCCAGATTTCTTTTAACTGGTCTTTTTCAGGGACAAAAGCTATGGATTGAACATCATTGTTTTCATTGATCAAAAGAACCAATGTTGACTCAGCTTCATTAAAGCCGCTGAGATACCAGAAATTGCTATCTTGTCTAAAGGCATGAGATGAATCTGCATTTCTGTATTGAGTGGATGCGCCTGCAATGACTACAGCAGAGTTCTTCGGTAGCATTGAACCTAATTTATTTCTTCGTTCTGTGTATCTATCATTCATGTGCTAATTCTACTCTTTTCTTTTTCAAACTTCCCTATTTACATACTTAGACTTAAACTTAGTATATTCGTATGAGTGAAAGTTCAAAAAATTCTATCAATATTTTAATTCGAAAGGTTGAAATGCTTTTAAAAAGATTTAATGAGCAAAAAGGCATCATTGATGCTTACATTAAAAAAGAAAGAGAGTGGAAGCAACATAAACTAACTCAAGCAAACGAAATCAAAAAGCTTGAAAAATTAAATAATAAGTTAATTAAAGTTATTAAAGCGCATGAGCAATAAAGAAATCTTAGATCTAATGATTATGGGCAAAAAAATATCAATTGCCTGTCCGCCAAAAGACAAGGATGGTCTAATAAAAGCAGCTGAAATATTAAATGAGCAAATAGAATCTATTCCTGATAAATCTAATGCTCTGATTCTAACAAGTTTAGATTTAGCATTTAAAAGTCAGCTTCCTCAAGAAGGGAATGCAATCTCACAGACTGATGAAAAAAGTATTGGGGATCTAGTGGAGGAAATTGAAAAGTCTCTTAATTAGCCAATGCCATTATCAAAAATAAAAAATAATCGTTTGTAATTTTTGATATCAACTAATCTATAATATTGGTAACTGGTTCATTCGCCAACTTATCGAGATTCTTTGAACCGATAATGTATTTAAAGGTGATTTTCCACTGCTGCTGTTGTGCATTACCATTGAGGGAAGCCTGATGCAGTAAGAGCTTCACCACCTGAGCTTTCGGTTCAGGTAACGATGAGTAGCGGTGAATTGGTTACTAGTTAGCACAAATGTGAAAACAAAATATAGACAATCTATTCTCAAAACCAGGAATGCATTAGACTTATCCGAGGTTAAAAGTCTTTCTCAAACAATATTAAAAAGTGCTTACTCTGTATTGGCATTAGAGAACATTGAAACATTGGGCAGTTACTTTGCTGCAAAGAATGAGGTAGATCTTGAGAATCTAAATCTCCACAGATCCCACAAAAATCTATTAACAACCTTTCCTAAGATTGAGCCTGATCATGCAATGAGTATGATTGCGCCTAAAAATTTAAAACTGCTCAGTACAAATAAATATGGCATTTTTGAGCCATCAGATGGAGACAAAATAAATCCAATTGATCATGAGATTATTATCATTCCAACAGTTGGTGTAGATAAAAACGGCTATAGGCTTGGATATGGTGGAGGTTACTATGATAGGTTTTTGGAGCCTGTTTTACAAAATATTAATAGGCCCATGCTAATTGGTCTAATTTACGATTTTCAATTTATCGATGACTCAATTAATGAAGTTCATGATATTAAATTAGATCTAGTATTTTCTGAACAACAATATAAACAATTTTCCTAAAAAGAAAATTCCTTTTTAGATTTCTAATTTAGCAGCAAAGTTAAAAATATCTTCTGCGAGAATCTCAGGATTTTCTAATGCTGCAAAATGGCCACCTGGATATTGATTCCATTGGACAATATTATAAATTTTTTCAGCCCAAACTCTTGGCGGTCTGGCAATCTCATTTTCAAAGATGGCTCCAGCCATTGGCTGTGATACTGGATTAAAGGTAAACCCTAATGGGCCATTTTCATAATAAAATCTTGCCGAAGATGTAATGGATTCTGTATACCAGTATAGGGATACAATGGCCAAGATCTCATCCAGGGAGACAACAAGTTTATCTGTATCTTCTCTTGTCCATCCATGAAATTTTTCAATAATCCATGCTGCCAAGCCAACAGGAGAATCATTTAAACCATAGCCGATGGTTTGAGGTTTGGTGCTTTGAATCGCAAAATATCCAGAGCCTGTTGCTTGATATTTCTCTATATTTTTCATTCCTTCAACTTCTTCAGGTGAGACTCCCTCAAGAGGGTCTTGCCCATCGGGTGGAAAAGCTATAACCAAATTTAAGTGAATCGCTAAACAGTTTTCTGGAAAAAGTTCTGCTATCCACTTCGTTATCATTGAGCCCCAATCTCCTCCTTGAGCAATGTATTTTTTATAGCCCAAGCCAAGCATTAGTTCATTTTCAAGCTTTGCTACCTCTTGAGCATTCATTCCTAGCTCAGTCGGTTTGTCTGAAAATCCATATCCTGGAATAGCTGGGCAAACTAGATCAAAATCTATCCCCTCCCTGCCATCCATCAATAAAGGCATGATCTTAAGAAATTCTTGAACACTCCCAGGCCATCCATGTGTTAGCAATAATGGGATTGCATTTTTTGAACCAGATTTTTTATGCAAATAATGAAGCTCAAGTCCTGATTTGGTTTTATATTTAAAGCTACCTGCCTCATTTAATTTTGCTTCATGTGTTCTCCAATCAAAATTATTCCTCCATGTTGTCATGGCTTCTTGAATATAAGACTTCTTTGCACCTAGGCTCCATCGAGCATCATTAATTTCATCAGGCCAACGAGTTAAATCAATTTTTTGGTTTAATAGTTCAATTTTTTCATCGGGAATAAAAATTTCAAATTCTTTAATCATTATCTTAAGAACTCCCTATAAGCTGTATTATCTGTTTCCTCAACAAAACTATAGTCCAAAGATTTGAGATGTTTTTCTAAGGCATCCTTAGATTTACTTTTATCTTCTATGCCTATCAAAACATTGGCAAATGCTGCTCCAAGGTTTCTGTAATGAAACAAAGAAATGTTCCACTTCGAGCCCAAGTCTTTTAAAAATCCCATCAAGGCGCCTGGTCTTACTGGAAATTGACATCTATATAATCTTTCAGTATCTCGCTCAGAAATAATACTCTTATGCCCTCCAACCATATGACGCAGATGATCATTGGAAATTTGATTCTTTGTTAAATCAGTAAATTGAAACCTACTCTTTGAAAGCTTGGCTTTAATTTTTTTAAATGCGTCCTCACTCTCAGTTTTAATTCCCACAAGAACATGTGCGTCTATTTTGCTAGCAAATCTATAGTTGAACTCTGTGATCTGAGATCTGCCAAAAACTTTGCAGAGCTTTAAAAAACTCCCTGGCTTTTCCGGTATTTTAATACTCAAGAGTTTTTCTCTATTTTCTCCAACCTCAGATCTCTCAACAATGTAACTAAGTCTTTCAAAATTTACATTTGCCCCACTACTTATGGCAAGTAAGCGTTTATTTGAAATTTTTGATGCATATTTTTTTAAGCCTGCCAGGGCTAGAGCGCCAGCTGGTTCAGAAAGAACTCTTGTATCCTCAAAAATATCTTTTACTGCGGCACATAATTCATCAATACTTACAGTGATAACTCCATCAACACACTCTCTTATAACATCGAAGTTATGTTTGCCAATTCGCTCAACAGCTACTCCATCTGCAAACAGTCCCACCTCTCGCAGCCTAACTCTTTTATCTGCTTTAATTGCTTCTGCCAAGCAAGCTGAATCTTCAACCTCAACACCGTAAACCTTGGTCTTGTTTTGCGTTTGAGCCGTCCATGCGCTTATGCCGGCCAAGAGACCCCCTCCTCCAACTGGAACAAAAATAACATCCAAATCATTATCTTCATCTAAGATTTCTTTTCCAACAGTTCCCTGTCCCGCTATGGTCAGTGGATCATCAAATGCTTCAATAAATTCAAGTTTTTGCTCCTTTGCCATTTGCATTGCTTTTTTTGATGCTTGATCAAAATTATCCCCATGCAATAGAACTTTAGAACCAAACCTTTTAACAGACTTAACTTTTATTTCAGGCGTCGTTAGGGGCATCACTATGAAGCAGGGAACCCTTAATTTCTTACATGCATTTGCAACGCCCTGCGCATGATTGCCTGCTGATGCAGTCAAAACCCCCCTCTTTTGTTGTTGCAAGCTTAAATTAGCAATCTTGTTGTAAGCACCTCTAATTTTAAAAGAAAAGATAGGTTGCATGTCTTCGCGCTTTAAATAAACATCATTCTTCAGCTTGCTCGATAGATTTCCAGCAAAGGTTATAGGTGTTTTTTCAGCAACGTCATATACTTTAGAGTTGGCAATCAAATCTAAATATTTTTTAGAAAATTTATATGAGCCTGATTTTTTTATTTTAAGTCGCATAATAATTTAAGTATTATACCCATAATGAGCAATTCAAAATTAAATGCATCAATTGAAGCCATAGAATATATAAAATCAAAAATTGATATAAATTCAATTATTGGAGTTGGCACAGGATCAACGGTAAATTATTTTATTGAAGAGCTTGCAAAAATTAAGCATACATTTAAAGGTGCAGTATCTAGCTCTGATGCTTCAACTCAATTATTAGAAAAGCTTGGGGTTGAGGTATTTGAATTAAATGATGTAAATGAAATTCTTGTTTACGTAGATGGGGCTGACGAGGTGGATGCTGATCATCATCTTATAAAGGGTGGTGGCGGAGCTCATACTAGAGAAAAGATTGTTGCATCAGCATCAAATGAATTTGTATGCATAGTTGATAATTCAAAACTTGTGCATATTTTGGGTAATTTTCCACTTCCAGTCGAGGTATTAATTAAAAGCAGAAGTTATGTTGCTCGTGAAATTGCAAAGATTGGAGGAACCCCTGAGCTAAGAAAAGATTTTTTAACAGATCAAGGTAACCAAATTTTAGATGTTAAAGATTTAAAAATTGAAAATCCATCTCTACTAGAGCAGAGAATTAATCTAATACCAGGAGTCCTGGATAATGGGATATTTGCCAATTGCAAGCCTCAAAAGGTAATCGTAGGCAAAGACTAAAGAGCTGACTGTATAGCTGAAACTAACTTTTCAGATTCTGGTGTTACCCTAGATTTGTAATGATCTACAACTTCACCATTTCGATCAATTAAATATTTAGCAAAATTCCACCTAGGCTCTTTTCCTGATGCAGCTATAAGTTTTTTGTAAAAAGGATGTGCATTTTCGCCAGTCACTTTGGCTGTAGCAAACATTGGGAAATCAACCCCATATTCAGTACTACAAAATTCTGCAACCTTGGCCTCTTCAGAAAACTCTTGCTTAAAATCTCTTGAAGGGATTCCTATAACCATGAAACCTTCATCTTTATATTTGGTGTAAATTCTTTGCAAGGCTGCGTATTGAGAAGTATAGCCACATCTGCTTGCAACATTTACAACCAGAACAACGTTGCCTGAATATTCACATAGATTCTTCTCATCATCTGAATCAAGTACTCTAAGAGTACTATTTAAGATATCTGAACAAGCAAATGTTGTGACTGAGAAAATTAATAACGCAAGGACAAAAAGATTTTTCATCCTTTGGATATTACACTAATGGAGAAATAGCGTAAACAGAGGATATAAATATTGAAACTAACGCAACTAACTCAAATTGATCAACTAACTTTCTTTTCATAAAAAACCTTTAAAGTGGTGAAGGGCTTACGCCCTTCACAATTCCAGAGAATTATCAGCAAATCATAGGGGGAGAGAGGTGCTGATATGAAATATTATACATACTTATATATGTATATCAATAAAAATGATAAATAAATATTAATTATTTTAATATATAAATATTATTTATTTTATAAGAAAGTTAGCCAAAAAAAACATTATTCAGCCTAAAGCTGTAAAAAAATATATAATTTCGAATTAAAATTTTAATCCAGAAATAATTATGACAAATGAATTGAAAGGTAAAGTAAATTACAGTGTAAACGGAAATATTGCTATTTTAGAAGTAGATAATCCGCCAGTTAATCCCCTTAGCAGCGGCGTTAGAGCAGGCCTATCTGAATATATTGCCAAAGCTAATAACGATGAATCAATTGACGGAATTATTCTTACTGGAGCAGGTAGATCTTTTATTGCTGGAGCCGATATTTCGGAATTTGGACAAAAACCTGATGGTCCAGATCTCCATACAGCATTAAAAGAAATTGAGTTTAGTAAAAAACCTGTCTTGGCAGCTATAAATGGTACTGCTTTGGGCGGAGGCCTTGAAACAGCCCTTGTTTGTAACTACAGAATGGGCACAAATAAAGCTATCGTTGGTCTTCCAGAGGTAAATTTAGGATTATTGCCTGGCGCAGGAGGCACTCAAAGGCTTCCAAGGCTAATTGGCCCTTCTCAAGCGTTAAAAATGATGATTGCTGGCACACCAATGTCAGCAAAAAAGGCTCTGCAACAAGGCATTATTGACGCAATTTCTGAAAATTCTCTTATTGACGACGCTATAGCATTTCTAAATGAAAAAATCGGATTGAATTTAAGTCAACACCCAAAGGTAAGAGATAAAAATGAGAAGGTGCTTGAGGCTAGAGGCGATGATAATGTTCTTTCTGAGGCCAAAGCTTTAGCAGCAAAAACTCGAAGAGGACAATTTGCGCCGGGTCAAATTATAGCTTGTGTGGAAGCTGCAATTAATGAGGATGATTTTGATGTTGGAATGAAAAAAGAATCTGAGTATTTTTTAGAATGTTTGGTAAATCCTCAACGCGAAGCAATGATTCATATTTTCTTTGGTGAGCGTGCTGCATCAAAAATTTCTGATATACCCAAAGAAACTCCCCTTCTCCCAATTAACTCTGCTGGCATTGTTGGATCAGGAACCATGGGTGGGGGTATCGCAATGAACTTTGCAAATGCAGGGATCCCTGTCTTGGTGCTTGATCAAGATGAAAAAAATCTAGAAAGAGGTATGGGAGTAATTGAAAAAAATTATCAAATGATGGTGGACCGTGGAAGGATGACTCAAGAACAAAAAGATATGGTTTTGGGTTTAATTACCCCAACTCTTTCATACGAAGATTTATCTGATGTTGATATTGCAGTAGAAGCTGTCTATGAAAATCTAGCACTTAAACAAGAAATTTTTAAGAGTCTTGATGCGGTAACTAAGGATCATGCAATCCTTGCATCTAATACCTCTGGACTAGATATAGATGCAATAGCATCATCAACCAAAAGACCTGGAAAGGTAGTAGGTACTCACTTTTTTAGTCCAGCAAATGTTATGAGATTGCTTGAAGTTGTTAGAGGGAAAGATTCTTCAGATGAGACTATGGCTACAGTAATGTCAATTGGAAAACGTATGGGTAAGGCAGCCGTTGTGTCATTGAATGCTCCTGGATTTATAGGAAATAGAATGCTGGCTGGGTATACATATCAAGCTAATATGTTGCTTCTTGAGGGAGCTTTACCAAATCAGGTAGATAGTGCTCTTGAATCATTTGGCATGAGCATGGGACCATTTAGAATGATGGATTTGGTTGGCTTAGATCTCGGGTGGAGAGCCAGAAAATTAGCAAATATTGAAACTCCTCTAGCAAATAAAATCTCAGATGCGCTGTGTGAGCAAGATAGATTTGGCCAAAAAACCTCTAAGGGCTTCTATAATTATTCTGAAGGCTCTAGAGCTCCAAACCCTGCTCCAGAAAATGAAGCTATATACAAAGAAATATCTAGTCAAAATAATATTGAACGAAGAGAGATTTCAGATCAAGAAATCATAGATAGATGTATTTTAGCCCTTGTTAACGAGGGTGCAAGAATTTTAGAAGAGGGCGTGGCTCAACGGTCTGGGGATATGGATATAGTTTATATAAATGGCTATGGATTCCCAATATGGAGAGGTGGGCCTATGTTCTATGCAAATCAACTAGGTTTATCAGAAGTAATTAATAAAATGAGTGCTTTTTCTAAATTAGATGAAAATTTCTGGAAACCTGCACCATTATTACAGAAGCTAGCAGATAACTCAGGGGCCTTTGGTGAGGCGCCTGCTCCTGAGGAAAGAGCTCAGCTATTAAGCTTTAATAAAGCTAATATGGGTGGTGTATAAGCTTAAAAAGCCTATAAATAGATATTTACTGCAGTTTTTGGTGGAATTATCTTAAAAAGCTCTAAAACATCATGATTTAGCATTCTTATGCATCCATGAGATGCTTTTTTGCCTATTAAACCTTCCTCGTGGGTGCCATGAATATATATAAATCTGTTGAAAGAATCAACGTTGCCGCCCTTGTTAAAGCCTTCTGTTAAGCCCGTAAGCCACATAATCCGAGTTGTAATGTAATCATTGGGTGAATCAATTGGGTCGTGAATGATCTCAACTTCCTGAGGAATATGTTCGCGACTAACAAAAAATTCATATTTAGAAACATTTGTTCCTATTTTGGTTTTAACTTCGTGGCTACCAAGGGGAGTTTTTAATGAATTCTCTATCTGGCCTTCCCCATATGCAGAACTGGATATAGGATAGCTTCTGATAATTCTGCCTTCTTCTAGCAAATACAGTCTTTGCTCTGAGATACTTACATTTATTGCATAATCTGCAAATATTGGAATAGATAATATATGAACTAAGATTAAGGCCAGGATTTTCATCTTCTTAATCTTAATACAAGAAGGTACATCAATACAATAAGAGATAATAGTGGGGAAAAGAGGTATCCATATAAATAAAAAAAACTAGATTGAGAGGACTTATAAATAGTACCATTCAAAGAACCACTTACACCTTTTTCTAATTTATGAACAATTGTTCCTTTATTATCAACTATTGTTGATATTCCATCTGAGGTTCCTCTTGCAATCCATTTATTAGACTCTAATGCCCTCGCTCTAACAATCTGAAGATGTTGATATGGTCCATATGAACTCCCAAACCAGGTATCATTACTAATATTAACTATAAAGTCCGAATCCCTTACCTCTTTTAGATAGCTTAAGGGAAATGCAATATCAAAACAGATCATTCCTAAAATTTTAAAGTTTCTAAATTCCAGCAGCTCCTGATTTGAATGCCCCATACTCAAAGATGACATAGGCATATCAAAAAATTCTATTAATCCCCTTAAAAGACTTTCAAAAGGTACATATTCACCAAAAGGTACAAGATGTCTCTTAAAATAAGCTTGGTCAGTGCCAAAAATAGTCATTGCGTTATACAGTCTATTATTTTTATATTCCCAAGCTCCAGATAAAACATTTGGTCCCTCTTCTAGCTTCTTGATTAAATCTTCCATTCTCGGATTTGAGTTTAAATATGGCAGGGGTGATTCTGGCCAAATTATCAGATCAGCAGCCAGGTTCTTATTTGTTAAATTCACCAGTATCTCTTCAATTGATTGATAGGATCCAGGCTCATATTTTTTAAAAGGGTCCAGTGAGGGTTGAATAATTGAAAGGTTTAAACTTTCTTGATGAGTTTCATGCTGATTGTTTTGATATGGCATCAAAATTAATAGGCACAAAAATCCTAAAAATAAAAAATTCTTTTTCTTGCTAGAGAAACTTAGGGCAAGCAATGAAGCAAAAAAATAAATAATATAGGAAGCTCCATAAACTCCATAATTTGGAATCACTCCTTGGCCAAAAGTATCCAAGAATACCAGTCCTGGTAACAGCCATGGGAAACCGCCTAATAATAAAAATCTAGATAACTCTAACAACATCAAACAACTTGCAAAGATAAGGCTTTTTAGCAAAATATGATGATTGAGTTTAGCTAACCTTATGGCTGCAAAAGGGGCAATAAATACTACTGACAATAAGATTCCCATTAATAATATAATAGAGAAAGATATTATAATATTAGTGTTTCCATAGTAGTAAATACTTACTATAAGCCAACCGGTTCCACTGATCCAATACCCCAAACCCCAAGAAAAAGCTCGCTTTAATGCATCACTAAAATTGTTTGAATTAACAGTTGAGTAAATCAAAGCTGCTAAAGTAAATGGGATGATTAACTTAAGATCAAATGGACTAAAAGCCAGAGTGGAAAGCGCGCCAATAAATCCTAAAAATATATATTGAATGAAAGGGACTTTATGTAGTTGTTTTAATAGTAATGCCAATTTTTTTTATTTTTCTTTTATCGGCAGCTGTAACTGCTAGGATCATATCGTCCAACTCAATTTTATCGCCAACTTTAGGAAGGAATCCTAATTTATTAATAAATAATCCAGCTAAAGTTTCTGCATCCATGCCATTAAAATTTTTGTTAAATTTATTTTCAAATTCTGTCAGTTCAAGCGTTGCATCAGCTATATATTCATATTCACTCACTTGAATTAGATCTTCATCATCTGTGTCATGTTCATCCTCAATCTCACCCACTAATTCTTCTAAAATATCTTCAATTGTTACCAATCCAGATATAGTTCCATATTCATCAATAACTATAGCCATATGTGATCGATCTTTTTTGAATTCTTCAAGTAAAGAGTCTGCTTTCTTTGATTCAGGTACAACTTTAATATCTCTTATCAAATTATTGAGGTCAAAGTCTTCTAAATCTTTATTGATAATCTGCAATAGATCTTTGGCAAGCAAAATACCTTGCACTTCATTTTTAGCCGGCCCAAGAACAGGGTATCTAGAATGACCAGAGTCTATTATTCTGGCAATCATCCCCATGGGATCTTCATCTGGTGCCAGTATTACCATTTCAACCCTTGGTACCATAATTTCTTTTACAGTTGTGTCTCCCAATCTTATTGCGCGTTCAGCAATAAACTGAGCCTCTTTATCAATCAGTCTTGCACTAAGGGCATCTTCAAGCAATACAGATACATCATCCAAGCTTGATGGCTTAATTGTAAAAAAACGTTTTATTTTATTTAAGAAACTCGACGGAGGTTGGTCTTTTTCAGTGTCTTGATTCGTCATAATATGTAGGGGTTAGCTATTTTAAAAAACTCTAGGTATTTAATCTCTTGTGCTTCCATTATATTGGCATCCTGATCTTCTTTGTGATCAAAACCTAGTAAATGCAGTATTCCATGAGCTAATAGATGCATCATATGATCGTCTAGGTCTCGATTCAAGTTCTTTGACTCACTTTGTACATAAGGAATGCTTATTGCTATATCTCCAAGTTCTCCTGAAATTTTCTGAATCTCTCCATCTGCAGGAAAAGACAAAACATTGGTATCTATTCTTTTTTCTCTAAATTCCTCATTTAGCTTCATCATTTCCTTGCTCGAAATAAGCTTTAGATTTACTTTTAATGTATTTTTATTTTGATCAAATAAAATATGTTTAGTTAATAGCTCAAGTTTTGACTCTAACTCAGAAGCAAGTTCATTGAAATCATGACTTAAGATATTTAGGCTCAATTTTTTATTGATCAAATTTGTCATATGCATCAACAATCTTTCTTACCAAGGGATGTCTAACAACATCTTTGGAACTAAAGATTGTAAAGCCAAGATCTTCTAGCCCATCAAGCACTTTTAAGGCATGAGAAAGCCCTGACTCAATATTTTTAGGCAGATCAACTTGGGTCATATCTCCATTGATAACAGCATAAGACCCAAAACCCATTCTTGTTAAAAACATTTTCATCTGATCAACAGTAGTGTTTTGACTCTCATCCATAATTATAAAAGCATTATTCAACGTCCTTCCTCTGAGGTATGCAAGAGGGGCAACTTCAAGAATTTCTTTTTCTAGCAAACGAATAACCTGTTCGAAACCTAACATTTCATATAATGCGTCATATAGTGGTCGAAGATAAGGATCAACCTTTTGAGATAAATCACCAGGAAGAAATCCAAGCTTCTCACCAGCCTCAACTGCTGGGCGAATAAGAATAATTTTTTTTACTTGTTCCTGAACAAGCATTTCTACTGCCTTTGCTACAGCTAGATAAGTTTTTCCAGTTCCAGCTGGGCCCACTCCAAAATTAATTTCAAAATTTTTCATATTAAGCAAATAATCATTTTGATTTTTGCCTCTTGGCTTAATTGTTCTTTTGGGCGTTTTAATAATGCATTCATTCCCATTTGATGAAATAGGGGCCGGATTAATGTCATCATTTTGATTTATTGCCATTTGGATTGTTTCCCTAGAAAGCTCAATGCCTTGAGTTGTTGTTGCATATAAGTCTTGAATTGCATTAGAGGCTTTTTTAATATTCTCTTCTTTGCCAGAAATACTTACCTTATTTCCGTTTTGAAAAATTTTGACTCCAAAGCCCTTTTCGAGAATCTTAAGATTACCATTTAATTCTCCAACAAAAGATTTCAAGTTTTTAGTATTTGCTGGTTCAAGCATTAACTGCGTGAGAGTTTGATTGATTTCTGCCATTAAGCTTTAAGAAGCTCCTTCAGAATTTATAATCTTGCCTGTCAATGAACGCTGATATGCCTTGGTAATCTCAATATCTACTAATTTACCTAGAATATTGATATTTTGGAAGTCAAAATTCACAACTCTGTTGCACTCAGTTCTTGCTTGCAATTGGTTAATATCCTTTTTTGATAATCCTGTAACCAAACATCTCTGGATGGTATTCACTAGATCGTTGCTATAATAAAGTTGAAGTTCATCAATACGTTTCTGCAGAATATATAGCCGCTCTTTTTTTACTTCTAGTGGGACTATATCCTCAAGTTGAGATGCCGGGGTTCCAGGTCTTGCTGAATAGATGAAACTGAAAGATGCATCAAACTTCACCTCTTCAATCAGATCCATTGTCTGCTGAAAATCAGCATCAGTTTCATTTGGAAACCCCACAATGAAATCAGATGAAATCTTAATGTTTGGTCTAACCTTAAGCAACTTATTGATTATTTTTATGTACTCTTCCCTGGAATAGTTTCGTTTCATTTTTATAAGAATATCATTTGAGCCTGACTGAACTGGAAGATGTAAGTGACTAACCAATTGAGGGACATGCCCATATGCATCTATTAAATCATCGGTCATCTCTAGTGGGTGAGAAGTTGTGTATCTAATCCTTTCAACGCCATCAATGCTCCCACACACCTCAATTAAATCTGACAAACCAAGAACTCTTCCCTTCAATGTGTATTTGTATGCGTTAACGTTCTGCCCTACAAAGACAATTTCTGAGACTCCTTGCTCTACTAATCTAGCGACTTCATCAAATATTTGTTCAGGCTTTCTGCTGATTTCATCTCCTCTGGTGTATGGAACAACGCAAAAGGAACAATATTTTGAGCAGCCTTCCATAATAGATACAAAACTAGATGCGCCAGTTGCATCTGGCTCCGGCAATGAATCAAATTTTTCTTCAATAGGAAAAGAGACATCTACAGCCTGAATTTTATTTTCTTCTTTGATCAATGAGGGGACTTTATGTATGGTTTGAGGTCCAAAAATTAAATCAACAAAAGGCGCACGTTTATAAATATTTTTTCCTTCCTGACTGGCGACACAGCCGCCAACTCCAATTTTTAATTTGGGATTAATTTTCTTTAATTTGTTGAGCCTTCCTAATTCTGAATAAACCTTTTCTTCAGCTTTCTCCCTGATGGAACAAGTATTGAGCAAAATAATATCTGCATCGTTAGGATTATCTGTCTGTTCAACCGTTGGATCTTTTTTAAGTATCTCTAATGTTTTTTGGCTGTCATATTCATTCATTTGACAACCATAGGTTTTAATATAAAGTTTTGTACCCATATATCTAATTATGAAGAAAAAGACGACATATAAAATAATTTTTATGCAACTCGGGGAAATCTACGAGATTTTTGCTAAACAAATTTATCAAAGTGATATGTACGGTTTCATCGAGGTCGAAGAGTATATATTTAATCAAAATAAACAGCTAGTGGTTGACCCAACATCAGAAAAATTAGAAAAAGAATTTAAGTCTGTTGAAAGATCATATATTCCAATTAATTCGGTTATAAGAATAGACGAAGTAATCGAGTCTGGAGAGGCAAAGATTAAGCAAAATAAAAGCCAAGTATCCCCTTTGCCCATTAATATTCAACCTGCAAATAAACAAGACTAATTTTACAATATTAGAGTGCTTTTTGTTTAGCATTTAAGCAATTGACTGTTAAGCTTTTATTATGAAAAGAAGGCAGGCTCTAAAAATAACTACAATTGGAGCAATAGGTCTTTCAGCCTCAATAAGTTCTAGTTGCTCAAAAAATACTTACTCTTTTAATCATGGTGTTGCGAGCGGGGATCCTCTGGAGGATAGGGTAATTCTTTGGACCAGGGTAACTCCCCAACAAGCAGGCCCGGTGGAGGTTGTCCTTGAAATTTCAGAAAATGAAAATTTTTCTAAAATTGCTTACTCAAAAAAATTGCAAACCTCTTCCTTGTCAGACTACACCATAAAATATGATTTTTTAGCAAAGCAGTATTGTGATAGTGATAATGGATTTTTCTATCGCTTTAAAGCTGGAAGCTCCGTTTCAGAGATTGGCAAATCAAAAACATTTTCAGAAAATGCAATGACAGCAAAAATTGGAGTTTTTAGCTGCAGTAACTTTCCAGCAGGCTATTTCAACGCTTACCAAGCTGCAGCTGAAAAAAATGATTTAGACCTGTGGCTGCATTTGGGCGATTACTTATATGAGTACCCCATGGGTGGATATGCTACAGATAATGCAGAAAAGCTAGGAAGAACTCCAAACCCAGGACATGAAATGATTACCCTTTCTGATTACAGACAAAGGCATGCTCAGTATAAGCTAGATCAGGGCTCCAAACTGCTTCACAAGCATGCGCCACTAATTGCAGTCTGGGATGATCATGAGTTTTCAAATGATACTTGGAAGAGGGGAGCAGAAAATCATTCTGAAGATGGATCAGAAGGAGATTTCTATGCTCGAAGATCAGCTGCGATTAAGGCCTACTATGAATGGATGCCAATCAGAGAGCAGCAGAATAAAAGAAGAATCTTTAGAGAGTTTAGAATTGGCAAACTAATACATCTGATAATGTTAGATACCAGGCAATATGCAAGGGATAAACAAATACAACCTAAGGATTACCTAAGTAAATCTGGGTTCAATCAAGCAAAGTTTTATAACGATCTGAATTCTAAAAATAGAGAACTACTGGGTGCAGAACAGCTTTCTTGGATTGAAGATAGTATTTTTAAATCAAATACTGCTTGGACTATTTTTGGCCAACAAGTCTTAATGGCAAAATTAAGGTTTCCTGATTTAAGCAAAATGCTCAAAACAGAAGAAATTCCAAGTTTTCTTAAGCCTTATTTAAAATTTTTAGGCTTGGGCATACCCTCTAATCTTGATGCATGGGATGGATATCCTGCAGCAAGGAATAAGCTGTATCAATTAATGAAAAATGCTAAAAAGAAATTTATCAGTCTTGCTGGAGATACTCATAATAGTTGGGTTTCTGAGCTTGAAAATAAGTCAGGCAAAAAAGTAGGTATTGAATTGGGAGCCCCCTCTGTGACTTCACCTGGAATAACCGATGTGTTAAATGTAGATGAAAATGAATTTGTTGATAGTATTGTAAAAATCAATAAAGAGCTTCAATGGATGGATCCCTCCAATAGAGGGTATCTATTTCTAGATTGCATGGAAAATAAAATCATTGCCTCTTTTAATTACATTAAAGAATTGGAAAACATTAATTCTGAGATTAGCTCATCTCAATCTTTTATCATTCATAAAGAAGGGCTTGAATTAGAAAAAATCTAAGCCTAGTTCAATCAAACAGCATTTGTTTATACAGTTTTAACTCATTAATGGATTCTTTAATATCATCTTTGGCTCTATGTGAACCCTTTTTTTCGTATGTCTGAGCATCATTCATCCATCTTGAAATAAGCTCTTTTACTGAAGAAACATCAACATGGCGGTAATGAAAATATGATTCCAAGTCAGGCATATATTTTGCTAAGAACCTTCTATCATGAGAAACAGTATTCCCACACATTGGAGATGCTTTATTTCCTACATATTTTGAAATAAATTCTAAGGTTTCTATCTCTGCGGCTTGCTCAGAAACGCTGCTCTGAAGGACTGATTTTGTTAAACCTGAGTTTCCATGCTGCTTGGTATTCCATTCATCCATGTTTTCGATCAGTTCTTTAGGTTGATTGATAACTAAATTTGGGCCTTCTGCAACAATGGTAAGATTACTATCTGTGATAATAGTAGCAATTTCTATAATTCTCTCTTTGTCTGGATTCAATCCAGTCATCTCAAGATCAATCCAGATTAGATTTTGATTTGATTTTTGAGTAGACATATATGTTGTTAAATTTTAACTATAGTGTATTTTGAGCCCAAGATGTTAAAAGTTCAAACCGGTCAAATAGTTGAGTTCTACTCAAACTCATGCTGCGTGGTATCTGAGGGAAAAGAATTCAAATGCAAAATCCAAGGGAGAATTGGTCTTGTGGTGGGTGATCTGGTTGAAATAGAGTTATCTTCTGGAGATGGTAACTCTGAGGGGTTGGTCATAAAGCGATTGGATAGGGTCACCGCTCTCCATAAATCTAAGGAAAGGGTTAAAAAACCAATAGCTGCAAATATTTCACATATTGGTATTTTAGTCACCAAAAACCCTAAAACCAATCTTGAGTTCATCGATAAATGGATAACAATTTCAAAAATTTCTTCGATAGAGCCTTTCATAATTTTTAATAAAATAGATCTATTGCAAAACAGTGCATTCCGGGAAGATCAAAAAGTCTATGAACAAATTGGAATTAAAACTTTTCAAATTTCAGCAAAATTATTTACTAACGTGGATGAATTAAAAAAATATCTTTCGAACAGAACCACAATATTTGTTGGTATGTCTGGTTCCGGAAAATCTACCTTGACCTCAGCCATTACAGGTAAAAAAATATTATCTAAAGCGCTTTCTAATAATCAAGGTGTACACACCACATCTGTTTCGACCCTTTATCATACTGATGAAATGAAAATTATTGATTCTCCAGGAGTCAGAGATATTGGCATTGATCATTTAGAATCAAAGGAGATCATTTTAGGATTTCCAGAGATTAGTAATTATTCTTTAAAATGCACTTTTCCAAATTGCTCTCATCAAGCTGATGAGGGATGTGAGGTTGTGGCTGCGCTGAAGAATGGTGATATTGAAGAAAGCAGATACAATAATTTTATCTTTTTAAGCAATCAAGAGAATACCAAATGAATGAAAAAACACATTTTGGCTTCAAGGAAGTAGATGCTGATAAGAAAGCCGAGCATGTTGGAGAGGTCTTTCATTCTGTTGCTGAAGAATATGATTTGATGAATGATGCCATGTCTTTTGGCATGCATAGGCTGTGGAAAAAAATATTAATTGAACTGTCTGAGCTAAGCGAAGGCTCTGTTGTTCTTGATATTGCAAGTGGAACGGCTGATATTCCAAAATTAATAAACAAAGAATTTAAATCTGTATCAATGCATGTAACAGATATTAATGAATCTATGCTTGCTCTCGGCAAGGATCGTGCAATTAATGAAAACTTTTTTCATAACTGTAGTTTTGCTTTAGCCTCTGGAGAAAATCTACCTTATCAAGATCAAACTTTTGATTTAGTGACCGTTGGGTTTGGGCTTCGCAATTTTACCGATAAGAGCAAGGGGCTTAGAGAAATGAGAAGGGTTTTAAAGCCCAATGGTGTCTTGCTAATCTTGGAATTTTCCAAACCTACAAATTCTTTTTTTTCCAAAGTTTACGATTGGTATTCCTTTAACATCATACCCAAATTAGGCAGTCTTCTGGCCAATAACTCTGAAAGCTATCAGTACCTAGCTGAGTCAATAAGAATGCATCCAGACCAAGAAACTTTAAGGGACATGGTTCTTGATTCAGGTTTCGCTGAATGTAAATTTTACAATCTTGTGAATGGTGTTGTTGCAATTCATCAGGCCAAATAATTATGCATGTCGCATTAAATAAATTTTTACAAGAACTAGACTCTTTATCTCCAGGGTTTTTTATCAAAATTGAGAATCTGTATCCTCTTGAATTTAATGTTGATGTTTCGTCCATGGCAAAGTTTTCTGTAACTTTAGACCATGATGTTAAAACATTTAATTTCTTTGAACACTCAAACCCGAATTTTTCTTTGCAACTAAATATTTTTAGCGCCTTGAATGCATTAAACAATAAAAAAATTCCAACCCGATCTATTTCAGGTGATGCTGAGACTGCATTAATTTTATTTAGTGCTTTGGCAAATATTGAAATTGATTTAGAACTTTTGGTATATAAATATTTTGGAGATATTCCAGCATTGATGTTAAGAAAGGTTATTTCCAATAAAGCACAAACCCAGAAAGCTTCTGCGCAAGAAAATGAAGCAGATAAGATCCTTAAGTCTTTTAGAGATATTTCAATCAGACTTGATAGACTTGAACATGTTTTAATAAATTAATGAATATTTTTCTCACAATTTTAGATTGCCTAAAAATTTTATTTCAAGCTTTTCGGTATGGCATTATAAATATACCCGTCGATAATAGTGACTCTGCCTTATTAAAGGCAATAGGTCTGCTGAATCCTTTTTTTGTAATTAATCGAAAAATCCCTCATGGATTGAGGATTAGAAATTTTTTAGAAAGCTTGGGTCCTATGTTTATAAAATTTGGTCAATTGCTATCAACGAGAACAGATGCAGTCCCAATTGAAATAACTTCTCACTTAAAGGGCTTAACTGATCAATGTAATCCATTTTCATCCCAGCTTGCCAAAGAAATAATTGAAAAAAGTTTAAAAATTAAGATTGATGAAGTTTTTGAAGAATTTCAAGATGTACCCTTGGCGGCTGCTTCATTGGCTCAAGTTCATAAAGCAAAGCTAAAAGGCACATCTGAGAATGTTGTGATTAAAGTCTTAAGGCCTAACATTCATAAACAAGTTCAAAGGAATGTCAGGGTAATGAAGGCTGGAGGTTTTTTGGTCAACTTATTTTATAAAGAGAGTGACAGACTGAAACTAAAAGATGTTATTCATGATTATGAGAAAACTATTTTTAAAGAGTTAGATTTAAAGGTTGAGGCAGCAAATACTGCAGTGACTAAGAAAAATTTTTCTGACTCAGATCTATTATTTATTCCAAAAGTTTTTTGGGATCACACCACAGTAAATGTGTTAACGCTTGAAGAAATTGATGGGTTAGCATGCACAGATGTTCATGCGATGGATGAGCTTGGTATAGATAGAAAAATACTTGCAGAAAATGGAGTAAAAATATTTTTAGATCAAGTGTTTAGAGATAATTTTTTTCATGCAGATATGCATCCTGGAAATATTTTTGTAAGCAAGGTTAATGTGAGTCAACCCAGCTATATAGCAATTGACTGTGCAATAGTTGGGTCACTTAGCAGAGAGGATCAATACAATTTAGCAAGAATGTTGCAAGCCACCTTAAAACAAGACTATTACAAATTATCTGAGCTATTTATTGGTGCAGGATGGGTTTCCAGCCAAACTAACAAAGCGGAATTGGAGCAAGCCTTAAGAGCGACCTGTGAACCTATTTTTGAAAAGCCTCTCTCAGAAATTGAGTTTGGAAATCTGTTGCTTTATTTATTTGATTCAACAAGACAATTTGGTTTATCTGTTCAACCCTCTTTGATACTTCTTCAAAAAACACTTATACACATTGAGGGCATGGGAAGAGAGATATATGCTGATCTTGATTTCTGGGGTCTTGCTGAGCCTTACCTTGATCAGTGGATTGATAAGCAGTTTAGCCCCCTGAAACTAAAAGAATTTCTAGAAAACAACCATTATGAAATTTTAGAAAAAGCATCTTCGTTGCCGGGAGAAATTTTTGACTTGCTAGATAACATAAAGTTTTTAGCAAATGATGGAAAAAAAAATATCGATCTTATTAAAAGCCTTGAAGGTACCATTCAAAATCAGCGAAAATGGCAAAATCTAACTATACTTACACTTATTGGTATTATTATGATTCTTATAGGAACATTATCGGCATGAGGATCAGGAGTTAATTATGGGAATAGGTGGAATAAGTTTTTGGCAAATATTAATCATATTGGTGGTGATACTAATTTTATTTGGTGGTAAAAAAATCAAAACCATGGGTTCAGACCTAGGAGAGGGCCTTAAAGGGTTTAAAAAAGCTATTAAAGATGAAGATTCAGCCAAAGAGTCCCAGTCTAAATCAGACGATCAATAAAAATTGTTTCAAATAGGATTTCTTGAGATTCTGATTATCCTGCTTGTTGGGATAATAGTTATCGGCCCTGATAAACTCCCGGAATTTATAAAATCTATAATAAAAACCTTTACCAGATTTCAAAATAAATTTTTTGAATTTCGTTCATCCATAGAGAGAGATATTGGCGCTGAAGACCTTAAGCAAGATATTTTCAATGAGTTAAAAATGGAAGAGCTTGAAAAGGAAGATGATGGCCGATCCTAATGACATGACATTCATTGGGCATTTAAAAGAATTGCGCTCAAGAATTATTAGAATGTTTTTATTTGCGGGATTAATTCTTGTATGTTGTTTGCCATTCACCAACTACATTTATGCCTTTGTCTCTTCTCCATTGATGGAACTGATGCCGGCTGGAAGTAGCATGATTGCAACTGAGGTGGCGTCGCCATTTCTTGCTCCATTGAGGGTAACAATTTATACAGCCTTATTGATATCGGTGCCTTATTTTTTTATTGAGCTTTGGGGCTTTATCTCTCCAGGACTATATAAAAAAGAGAAAGCTTTTGTCGCACCATTAATTCTTTCCTCAATAGTGCTTTTTTATGCAGGTATTATTTTTGCTTACTTTGTTGTCAGCCCTATCATTTTGAGCTTTTTTATTTCAGCAGCTCCTGACTCTATTCAGGTAATGACAGACATAAATAAGTATTTAGATTTCGTATTAAAACTTTTTTTTGCTTTTGGTTTTGCTTTTGAAATTCCCGTAGCAACATTTTTAATCATCACCACTGGATTAATAACAAAAGATCGTATCAAGAGCTTGAGACCATATTTGATTATTAGTTTTTTTGTAATTGGAATGTTTTTAACGCCACCCGATATTTTCTCTCAACTATTTTTGGCTATACCTATGTGGCTACTTTTTGAGGTGGGACTTTTGATATCTCGAGATCCAAAAAGCTAGTCTTTTGGAAAATCTACATTAAGCCTTTCTATCCAAGTATCTGAAGAAGGCATTTGAGCAGATAAAATCATTTCTAATAATTCTTTTGGGTCATCGTGAACAAGGATTTGATTTTGGTTTTCAATAGACACAAATTCCTCATCAACTGAATGCTGTAACCAACTTAGAAAGCCATCATAGTAACCATTAATATTTAATAGGCCTACAGGCTTATTGATGCCCCCCAGTTGATTGCTGACCATCACCTCTAGAAGCTCATCCATAGAGCCGACACCTCCAGGCAAAACAATAAAAGCATCGCTCATGTCTAAAAATTTCTCTTTTCTTTCAAAAAGAGAATGTGTGATGATTGTTTCATCGATATTGGGATTAGTAAGTTCAAATTCATGCAGTGATTTCAATGTGATGCCTGTAGCCCTTCCGCCATTGTCAACAGCGGTATCAGCAACGACTTTCATCAAACCAACATTGCCGCCTCCAAATATTACTTCTAGATCCTTCTCAGCCATCATTTTACCAATTTGCTCAGCAGCAATTTTATAATCAGGCGATTTGCCTAGATGGGCGCCACAAAATACTGATATTTTTTTTATTGTCATGATGGGAGTCCTAAAATATGTTTTGAAATAATATTCAACTGAACCTCTGAGCTTCCGCCAGCAATAGTATAAGCCTTAGAGTAGAAAAAAGATTTAGCAATTTCTTGTTTTGACCCTTGGCTTTTTTCAACAATCTCTAAACCTCCTGCTCCAAGGCTTGCAACATTAAGCTCCCATCTAGTCTGAGTTTCTTCTGTGCTGATATATTTCAATATGAGCGCGGCGGGAGAAAAACCGCTCTTTGATTCAATGCCAGTTCTTGCCATAGTTAAATCAACTAAATGGTTGCGCATTTCATGCTTAATTATTTTTTTATGGAGTTTAAGCTGACCTGGTGCATCTATGGCTTGGCAATTTTTGTAGGTTTTAATGGGTTCAATATCTACAGCTCCCTCACTACCAAGATCTGCCATCATGGTTCTCTCAAATTCCAATAGTCTTTTTGCCACTTTCCAACCATCATTTTCGCTAGCAATTCTATGAGATTCTTTTGCCAAAACATCATCAAAAAAAACTTGGCAAAAAGGAGATTGGCCGCTAAGAAGTTTAATTGGCTTTATATCTATATTAGGCTGCCTCAAATTTAATAAAATGAAAGAGATGCCGGCTTGTTTCTTTTCTGTTTTAGCCGTTCTTGCTAAACAATACATCCAATCAGCCTTGTTAGCTTCAGATGTCCAAATTTTTGATCCATTAATTAAGTACTCACTGCCTATAAGCTCAGCTGAGGTCGAAATATTTGCCAGATCTGATCCAGCCCCTGGTTCAGAAAATCCCTGACACCACCAAATTTCGCCTCGTGAAATCTTTGGTAAAAATTCTTTTTTTTGATCATCAGTGCCAAATTCTAAAATGACTGGCCCTAACATCGAGATGCCAAAATTAATTTGAGCAGGCCTGCATCCAAAAAATTTGAGGCGGCTTCTAAGAATCTTTGACTCTTCAAAAGATAGGCCTCCACCTCCATATTCAACAGGCCACTCAGGTGTACACCAACCCTTTGAAACCATTGCATCAAACCATGTCTTTGAGTCCGTTGTTGGAAAGTTAATATCTGAAGAAGCCCAAACTTGCTCAGAAACAGGCATGGGCGTTCTCATTGACTGTGGACAATGCTCTTCTATCCAGGTATCTACCTCTATTGAGAAGCTTTCTAATTGATCGGTCATAAATTTACATCTTAAATGAAAAGGTTACGGGCCCTGCATTAACTGAGTGGATATCCATATCAGCCCCAAAAACTCCTGATTGAAAGCGAATCTCTGATTCATTGAGTCTTCCAAGCAATGAATTGTATAGAAAATGCGCTTTATCAATTTCAGCAGCCCTGTGAAAGCTGGGTTTATTGCCTTTATCTGTAACTGCAGACAAAGTAAATTGACTAACTATCATCAATTCTCCGTCTATCTCCTTTAAACTTGCAGACATTGTGTGGTTATCTCCTTTAAAAAAGGAAAAATTTATTATTTTTGATATAAATTTGTCAACCACCTCTTCTTCGTCGTCAATTTCAAAGCATACATAAGCTAAAATACCTTCTTTGATTGATGCGTGAGTTTTAGTATTAATGCATATTTTTGCGGATGAAACTCTTTGAGCTAATGCTTGCAAAAGGTTTTGGCTTAGTTTTCTAAGCTTGGATTCCAAGCACCATTTGCAGCCAGCTTATTCATTAATGCTCTATGTGACAATGCATCTTGAGCCTGAGAAACATTCTCCTTTTTGCCTAGCCACGCTTTTAAAGATGGTTGCTGCAAAGCCCTGCCATAAGAAAAGCTTAATTTCCATGGAAAACCACCAATCTTATTCATTGCATCCAAATGAGCTGTAGCATCAATATCAGATTGACCACCGGAAAGGAAAGTTATCCCTGGAAGCTCTGATGGAACATTTTCATTTAGGCATTTAACTGTCATCTCTGCTACTTCTTGAACTGACGCTTGACTTTCAGCCATGGATCCAGAGGTTACCATATTAGGTTTTAGGATTGTCCCTGCAATATTAACTCCTTCATCCTTTAAACATTCAAAAAGTGATTTGAGAGATCGACTGGTTACATCGTAACATCGCTCGATCGAATGAACTCCATCCATTAAAACCTCAGGCTCAACCATAGGAACCATGTTGTTGTTTTGAACAATTTTTGCGTATTTTGCTAATGCGCGCATATTGGCCTCAATGCATTCATCAGAAGGAATATTGTCAGATATTTTAATCACCGCTCTCCACTTAGTGAACTTTGCTCCAAGTGAAACATATTCTTTGCATCTTTCATCTAAACCATCCAGTCCCTGTGTAACAGTTTCTTCAGAAGAGGAATCTAAGGGCGCTAGTCCCTTGTCTACCTTTATGCCTGGAAGGGCACCCTGATTCTTGATTAACTCTACTAGAGGAGTTCCATCTTCAGCGCTCTGTCTGATTGTTTCATCAAATAGAATAACGCCGCCTATGTTATCTTGCATACCAGGAGCTCTAAATAACATTTCTCTGTAATCACGCCTATTAGTTTCTGTGGATTCAACCCCAATAGAATCAAAACGCTTTCCACATGTGGGATTGCTTTCATCTGCTGCTAAAATTCCCTTCCCATTTGAGACAATATATTCAGCTATTTCTTCTAACGTACTCAACGACATAATTTTCTCCTTTTTAAAATTTAAAGCCCAGGGCAGACAATGATGGTAGCTCTTTTCCTTCCATAAATTCAAGGAAAGCACCTCCGCCAGTGGAACAATATGAAATGTTACTTTTATCTATAAACATCTTTATAGCCAAAAGAGTCTCGCCTCCACCAGCCAAGCTGTAGGCTTGTGATGAGGCAATTGCATTAGCAAGATCTTGGGTGCCCTTTGAAAATGGCATCTGCTCAAATACTCCCACAGGGCCATTCCAAATAATTTTTTTAGCAATAGCGATCTTTTCAGCAGCAGCCGAACTGAGGATTTGATCAAGTATCATTTCATCATCTTGGACAGAGTCAATTTTACAAATTCTGGATTGGTTTGAGTCAATGCTTTTGCTCACCACAACTTCGTCTGGTAACAAAATTTTACCTGTCTCTAGAAGTTCTTTAGCATGACTCAGCATCGAATCTTCACAAAGTGAAATTCCTACATTGCTGCCTTGCGCTTTTAAAAAAGTATTCGTGATACCGCCACCGGTCAATACTTCTTCTGAGATCTGTATAAGACTTTTAATTACTTCTAATTTTGAAGATACTTTTGATCCACCAACAATAGAAAGAGTAGGTGACTCGATAGAATCAGTGGCTTTCCTCAATGCACAAGTTTCGTCTTCTAACAAAAATCCAGCGCAAGATGAATGAGCAGCTTGAATTGCACCATAGGTTGATGCATGAGGGCGATGAGATGTTCCAAATGCATCAAAAACATATACATCAGCTAGGTTGCATAAGTTCTTGGCGAGATCTAAATCATTTGTTAACTCTCCTGGTAAAAATCTAATGTTTTCAATAAGCGAGATGTCTGCATTGAAATTTACTTCATCTATTGAGGCAAACAATGGGATCTCTTTATTCAGAATTTCTCCAAGTCTCTTGGCTACAGGTAATAATGAAAATTTGGAGTCAAATACTCCTGCCTCAGGTCTTCCAAAATGTGAAATTAAGACTGTTTTTGAATTTTGTTTTTGCAGGTATTGAAGAGTTGGAATAATCGCAAGAATCCTTGCATCATCCAAAACTTTACTGTCTTTTACGGGAACATTTAAATCAACTCTGAGAGCGACAGTCTTATTTAAGACATCTGTATCGCCCAATTTCCTCATTTTTTAAGTAATTTTTTTGCTTCAGTGACTATGTTCTCTTCTGTAAAACCAAATTTTTTCATCAGCTCACCCGCTGGAGCGCTTTCACCAAAAGTTTTCATCCCAATAATAGTATCATTGAGATTAACCAAGCCTTGCCAGGAGTCAGGATGCAAAGCTTCAACAACTAACTTAGGGATATCTGGATCAACCACGCTATCTCTATAAGCCTGATCTTGAAGGTAGAACTTATCAAGGCATGGAATGGATACTAAATTTACTTTAAATCCATCATTTTGAATGGATTTAGCGGCTGCTAGAATTAACTGCACCTCACTGCCTGATGCAACAAGTGTAATATCTGCATTCTCTTCATGGGAGAGCAGATAGCCTCCTTTTTGTATTAAATTTATTTGCTCTTTTGTTCTTTCAACAAATGGAAGATTTTGCCTTGATAAAATTAAACTATGAGGAGTGTTAGAAGAAGTAATAGCCTCATTCCAACTTACAGCAGTCTCAATAATGTCTGCTGGTCTCCAATTATTTAAATTTGGTGTGGCCCTTAGAGTGACAAGATGCTCAACAGGTTGATGAGTTGGTCCATCTTCACCAAGTCCTATGGAATCATGTGTATAGACAAAAATATTTGGAATTTCCATGAGAGCAGCCAAACGGACCGCATTCCTAGCATAATCCATGAATACTAAAAATGTTCCGCCGTATGGTTTTATTCCACCGTGCAACAACATTCCATTCATCATGGCGGTCATTCCAAATTCTCTGACTCCATAAAATATGTGGTTTCCTTTCGGATTATCAGGAAGCATTTCAGAACTAGCTGAAGAATAAGTATTATTTGATCCAGTGAGATCAGCCGATCCGCCAACAAGCTCTGGTAGTTGCTTACAAAAGAAATTCAAGCAAATCTCTGAGGCCTTTCTGGTTGCTAAATCTTTTTGATCGCCTTCAATTAAATCTTCAAGGAATGCTTCATAAAGTTTTTCAAAGTCATTGGGTAGTTCATCGTTAATTAATCGCTTTAGTTCATTTGAAAGCTCAGGATGCACTTTAGAATATTCATCCATCAACGCATCCCATTCAGAATTATGCTTAGATCCGGCCTCTTTGGCATCCCATTCAGATTTAATATCCGCAGGAATATCAAAAGGTTCATGCTGCCAGCCTAGTTGGTCCCTAGTTTTTATAATCTCCTCTTCGCCTAAAGCTGATCCATGAACGCCAGATGTTCCTGCTTTATTGGGTGATCCAAATCCAATTTCTGTCTTGCAACAAATTAGGGTTGGTCGGCTTGATTCTGCTTGAGCATTTTTTATGGCCTCTAAAATTTGTTCAACATTGTGCCCATCTACTTCAAGCACTTGCCAGTTATAACTTTCAAATCTTTGGGTAGTATTATCTGTGAACCAGTTTTCAATTTCGCCATCAATAGAGATGCCATTTTGGTCATAAAAACAAATAAGTTTGCCCAAACCATGAGTGCCTGCAAAAGAGCAAACTTCATGAGAGATTCCCTCCATCAAGCAGCCGTCACCAAGGAATGTATAAGTAAAATGATCAATGGGATTTAATCCATCGGTTTTATTGAATTTGCTTGCAAGCATCTTTTCGGCCAATGCCATTCCAACCGCATTGCCTATCCCTTGACCTAAAGGGCCGGTTGTAGTTTCTACGCCTATGTCTAAATCTAGTTCTGGATGTCCAGGAGTTTTAGATCCTATTTGCCTAAAGTTTTTTATGTCCTCAATGCTTAAATTGTATCCAGTTAAATGAAGCAAGCTGTAGAGTAACATTGAGCCATGCCCATTAGATAAAACAAATCTATCTCGATTAAACCAATGGGGGTTTTGTGGATTATGTTTTAAGTTGTATTTCCATAAAGCCACCGCTATATCAGCCATTCCCATCGGCATACCAGGATGACCGGATTTAGCAGCTTGAACAGCATCTATGGATAAAAACCTAATAGCGTTAGCAAGTTCTTTGTGCATGTTTGAGCAAATAGTTTAGGACACAACAATCATAATATGTGGCTAGAATTATTTATAGATATATTTAAGATTATTTTAAAGGAAGGAGTGTGTTTAATTCTTAAATCTATCTAAAATTTTAATATTCGATTCTGAATAACTCATCCAAAATCTTTCTGCACTATAAAATAAAACAACATATAACCCTGTGCTAATCGCTAGTTTTAGATCAAATGGAATAGCAGCAATATATGTCTCAACAAAAGAGCTTCCTCCTTCAATCCATACAGCTCCATTTACTAGTATGTACCAGATGAAAACAGTGCCTAAAGATCCCCATAACAAGCTTCTACTCAGACGGCTAACGGTTGGAGCAATCGCAAAGACCAGAAGGATGGTAGCCAAGATGATAATATTCACCTGTTCTAAAAATAAATTTGTAAAAGCAACAATAGATACTGGCAGAAGGTTTTGAATACGAGCATCATTGGTCAGTCTGGGCATAAAAACTGCTAATGCAAGCAAGGGAGAGAAATTTGCAGGAAGACCAATAAACCTGCTAATCATTATTAACAAAATTAGTAAAATTAAGTTTTTGAACATTCAAGCTCCTTGAGAAGTCTCATAAATTTAATATTCCTTGCATTATAATTCAGCTAGAGATCAACTCCTTTGCGAGCCATAATACCTTGATTATACGCATGCTTTGTTGCTTTAATTTCAGATACAGTATCTGCCCAATCTTTTAAAGCAGCGCCTCCTCCTCGACCTGTGACTACAACTGATTGATGAATTGGGCGATTTTTAAGAGCTTGAATAATCTTGCCTTCATCAAGATATTTAAAACTGAGCATATAAGTAAGCTCATCCAATACAACCAAATCATAATTATCATCTTGAAGCATTTTTTTTGCTAAAGACCAGCTTTTTTCAGCTGCAGCAATATCAATTGAGCGATCTTGAGTTTCCCATGTGAAACCAGTGCTCATTTGATGAAAAGTTACGGATGGGCATTTATCTCGAATATAGATTTCTTCACCTGATAATTGTTGCCCTTTAATAAACTGAACAATGCCAACCTTATGATCGTAGCCCAAAGATCTAATTACCATCCCAAATGCAGATGTTGATTTCCCCTTGCCATTTCCAGTTAAAAGTATTCCTATCCCTCTTTGCTTATTTGCTGCATTAATTGATGCATCAATATTTTTTTTAAGCTTTTCCATCTTTTTCTTGTGGAGGATATCTATTTTTTGTTTTTGCTTGCTCATTCTGTATTAAGTTTAAAAATTTATCACATTGAATCTGTCTAGTTTTATAAAATTTATGGCCTGTATCTAATTCCTATATGTGCTCCGAAACCAAGCGGTTGATAGCCAAAGATTTCTTCATAACTTTCATCAAATAAATTTTCCAATCGTAAGTAAGTATCTAATTTTTTGCTGATGTTGAAGTTTGCACTTAAGTTAACTATTGTATATTCAGCCAGCTTTACATTGCTTGGATAAACAATGTCCTCTTGAGATCCATTGTATTGAAGGTTGGTATTAATGCTAAAAGAGTCGCTCTGCTGCCAGGACAAGTTGAAACTTGCTATATGACGCGGACGTCTAACCTCATTTTGATACTTTCCTATTGCATTAAGCTCTTGCGATTGGGTAAAAGTATATGAAGTATTAAGGGTTATGTTTTTGTTTGGCTTGATAGATGAGTTGAGCTCAAGTCCATTTCTTTTGCTGAGTCCTAATTTATTAACTGCCGTAAATCCAAAAGTTATTGGGTCTATAGCATTTCCATCTATTTCATTGTCTAGTTCTGAATTGAAGAGTGTGGCAGATAAAGTAAAATTTCCATCATAAAGTTTCTGATCAAAGCCTAATTCCCAGCTAGTTGATTTTTCTGGTTGAAGGAAAGGGTTACCAATAAAGTTGGTATAAAAACCAAAACGCTCTGTAAAAGTTGGATTTTTGATTGCCGTGCCATATGAGCTTCTAAATCTAGAGTTAGCGCGTAAATCATAAATTAATTCAACTTTAAATGTATTAGCATCTTTAAATTGAGAATTATCATCACTTCTTGTGCTTGCTGCTAGGGTAGTTTTATTAAAAACATCGGCTCGGTATTCAATGGCAATACTTTTTGTTGTTCGGCTTTGATCTTGATTGGGATTAAATATGCCATAAATCCCATAGTCATTAATCTGTCCACGCTGACTAAATCTTTCTCTCTCATGCTCCACCAACAATGAGATCCTTTGTGAAAATTCATCCCAATGCTTTGAACTTATTAACCTTAGTTGATCTTTGGTTGAAGAAGTTGAAGTTTCTAGCAAGGCTTCTTGAAAATCCTTGTTATTACTTTTCGATTCTGAGATAGCGACATGATATTGCCATGTTTTATCTAAGTTTAAATAATTAACTTTAAGCCCCATGATGGTATTTTCAAATTTTGTTAATTTATTCTGATCATCAGCCAACCCATCAAAATCAATGTCTGAATCATATTCATTCATTCCATCAGAGCGTCTTGCAGAAAAAGTAGCTCCCAGATTCTCAGTAAAGTTAAGACCTGACTTGAATGTTATGTTTTTATTTTTATACCCATCTCTTTCTTTGCCAACACGAGAAATATTAGCTCCATCAGTCTTAAGCTGGCTTAATCCAAGTCGAGCATTGAAACCATCATTTATCAGACCAAAACTGATTCCATTATTATTGGTATCAAAACTTCCGTTCTCAGAAAATATTCTCAGACTCCGGGGTTTATCTGCGTTTTTAGTAATTATATTTATAACTCCAGAGATAGCGTCACTTCCAAGCATTGAGCTTTGTGGCCCGCGAATAACCTCGATTCTTTCAATATCAGAGGCAGCAAAGGTGCCCCAATTAAGTCCATCATTCTGGGAAGGATTATTTGCCTCAATCCCATCTATCAAAACCAGCAAGTGATTGGCCTCGCTGCCACGAACTCTAATTTGAGTTTGGGAGCCTTGAACGCCACTTTTGCTTACTGCTAAACCAGGGACAGTTCGAAGGAGTTCGCTAATGCTTGATACAGATCGATTTTCAATTTGTTCATAATCAATAAGAGTAATAGCATTTGCAGAGCGCTCGGAACTAATGGGCACCAAAGAGGCTTGCACTAAAATTTCTTCAATACTACTTGTTAAACTTTGGGCATTTGAAGCATATGAAAAAAGCAATAAAACAATGCAGTAAATACCATAGAAACCATTCATCTTCAAAGTTAAGGTTCTAATAAAAATTATCGGCATTCCGATATCTCTAATAACCTAGAACTGGAGCAAGCCAGATTTCATTTTCATCCATGCTCTCATCTCTGGCTTTTGAATACTCCTCCACTTGATCTTTATCAATCCTGCCTAGCTGAAAATAACTAGACTGAGGATGCGCAAAATATAAGCCACTGACACTGGCAGTTGGCCACATTGCTAAAGACTCTGTGAGGGTTAAATCTATGGTTTTTTCAACACTTAGCAACTCCCAGATATTTAACTTAAGGCGATGATCTGGGCAAGATGGATAACCTGGAGCAGGGCGGATGCCCTGATATTTTTCTCTTATAAGCTCATCATTATTTAAATCTTCCTCAGAAGAATACCCCCATAACTCACAACGAACTTTTTTGTGAGCCCACTCTGCAAAAGCTTCAGCAAAACGATCAGCTAAAGCTTTTAAAATTATGGAATTATAATCATCATGGTCTGCCTCAAAACCTTTGATGTATTCCTCGATGCCATGCCCTGCCGTTACTGCAAATGCTCCAATATAATCATCTTGATCATCAATAAAATCTGCGAGGGAATTTGAATCTAACTCTTCACGAGATTTCTGTTGACGCAAGCAATGTAATAATAACTCTTCATTAGATCCGTCTGCTTTCAGCACGGCAATAGAATCCCCAATAGATCTTGCAGGAAACAAACCTATTACCCCCTTTGGATGTAACCATTTTTCATTCATCAATCTCTTAAGAATTGCCTGGGTGTCATCCCACAGCTTACGAGCCTCAGGTCCTTTTATTGGATCAGAAAGAATATCAGGAAAGCGCCCGCTAAATTCCCATGCATTAAAGTAAGGCATCCAATCTATAAACTCATGAAGCTCTTCTAGGCTTGGATTAAGTTCAGTGATGCCAAGTTTTAAAGGTGCAGCTGGTTTTAGTGACATATCTAAACTTGGCTTGCGAGATTGCGCTTCTTGAAACGGTCTAAGCGGTGATTGTGCTCTAGAAGCATAAGCTTCACGCTTATTAGCATGGGCTGCGGAAAGTTCTTTTGCATAGACATCATGATCGCTTACTAATCTCTTCGCTACACCAACAGCCCTTGATGCATCCTTTACATAAACTACTGTGCCGCTGTATGAAGGATCAATTTTTACAGAAGTGTGAGCCGGGCTTGTTGTTGCGCCGCCAATTAATAACGGAATGGAGAGCTTTCTTCGCTCCATTTCTTTTGCAACACCAACCATCTCATCAAGCGAGGGTGTAATTAAACCTGATAAACCAATGAGATCACATTTTTCCTTTTCGGCAACATCTAAAATCTTCTCAGTGGGAACCATGACACCTAAGTCTATTACTTCAAAGTTATTACATTGCAAAACAACACCAACAATATTTTTACCTATGTCATGCACATCTCCTTTTACTGTTGCAATAACCATCTTGCCGTTGCTTTGCATCTCTCCACCGCCTTTTTCTTCTTCGATAAATGGAACTAAGTAAGCAACTGCTTTCTTCATCACTCGAGCAGATTTTATAACTTGCGGTAGAAACATTTTTCCAGCACCAAATAAATCCCCAACCCTATTCATGCCATCCATCAAAGGCCCCTCAATTACATCGAGCGGTTTTTCAACAGACAATCTAGCCTCTTCAACATCTTCGATTACGAAAGTATCGATTCCGCTGACTAAAGAGTGCTCTAGCCTTTTATTAATATTAAAACTTCGCCAATCTTGAGTGACATTACTGATCGATGAACTATTGTCACTTGCAAATTTAGGCGCAAGGTCTAACAACCTTTCTGTTGCATTCTCTCGTTGATTTAAAATAACATCCTCTACAGCCTCTCGAAGCTCTGCTGGCAGATCATCATAAATAGCAAGCTGTCCAGCATTTACGATTGCCATGGTGAGGCCATTTTTTATTGCGTGATATAAAAAAACTGAATGCATAGCTTCACGAATAATATTGTTACCCCGAAAGCTAAAAGATACATTCGACAAACCACCAGACAATGAAGTACCGGGGCATCCATTTTTAATTTCTGCACAGGCTTGGATAAATGATAAACCGTATTCATTATGCTCTTTTATGCCTGTCGCAACTGCAAAAATATTTGGATCAAAAATAATATCGTGGGGATCCATGCCAACCTTTTTGGTTAAAATAGTATATGCGCGCTTACAAATTTCTACTTTACGCTGGAGAGTTTCTGCTTGACCCTGCTCATCAAATGCCATAACAACAACAGCTGCTCCATATCTTTTTACTAGAGCAGCTTGCTCAACAAACTTATGTTCACCCTCTTTCATGGAAATTGAGTTAACAACAGCCTTTCCTTGAATGCATTTTAAACCTGCTTCTAAGATTTCCCATTTGCTTGAATCAATCATAAATGGAACCCTTGATATATCAGGCTCTCCAGCAATTAAGTTTAGGAACTTAATCATAGCTGACTCAGAATCCAACATGCCTTCATCCATATTGATATCAATTATCTGAGCTCCATTTTCAACCTGTTGTCTTGCAACCTGAACAGCACCTTCGTAGTCGCCAGCCTCAATTAGCTTTCTAAAAATAGCTGAACCAGTAACATTTGTTCGTTCACCAATGTTAATAAAAAGACTGTCTCCCTTTATTTCTAGTGGCTCTAATCCGCTGAGAAGCATTGAATTTGGAGAGGCTGGAATTTTTCTAGGGCTAAAATTATTGATAATATTTTTAATAGCATTGATATGTTCTGCGTTTGTTCCACAACAGCCGCCGACAATATTAAATAAACCTTCTTGACAAAATTCTTTAATAATTTCAGCCATTTCTGCTGGCGTCTGATCATACTCACCAAATTGATTTGGCAATCCTGCATTGGGATGAACGCTTACGTAGCAATCGGCAATTTGTGATAGCTTTTGTAAAAAGGGTCGCAACTCAGATGCTCCTAAAGCGCAATTCAATCCAATTGAAATTGGCTTAGCATGTCTCACAGAGTGCCAAAATGCCTCTGTTGTTTGACCTGACAATATCCTGCCTGAGGCATCTGTAATAGTGCCTGAAATCATAATTGGAATATCTACATTGCGCTCTTCTGCGACTGTATCTATTGCAAATAAAGCTGCTTTTGCATTGAGAGTATCAAATATTGTTTCAACAATAATAAGATCTGCTCCGCCATCCAATAAGGCTGCGGTAGCCTCTTTAAATGTCTCAACCAAAGAATCAAAATTAATGTTCCTAAATGAAGGGTCTTCAACATCCGGGCTTAATGAGCATGTTTGATTAGTTGGCCCCAAGACTCCTGCTACAAAAATTTCTCTTGGATTTTTTTCCTTAAAATCATCGACAGCCTTGCGAGCAATTTGCGCAGCAGAGAAATTAAGCTCATGCACAAAATCTGCCATATCATAGTCAGACATTGAAGGAGCATTTGAATTAAATGTATTCGTCTCAATAATGTTTGCACCGGCCTCTAAGAATTCTTTATGGATGTCTTCTATGATCTTTGGCTGAGTAATGCTTAGAAGATCATTGTTGCCTTTTAGATCTGAGGACCAATTAGAAAATTTGTTACCTCTGTAGTCCTTCTCTTGGAGATCATATGCCTGGATCATGGTCCCCATAGCTCCATCCAATAGCACTATCTGAGAATCTAATAATTTAATTAACTTTTTTCTAATTGAAGTGATGCTATTCATAGTCAATATTTAACTAATCAAAAAATAAAAAATTTAAACATGCTAATGCGTAAAGTTTTTTTATTAAATCCTGGGAATATTTTCCGTTTTAGCGCTTTCTTTTTTATCGCGGCAATAGGATCAAATCACGATTGAAACTATTTTATAGGCTATTAAATTTTTTGCAAATATATTTTTTACTTTTAAAAAACTTCTTATTTTTGCATAGAGTATTGATTTCTAATTATTTAAAAAAAATTTGTATTTGATTTACAAACCAATTAATATTCAGCATTAATTAAGTGATTTGTTCCTGCTTGCATACTTAAACTGCTAAATGGGACGCCTAATGTAGGTGAAAAATGAAAATTTCATATGAATTTTATCCTCCAAAGGATTTAGATTATCAAAAAGTAGTCAACGAGTTTTCGTTAATTGAAAAGCATGGACCGAGATTTATTTCTATAACCTATGGAGCGATGGGAAGTTCTCAGGAAAAAAGTATTGGTCTAATTAAAGCTTTTAAAGAAAAAACAAATATTGATATAGTTTCACACTTAACTCTAGTGGGTAAAAGCAAAACCGATTTAATTAAAATCATTAACGAGTTTAAATCCCTTGGTGTTAGCAAAGTGGTTGCCTTAAGGGGTGATAGTCTAGAAGGTAAATTTCAATCTCATCCAGAGGGTTTTCATAATACTGCAGATTTTGTTAAATTTTTAGCAGAATTGAATATAGAAGTTTTCGTGTCTGCATATCCTGAACCTCATCCAGATTCTGAAGGTTTTGATTTTGATCTTAATTTACTAAAAGAAAAAACTATTGCTGGTTCAAATCAATGCATCTCTCAGTTTTGCTTTTCTATAAATAATTATAAAAAGCTAGTTGATCAAATATCAAAAAAAGAAATCAATAATGAATTAACCGCAGGAATTATGCCCATTTACAATATTCACAGTCTTTGCAGTATGGCAAACAAATGTGGGATACATATACCGGCTGAAATAATTAACCAATTTTCAGATGACAAAGTGCGCAATGAGAAAGCAGCAATAAATATTTGCATCAAACAAATTAAAGATCTTCAAAATATTGGTATAAATAATTTTCATTTTTATACCCTCAACCAATCATCACTTTTACTTGAGGTATTTGATGAATTATCATAAATTTAATTAAGGAGAAATTATGAGTTATATTTTTACATCAGAGTCTGTTTCTGGCGGACATCCCGACAAAGTTTGCGATCAAGTATCTGATGCTGTTTTGGATGCTTACTTAGCTGAAGATCCTAATAGCCGAGTAGCCTGCGAAACAATGATCAAAAATAACATGGTCTATATTGCTGGAGAGATTACTTCTTTGGGAAGCCCAGACCTCGAACCGATTGTAAGAAAAACCATTAATGATATTGGCTATAACACGGATGAATACGGGTTTAATGGTGATACTTGTGAGTTTACTAATCTTGTTTTTGAGCAGTCTCCGGATATATCTCAGGGTGTCACTGAAGGTGAGGGAGAAAATTTAGAGCAAGGAGCTGGCGACCAAGGGTTAATGTTTGGGTATGCATGCAAAGAGACAGAATCATTGATGCCCCTTCCTATAGATCTTTCTCACAGGTTGGTAAAAAAACAAGCTGATGTTATGAAAAGCGGAGAAATTAAATGGCTAAGGCCTGATGCAAAGAGCCAGGTAAGTGTTATTTATTCTGATGATGGTAAAACAATTGAGGGCCTTTCTGCTATTGTGCTTTCAACCCAGCATGATGAAGATGTCACCCAAGAAGAAATCAAAGCTGAAGTAATGGATAAAATTATTAAGCCTATCGTTCCTGAGGAATGGATTCTTGATTCAACAAATATCTACATTAATCCAACTGGTAAATTTGTGATTGGTGGTCCCGTTGGTGATTGTGGTCTGACAGGAAGAAAAATAATTGTAGATACCTACGGAGGCATGGCTCGTCATGGTGGAGGTGCTTTTTCTGGAAAAGATCCATCAAAAGTAGATAGATCAGCGGCATATGCTTCAAGATATGTGGCTAAGAATATTGTGGCTGCAGGGCTTGCAGATTATTGCGAAATTCAAGTTTCATATGCCATTGGTGTAGCAAAACCCACATCTATTCATGTTGAAACTTTTAATAGTGAAAAAATATCTAAAGAAGCTATTGTAAAAATAGTTGAAGAGGAGTTTGATCTAAGGCCAAAAAGCCTAATAAATATGCTTGATCTGAAAAGACCAATTTATCTTCCAACTGCAGCATATGGACACTTTGGAAGATCTGACATTGATTTAACGTGGGAAAAAACAGATAAAGCAGATAAGATTTCACAGCAAGGTTAAATTTGCTGATTCAAAGGGTGCATTTGTGCCCTTTTTTTATGTAGAATGCACACTCTCATTAATGGAGTTATAAATGGAAAATGATTATAAAGTAGCGGATATAGGTCTTGCAGATTTTGGCAGAAGAGAAATATCCTTGGCAGAAAACGAAATGCCTGCACTGATGGCTTTAAGAACTAGGTACAAAGATGCCCAACCTCTCAAAGGTGCAAAAATTATGGGTTGCATACACATGACAATCCAAACAGCTGTTTTGATTGAAACGTTGGTAGATCTAGGAGCTGAAGTTCGCTGGTCTGGATGTAATATTTTTTCAACTCAAGATCATGCAGCAGCTGCAATCGCTGCAGCTGGAATCCCTGTTTTTGCCTGGAAGGGACAAACAGACGAAGAATTTGATTGGTGCATTGAGCAAACAATCGTTCAAGATGGCAAGCCGTGGGATGCAAATATGATCTTAGATGATGGGGGTGACCTTACACATATGGTTCATACTAAATTCCCTGACATGCTTGAAACCATTCATGGAATTTCAGAAGAGACTACTACTGGTGTTCATAGGCTTAAAGCAATGCTTGAGAGTAATAGCCTAAAAGTACCAGCAATTAATGTAAATGACTCAGTAACTAAATCTAAAAATGATAATAAGTATGGTTGCAGACACAGTTTAAACGACGCAATAAAAAGAGGGACCGATATGTTTCTCTCTTCAAAGAAGGCATTGGTTATTGGATATGGAGATGTTGGCAAGGGATCTGCTCTTAGCCTTGCACAAGAAGGCATGATTGTGAGAGTTGTTGAATCTGATCCTATATGTGCCATGCAGGCATGCATGGATGGATTTGAAGTTGTTTCAACATACAATAATGGGGTTGTAACCAGAGATGTAAAAGATATAAATCTGGGCTTGCTGGAAGATACTGACCTCATTGTAACAACTACCGGAAATGTAAATGTTTGTGATGAAGCAATGTTAAGAACTGTTAAAAACACTGCTGTAATTTGTAACATAGGTCACTTTGATAATGAAATTGATACGCAGTTCATGAGAGATAAGTGGTATTGGGAAGAGATCAAGCCTCAGGTTCATAGGGTGTTTAGAGATACCTCTCCATCAGAGACTCCAAACCTTCAAAGCAAAGACTATATTATTCTTTTGTCTGAGGGCAGACTTGTAAACTTGGGGAATGCAACTGGTCATCCAAGCAGAATCATGGACGGATCATTTGCTAACCAAGTTTTGGCTCAGATGTATTTATATGAACAGGGTTTTGCAAATGTTAACGATGCTGACAAGCAGAAAGAAATGCTAACAGTTAAGGTCTTGCCTAAAAAACTAGATGAAGAAGTTGCTGAGCTTATGGTTCAAGGCTTTGGCGGAACAATCACAAAATTAACAGGCGAACAAGCTGAGTATATCAATGTTCCTGTTAATGGGCCCTTTAAAGAAGAAGAATACAAATACTAATCTAATTAGTTTTTTTCAAATAAATTACTCATAATAGGCGAATGAAAATTCGCCTATTTTTCTTTTTAGCATTGGTTTCTCTTATTGTGTCAGGTTGCGGCATGAAAGCACCCATACCTTCTGAGATTCTATTTAATATTTAAATTCCTTTATGGATCATTTTCATTACAAAGAAGACGAGCTGTATGCTGAAGACGTTGCATTAAAGAATGTAGCAGATAAATATGGAACACCAGCTTTCATATACAGCAAAGCCACGCTTGAACGACATGCTCAAGCATACATAAATTCCTTCAAATCCATGGATGGGCTTGTGTGTTTTTCAGTTAAGGCATTATCGAACATTGCTGTTCTAAAAACCTTAAAAAATTCTGGATGCGGTTTTGATATCGTTTCTGGTGGCGAACTTCATAGGGCGCTTTTAGCGGG
>JACKQG010000329.1_pt1 | contig 70160 bp, 59 predicted proteins | sample 8237621 | NCBI WGS metagenome assembly JACKQG01 (sample SAMN15677084, study PRJNA649215) | marine metagenome | biome: marine; feature: Black Sea; material: saline water; isolation source: suspended particulate matter (SPM) from the Black Sea western gyre | collected 2013-06-09/2013-06-10 | depth... | reverse complement strand
TCCCCGCGATGAAAACCCAATCCCAACTTCTAAAAGGCCTCAATCCTGAGCAGCCCCATGCTGTAACCAGTCCCGAGGGGCCGTTGTTAGTATTGGCGGGTGCGGGCACTGGCAAAACACGAGTTATTACTATTCGCACCGTGCATTTAATGAATGAGGGTATTGCGCCCGAAAATATTTTGTTGGTCACTTTTACCAACAAGGCCGCTCGTGAAATGCGTGAGCGCTTGGGCAAGCTGTGCGGCGAAAAATCCAAGCAGGTGACATGTGGTACTTTTCATAGTTTTTGCATTAGATTAATTCGTGAGCATCACCAAAAACTTGGCTTGCCTAAATCGTTCGGGATATGCGATTCCGCTGATCAGATCAACGCAATTAAGGCGCAGCTGCGAGAGTTGCGCATTGCCGAGACATCGGTAAATCCGCGTGCTGCTCAATCGAAAATATCTTTGTTTAAAAACTCGTTGCTGTTGCCGGAGCAGGCCTTCGAGCAAGCAGAAGATGATTACGACATAATGATTGCGCGATGCTACGAGAAATACCAAGAGTACTTACGACGCTCGCGTGTTTTAGATTTCGACGATTTCTTGCTTTACACCTTCGAATTATTACGCGATAACGAAGATGTGCGGACTCAACTAGAAAAACAATTTAAGTATGTAATGATTGACGAGTATCAAGACACGAATACTCCGCAATATGAAATAATTCGAGCTATCGTAAAAAACCATCGCAACATCTGCGTAGTTGGCGACGACGACCAATCTATTTACGGATGGCGTGGCGCAGATATACGCAAAATCCTTGGCTTTGAAAGAGACTTTCCTGGTGCTGAAAAAGTATATCTTGGTACTAACTATCGCTCTACCCAAGAGATTATTGACGCAGCGAACATGGTTATTAAAAACAATAGCTCGCGTCACGAAAAAGAGTTGCGCTCAGCATTTGGCCCGGGCGAAAGTGTAGCGATTTTGCGAGTTGAAGATGAAATGCATGAGTCTAGTCATATTTGCGGAGATATCAAATATCAAGTTAACCGCGAACAGGCGCACTATCGCGACTTTGCAATTTTATGTCGCACCGCCCAGCAACCGCGTGCTTTTGAAGCTGAATTACGCTCAGCCAATATTCCTTATAAATTAATTGGTGGCCAAAGTTTTTTCGACCGCAAAGAGGTGCGTGATATCTTGTCTTATTTGCGAGTCATTGATAATCCAGCCGACGAAACTTCTTTTTTGCGCATAGCCAACACCCCACCGCGTGGTATTGGCAAGGGGACAATTGACAAAGTATTAACCAAGGCTACCGAACAGGGCAAAGGGGCTTACGAAGTTATTAAGCAAATGCATGCAGATAGCGAGTTGCCGCCTGCCGCCGGCAAAGGGTTTGACAAACTAAGCGCTGCTCTACGCAACGCCTACAGCAGCGTACAAGCTAATGAAGATTTGGTTGCAACTCTGCGCAAACTTATTGCTGACATCGCCTACCATGAAGAAGTGGCTCGTTGCTATCCCGACCCTGATACCGCTCAAGTTCGATGGGCTGGCGTTGATGAAATATTAAATTTTGCCGAAAACTATCAGCGCAAAAACAATACGGCTGACCTTAACGGCTTCTTACAAGAGTTGATGCTTGACGAAAGCGACAACGATGACGACGACAATTCTAATGCTGTAACACTAATGACATTGCATGCCGCCAAGGGCCTTGAATTTCGCAATGTTTACTTAGTTGGCATCGAAGAAGGCATTTTGCCCCATAAGCGCTCGGTGGTCGACGGTACCATCGAAGAAGAACGGCGCCTGATGTATGTTGGTGTTACTCGGGCGCAACGCTTGCTGCTTATGACTTTCTGCACTGCTCGAGCGAAATTTGGCAAGCTACAAGCCTGCCACCCTTCGCGCTTTTTGTTTGAGATGAAAGGCAAAACGCCGCCTGACGACTGGGTGCCAGCTAGCGAAGTGTAGGCGCCTTATCGGGGCCGTTGTAATTTATGACAACAGATTGTGGCTTTAGGATGTCGTCAGAAATCGAATAAGTCCAGTCTGCGTCGGCGCCAAACTCTCTTTGCAATAAAAATCTCAAACGCGCAAGCCCGCCGCCATAGTCATGCAAATTCACTTGCGACCCAGCTGCGTCATCGGGCAAATGGCCGAGCAAGGTAGCGTTGCTGTCAACAGTCAAAGAAAAACTTGCAACTGCCTGCTTGAATAGCAAGTCGCTTGGCGTTTTATAAGGTTTAGAAATGTCGTTAAACATTCCGCCTAAAATCATTATTAGCATGGTAGATGCGAAAACGTGCAATGAATTTCGGTGACTAAATATTTTGTTTAAACCAACTCCGGCACAAATGCAAATTGCGGGCGCTAAAAATATCGCCACCCTAACACTACCGCCGTAGGGGTATTTTTGCAGTGCCGCAGCCAAAAACAAAAATGGCAGACTGCTCCATAAAATCCAGAGATTTTGTTTTTGCGACTGCCGCAACATAACCACCACGCCAATGACTTGCAAAACTAAAGTAATAGATGACCCGAAGTTGCGTCCTCCGGTGGGATAAGCGGACATATAGCCGGCATGGCGCTCAAGTAGCCAAGCTGGAATCTTCCACCACTCAGTTAGCGGCGGGAATGATGTTACCCACATATCCATTTCGCGTAGCCAAGATGCGGCTTCAGCATGGGGTGAGGCAAAATTAATGGCCATCCAAAAATAATTGCTAAGCAAAACAATGCCGCATGCAATTAATAACAACCGGCGCTGCGGAAGTTTATAGAACAGGTACAGCCCGCAACCAGCAGCAACAAACATTGACGGCAGGCTAAAAAATATTCCGATTACTGCGGTGGCGAAAAAATGTTTTGGCGACAAGTTAATAGCTGATTTAATTAACAATAATGCAACCAGCAAGTCGAAGGCATAGGGTTTAACTTCTATGCTGTACCTCATCGGATAATAGGACGCGCAAAAGACTGCAAGTGCAAATAATGCGCTACGCTGTTCAACAAATCTTTGTGCGACTTGCCAAAAAAGCACTACCGAGACTGATCCGGCAATGAATGCTGGCAAACGCATCAACAGCACGCTGCCACCACCAAGGTCGAACATTAATTTTTCTAGCCACAGCCAGCCCAAAGGCGCGATTTGCCCATACTCAAGCGGCGAAAAAAGGTCGGTGTAGCTAGAGTCGAAAAAGTTGATTGCGACCATTGCTTCGTCTCCCCACACCGGGAAATCAAGCAGTAAGCGCAACAGCCGCCAAGCAAGGCACAGCGAAATTAACGCAAACGCCCAACGGTTTTTTACCATAAAACTCTTGCGCCAGACCAAGTTAGGCCGGCGCCGAAAGCACCAAGCACTAGATACTTGTCTTTTTCAAACAAGCCCTTGTGATAGCCTTCGGACAACAATAGCGGCACAGATGCCGATGAAGTGTTGCCATATTTTGCGATGTTATGCAAAACTTTATGTGGGGGAATACCTAAATGCGCCGTCGCCTGTTCGAGAATGCGACGATTCATTTGGTGCGGAATCATCCAGCCTAATTTATCAGGATCTTGGTTTTGCATTGCCCAGTCAAGCAGCCAGATCATTTTTGAAGCAGCGAAGCGATATACGGGTCTGCCGTCCATGTGAATGAAGTGCGACTTTTCATCGAGGATTTCATGCGATATCGGATCTGCGCCGCCACCGCGTTTACGGATGATGTATTTTGCTCCTGCACCTTGAGCGCCGATCGTAATGTCTTCGATTAGACCGCGCTTACAAACCGAGTGTGGCTGCAAAACCATAGCACCTGATGCATCGCCGAATAACACGGCCGTCGAGCGATCTTCTTTGTTGATCATGCGCGACATTGCATCGCCGCCAACCACCAACACGTTTTGATATTTGCCAGTTTCTACAAACTGAGAGCCAACTGCTAAGGCATACATAAATCCGGAACACGCGGCGGCGACATCGAAAGCGCCGCAATCGTTAGTGATGCCAAGTCGTTCTTGCAGAATACACGCGGCTGATGGCGCCGTGTAATCGCCAGAGACTGATCCGACTACAATCATGTCGATGTCATTTACATCGATACCGGCATCTTTGATTGCCATCTCGGAAGCGCCCTTAAACATATCTGTTGGCACTTCCTCGTCAGCTAACCAACGGCGCTCAGCAATACCGGTGCGCTTGGTAATCCATTCATCAGACGTGTCTAGATATTTAGTAAACCACTCGTTAGTGATAACTTGGTCAGGCACCCAGTGCCCGATGCCAGCGATACCGGCAGGAATTAGCTGTTTCATTGTAATGCAGTTATTGACAAGGGGCCAATGCCCCTGATTATACCCTATCGGCAATCAAAGGCTAAATACTGCACCTTTATTCACTAAAAATCCGTGCGGCCTTCCCATTTAAGGATGACCTGCTTTAGTTTTGAGTAAGTTGGTACACCGACATCGGTGAATACCACTCGCCCCTGATCGTCGATAAGCATTACCGATGGGGTTAACTGCGAAGCCTTTTCACCCTTAAATTCGGGGGTCAAGCGGTCTTGCTCGACCTTAAAGACATCGACGTCATCTTCGCTGCGGTTAATCATATTTACATACGACGGCTTGTATTTATTTGCATACTTAGCCATATCGCCAGAGTCATCGCCAGGGTCGTTGTTAAATCCGAGGACTTGCAACTCGGCATCATCGAAGTGCTTACTGATCGCGTCAATTTTCGGCGCTGCTGCCTTGCACGCCACACAAGTTGTAAACCAAGTAGTAAACAAGCGATACTTTGCTTTGGTGTAAGGAGCGCTCATGTCGAGCAACAACTTGCTTGTATCTGCGTCGTCATGTGTCTTAGCAACAAGAGTTTTTTCTGAAATCCCCTTTGATACTTTAGAAATGCTGCTAACGGCAAAAGCATTGCCATTAGGAGCGTCAGCTGGGTTTTCGTAAACAGTAATCACCTGTCCTGGCGTAGCGCTTGGCACCACAGTAGTTTTACCAGTTGGCCACATTACTACGAAACTTGCAGACTTGTTATCGCCGATACCAATTGGCATAGTAGGCGAATTTTGAGCCGCAAGACCTTCACCGCAGCGCAACTCTCGAGAAATGTTTAAATCGCCAGATTTAAGCACCACCTTTGCACCAATTCCATCGCGAGCAGTCCATTCCGTTGACGCGGACGCCGTTTTATTACCGCCAACGAATCGGATGTAAACTGGTTGGTAAGTGGAGTCACTCGGCATTAAGTCACCGATTTTGTTGCGGTAAAGTTGAACAAATGGGCGGTTGCCACCAACTAGCACAAAGTCTTGATAACCGTCGCGGTCGTAGTCGAACAAGGCTATTGCCCGAGCATCACCTTTGTGATCAGCGCCAGAAATTCCGGATTGTGTCGAAAACTCTTTGCCGCCAATGTTTAACCAGAAGTGGTTAGACTCGCCACCCGAAAAGGATGCGCCAGAACCAACTTGACCAGGATCGATTACGACACCGACTTCTTTACCCTGCTTAATGTTTGCATTTTTGTCTCCGCGAACCACGGAGCGCCAGAAGTCACTTCACAAATCAACATTACGTTTTTGGTCTTTAGGCGCGGTGTAATAACCAGCCGGGCCATATAAGTCGAGGAAGCCATCGTTATTGAAATCAGCAAACTGTGCGCCCCATCCCCAGCCGCCGAACTCTGTGGAGTGCATGGCTTTGCCGTCTTCAGAAACTTTATCCCACTCGCCGCCACCAAGATTGTGGAACATGGAATTACCGCGACCAAGTTGCTCAAAGAGTGGGTCGATGCCCTCACCCTTAAGGAGGTCGGCATCGTAGTTAATGCGCCCCGGAGTGAAGAATGAAGTTACGCGTCGCGCTGCTTTCGAGAACATGTTTGTCACGTACAAATCTTGTAAGCCATCATTGTCGTAGTCGCCGAATGCCACACCCATTCCGAAACCAACGTCAGCGACATTGGCCTGCTCAGTTATATCAGTAAACTTACCGCCACCGTCATTTCTAATTAAATAGTTAGGCGCAAAGTCATTGGCCGAATAAAAGTCGAAGTCGCCATCATTGTCAATGTCACTCCAGGTTGTCTGAAATGTGTTGTGAAAAATTCGCAAGGCTTCTGGCATCACATGTTCTTCGAATTTGCCGTCACCCATGTTGCGCAGGAGCAAGTTCGGTGGCCCCGGACGACTGCGGTATAAAGTCGAGCCCTCGGCCGCCTCGATATAGCGTGGCAGCAATTTTTCAAAATCATCTTTGCGCATGAATGATTTAAGCTCGTTAACCGCGTAATCAGTTGTTGTAAGAACGCGCTCGTCGCCCTCGCCTGACGATTTAACTGCAGCATCACCTTGCAAAGCCTTGATTGCGCGCTGTGCAAAATACGCGGCGTAAGTAGAAATGTAAATATCATTCAAGCCGTCGCCATCAAAATCTACTACAGTTGCACCACCAGTGTTATACGGCAAATTTTCGTCTGCAATCCAATCGCCAGAGCGATTCACGAAGCGCCCATCAACATTTTCCATGATGATGCAGCGTCGCAACGAGCCACCGATAAATACGTCTTTATCACCGTCGTTGTCAAAATCAGAGAAAGTCGCCGATGATGTTTGACCATCGAAGTCTAAGCCAAGTTTGCGACCTATTTCAGTAAAGGTTCCATTGCCGTTATTGTGAAAAAACAAATTACGTCCATGACGCTCTTGCACATAAAAATCGTCGAAGCCATCGTCATCGAGATCAACAACAGAAACAGTTGGATGGCGCTCGCCGGCTGCCACTTGCCATTGTGGGTATGGCTTTTCGTACTTCTTGCCTTCTTTGCGAGACTTTAAAAAATCGCGCACTTGCTCTTCGTGTATTGACTGGCGGGCGAGTTCAAGAACATCACTATCAGTAATTACATTGTCTAGAACTTCTTCGAATAACCAATCATCTGTTTCGATAGTTGCCAAGGAATTGATTTTCCATGAAACTATTTTCCAGATTTGATCTTCTGGATTTGATTCATTACGGGTTGATGGATCATGTTCCCATATTACGTCTTGCCAGCCTTTGATTTCAGCTAGTCGACCGTTTTTCATTTTGGCCTTAGCTGTAAATTTAAAACCTACTTGCCATTGGGTCATTGTTTCTGGGTCAACCCAACGCGGCACTGGCAGGTGAACTTTGAACTTTGCGAACTTGAAGTAATCTACCTCGTCAAACAAGCTGCCGAATACATTAAATTCTGACCAATCTTTCATGCCAGCTGGAGTCTCGCCACCACCGTTGTAGTAAGTACTAACGGTGTCGTCAATGTGCCAATGGCGTTTGCCGGCAGTGCCGCCGTTCATGACAGTATCGTATTCTGGCAATTTTTCTTGGATGCCGCTAAATTCGAAAGTTTCAGCGAAATATTTTGCGCATCCATTGTCAGGGAATTTTTTGCCCTGCAAAGCCTCAGCTAGACCACCTAGATATCCTGTTTTTCCCCACGCAATATTCAGCGCTTCCGAACGTGTCATACGTTCTGTCTGAATCTCCATCGGAGTAGTTGGCACCTTTACTTTAGGGCCGTCATTGCAAGTTGCAAAAGTAATTGTTGCTGCTATTGCAAGCAGCAATTGTGAGTATGTACGAGGTGAATTGCTCATGATGGTAATTATCGACCATTTAGTCGTTAATTGCAGAGAAAAGTTCTCTTTTTTTCTGCGCGTATAGGGTATCGTCTCCCTACTAACATTGCTTAATGCCCAATCCCACAAAACTTTACATCGCCGTTTCCTCCTGCCTCGCAGGTGAAAAAGTACGGTACGATGCGACATCGAAAACCTCTGCTGCCGTTTTATGGCTAGCTGAGCAGTTCGAAATCATTAAGTTTTGCCCAGAGATGCTAATGGGCCTTGGGACGCCACGAGAGACTATTTCACTAGCGAAAAATGACAGTGGCTGGCAAATAATCGGCAACGAAAGCTCAAAAAATTACACCAATCTAGCCGATATTGCCCTATCAGAGATGGATGACATTTTCGGCGGCAGGCAGATTGCCGCTTTTGTGATGAAGTCAAGATCCCCGAGCTGCGCAATTGGCAGCTACACTCCTCCACACGAGAAAGTCGCGCGCGATGGTTTAATCGCCGAGCGTTTGCGCTTAAAATTTCCTTCGGCGCTGTTCATCGACGAACAGCAACTAGAAGACGATGAGGCATTTACCGAGTTCGTCCACACTTTAAAACATGAAAGCTAAAATCATCTACCGTGAAGACTTGACCGATTCGTTGGCCATTTTTCGTTTCGACGTCGAGGTGCCAGACTTTAAGCCTGGTCAATTTTCTACGATTGGTTTGCCGCATCCTGAAAAGGAAGGCAAGATTTTGTGGCGCCCTTACTCGATTTCTAGTAACCCCGAGCAAAAGGATTATCTAGAGCTTTACATTCGCTGGGCTAAATGGCCGGTGTTGGGCAAGTTCACGACGATGCTGTGGCCGTTGGGCGTTGGCGATGAAGTTGAATACAAAGATCCGAAAGGCGCGTTTTCGATTGCGCATGAATATCCAGATGGCACGGCCGACAATCGCCGCATCGTTTTAATTGGTGGCGGCACTGGTATCGCACCGTTTATGTCAACTGCGGCGAGCATGTTCGAGCAACAGACTGATCGCCAAATAGTTTTATGTCACGGAGTGAGTTACATCAACGAACTCGGTTACCGCGACGAGTTGTTGGCTCTCGAAAAACAAGAGGGTTACGATTTCAAATATTTGGCGTCTGTCAGTCGTCCTGATGAAGTGGCTAACGCTGGCTGGGACGGGCTGACGGGTCGCGTTGAATCGATTATTCAGCCTGGTGACGATGGCTGGTCTGCTGCCGAACGTGCGGCTGGCGAAAAATTCACTCCTGAAAATACATGTTTTTACATTTGCGGTTTTGGCGGCACTGTAGATAGTGTAAAGGAGGCAGTGCAAGCTGATGGCTTTGTGACCAAAAAAGAAGCGCGCGAAGACGGTAGCTTTGATATTCGTTTCGAGTCTTATGGCTAGGTAAATACTTTTTTTCTTGACTTAAGGGCTAGTATATTTCATAATAAACGACTGATATGTACGGAAAAGCCACAGAAACCGCCATAGCCGCAATGTCACGTCTCGCAGAGACTTACGACGACGGCTCTAACCGCATCTCTGCAATTGACATTGCCGAAAGGCGCAAACTGCAGCGTCCATTCGTGGGTAAGGTGCTTACTTCACTTTCGCAAGCGGGCCTAGTGTTAGGGTCGCGCGGACCAGGTGGCGGATTTACCCTTGCGCGTCATCCGCGTGAAATAACTATCAAAGAGATCTTCGATATTTTCGAGCGCGAAGACGAGGGCGGATTATGTCCGTTCGGCGGTGGCGTGTGTGGCGTAGGCTTAAACTGTGCGCTGCACGACAAGTTAGTCAAAGTAAATGAATCGGTAAATAATGTTCTTTACAACACCACCCTCGAAGTGTTCCGCAAGGCATTTCAAGACGACGGTATTCGTCCGACTCAGCCAGAAGATATTGCCAAGCTTGGTGGCGACGACCAACCATCCGAGCGCGAATCATTCCGCGCACCTTACAAGCGTAAGGGTTTCCCGAAGTAAGTTATATTTACTCGGCGTTTACTTCTACCCAAAAATATCCGCGTAGCGATCCTTCGATAAAACCGAAAGCGTTGTCGTTTGGATATTTTTCGTGCAATGCGCTTACTAATGGCGCAGCGACTTTGCCCTCTGAAGCGTGGCAAGTCAAACATTTAGCTTGAGTAGTGATCGGGTAGAGAACCGACAAGCTGCCATCGCTGCCGGCAAAGGCTTGAGTGTCTTTCACCTTCGCCTCGACGCTGGCGGCTGCCCAAGTTGGCGCAGCATTTTCTGGGTTGCGCAACTTAAATGAAGTGCGACCAATACGCACACCTTGAGTTGCAGCTATCTCGGCAGTCAATGGCAACGCTTGAGTGTTACACAACTCGATTGCTGCCACCGGACCGTCGGCCTTCATTTTGGCCGTAAGAGTGCTAACTAATTTTTTACCCAACGCCGCTTTGGACGCCGCCGCTTTATCGAGCTGCTGTTGCTGGGTGGCTGTTAGCTTTGATATGTCTAACTGTGTAATAGAATCGACTGGCATCAGGAAGTAAATTCCTAATGCCAGTGCGAAAATTATTATGAAAATGTTTTTCAATTAATTGTTTTAGAACTTTAAGTTAAAGTCGATGCGGAAACGGTATTCGATATCGTCGAAACCTTCGCCTGCGAATCCTACATCTTGAATTTGTGAAACTGCCATGCCCCATACGTGCATGCCGAGGCCATTATCAAGTTTCGTTTTGTATCCGAAGATTTGACCTTCGTAATTTGTAGCTTGATTCAGCGTATCGTCTTGAGAGAAACCAGTAAAGACTGCATCTTGATCAATGGATTGGTGTTGAACGTAGAATTTATCGCCACAATCTGTTTTGAGTGAAACGCCAACAGCCATGCCTGAAGAATTTACATTATCAGCGGCACGCATGTTTTCAATTAACTCTGCCGAAAAGGTGATGTTTTCAAGATTGTAAGCTAGAACAACGTCTGCAACGCCAAAGTCAGAGAGGTATGTGTCAGCAGCGCTAGTTGCGTTGCCGCGGTTTTCGCCTGCTTCGATACCCTTGCCATTCATGTCGCCATAGAATGAGTAAGAGCCGCCTACTGTAAAATCATTGACTGTTGTATTGATAGATGCAACAGACATCCATGCATCTTCTGTTTGGCCATTAGTGTTTTCAGCTACAGCATATTGGCCAAAAGAAAAGTCAAATGCATCGTAGTCAGACACAAACGCAATACCTTCAGGAGATACGTCGCCGTCCCAAACTAGTTCGCCGTAAACTGGGTTACGAAAAACAGGATTGCCGATCTTGCCGAACAACACATTGACATGCTCTGACATTGAATAATCAAAATGCAAGCGATCTAGTGAAACGTTAAATGTATTAAACGCATCGCCAGCGTCTTGATGCACGCTGTTTGGGTTATCAGAGTTGCCTGTAACCATACGCAAGTTGAACATCAAAGAATCACTTGCTTGATATTTTGCACCTGCGCGTAAACGCATACGCATACGATGACGGTCGCTGCCGCCTTCGGTGTCGTTAAATTCTGCACGAACGCGAGCGTCGCCGTAGATCGACCACGGGCTGTCGCTTTGCTCTTGTGCATTTACATTACTTGAAAGCAATGCCACGCCTGCGATGCAGGCAATGAGAGTAGATGAGGTGTGTTTCATTGCGCGTATTTTATTGCGAATTGTTGAAGTTTGTGTGAATTGCGAGAAAAAAAAAGAAGAACGCATCCTGCTGTCCAGGCGGGTGCGCTCTTCGGTGTATCAAGTTGCAAACGAGGACGTCATCTTTCGGCGGCTTCTCCTACTCCGCCTTGGAAGAGCGAACCTCCAACTTCGATACACATATATTACAGACAATTTACTCTTTTATTCTGCTTTTCTGCGGATTATTTATTTTTCTGAGCAAATTTAACTGTCTTTAAGAGCTGGTTGATTGTCGATTTTGATGATTCATAGTCATCAAAAAACACGCTGACGTAAATATCGCCAACCGCCTGTCGATGCAAAGCCATAAAAACCAATGACTTAAGATCGCTATTATTTTCTGGCTTCGGCTGCAAGAGCGATATTTCACCCCAATCAGCATTGTGCTCAGCCAGTGCATTGTCCCCCATCCCACCACTTGGCGCGTAAGGATCGAGCGATATTTTTTGAATGATTGACTGATACATTAGCGGATAAATATGCTCGGGGTTCGGCGTTGACGAATGCGGGTCTTCATACTCGACCGCTATGCCCTGCAGTGGCCGCAGCGAAAACCTAACTTCAATTGCTGGAGACAAACTACGTAAAGCGAATTCGTAATCGAGACAATCGTTAGCAGCGCCAGGCGACATCTCGAACCCTTCCGGAACCTCATATTGCAGACCAACCAAATCGACCAACTGTTCAAGCGCTGGCTGATGATTGTTTATCTCTGGGAAAATTTCAGCAGGCGAACAGGCACACAAGACCAAGCTCAACAACAGTATGCCGCGCTTCATTTATTCCAGCCCTTCATTATTTCATGCCCAAGGTCTTGTTGGTCTGCAGTCGAGGCTAGATCAATAAAGCGGAACATATCGTTGCGCGCTGCATCTAATTGGCCTAAAGCTTCATACACCATTGCACGGTTAAACCACAAATTAGCTGAAGCAGCCTGACCTTGCAAAGCTAAGCTGAAATCAGACAGCGCGGCTTCGTTGTCACCCTGATTAAATAATAAAATGCCACGGTTGATTAATGCTGGCGCATAACCATTTTCGATAGCCAATGCCGCTGCGTAATCTTGAAGAGCATTATTTGCCCGACCAAATCGTACGTAAATATTTGCGCGATTGACGAGCAACCCGGCGCTGCCGTCATCAAGTGCCACAGCCTTTTCAGCATCGGCCAATGCGTTTGTCAAATTTCCTAGAGACAAATTAGCTGTTGCCCGTGCGTCATACAATCGTGCTTCATCAGGCGATTGCTCAATCGCCAAGTGCAAATGATTCAGTGAGGCATCAGCCTGACCTTCGCGCATGTGGCGTAGCGCAATTTGATACAAGGTTTGCGAATCAAGCTGGCCGTGTGGCTCTGACGCTCCTTCAGCGATGTGATCGCTTGATACAGCAAAGGTGGGCCCATCATTACCGCAACCTGCAATAGCCAGCGCGGCAACCATCAAACAAAATGTTTTCATTACTTTTTACTATTCTCTTTCTTCTCGGCATACGCCTTAAACATTTCGTTCATTAACTCGATGTGCTCTTCGTCCGACATAGTGCCTTCTGTGGCGACTTTGCCCCACAACTCAGTATTCGACATGTGTTGATGACAACCCATGCACAAGCCGACACGATTCATGCCATCACGCTGTTCGGCACTTAAGGCACGAGATAATGGCCAGTGAGTTCCGACTGTTTGTACCTGATTACCGTCTTTATCTATGATTGTTGACCAATCAAAATTAAGAGCTGGTATTTTTTGAATCTGAACCACTGAACGCTTGGCAAGTGGCTTGCCGGTACGTTGGTCCATTAAATCTTCAATTATGTCTTCGGTGTAACGTGTCTGGAATACCCCACCCGAGATACCGTAACCCTGTGCCTTAGGATTGTTGTGACAAGACTCGCAAGTACGAGCTTTGCGCTGCGCAGAGTGCGGCTGAACCGGGGCCATATCAATCGCCAACGGCACATGATCTTGACCAATATTTTCAGCTTCATCTGGTGCGTATGCGATTTCGTTTAGAGTTTTCGTTTCGCCATCGCGACCGATAACCGTAAACACTACCTGACATCCTGGCATTAGCGGTGTGACGCGGCCCTCGCCGTTCACGCCCAACACCGGCTCTTCCCAGCGCAAATATGAGCGAGTTTCGAACACTTTACCTGGCTCTTTAATACCACCCACGCCAAGTTTAGATTCTGCTGTTTGACCATTTTCATGCACAATACTTGCGGATGAAATCCAGTCGACGTCTGAGTACGCCTCGCCATTCGCATCTTTACCGTAATTCACTTGAACATGGCATCCGTAGCATTGTGGGACCCACGATGCATGACAAGCGTAACACTCGAGCTCTTCTGCGTGCTTACCAACACTAGACATCGCCACTTTTGCATCTTCTGATTTCCAGGTGTCGTTGGTAGCGATTGTTTTCAATACCGGCACTTCGAAATCGTTGCCGGTTGCTGAATGAAGAATGACTTTGTCATCTTTCTTTACAACATTGCCGAGTGGATTACCACGCGCCGACAAAATGTATCCATCTTCTGCTGGATAAAGCGTGGCGAACCCGCGCGTCTCAGGCAACGCCAACTCAGCCAATCCGCGTTGGGCGCTCATGTCTAACTCACGGCCGAACTCTTCGGAGTAACCCAGTGGCAATTCCCATGGAAATGCATCAGGTGTACCGTGACAGTCTTGACATTCGATTTCTACTTGCGCCAAAGTGGTGCCGAAAATGTTGCCGTCACCGTGCATGTCTATAGTCGTGTGACAATCTTGGCACAACATTCCGCCTTGAGGATTTCCTGGGCGGCTGTCTATTTGGTGATGCAAATCATCTGAAATGAATAAGTATTTTTTTGTATGCAACTTCGGCTGCTTGTGCCCTGCCTCATCGTATGGCGAACCGTAAGGAAATTCCATAAGTCCTTGGTAAGTTACGCCAATACGCTTGCCTCGGTTATGGCACGAATTACAAGTTTCAACTGGGATACCATTACCAGCACGGCGAGTGCCGTGCATGCGATGCGTCAACATGTGGCCGCGTTCTTCTTTATCGATAGTAGGGTCGTCGCCCTCATAGAACCCTTCATTGCTGTAAAGCATGTGACAGGATGAACAGCCCATGCCGCGATAGTCACCGCGCTTTTCGCGTCCTTTTACCCCAACGTGACAGCGCTGGCATTGCTGACGCTGGTAAGTGAAGCCTGCCAGTTTTGGATCGGCTTCGATTTCTTCGACCGATGGCAAAGGCACCTGAGTTAATGAATCCGGGAATTGATTCGGATGAGCGGCCTTCATCGCCAACATGTACTCTTTGTATTCTGGCGTACCAATCGATGGCTCGGCACCATCGGTATCTTCGACGTCATAATTACCCCAAGGTACTTTTTGATGAGTCACTTCATCAATACCCCACGTGTGCAAGTTGCCCTGAATCTTTCCAGCCTCGGTATTCATCAAACTACGCTCGAGACGGTAAACATAACCAGGATGACATTGTCCACATGCAAAATCAGCTACGTGAATTGAACCCGGATCTGGGTAAAACGCTTGCGGACCATTTGGCGCCATGTTTTCTGGCACGCCGCTATGAGCATCTTCAGCCGTAGTCGCTTGCGGATTGCCGCCGTGGCACACAACGCAGCCAGCTGGATCGCCATACATGTTGCCCATGGCGGCAATGGCAAGTCCCATATTTGACCCGTCTTCTCGAATGGACTCAATGCCCTGGTGACAGCTTAAACAGCCCTCTGCTGTATCTGACGCCACTTCGGCAGCTGTGCCACCTGAGTGGGTGCTTTGTATCGGGGAGTTTGAGGCCTGAACATCGCTACAACTTATTGTGATAAACAGAATTGAGCCGCTTGCTAAAGCACCAATTATTAATGACTGAGTAAGGCTTGGTTTCATCAACTATCATATTACAGACAATTTTGTATTTAATTCACCCTTTTATCAATATATTTTTCGAGATGCTATGATATCCGCAAAATAGCCATGCAATCCCTGCTAAAAGACACCTTCGAGCTCGCTGAGCAATTACTACAGCTCGAGCAAGACGCCGCGCCAATGCCCCGCCACGATGTTGGGGTTTTAGGTGGCCAGTTGTCGCTTGAACTACCGCAAGACGGCGCATCACAATCTGACGTGTTCGCCAAAATGTCAGCGGTATTAAACGCAACGCCGCAAACCAGCAGTCCGCGTTTTCTAAATCAACTTTTCGGTGGACGACAAAACTACGCTGCGGCAGCCGACATGCTCACGGCCTTATTGAATGTGTCGATGTACACCTATAAAGCTGCGGGCGCGCAAATTTTAGTCGAACAGCAGTTGGTGCAGCACATGGCAAAGTTTGCTGGCTTCACTGATGCCGAAGGGGTCATCTGCCCAGGCGGATCGATGGCTAACTTTGTTGGCATGATGATGGGACGCGACCGCGCAAATCCTAATTTTCGTGAACATGGCAGCGACGGACGTCGGCATACTTTTTATGTTTCTGAACAATCGCATTACTCAGTTGATAAAGCTGCTGCGATGCTTGGGGTCGGACGCGCGAATGTGCGAAAAATAAAGTGCGATTTTGACGGACGGATGAATGTAGATGATTTATCTAAGACAATCGAAACCGATATTGCAAATGGCTGCGTGCCATGCGCCGTCGTCGCAACTTGTGGCACCACCGTTCTTGGCGCATTTGATCCATTAAAACAAATAGCCAGCATATGTCGCAAACACGATATCTGGTTACACGCCGACGGTGCTTTTGGCGGAGCTGCCTTACTCCACCGCCAACATCGCGAATTACTCGATGGCATTGAATTCGCCGATTCGCTTAGCTGGGACGCACATAAAGTAATGGGCGTGCCATTGACTTGTTCAATGTTGCTGTGTCAACATCAAGGGCGCTTGTCGAAAAGCGTACAACAAGACGCCGAATACTTGTTCCAAGTTGATCACGAAGATTTAAACCCTGGCTTGCGCTCGATTCAATGCGGGCGCCGCAACGATGCCTTCAAATTATGGTCTGCATGGCAAGCGCTAGGCGACAACGGTTGGCATAATCGCCTCAATCAACAATTTAAGTTGGCGAAATTTGCTGCTGACTACATCGAACAGTCGGCTGATTTCGAATTGTGTCAGCGCCCCGAATACTTAACTATTTGCTTCAAAGTTCACGGTGTTGACGTCGTTGAGTTATGTGACCAGTTACACGCTAGCGGCGAAGCACTTATCGGCCACGCCAATGTCCGCGGCGAGCAAGTGATGCGTTTAGTTGTGGTTAATCCAGAAATAAGCACTAGCGATTTACAACAACTCTTCGAAAACATTGTTGCAAAACAAGCAAACATTATCTCTGCATAAAGTTTTCCAACTGTGGCTTCCTTTAGCTGCAAGTTGGTTACTAATGGGCGCAGAGGGACCGACGTTTTCATGGTTCGTCGCATCCATGCCTGACCAAAAAGCCAACCTTGCGGCATTTGGCAGCGTGGCTTTTCCGATTTCGTTAGTCATTGAAGGACCAATAATCATGTTGCTGGCGGCGTCCACCGCGTTGTGTAAAGACATGATTTCGTTTCGCAAAGTGCGGCGTTTTACTTTGGCGGCAGCGGCAGCACTGACAGCATTGCATGTAATAGTCGCGTTTACCCCACTCTATTATTGGGTGGCTGAATCGGTCATCGGAGTGCCAGCGAATATTGTCGAGCCAGGGCGAATTGGCCTCCAAATATTAACCCCATGGACGGCCGCCATCGCCTACCGTCGTTTTTTGCAAGGCGTGTTAATTCGATTTAACAGTTCGCGCATGGTCATGCTCGGCACTGCGCTTAGGCTAATCGTGTTGTTTTCTACACTGCACATTGCTGCTGCATCAGGAGATTTGTCTGGCATCGCTGTTGGCACCATCGCTATGTCGAGCGCAGTTGTTGCCGAGGCGCTGTTTACTCGTTGGGCTGTGAATGACATTTTGCTAAACCGCATGCCACAGCATTGCGAATCTGACGAGACAATTACTCGCAGTTCATTCTTGGCGTTTTACTTGCCGCTTGCAGTCACGCCGCTGATGACTCTGTGCATTCAACCCGCAGGAGCTGCTGGCATGAGCCGCATGCCGAACATATTAAATTCGTTAGCGGCATGGCAAGTTGTGCATGCCTTAATTTTCATCGCGCGCTCTACCGGATTTGCGTTTAATGAAGTAGTGGTAGCCCAAGCCAAACGCCCCGATGCGCAACGAATTTTGAACAGGTTTTGTTTACTGCTCGCGGTCGGCGCATCATCAGCAATGGCGATTTTGGCATTGACGCCGTTGGCAGATGTCGTCCTTAATGGCGTTTTTAGTCTCGAACCAGAATTGGCAAGCGTGTGCAGGACAGGCTTGTTAATCGGAATAATCATGCCCGCCTATCAAGCCTACCAATCTCTTTTTCAAGGACGACTGATTGCCGCCAAACGCACTAAGGGCATCACCGAAGCTGTGGCAATCTACGTTTCTATTTCGCTGATTGGTTTGTTCGCTGGCGCGCAATTCTCGACCATCACCGGACTTTACTGGGCGATGTTAAGTTTCGTTTGTGCCGGCATTTGCCAAACCGTGTGGCTTGGCATTCGCGCAGCACAACTACCTAGCCTTGAAGTTTCTTCTCGAGCTTAGCCCACGAGTCGCGCATTGCGACGGTGCGGTTAAACACTAAATTATCTGGCGACGAAGTTGTGTCATGCACAAAGTATCCTGCGCGTTCGAATTGAACTGCATCGTCAAACATTTGGTTGAGTGAGGGCTCGACTTTTGCGGTGATTACTTCGCAAGAATCGGGGTTGATGTTAGACAAGTAATCACCGCCTTCTTCGGGGTTAGCCTGATTGAACAAGTGGTCGTATAAACGTACTTCTGCATCGACTGCGTGTTGCGCAGAAACCCAATGAATTGTGCCCTTAACCTTGCGTTTATCGAGGCTACTGCCGCCTTTAGTTTCTGGATCGTAAGTGCAGTGCACTTCGACGACTTCGCCGGCGTCGTCTTTAATAACATCGGTGCAAGTTAGGTAATAGGCGTATTTGAAACGCACTTCGGCGCCTGGCTTTAAGCGGAAATACTTACGCGGCGCTTCTTCGCGGAAGTCGTCGCGCTCGATGTAAAGCTCGCCACTAAATGCGACTTGACGGGTGCCCATTTCTTCGTCGCCTGGATGATTTTTGGCATCCACCATTTCAACATGTCCTTCTGGCCAATTGGTTACCACTACTTTAAGCGGTTTTTGCACTACCATGCGGCGCGGCGCAATATCATTTAGGTGATCGCGCAATATTGATTGCAGTAATGCAAAATCAACCGTGCCTTCAGTTTTCTTGATGCCGATTAGCTCGCAAAAAGAACGCAAACATGCAGCAGGATATCCGCGGCGGCGCATGCCACTGATTGTCGGCATTCGTGGGTCGTCCCAACCATCTACCACATTATTGTCGACTAAGTTTTTCAGCTTACGCTTTGAAGTTAATGTGTAAGTTAGATTCAAGCGCGCGAATTCAATTTGTCGCGGAGTTGCGGCAACCGGCAAATTCGCTAAAAACCATTCGTATAACGGACGATGATTTTCGAATTCCATTGTGCACAACGAATGTGTGATACCTTCGATCGAATCCGATTGACCATGCGCGAAATCGTACATTGGGTAAATACACCAAGCATCACCTGTGCGCGGATGATTTTTATGTTGCACCCGATAAATAGCCGGATCGCGCAAATTCATATTCGGTGCCGCCATGTCAATTTTGGCGCGCAGAATCATTTCGCCTTCGGCAACTTCGCCACTGCGCATTTTATGAAACAGCTCGAGACTTTCGGCCACCGGACGATCGCGGTAAGGGCTATTAGTACCCGGCTCATTCAAAGAACCACGACCCGCGCGCATTTCGTCTGACGATTGCTCGTCGATGTAAGCATTGCCGCTTTCAATTAAATGCACTGCCCAAGCAAACAGTTGCTCGAAATAATCTGAAGCATAAAACAAATTTTCGCCCCAATCAAAACCCAACCACTTTACATCTGCCTTAATCGCATCAACATATTTCTGCTCTTCTTTAGACGGATTGGTGTCGTCAAAACGCAAATGGCACTTGCCATCGAATTCATTAGCAATACCAAAGTCGACACAAATCGCTTTGGCGTGACCGATATGTAAAAAACCATTCGGCTCTGGCGGAAAACGAGTCACAATCGAATCGTGTTTACCGGAAGCGAGGTCGTCGGCCACAATACTGCGGACGAAATCTAATTTTGTTTCTTGCTCTGTCATGGGGTGCCCTAATCAGCTTGGCCGATAGGATACCACCGTCTGCCCTACCAAGTAATGCTCGCCATAACTTCTGGCTGCGACATTCCGGTTTGATACCACGCCTTCGCCAAATCGAGGCCGGTGTCAGCCAAAAACGGCACCGAACCGTCATTCGCCAAGAATAAAAATTGTATCAACTCCCATGAAGTAGTTTGATAGACCAAACGTATTTCACCGCGGACGGCACCGCTAGGTGGATTCAATGTAATGTCATCGTAATGATTGTAAATACCCCCTACACCCGGGCTGCCATATTGACTACTCGGCACTGGTAAACAATTGCGCGTGTTCGCCTCGTCGTAACTAAACTCAAAAGGCGGAATCCGGTTGTCTTCAAGCACAATGTTATTCAGCGCAAAGTGCATCGTCGGCGCGACTGTACCGGCAGCTTGTGCAGCCAATCCGCCTAAGGTTTGCATCACACTTGAATTGGTAGTGTCATAAGACAACGCAATATTTGGATCGGTGCCAATGCTTACTAACTGCGCCGCCCACTCTTGAGTCATGCCACCCTCAACATGCCATAATTTAGAATTCACATCATGCGGATCAAGCAAAGTTTTAACACTCAAACTGCGGCCTGCGATTTGCACTTGCTTATTACCGTAACGCCCATCTTCGCGCAGCAAATTATCGGCCGCGTCAAACCACCGCATATTCAACCACATGCGACGCCCCTCGGGGTAACCAGTAAAAAGTTTATGCCCCGTCAAATTATAAACGCGCAAATTATTACCGTTCAATTCAAGTCGCGCCGAACGCTTCAACATTAAACGCGCACGCTCTTCGCCGTCTTTGATACCGCGTTCATCAAAAGCGCTTAATCCGCCGCCAAGAATTAATTTACCCTTAGCGTCAAGATTCAAAATCATTTTACCGACCGTAGTATTACCGCCCGTCAAATCGTGCGTCGGCACATCTAAACGAGTCGGCGCGGTGAAGTACGACGAACCCTTGCCCACTGCAGGCTGCATATGACACGACTGACATGTGTAATAACGAGTAGTGCCGTCTTCGTAATTGCCATTTGTACCCGCCTGAAGCGCATTTTGATAGACAGACTCGAGGATGCCGTCTTGCAATGCCACTGGTAAAGTTTGGTAATCACTTACCTTTAATGTCGACAAACTACTCGACATGTGTTCAGAGAATGTGCGCTCGGTTACACCATAAGAATGCGGCTTGTTCAAAAACGCAGCTTTTGAAGTGATCGGTCCGCCGAGGGTGCCGTCAAAATTGCCTGTTGGTAATGGATTAGGTGCGCCATTGTTGTGCGCTAAGTCGCCGACAATCGGATTTGATACATCGTGACAAGTTCCGCACAATTCTGAGCTGCGATGAAATTCTGATTTAATCGCGCCATGCGCCGCAGTTGCCGACGAACCGTAAGGTCCGTAACGATCGTAAGTATCGGCGAGCACCATTTGGCCGCTACCCAAAAACGCTTCAGGATTTGCCCCGCCGGTGTTGGCGATGAACGGTGCATTTTGCGTGCCGATGTGTTCACTGTTATCGGGGTTAGTTAGACGGTGACAAACTTGACAGTCAACGCCACCACCGTCGGTCAATGAATCAAGCCCCGATCCATCAGTCGGAGTTGAGCGATCTTCGAGCCATCCTTTTGGCGCGTGGCAACGGATACACAAATCGCCGGCACCATCAAAATCTTGTTCGGCCACAGCCATCGATGCCCAAAAAATCGGATCGCGGCCAGCGTGCGCCATCATCGATCCCATCCAACCGTTGTAAGGCTCGACGTCTGGGTCGTAGTAGGCGTGGCAAGAGCGGCAATTTTCGGAACGCTCGATGCTAGCCACCTCGTTCGGCTGAGTGCCCGGCTGCTGCACCTCGTTCGGCACGGTTAATGCAAATACCACAGCAAACACGGACGAGGCGCTCGCTGCAACAACCATGAGGGGACGGATTATTTGCATATCTTAAAAATACACTAATTTCGCCCTTAGTAGCGCCTTTTTTATTGTAGATTTCTAGTTACACCCTTCACTTACAGAAGCGGTACTTATCGAATCAAACACAAAGTTAGTCACGGCTACACCGCTATCGGAAGCAGCTCCGCCATCAAAGTCGGTCAATTGCACATCTCCTGAAATGTCATCCGCATATGAAATGAAGCTCAAACTGGGCACATCGAAAGATGGCAACAAGGGTGTCGGCAACGAATCTACAGTGGTTGCACAACTACCTTGGCTCGCTGCAGTGCCATCGGCGGGAATAACTGCAAAGACTCCGTCTTGGATTAAGCCGAATTGGCCGCCAATTGCAATGCGCTCGGAATTAGAGTTAATGTAAAAATCGCTGTTTTGAGCAGTAGCGGTTGTAAGCTGCTGCTCCCAGGCGACATTAATCGTGCCAGCGGCCACATCGATTGCCATCAATCGGTTTAGTGGATTGGTGCTATCAAGAACATATGAACCCATTACATAATGGCGCGACGTTGCCTCGGAAAAAACTTTGGGGCTAAGCAGCATCGGGATCTTTATGCCATCAACAATAGCGTGACTCGTTTCGTCAATTAACAATAAATTAGTCGCATACGAAGGTGTGCCGACCATGCCATCGGTTAGGGTTACTGGCAATAAAAAAGAACTATCGTCGCATTGCATTGCCAGTGATGATCTGATGTCAGAGATGCTGCCGAAACCGCTGCTATCACTGAGTTCTTGAATATATTCGGTGGCGCCAGTAGTCGAGTTCAAACAAAGCAAAATACGTTCATTAAATGCGCTATGCCATTCGAACCAAAAGTCGTTAGTTGATAAGTCAATCGATGAAAGAACATCTGTAGCACCACGTACAGTTATTAGATAGTTTAAGGCAACCGACCATTGATTGTTGTCATCGAATAAGTTACCAACTATATGAGTTAAGCCGAGAAATGAATCATTCACTAATAGGCTAATCTCATCGCCATGGCCGAATGTTTCAGCAAGAGTGTAGTCTGTAGAACCATTTGCGATTAGAGTCGTTGCCAGCACTTCGCCATTAGCGCGGTCTACTTTCATGGCTACTATGCTCGACTGTGCATTTAATACCCCAGAGCAAACAACATACAAGCTAGACCCGTTTGAACGCACTGCTGCTATATCAATCTCGGTGATTGCTCCTTCAAATACTTGGTATTCAAATTGCTTTGTCCAATCAACAACGCCGCTTGCATTGAGGTGCACCAACACCGGCTGCATACCGCCGACTTGGTCTTGCAGCACCATCACGAATCCGTCCGCGCCATCTGATTGCAAAGGAGAAACTATAGTGTCAAAACCAATTATCTCTTGTTGAGAAATAACGGTGCCGTCTTCTGAATCGATAGTCACAAAACTATGAACCGAACTAGTATCGAAACCGTAGATCAACGCTACGTCGTCAGCTAATTCAAAGAATTGTGGTTCTAGGAAATAGCGGTTTGACCCAAGATTGCCTGAACAAAACTCGAGGTCGCCGCTGTTTGTTTCATGCGCAGCCACAATGCCGCCATTCGACTCAGCTTGCAAGGCAACAAAATATGTAGTTGAGCTGCCGTTGTTTAGCAAGTCGGTGCCTATAGCAATATGTGAATGCAGGATATCGTCGTCTAAGAAAAAAGTGGCGAAAGTATGCGGGGTTAAATCTTCGCCGCCACCGTCGCCTCCTCCGTCATTGCTGCCGTCATCAGGATTTGAAGGGCTAGACGTGCTACTTGAGCCGCACGATATTGCGAAGGTCACTGAAGTGACAAGCGCCAAGATGATGAAAAATGTAGATTTCACTGTTAGTAATTATTGATTTTTAATTTTGGAAAATTAACAGATAATTCTCTTTGAGGCCATCTATTTTAGGCGATTCCATTAAAGTAAATCCGGCATCCAGCACTTCTTTAATAACGGTGCTTTGCCCGCAACGAACATGACTAAGGATCCAATCTCGCGACTCGCCTTCTATGCGATGAAAATCTACTATTGCAAGCCGTCCGCCTGGTTTTAGTGACCTTTTAATATCAGCTAATGAGGCCGCAGGGTATTCAAAGTGATGGTAGGTGTCGCAGATGAAAACCAAGTCGCAAGATTCTTTAGCAAGAAAAGTTTGCGTCGCGGTGCATTGAATCACCTCGACGGTGCTTAAATTTTCGTCATTTACACGCTTTTTCAAATAATCAACCATCTTCGGAGCGATATCAATAGCGTAAACTATGCCGTTTTCGCCAACTGCATTATGAATCAACGGCTCGAATAAACCGGTTCCGGCACCGATATCTGCGACTGCCATGCCTTCGGAAAGGCCAAGGGCGTTAATGATTTGGTCGCGAGCTGAAGAAATTTCGCGAGATTCGCCTTCGAAGCGTTCGACAAATTTTTCTATGGTCGCGTCGTCGGCTTTTAGAAAGACTTTATTCAGGTCAGAATTTGGTGCCGCGCAAGAACCAAGCAAGATGAGGATGAGGATGAATCGCATGTTGCTAATATAACCGTCGAGCCATGTCAGACACACCCTTCCACCACCAAACTATGTTCCCACTGGGCGAGCATGATGTTAACTGGCGCCAACTTAGTGACAGTGGCGTGAGTACTATCGATTGCGATGGCAGCACTTTTTTGAAGGTAGATAGCGAGGCGCTAAGATTATTAAGCGAAACCGCATTCCATGATATAGCGCATTTTTTACGCCCTGGCCACTTGCAGCAGTTGCGTAATATTCTTGACGACGATGAAGCCTCTGAAAATGACAAATTCGTTGCGCTAGATTTATTAAAAAATGCAAATATCGCCGCAGGTGGTGTGTTGCCAATGTGCCAAGATACTGGTACCGCGATTATAATGGGCAAGCGCGGTCAACAAGTCTTGACATGCGGCGACGACGAAGAGGCGCTGTCGCGTGGCGTTTATGATACTTACATCAACACCAATTTGCGTTATAGCCAGTTGGCGCCACAATCAGTTTTCGAAGAAGTTAATACGCGCACTAACTTGCCAGCACAAATAGATTTGCTGGCGGCAAATGGCGATGAATATAGGTTTTTCTTTATGGCTAAAGGTGGTGGCTCTGCTAATAAAACTTATTTGATTCAATCAACGCCATCAATGTTGCGCGAAGATTTATTGCTAGACCTGCTACGTGAAAAAATTGCAAGTCTTGGTACTGCGGCATGCCCGCCTTACCACTTGTCGATTGTTATTGGTGGCACATCTTCTGAGGCTAATTTAAAAACAGTAAAGCTGGCAAGTGCTCGATACTACGACACTTTACCGAGCGAGGGTAATGAATTGGGCCATGCGATGCGCGACCTTGAATTTGAAAAAAAGGTGTTAGCCCTCACACAAGAAATAGGACTCGGCGCTCAATTCGGCGGCAAATATTTCTGCCATGACGTAAGGGTTATTCGTTTACCGCGACATGGTGCGTCTTTACCTATCGGTATTGGCGTTTCGTGCTCAGCCGACCGTCAATGCTTAGGCAAGATCACTAAAGACGGCGTATTTATTGAACAATTAGAAACCAACCCTGCACAATATTTGCCAGAGACAGATGCAGAAGAACTAAGTAACGAAGTCGTATCCATCGACCTTAATCAAGGCATGCCTGCCGTCCGCGCTGAGCTGGCTAAGCACCCAATTAAGACTCGTGTTTCTTTGAGTGGCACGATGATTGTTGCGCGAGACTTAGCCCATTCTAAATTGCGCGAAAGGCTTGAACAAACCGGCGACTTGCCTGACTATTTTAAACAACACCCCGTGTATTACGCTGGCCCGGCCAAAACTCCAAGCGGTATGGCCTCGGGATCCTTTGGCCCGACAACTGCCGGTCGCATGGATTCGTTTGTTGATTTGTTTCAGCAAAACGGTGGTTCAATGGTGATGGTAGCTAAAGGCAATCGTTCGCAACAAGTCACCGATGCCTGCAAAAAGCACGGCGGATTTTACTTGGGTTCAATTGGCGGTGCTGCGGCGCGCTTGGCGCAAGACTGTATAACAAATGTCGAGTGCATTGAGTACTCCGAACTTGGCATGGAAGCGATCTTCAAAATAGAAATCAACAACTTCCCTGCTTTCATAATCACTGATGATAAAGGCAATGACTTCTTTTCAGAGCGTCTTATTTCTTTGCGTAGCTAACTCGGCACGCAGTCAAATGGCCGAGTGTTTAGCTCGTGACATATTTGATGATTCAATAAATGTGCAATCTGCTGGGTCCGAACCTAGTCGCGTCAATCCATTTGCGATTGCGGCGTGCGCTGAAATCGGCTTAAGCATGAACGGACATATTTCTAAGAGCGTAAATGACATTGATCCAAATAGTGTTGACTTGGTTATTACATTATGCGCCGAGGAGGTGTGCCCAGTTTTTTACAGTGAAGCCGAGCATTTGCATTGGCCACTACAAGACCCAGATCGGAAAAACGAAGATTTAACTGACGACGAACGGCTTGCACATTTTTGCGTTACGCGCGACGAGATAAGATCACGACTGATTGCTCTCGGCAGCTAAACATTTTTTTATCCAAAAGCGGTCGAGCAGAAGTAGCCCGCTAAATCCGCAGGTAGAGATTATGTATGCGATAAATAAATCATCGGGATAGCTGCCGTTAATTAAAACTCGCACGCTGAGAATAGCCATTGCTGCCCATAGCGGCACGCGCCACCACACTAATAATTTCAGGCGCCAGCGATTGGCAAATTTAACGATTGCCATGTTTTGCACCCGCTGGCCGTAGGCACCGATGCCAGTAGTAACCGGCATTACCTCGGAGGCCATAGTAATTAGGCAAGCGACATAAGCCAATTCGTTGTGCAAAGCATAACCAAATGCAACTATTCCGATTAAGTGATGGATTATTAAATCTGCACGCGGTGAAATTCTGTATCGAACTTTCCCCCAGATCAGCCATAGTAAATCAGCCAAAAAGTGGCCCATGCAAACTAACATACAAAAATGTAAATTGCGCTCTAAAATGCTACCGTCACCATGATGGTAGATAAAAGCACTTTGCCATTGGCCGAGATCAGAGAATAACCCGTAAAAACCAATCACTGACAAGATTGCAGCGGCCATCCCGCGGGACAATTTCATCGCGCGGTTGAAGTTAGCGTTTGGCATATTGAGAAACACAATGTGTAACGCAATGAAAAAAGCCACGAACAGTAAGTCACTAGGGCCCATGTGTATATTAAGATAAGGTATGCTCCCCTGTTCACCAAAACAAATTAGCTTTTTTTGCGCGCTAGCAATGTATATTTTCGCGCAAAGTGTTAACGCTCAGCAGCAAGATTGGTATCAAGAAAATTCTGATAAGGTTAATCCAACTGCAGATGGCTGGCCTAGCGAGGCTTTACATGATTCTGCTAAAGGTCAACTCAAAATTTTGTTCAAGGCTAGTTATCACGCAGAACAATTGCCTGAAGATTTGTTTGCTGATGATTTTCGTGGCACTTCGCTCATAGCAACACAAACCACTACCTCTTATCAACAGCAAGACATAACTGTTGTTGATGGCACTAAGGTTGACGACTTGGCTTTGCTTGGTGCTGCTGATTGGTATGAGTCTTCAAGCATCAAAGGCGAGTTTTTTAACACATTTTTTAAAATTGTTAGTGTCGATTTAGATTCGAAAGACTATTTTGGAACCTCAGTTATGGTGCATGCACCGTTCGGCAAAGCTCCGTTCCTTAGTCAGATCAACCAAGAATTTTATGCCACCTGGCATTACCCTGCCGATATCAACAGCGCACCCTTGCTGCGTAGTATCAAACTCGAAAGCTACCAACTCGTTTCTACTGCAAAGCCGCTATTCAGCGATGTTTCTTCTGCCGTCTTTTCTGGTGTGCCACGCTACCGTCAAGAGTTATTATTTGGCGTTGACAAATACATCAACAAGACCGACCGCATCATTGGCAACAGTTTAATTGGCTCACAAGGCATTGCGCTCGGCGATGTGAATGGCGATGGTCTCGATGACATTTACTTAGCACAACAGGGAGGTCTTGCCAATCGCTTATATATTCATCAGCAAGATGGTGGCGTTATTGAAACTGCGGCCAAAGCTGGCGTCGATTTTCTAGACAATACTCGTGGCGTATTGCTTTGCGATTTCGACAATGATGGAGACCAAGATTTGGCTGCTGCTGTTGGGGCAAATATTTTAATTGCTTACAATGATGGTAATGGAATATTTACAGAGCGCGTAGCTTTACGCATGACCGACCCAGCCGACATTTACTCAATGACGGCTGGCGACCCCGACAGTGATGGCGACCTAGACATCTATGCTTGCCGTTATGTGCTTGGCGGAATAATGGGTGGAGTTCCGACTCCTTACCACGATGCTGATAATGGCGCATCGAATTTTTTTTGGCGAAATGACGGAAATCAAAAATGGACTGAATCGGCAGATGCTGTCGGTTTAAACGATAATAACAGCAAATTCAGTATGGCGGCTGTATGGCATGATTTAGATAACGACGGTGATTTAGATTTATATGTGTCAAATGATTTTGGACGCAATAATCTTTACATCAATAATGGCGAGGGTCATTTCAGTGACCAGGCCGTAGCTTTAGGCGCCGACGACATTGGCGCTGCAATGGGCGTCAGTATTGCTGATTACGACATCGACGGTGACGCTGACATTTTAGTTACTAACATGTTTAGCTCTGCTGGCAGGCGCATTGCTACTCAGTCAGATAGATTCATGGAGGGGCAAGCGCAGGGCGTCCATAAAGATTATGTGCGACATGCGCGCGGCAACACCTTGTTATCAAATGATGACGGAAAGTTTAGCGACCAGACTGAAAATTCGCGCATGACCGTCGGCGGATGGGGATGGGGAGCGAGTTTTATCGATTTCAATAACGATGGCTATGCTGATATTTATTCCCCGAATGGTTTTGTGACCAGTGCCAAGAGTAAAGACTTGTGAAGTTTTTTCTGGCGACGCGTGACGTCGCAATCCCCTGCCACTGCCGACGATGAAGTTAGTGACGATTATAAAAATGCTTGGGCTAGCCTGATGATGCTAGTGCGAAACGAAGGTTTGTCATGGAGTGGACGCGAACGCAACCGGATTTTCTTGTCAATGGCTGCAAAGAAATTTGCTGATGTTTCTGCGACCACAGCAACTGACTTCCCCGAAGACGGCCGCTCAATCGCAAAGTGTGATTGGAATAATGACGGTGCTGTTGATTTGATTTTGCGCAATCGCAATGCCCCACGGCTGCGCGTGCTACAAAATAATTTACTGCATAACAACTGGCTGCAAGTTCGACTTGTGGGTAATGCTACTACTGTAAGCCGCGATGCCATCGGCACCAAAGTAGTTGCAACAATCGGAGATACTCAATATGTGCAGCACCTCACGGCTGGCGATGGCTATCTTAATCAGTCTTCCAAAACGCTTTACTTTGGGCTGGCCAGCGCCTCGCTCATCGACAACCTAGAGCTAAGCTGGCCAGACGGCAGCAAAATGTCTTTTGACAATGTAGCTGTTAATCAGCTGATGACAGTAACTCAAGGCAAGGGCATCAAGAGCTCTGGCAGCAACAGCCTAAAATTAACGAGCGCCCCATGGCAGGGCGTCAGCGAAAAGGATGTATGGCGTATTCCGTTGGTCAGCCGGCTGCCGATGGCCGAGATCCCAATCCCTTCGACCCTTGAGCCAAATCGCAAACTTGGTGACCTAGCCGGCAATCCGGTGCTGTTAAACTTTTGGTCTACAACCTGTGCCGCTTGTTTAGAAGAGCTAGATGAACTTTCTAGTGCACGCCGCAAGCTCGACCGCTTCAATCTTCAGGTGGTGCCGATGTTAACCGAAGGCGTCGAGCGCGCCGATGTCGCCGACAAATTTATGAAATCCTTTGGCTTTGAAACTCTGGCTGGCATGGCCGATGACAAAGTAGCGCAAATTATGCAAGTCATTGTCAATGAAGTGCTTGGGGCTGATACCGCCACCCCACTGCCCTTTAGTTTGCTCATAGATAGCCGCGGCGATCTTGTTGAAATTTACTTTGGAAAACTCCAGCTTCAGGGCCTCCTGCGCGATTTACGACTTCAAAAAAGCCTGAGCACTCAAAGCCCCGACCTTGGGCCGCTTTCTTTTGGTTCGAGGCTAGCATTTCGCGATAGGTCATTTACCTCGCTTGCCGCGAAATACAGTGATTTAGGCTACGATTCGCTGGCAAAATACTACCAGCAGTTCGACGCACGCTTCGGTCCTCCACGAAAATGATTTTATGCTTGACCATTTTGTAGGTTTTCTCTACTATATCCGACCGTTTTCGCCCCAATCTACGTTTCAGTTCAGGGCGTTCAGAAAATCAAAACATGGCTACATACACAGGCCCAAAAGTTCGTTTGTCTCGTCAGCTTGGCGTGGCAATTTCCGACAATCCTAAGCACCTTAACTCGCGTCGCCTAGACACACCTCCGGGTGGTTCCGCTAAGCGCATGCGTCGTCTTTCAGACTATGGTGTGCGTTTGCGCGAAAAGCAAAAGTTGCGTTACTACTACAACGTGCAAGAAAAGCAATTCCGCAAATACATGAAAGAGGCAACGCGCCGCAAAGGTAACACTGGCGACAACCTCATCGAGATCCTCGAGCGTCGTCTCGACAACGTTTGCCGCCGCCTCAACTTTGGCCGCAGTATTTGGCAAGCGCGTCAAGCCGTCAACCACGGCCACGTCAAAGTGAATGGTCGCCGCGTCGACATCCCGTCTTACCAAGTTCGCCCGGGCGACGTAATCACTGTTGCCGATAAGTCAAAAGAATTCATCGGTCGTTCAGTTGAACTCGCCGAAAATTCTCCAACTTTCGAGTGGATGACATTTGATGGCGCCAACTTAACTTGTACAATTACCGACATGCCAAAAGGTGCCCAACATCCATTCGATGTTCACCTCGGTATGATTGTAGAATTCTACTCATCATAGAAAACAAAATAGCGGTGGCCTAGCGAGAGATGGTCATCGTTGGCGCATAGCGCCCCTTTCCCCTAGCAAACCTACCTTCAACGGTAGGTTTGCTTTTTTTATTACCCTAACGCCACTTATCGTTGTTTAAGTCATCAGGCAAATCAGGTTTTTCTTGGGCTTTTTCGGCAGCCTTCTTAAACAAGTCATCTAGCTCGTTTTTGCGATTTTTCTCGGCGGCCAAAGCCTCGCCAAATTCGACCCCAGAAGATTGATCTTTTTGGCCATGGCTGATGATTTCTCCACTCTGACGGTCGATTCTCATCTCTACTCCGCAATCTGGGCATCTAAGGAATAAATCTTTTTTCATTTTTTTGTATTTTCTTGGAACCTTTACTGATTTGACGCCTCTAATTATTGAAGCAAGTAAGTTTTGTTGTCGCATTTAATCCAGGGGGCTGACAGCGAGGCCCTTGCTTCATTTAAATCAAGCCGCAACTTCATCCCCTCAGGGTAAAGTCTAGGAACACGTGCAAGGCACCGTACTACAATACGGACAACCTTGTGCGTATTTTTTTTGTGCTACCGCCTCAAGATCGACACCCTTTATAGAAGCTAGAGTAACCAACCAGGCTAGCACGTCAGCAAATTCTTCTTCTAAGTTTTCGCGGTCGTCATCACGACGGATGGCGCGCGTCAACTCGCCAACCTCTTCGGCGAACCACATGAATGTGCCTTCGATACCACGTTCGCTGTCTTTCTTGAAGTAAATGTCTTCAATGTGTTTTTGGAATTGGCTTATTTTCATTTTTTATTCTGAACTTCTAATAAGCACAAAGCCTAAATCTGGATGCGCCTCGCCACCAAGTAACTGCAACAAAACTTGCTGCATTTCATCTAAACCTTTTTCGATAGCCACCTTGGCCAAGCCATAAACTCGTTTATCTCCGAGAGGCTCGCCATTTTGGGTGATGCAAGAGCTCAAACCCGGACTACACATAAATAGTGCATCTCGTGGATTTAACTTAGCCTGCAGTACTTCTATTGAGTTGCGGAAGATAGGCCCGGCATCAAAGCCGAGGGCAATACCATTTGGTTGTAAGGTACGCATTTCGCCTGAGGCTGCATCAAAGCGAATGGCTGGAGACTGGTGGCCAGCAGAAACTATTTCGGCCTCGCCGGTTCGTGGGTTAAATCGTGTTGCCATAACGGTGCAATACATGCCCCGCGCCAAATCGCGATGAAGAGCATTGTTTACCTTGTCAAGCGACTCAGCTAAAGCCATACCTGACAATAACCGCACTCGCAAGTAAGAGCGCGTCATCGTCATTATTAAAGCGCCAGCAAGGCCTCCGATTGAAGGCACGCCAACCCAAGCCGTAGTCAAACCATTTTCTTCTTCGTGCATTGCATCGACAAAATCTCCGGTTCCGGGGCCATCTGCCTCTAGCACGCAAGATGATACTTGCCAATTGTCAATAACCGGAATAACCATTGGCTGCAATCGCCGCTGAACATCGCGCAAATTGGCTGTCTCAGACAATGAATCTGCCAAGTCTTGGGCTTGCTGTTGACTGGCAAGTAAGTCGTCTACCATTCGTTCAACAGCAGTTGCAAGATGAGCTACTTCGCCGACTGCGTCTTCGGCACCAATACTAGTGTCGAGGCGTCCGCGTGAAATGGCTAGAACATCTTCGACCATCTCGTTAAGCGGCGTGGTAATGCGATGCGCGGTGAATGAGGCCATTAATAACACGATAAAAACAAATGCAGCAAACACCAAAATAATCAACGACATGATTTTTTGAGAGGCCGAGGCGGTGCTGTCTAGTGGTGCATAAAATTCTTGAGATATTGATTTAGGCCCGCCAGCATTACCCGGGGACGCCAAGAAAATCATTGTTTCATGTGGTTCCCCCTCTACTAAAACTTTTCCTTGGCCGACTTGCACTACAGCATTTGATTGCGAACGATGCGGAACCATGGTTAAGGTGTCGCGGCGTATGGCTTGCTGCGAATTCAAGCGCGCGGTTTCAGAAGCCATTTCAACTTGAGCTTCGGTTCCCATGTTATTGCCGATCTCGTCGATTCCGTTTAACAGAATAAACGCGGCGACTATGGCAACCACTGTTGCCACTAATCCAAGACCAATAGTAAAACGACTGGCGATGCCCATTCCGGGACTGCGGCGAGCTTGGTATTCGTTCATTAGCTGATGTAATTAATGTAAATCGTCATGGCTGCTGCACCGTAGAGACCGGCAACTATGTCGTCTAGGATAATACCCCATCCCCCTGGAACCTTTTCAAGTTGGCGGGCTGGCGGCGGTTTAAAAATATCGAAAAAGCGAAACAGAAAAAACCCGACAAGTAAGTTTGTAACTAAATGCTGTGTCGGATCGATGAATGCGACTGTAACTAAAAAACCGATTACTTCATCTAAGACATACTGCCCTGGATCTTTGCGCTGCCACTTTTTCTCAGCCCATTTGCCAAGAGGTGCGCCAACTAAAGTAAAAACAACAACCGAGGCTAAACAAAGTAGGGTGTAGCTAGCGGGCCAAAAATTTGCGAATGCGATTGCTAGAGCTACGCCACCCAGCGTGCCGAATGTGCCTGAAGCAATTGGCGCGTATCCTAAACCGAAGCAGGTTAGGTAAGCTTCAATCAAGCGGTCTTTGACAGAGGACATGTTACTAGCTTAACTTATCGAGCATGGAATAAGCCATAAGCAATGTACGCTGTTCGCTAGTTTCGTAGAATTCTACGATGATGCGCGCATTGGCACCAACGCCCTGAATGCGCTCTACGCAACCGTCGCCGAATACAGGATGACGCACTTCGTCTCCAACGGCGATTTCAACGCCTTCATCGTCTGTTTCAACACTTGAGCGACTTGGAAAGACATCTACGTCGTTGAGCTCGGCCGCAAATGCTGCCTCTGGCAAAAGATCTTGCGGGATTTCTTGCAGAAAACGCGAGGGCGAAGTTGGACCAGGAGCACCTGTGCGATATCGAACTTTAGCGTGGGTTAGCATTATTTCTTTTCTAGCGCGCGTAAGTGCAACGTAAAACAAGCGGCGCTCTTCTTCAAGGCCATCAGGGTCTTCGAAGGAACGAGCATGCGGGAACAACCCTTCTTCGTTAGCCACAACGGCCACTCGGTCAAACTCTAAACCCTTAGCTGTATGAATAGTCATCAGCGAAACTTTTTCGGCAGTAGTATCCCAGCGATTTGTGTCAGTGAGCAATGAAATCTCTTGCAAGAACCCATGGATGCCCCCTTCTTCGCGGCCATCGTATTCAGCGGCAAACGCCAATAATTCGTCGATGTTAGCCAAGCGATCGACATCTTCGGTAGCTTCGAGCTTGTCAGCATATCGGCGGTATCCAGTGCGCTCGACGATATTGCGCAACGTTATTTCTGCAGAGGTGACTTGCTGGTTTATGTTGTCATAAATTGACAAAAACTTTAACACTCCTTTTTTAGCAGTACCGCGGATGGCAGCGCGCACATCATCGCGCTTGATTGTGGTTAGCATGGGTTCGTTATTATCAGCTGCCTGTTGACGCAAACGACTAACTGAAGTCGCACCAATACCTCGCGGTGGAATATTTACAATACGCTCGAAAGCCACATCGTCGCGTGGATTTACTACCAAACGCGCATATGAAATTAGGTCTTTTATTTCTTTGCGCTCAAAAAAGCTAAGCCCACCGATCATTTGATATGGGATTTGCAACCGAGTGAATGCCTGTTCTAAAGACCGCGAACAGGCATTAGTGCGATAAAAAACCGCCACTTCTTTTGCGGCAGTACCGTTGTCAATCCAGCGCGCCACTTGCATTGCGACCATATCGGCCTCACGCTCTTCGTCGTAGGCATCGCATAACAAAATTGGCTCGCCATCTTCCTGGACTGTCGTTAGACCTTTTTCATAACGCTCTTGATTTTGCTCGATTACGTTTTGGGCTGCTTTCAAAATGTTAGCCACCGACCGGTAGTTTTGCTCGAGACGAACTATTTTTGCGTTTGGAAAATCTCTCTCGAAATTTAATATGTTAGAAATATCAGCCCCGCGCCAACGATAAATCGATTGATCAGGGTCGCCGCAAACTGCCAAATTTTTTGTCGCTTGCGATAACAAGCTAACAATTTCAAACTGTACTTGATTGGTGTCTTGATATTCATCTACCAAAACATGGTCGAACATTTTCAACCATCGCGGCTGTGGCTGTTGGGCATCGTGCTTTAGCAGCAATAACCCTTTCCATAAGAGGTCATCAAAATCTAAGCAATCTTGCTGTGCAAGACAATGCTCGTACTTGGCATATATCTGCGCACAAATCTCAGCCTCTCTGCCGTAAACGGGTTCGTCATTTAGATCTTGAGGGCTTAATCTGTTTTGCTTCCAGGTAGAAATAATGCCTTCGAACTTACGCGGGCGATAAATCTGTGGATCGAATCCTGCATCTTTAATTAGTCGACGCAATAATTTTCGGCGGTCATCGACATCGATGATAGAAAAGTTGCGTGATCGCCCTATAGGCTCTGGCTGAATACGCAACATTCGAGCGCAAATAGCGTGAAAGGTGCCGACCCACATGCCAGTATGCGGCACAAATGCCGCAATGCGATTTTTCATTTCTTGAGCAGCCTTATTGGTAAAGGTTATCGCCAGAATTCTGGACGGCGGCACTCGCTGCTCGGTAACCAAATATGCCACGCGTCGAGTGATAGTGCGCGTCTTGCCAGTGCCAGCACCTGCCAATATCAGCAATGGGCCACCAACGTGCTCAACTGCTTGCTGTTGTGCAGGATTTAGCTTCGAGAGGAGGTCGCTGTCTTCCATGATGCTATATGATGACGTCGAGCATGCCCATGAACGACCCTCTTCTAACAATCTTCAACATCGGTCTAGATTTAGTCGATATCAGCAGGCTAGCCAATTCAATTAACAATGGCAAGCAGCCATTTCTTGACAAATTATTTACTGCAAGCGAACAGCAATATTGCAAAAACGGTAGCCGTCCGCATGAACATTTTGCAGCGCGTTTTGCTGCTAAAGAGGCAGCCATGAAAGTCTTGGGCACTGGTTGGTCAGGTGGCATTAAATTCACTGATTTCGAGGTAAGCAACGACAGCAACGGATGCCCAAGCTTATCCTTGTCTGGCCATGCACTCGAGACCGCCAACAAACTTGGTATTGTTAAATGGCAAATCTCGTTGTCTCACACTGGCGATACTGCTGGCGCAGTTGCCCAAGCTTTTAGCGCCCACCCTGGCGCATAAGAGTAATTACTTTATCAGCCTTTAGCCTGGCCAAGGCCGTGGCGATTGCTGCGCCCTCTTTTCCAGGTGCATTTGCTTGGCGTTTCATTTTTTTATGCAACGCTGACAATACCGTTTCTGCTTTTTGCCAATTATGGCTTTGCGCTAACGCACACATATAAACATCACTTGCGCGAATGTAATCGACGCTCGACAGCGATCGCTGGCGCCACTTTAATGCGGCAGTAATTGCAGCTGGATACTCTTTTATTGACAAATTCAATTTTGCAATCCATGCTTGACCCATTATTTGGTAACGCAGGCTTCCTTTTTTGTGCGCTGCACTTTTTGCATAATACATCAGACTGTCTTTATAGAGTTTGTTGCGGCGGCACAAATGCCCTAATTCGAGCAAGGCACGAATATGGAAATCACTGTCTACAGGCGCAAAAGTAATCACCTCTTCGAAGCAGCCTCGAGCCGCACCATCTTCACCCAACGAGCGCAAAATTTCTGCGCGACGATAGCAGGCTTCTTCAACATAAGGATGTGAGTCTGGCCAATAAAGGCGAACTTTTGCGTAAGCATCTGCGGCAACGCGCTTCTGCGCAGATTTTGCTATTCCGGTGAGGCCAATGCACCGACTCTTTTCAACCTTTGCTTGTGCAAATTGCAATTCTGCAGTTGCCGCCTGCTGCATGATGCACATACTTAATAGTAAACTGAAAATCATTTACTCTCTATATCTGCTTCGAGCTGTGCGCGCAATCTTAAGCGTGCGCGATACATTCGCCCCTTGGTGGTTGAAACTGGCACTCTATCGCAAACTGCCAAATCAGAGAAACTCTGCTCTCTGAAATAATAGTTGTCTAAATATTTACGATCGCTGCTGGTCAACTTTTTCATTGCGCGGGGCAGCGCTGACACCATTGTGCTGGTAGGCACTACCTCGCCACACACTACATAAGTATCATCGTCAGTTTGCAGATCAACGGACTTGGGGTCAACTTCATACTCTTGACAGGAATCGCCAAATAAATGCGGGCGCTTCATTCTGCTACTATCGACAATCAAGTTGCGCACCACACGAAACAACCATGCGCGCACGTTTTGTATTTTCACACCTTTATTGATATTATCAAAATACCTAGCGATTGATTCTTGGGCGAAATCTTCAGCCGCCATTTTGTCTTGATCTTTTTTGATGCAATATCCGATTAGCTGGGCTCGCAAATTTTCTAAATCAGGGCGTGGTAGTTTCATTTGAGTAGTTAAAGTCATCACAACGATGACGATTACGCCACTCATAAACACTATTGTTGATATAACGAAAAAAAGTGCACCACATGATGCACTTTTCAACAACTGATTACTTATCCCTGTGGATTACTTCAGGTTAAGCTCTTTATACAATTTTGTTTTCCAGGTAGAACCCGGGAACAACTTGTTAAGGCGGCTGGCCACCTTTTTCGCCGAGTTGCTATCGCCGATACGCTTTAAAGAGTCGCCAGCGAAAAACATTGCCCGTGGTACAAACTCGACGTGTTCGCGATAAACACTAGCCACAGTCAAGAAATCGAGAATCGCATTTTCAAGCAACGGTTTTTGCTCTGCAAGTGAATCTTTTGCTAAAGCTTGACGGTAATAACAATCACCCATCCCAGAAATTGCTGATGCCAGCACAGCCTCAGAGCTAGTGTCATCGAGAAGGATGTCAGTGAAAAAATCGTAAGCCTTGTCGTACTCTTTAGCATCAACCATGGCATGTCCTGCAGCAACTTTCGCAGCTGCCGCCACAGTTGGATATGTCTCGGAATTCTTTTCTGACAAATTCAGCAAAGCCGCCTGCTTTGCACTTGAACTTGACTTAGAGTCAAGCAAGGTTAATCCAAGTTCGCTTTCGTTTTCCCAGCGGCGCGAGAGCGACTTGCCAACCACATCGTCATTTAACTGATTATAAACAGCTTTAGCACCAGCGCTGTCGCCCATGTTAGTTAAGGCCTTGGCCTTCATCATTAATGCCGGCGCGTAGAAGAAAGTGTCTGGCACTGCCGCAATAAGCGCATCTGCCTTTTCGGCAACAACCTTAAATTGGGCCAGTGAGTAAAGGCAACGCATTTCACGAAAACGCGCATGCTGATTAACCCAAGCATAAGTTTTGCGCTCGAGCAGTTTTGTGTCGGCAAGAACATCGCGGAAACTATAAACGGCATCGGTGTAATTACCGACCTTCATATAGTCGACGCCCATAGCGTAATCTTCAAGCTTTGAGTTACCTAAAGCGTGAACCAATTCAGCGATATCTGCAGAATCTTTACGACCAGTCGAACTGCCTTTTTTGTAGGTTACCTCAGAAAAAGTTTCGGTGGTGATTTTATCGACGTCAAGCACAGTGCCATCAGTAAGAACAAGTTGGTCTGTGCTTTGCGCACAAACAGCGAGAATCGTAGTAGCAAGAATGTTAAGCATGTTCAGTGATTTTGGGCCTTACAGAATACCGTTGCGCCGTAATTTCACTAGTTGCGAAACCAAGCTAACTGCAATTTCACCCGACGACTTTGCACCAATATCAAGGCCGATTGGGGTCTGTATAGACGCCAGCCATTCGTCAGATACGCCGCGATCACGCAAAATGTTATCGAGCTGCGCCTTTTTCGCTTTTGAACCAATCATTCCCAGATACTTTGGACGGCATTTACCCTGGTGAATCTGCCACAGCACTTCTTCGTCGTCCTTATGACCTCTGGTGACAATTACAAGGTAATGGTGTTGTGCGAGGCCTATTTTATTGACAATCTCTGCCCAATCTGCGGATATTACTTCGTCGGCAGCTGGGTGCTCTTCGGCATTTGCGTATTCATCTCGGTTGTCACACACCCAAACTCGCAAGTCGCACTCTTTAGCGACACGCGCGGCGGCGGCAGCCACGTGCCCGGCGCCGAATAAGACTAGTAAAGGCGGCACCACCGGCTCGGCGAGAATGGTGACTTGGCCGCCGCAGATTAATCCTGATTCTGGCACGTCGACTTGATTCAATCTAAACGATTTTGTTTCGGAGCGATCGTTAGCTATCACCTCAAGTGCCATCTGCCGTACATCTTCTTCAACGCAACCGCCGCCTACACTGCCGACCGTCGAGCCGTCGCCGCGCACCAGCATTTTCATGGTCTCTTTGCCTGGAGTCGAACCGCGCGATAGCATCACCGTACACAAAGCGGCTGGCTGGCCAATCTTGCGCAGGCGGACGATCTCTTCGTAAATGTCGAAGTGGGCTTGCATTGGTATAATCTTAGCACAATGGTTAACAACGACAAAGTACCTGTAGTTCTCGCACTCGGCGGTGGCGCCGCACGTGGTTTGGCGCATATCGGTATTTTAGATGTGCTCGAGCAAAACGGTATCGAAGTTAAGGGCATAGCCGGCACTAGCATCGGCGCAGTAGTCGGCGGTTTGCGCGCATCGCATAAACTACAAGCTTTTGAGTACTTCATTCGCGAACTCGACGCCAAGGGCATGCTTAAATTATTAGATCCCGTTGTGCCGCGCGCCGGCCTATTCGCCGGCAACCGCATCGCGCGCAAACTCGAAGAATTTATTCCTGACATTGAAATTGAAGATTTAGATATTCCGTTTTGTGCAGTTTCAACCGACATCGCTAATGGTGATGAAGTCCTGCATACATCAGGTCCAGTTATGCCCACCATCCGCGCGTCGATGGCGATTCCTGGTGTGTTCGCGCCAGTTCAAGTCGACGGACGATGGCTTGTCGATGGCGGAGTTTGCTCACCGGTACCTGTCGCAGCGGCGCGAAAGTTGTGTCCTGGGTTGCCAGTGATTGCTGTAAATTTATTCAACACTAATTTACCTTTCGAAGGCGACCTCGATCCGATTGACGAAGCCTCCACCAAAGAATTAAATCGTCTCGAACGTTTGTTATTAAAAATGCGCCAATCAAACAAAGAAGGACGTCCTGGTTTGTTCGCATCTTTAAGTGATACAATCACGCACATGGAGCAACGTATTTGTAGTTTTCAGATTGAGGCCGAGAAGCCAGAGTTGGTGTTAGAGCCGGCGGTGTTTGGCATCGGCTTGTTTGATTTTCATCAGGGCGAACAAGTGATTGCTGCGGGGACACGTTGTGCGCAGGCGATGGTAGATTCTGTAGAGTTTGATGCGTTTAAGAAACGCTATGCTGCGAAGAAAGGATGGTTTAGTTAAACCTCACTTTGCCACAACACATCATCGGTGCCGTCAAGCTTATTCGCATAACGCGCTAGCGTAAACAACCAATCAGATAAGCGGTTGAAGTACTTCACAAACTCGCCGTTTACATTTTCGCTATTCGCAAGTTCGACTAAGTTTCGTTCGACGCGCCGACATACGGTGCGCGCAATATGCAGTCGCGAAGAAAGTTCGCATCCGCCGGGTAAAATAAAATTCTTTAACGGTTGTAGTTGCGCATCGAAACCATCGATCTCTTTTTCAAGCACCGCCACGCAATCTGTAGGCAGATCAGGCAAATGGTCGCCGGCTTTATCGGCGGGCGTGGCCAAGTGTGAGCCTATATTAAAAATGTGATGTTGCTCGCGGCTTAACAATTCGCTTAACTCAGAATCGACAGTCGCGCACCAACCCAGCACCGAATTCAATTCGTCGCTGTCGCCATAACAAGAAACTCGCGGCGAAGACTTCGATACGCGCGACCCGCCATAAAGGCCGGTCTCGCCGTCGTCTCCGCCGCGAGTGTAGATTTTCACTTCTACAGTGTATCAGCGTTTTCGGCTAAGTATGAAGCCACACCTTGCTCGGTCGGCTCCATTCCTGGCTTACCTGGCTCCCATCCGGCTGGACACACCAACCCGCTAGTCGCTAGAAATTCTACTGCGTCAAACATGCGCAACAATTCATCGATGTTACGACCGAGCGGCAAGTTGTTAACAGTTTGCGATTGCACCATGCCTTCTTTATCAATCAAGAAAGTGCCGCGCATTGCGAAAGTAGTTTCTTCGTGCAACACGTCATAGGCCTTAGTCATGCTGCGATCTTCGTCGCACAACAGCGGGTACTTAACCGCGCCAATGCCACCTTCGCGGATAGCAGTGTTGCGCCAGTTTGCGTGAGACTCTGCGTCGTCAATGGAGACACCCAAAACTTGGATGCCGCGCTTTTGAAACTCGTCGATGCGATGATCAAAAGCGATTAACTCGGAAGGTCAGACAAAGGTGAAATCTTTAGGGTAGAAGAACAGTGCCACGTACTGACCTTTGTAGTCTGACAAAGAAACAGTGGTGGTCGAGCCGTCTTCAGCGATTGCAGTTGCCGAAAAATCGGGTGCTGCTTGGTTTACTAGAACAGTCATGGCAATATTCTAAATCTGCTTTAATTGATTGCAAGGCTTAAGGCTATTTGCAACACAACTGTGGCCTTTTGCGAATTCTCGCGCGCCGTATCCAACACCTCTTGATGATTTGGACGGCTTCCGCCAATGCCCGCTGCGAGGTTGGTCATCATCGATACCGCCATCACCTTTGCACCTAGCGCATGTGCAGCAATCGCTTCGGGGATGGTGCTCATGCCTACCGCGTTTGCGCCCATCTTTTGCAACATCGCCACTTCAGCAGGTGTTTCGTAGGACGGCCCGCTGCATGCTGCGTAAATGCCAGGTGTTAGCTCGGGGCAGCGTTTGAGTAAAGCCGCGCGCCACTCTGGATTGTACATATCAACTAAATCGACAAAGTCGCCGCCGGCTAATGGGTTGGGTAAAGAATAGTTAATGTGATCTGTTAACGGCATTAAGGTGCCTGGCGGCATGTCTTCGGATAATGACCCTGCGGCGTTGAGCAGTAAGACATTGTTAGAGCCCCATTCAATCATCGCGCGCACTCCGCGAACTAATTCTGCGCCAGTGTATCCTTCGTAGGCGTGGACGCGGCCGGTGATGAATGCTATGCGCTTGTTTGAGCTGTTATCGTTAAGTTGTCCGATGACTAACTCGGCGCCGTGCCCTGCTACTGCTGGCATCAACCAATGGTTTATATCTGCCAAGTTAATGCGCTGCTCGACGACGATTAAGGATTCGGCTTGTTCTTTCCATCCAGAACCTAATACCGCAAACACTGTTGGCGCATCGCCGGCTAGTGTTTGCAACTGTTGCGCGATGGCGGCAACTATTTGTTTTTCGTTTGACATTTTTTACCTTTCGTTTTATTTGATTACTCTATTACTTCAATTAAATGATGCGACGCGCGACTAATCGCAGTGTAACGCAAACGCCGCGCATCAGCGTATTCTTGCTTGTGCATCTCGCACAAAATAATAACCGGTCGCTCTTGTCCTTTGAAACTAAAAATGGTTTCGACAATTAACTTATCTAATTCTATATTGCCCGACTTTTGCGTTTCGATACCGGCTATTTGTTTTACGAATAATTCGGAATGTTTACGTGTTGGGGTTAAGACTGCAATTTCGTGCGCCGGCACTTTATCTTCGTTTACTAATCGCTCGATGACCTCACATACCACTTCTAAAGAAGATTGACCTGGTTCAAGTTTAATGCGCTCAGGCGGACGTCCGCTTGGACCAGTTGCTGTTAACGCTTTACCTTCGAATAGCGGCATCAACTCGTTGTGAATTGATTTAGTGTTGCGGTAATTGCGCGTTAATTCAAACGGCACCATATTCGGCACTTTAGCGACTTCATCTTCTAGCTGATAAATGGATTGATTTGGGTCGTGGAATATCCATAAAATCGGATCGTTGGGTAATTGCAAATCGCGAATGACACTCCACCAGTCGCCGCCGAAATCTTGACCTTCATCAATGATAATCGCCTGTATAAAATCTTCGGGCGTCTCGGACATTTTAGATTTCAACAGCTTAGGGATTTCGTCCCAATCTATTTTTTGAGTGTCGATGTCGAGTTTTGACAAGGCGTAATTATGTAAATTACTCACCGTCAGCATGCCCGAATTCATTAACCATTTTTGATTATTGCGTTCGAGCATCGACTCGAGGCGCGTTTTCATCCATTTGGCTAACGCCTTGTTGTAGCAAGTTAAAAGGGTCGGCACCCCACTTAATGCTAGGTTTAAAGCCTTCTTCATAGCGAGGATGGTTTTGCCTGTACCCGCACCGCCGCGCACTGCGACATTCGGTACCGCGTGCAATCCATCCAGCAAATCGAATTGCTCGCTTGATAGTTCTTGAAAGGTCAAGCGTTCGGTGGCGATGTCGGCACCGAGTTGTGGTGCGATATCGAGTGCTGGCACGAATGTGTGTTTAAGTAATTCACCAAACTGTTCTGCCGATAAATCGCAATCGCTCTGACGGCCCTTCCAACCATCGAGCACTGCGACAATCCAGTCTTCGATAAACGGTAGCTCGGTTGCCGTCGCCACGATGCCGCCTTTATTTTGCGGATGACTAAAGTCGTCTAAATCGCGCATGCTGGTAAACATAATCGCATGCCCGTAAGTTACGGGTAAGGAAGATAAGTTTTGCTGCTCGCATAAAGTTTTAACCACCGAGCGCAAGTTACCGCCCGCCTGCTCGAAAGGATCTTTTATAGAATGCGAATCGCCGGCTGCGTTAGTGGTGAACCACTCGTCACTATCCGGCAGATATTTTATGCCGCCACCCTTAACTTCAATCAACAACATACCGTGCGCAGGGTGGTAAACGACAAAATCTGCTTCGCCAGAATAAATGCGTTTATCTTTATTCACGATTGTCCAGCGCGGTGAGTAAATCACCAACCAATCGTCAGATAAGTTATTACTTAAAGCGCGATAAACCGCGAACTCTGATTTAGGGATCGACGATTTAAGAAACGGTGGGAATACGGATGGCATCCCCACCATGATATCTTGGCGGGTTGTTATGATTGAAATATGATAATTTTCGCAGCGCTTGCATTGTCGTTCTTTCCGCAAATTGACGAGCAAAATTCACAACCAGATAAACCAGAAATTGATATTTCGCTGGGCTGCAAGAGGTGCGGTTTTATGGGGGCCAAGGACTGTAAAAGCCACTCTAAATTATTTACTGCCGAGCAAGAGGTAAACTATTGCTGGGTTGCTGCGCAGTGCAAAAAATGCTCTGGTAGTTTGTTGGTTGATTGCGCTGGTTGTGAAAGTGGTCCGTTATTTGAGAAACGCCAATCGCAGCTTAAGGTCATTGAGGGCTTCGCAAATTCAAACACCGAGCCTAGCGTTTTGCTCGACAGAGAATTGCCGCGAATTATCACTGACCATTTTGATTTTTGCGTCACAGCGAAAAAGATGAAGAACGGCAGCAAGAGTTACAACACTCACGAATTAATGCATGCAATGGCCGCCGACTGCGAGGCGTCCGCGACTTTGTTTGACAAACACTATCAGGCCGAACTTGCCGACTATTCAAATCGCGCACGCATTTGGTATTGGTTTGAAAACAGTGATCACCAAGAAGTTTGCCTAGAAATACTTGGTGGCAGCGGAGGGTCCAACCTTAGGTACTATGGCATTCACCCTGCTGTTTCGAGCTTCAGTGGCGACGAGGGCTTAAAAAATGATGCGCTTGATGTAATTCACAATGCAATACATGTGTCCATTCATTTGATTTTGTCATCGGTGCACAAGGTCGCATGGATCGGCGATGAAAAAGCCGGATGGTTTGATGTAGGCGCGGCTCATTGGTACGAAGAAAAACTATTTGCGCGTGTTGCGACTTATTGCATCGATGAAGCCAACGAGGGAGCTGATTACGAAGATGGTCAATGGCGCGTGGCCATGAAAAAACATTTGCGCAAAAACAAAGATCATATTTTGCCAAAGCTAACTCAACTGACTACTCATGTATTAGAAGAAGAACAACATGCGCTGGCGTGGTCGCTGTACGACTATGTGGTGGCGAATCATCCTCTCAAGTTGAAGCCGTTGCTGATGGGTTATAAGGATGGGATTGAATCTCGAGATTTGTTCAAGGAGCATTTAGAGATGAACATCATGCAAGTAGAAAATGCCTGGCGCGCGTGGGTTGCGGATACTTACCCGTCTAAAGATTTAAAACCGCGTAAGAAGGTTTAGGCATGTGTTTAACACTTTTTCGGCGAGCATTGGGTTAATGCCTGCGAATTGGCGCGCTTCTTCGATGTCATTTTCAATAGTGTTTTTCACAATGGCCTTTGCGTCATTAATCAGCGGGCAGCAACGCACAAATCTCACCATTGCTTTTTTTGTAGATTCTTTACCGTATTCCCGCATAAACCTTTTCGCTCCCTCCATCAACCTATCGCCATATCGTGACGACATCCAGGCCTGTTCTTTTTCGGAAAATCGAGAGCCTGAAGAGAACAAGGCTGTGACTGCCCAAAAAGAAGATAGTTCTGCAAAATTGGAGTTGCCCACCAGGCTTTCTAACTTACCTCCCCGATATTTGCAAATTTCGCCGTAGAGGCGCTCGTCACATTCGGCAATGGTAAGGCCTTCGTTCACGCCATACGCAAATTCTTGAAAAGAGGATGTCTTGGAAAAAACGTCCAAATTTATTGCCCGTAGTGGCAATGTTGGGTGTGTTGAGTCTTCGAGCGATGTTTGCCACTTTTCGTTTGAGCCCTCATCATTTTGCAGCAAGAAATCGGCGTGCGAGTCGCCGATGTGATCAGCAGGCAATCCTGATGCAAGTTGGATTATTGCATTGGTGGAGTCTTGCAAACTCTTTGACGCCATCAATCCTACGCGGTCGGCACTGAACTCAGAAGAGCGAAGCAACTCCAATATTGCAGCGTTATGTGCTGGAGTATTCGATTTGGATGGGCGTGGATATCCGTGATGTTTCAAAATACTGTGGCCAAATTCATGCCCGATTACAAATTTCAGGCCTCCTTCGGAAAATTCTTTCACCAAAGACCCTGACATGATAACCACGCACTTCGACGCGCCTTCATGCTCAATCTGATAGCATGCGGACTTATATCGTGAATCGGGAAGGACGAATGCCTCCCAGGAGGATTGCCCCAAATTATCCGCTACATTTTTTATAGACTTGAACAGGCTAGGAAAAGTATTGCTCGTGACCCTAGCGAAAGATGATTTAAGTTCTTTCAACAAACCTCTGGATGCTTCGGTATTGCCACCATGCAGTTCGCTCGAACCCTGGACCGAACCAATGTCATCCCCGGAGAACCTAATCGCGTCAAAAAGTGGTGAGTCCATTTACTTTAACAATTCAGCCCTAGCGCTTCCAATAAGCATCAGCATGTCTGCTGCTTCCTCTCGAATTTTTACGTTGGAATGAGAAGACCTGCCTGACCATTTTCTAAATTCTTTAATCAGTATGGTTTTTATTTCTTTTTGGCTCATTTCCACGGAGATTCCGAGCATGTGATATTTTTTTAGAGAATTTTTGTCGGGGTTTATCACGCCAGCCGAGATATGTTGAGCAAGGCAAGCTCGCGCCTCCTTTTCCCCAACATTCAGGGTGCTAACGACATGGTTAAACAATCGCAGTTCTTCGGCATGGGCCAAACCATCAGCAGCCAGCACTTCCGAGCAAAGTTCTACGGCCTCCATTAGGATTGTCTTCACCCCAATTTTATTTAACTCTATCAATGAATTATGGATTTTCAATCTACCCGCATTGACGTCCAACACCGCTTCTTTCAACGCCAAATTCATCCTGATTTTCTCGACCGCCGGGTTAGAAGCAGACGCTGAGTGCTTTTGGGCCCAAGAAACTATCACGGCTGACTCCGACGGCGCGACGAATCCGTCGCTGTTAGCCATCGCGATAGCCAGCCTGACAATTTCAGTAGCGCCACTAGGCACTTCTCGACCATCCCCCCGCTCCATGGCCTTTACAGCAAAAACTAGAACTAGGAATACAAGAATGATGAAGGCTAAAATCACTTACGTTAGCTCCCATCAATCGATAATGAAGTCATCCAAATCAATTGTGTTAGCTGCATCCACACCTTCACTACATTTACTAATGTACTTATATTCTGAGAAAGATCCTGTGGACACGTCCTTGAATTCACAGTGCATAATGCCATTTTCATCATAGCTATACCTCGCCGTGATCTCTTGATTAGCTGGACGACCTCGAGGCAACTGCAGCTTAACAGCACCTACCACTTCGACCATGTCCGCGTCCTCCTCTTCGTAACCTGACTGAGTAATTTTGCACTCTACAGCCTCTTGTCCTTGGTGGACGGTATAGAAAGAATTTATTGATTCGCACGGCAAAGGCATGTTTTTCCGCAAGATGATTGAGTTCTTCAAATTGTAGCTGTCGCCTTCCCAGGCCAAGGTGCCAAAAAATGCTGGTGTAACATCCGTTAAAAACACATTTTGCAAAGCGCTTTGTTGGGCAGCGTTTAGGCTGCTTTGAGGCGCCTTAAGGCCTGCATAAATTGCTGCGCCCAAACAAACGCATTCATCGACATTGACATTACTGGTGATGGGATTTTTACCAAACATCTTAAATATCCTTTTTTGTATGTCAGGTATGCGCGTGCTACCACCCACCAACACGATTTTATCAATATCATCATGAGTTAGTTTGGCATCATCAACTACTACATCAACCAGCTGGTCCGCTTTTGTTAAATAAGTATTTATTAACCCCTCAAATTCGGCCCTTGTTACAGTGTAGATAAAAGGCTCGAACCCCTTTTTATTTAACACCACTTCGGCCTTTTCAAGAATTGATAAATTTTTCTTAGCCGTTTCGAATTTATGTTGATGGCGACGGAATTCAATACCGTTGATGTCCTCATTGTCCACTAGAGGCGTTCCATGCTTGTGTTCAAACTTCTTGTTAGCGTCTGCCAGAAGAGCGCAATCGAAATCTCGACCTCCTAGATGGTCGTCACCACAACTTGCTAGGACGTTTATTTCACTTCCCTTTACTTTCGCTATTGTTACATCAAAAGTTCCACCACCGAGATCATAGACCAATACTGTTCCATCTAAAGGAGTCCTTTTTACAATTGCAAAAATTGCTGCGGTAGGCTCGTTAATGATGTGTTCCGCAGGCAAGCCGGCCCTTTTTGCCGCCTCCATCGTGGCTCTACGGCCAGCATCCTGCCAATTGGCCGGAATTGTAATCGCGGCTGAGGTGATTGGCCCATGATTGCTTTCAAAATCATCCTTCAACTTTTTCAGAATCATTGATGACATTTCTACCGGGGTAAAAGTGTCACCCCCTAATGAAATCTCAGCGCCAGTAGGCATATTACGCTTGAAATTTCCTGCGACATTTTCTGGCTCTGCCTCGGCCATGCTTGCAGCAATTTGGCCGACCTTAAAGTTGCCCTCGCCATTCTTGTAAACCAGAGACGGACATATCCGGTCTCCTTCGCGTATCGGCACAACACTTGGATTTCCGATTTCATCCAAATAAGATATTGCGCTAAAAGTTGTGCCTAAATCTATTCCGACGTGTGACATGATATTTGTTTTTCTCCTTTATGTGCTAAATTTTCTTTGACAGGGCCATCGCCCTTTACCCATAGTGCGACCTGTGCTCGCCGGACTACTCGAGGAACATCAGTTCCCATCCCTTGAATCCAGTAACCATCTGTCATGACTTCAGCGACTGTATTTGTCTCTGAGGGATTATCTGTCGCCAACCGTTCAACGACCTCGCAAAAAGCGTGCACTTCCTGTAGTGGTCGTTTTACTAGATCGTCCGCAGACATGAGCGTCACTTGCGCCAGCTCCAAGGCTTGCTTTAATTGACTGGATACGATTCTTTTCAGTTGGGTGGCATCGTTGCACCCGCCCAGATCGTTTATCACTGAGATAATTGCAGTTAATATTGACGAAGAATTCGCGAACAAAAAACCTTCTTTCAATCGTTTATTTTCGCTCTCTAATCTTGCAATGTGAACATCGAATGCGGTCAATTGCTCTTCAAGTATGCGGGCGTTGTGCCCCACTTCACCGATGGCCCTTTGGTGACCCTCCATTTTGCGTAACAGCTTTGGTGTTAAATTATTAACGCTGTCCTTTAAGGCATTCAGGTCACTTTTTATCGTGCCGCCGTAGAGCGAAGTCGACTCAAAGTCATCGCGGGCGCTAAAACCATTCTTTAGGTAAGAATAGCTAGACCACTCTAAATAACCTATTCCGGTCAACAATAAGGTGATTAAGGAAAGTGACCACCCTACGTAAGCGGCGCTCTCGTTTTCATTAAGTTGCTCTGGCTCTACTTCATCTTCAGGCGTCTCTACTTCATTAGATGTAGGGTGACTGCTGTCGCAGGAAAACGAAAAAACAGGAAGTAAAAGCAAAAAGCATGCAAGAAAAATCGATTTACACACGCTAAGGTACTCTTCACGAGTTTTTTGACCAGTAATATCTATGAGATAAAACATTGTTCTATTTTGTTGCTCAATCACGCGAAGAGCGACCGCATCGAATCCGGCATTAGCACCTTTACTTTTGTTAGGTTGCTTTCGCAGTCAACGGGCCGGAACCCTCGTGCGAATCTTGATGAGCGATTAGTCTACAGTATTTGGACCGAGTGGTGCGTTAAATTATTTAATTATTTAATTATTTTTATTTGCTATTAGCATGCATAAAATCAGAGCCATCTCTGAAAACTGTTTATGGCAATATGCCGGTTTTAACAAAAAATTGTTATTCCCACAACCACATATTGTGGTCCAAAATTATTTCATCAATCTCGCTTGAACTCAACCAATTCGGCGATTAGTTTAATAGCCAATCAACAAATTAACACATGCTAAAAAGACTACTCATTTTCACCATTTTGGTTTACATACTTGCCCCCCTTACAAAATGCTTATCCCGGCCAGAAACAGAACTTTTCAAGAAAAGTTACAAAGACTACACAGTCACAGCCAGCAAGAAGCACAGCGATGACACCGAGACAAGATTGACTATATCCAAAAATGGCGAACGGCTGCTTCAACTAATCGGCAAAAAAAGTTCATTCGAAATAGTAGAATCCGGTTATGGGTTTGACGCCTCAATGGGCGAAGACATAACCGGCGATGGCAAGCCTAACCTAGTCGTAAAAGAATGGACTGGAGGTAAGTCATGCTGCGCCCTATTTCATATATTTGAAATCGGCGAAGAGTTTCGTCACATCCAGACTTTTGACAATGGTGGCGGAGATGTATTTCCATTCACAAATGACAGCGAGGGCACAGCCCTTGAATTTATTAAATATGAATGGTCTTCGTACACAGGAAGCAGCCCAATGCCCGATCTATTCGGCGCTGAAGTATTCTACAAATACAATGGAACATCTTATGAAGTAGCTCACGACTTGATGAGGTATTCGCCGCCGATTGAGCAAGACGTGAAAAAATGGGCGTCGAAATTGCGCGCGACTTATTCTCTCAAAAAACCAGAATCCAGATTTTACATAGAATTAGAGATCAGCAAAAGACTCACTTACTTAATCTATTCCGGAAACATTCGCGACATCAGACGTGTCATGGATTTAGCTTGGCCTGCTTACATGCCAGGCATGGATATTTTCATGACTAAATATAGGTCCTCAATTATGGGAAGCCCGTACTGGGTTGATTTGAAAATCATCAACGACATCGATGAATGGAATGGCGACTTTTCCGTAAACAACCCTATCGAATATTCGCGTGAACAACTGAAATCATGCATAGGAGACCCTAACCACCCACACGAGGCGCCATTGGCGGGCAGCAACACCGTTTTGTTTATTGATGAACACAACAATGTCGCAGTCAGAGATGAGCAAAGCAATACGTCCAGGGTCATCAAAGAATTCGAGCCGGGCGGCTGGGGAACTATGGGTGAAATGTGGGTCACACCCGACCGAGGAGTGTTCTATGTTCACGACGGCAAACTTGCTATATCAGTGACAACCGAATCTGCAGGAGGAATAACAACTTTATGGGACACAGAAACATGGGAGGACGTCTCACTAGACTTCTGGCCCAATGATTACTGGGATGATGGGCATATTAAAGTGAGTCCAAACGGAAGGTATGCAGTGGTCGCCGGGGATGGCCCTAAATTTGGATCCTGCTTATCTTTAATCGATTTTGAGAAAAGTGAGTACCGATTGTTAAGCGGTATGAAATGGAAATTTGAAGATGGTGACCATGAGGCAATTGAGGCAACTGCTGGGCTAGCTCATTCAGGAGGAAACTTTCGGCTTGGGTTTACCCCAGACAGTCAGCGACTAGTTCTCGAAACTGGCGCGAACAGTTTTCAACTTTACGATATGTGCTCACGAACTACTACTAGTTTAAGTTTCAAAGAAAAACAGGTCAACGACCCTAGGTACTTGGAAGGAAATCGAATGGATTATGCTTACGATTTCAAGAACCCAGAGTTTGGGGAAGACCCGTGTGTGGCAAGAATTAAGGTGTTCCAAAAAGCCATGAAGAATGAGCGTCTAGATGTAGTGGCTCGGTATTTTGATTTTCCGTTTACACGAGGAGAGTTCAGGATTTATTCAGTTAATGAATTTGTTGAACACTTTGACGAAATGTTCCCGGAGAAGTACAGATTGAGCATCGCCGAAGAAAAGGAAATCAGCCTAATGGGATCTCATGGTTATATGATTGGCAATGGAAGTGTGTGGTTTGATATTTTAGGGATGGCTGTTACGTCTAACTATTGAGGTTAATGCAATGGTGCAAGAAGGTTTAGGTATGCTACCATTGCAACCCCCATGAACTTAATTCTCGTAGTCGCTGCACTCACCCTCGCTGCCTCGTTCATCTGCTCCCTGTTTGAGGCGGCACTCTATGCGGTCACGCCATCGCAAATCGAGCTGTTAAAGAAGCGAGGGGTGCGCGGAGCCCATCGACTTGAAAGACTGCGCGATGACATCGAAGAGCCCATCGCTGCGATCCTTACTCTTAACACCGTGGCACATACGGTAGGTGCAGCTTGGTGCGGCGCCATGGTCGCCCATAGATTTGGCAATCAAGCTGTGGCTCTGTTCGCCGCGATATTCACTGCTGCTGTTTTGGGGTTCACCGAGATTATTCCAAAGAGCCTGGGTGTTCGTTACGCGGTCGCCCTTGCGCCAAGACTTGCATGGTTGCTACAAATGATGACATGGATTTCCTGGCCGATTGCCCGGCCTGCCCGCGCCGCGATGCGCTGGATGACAGGCGGTGCGAGCAAGGTAGGTCCAAGCGAGGATGAAGTTCTGGTGTTTGCCCGACTCGCCCAACGTCACGGGCATGTGCGCCGGGAAGAGAGCCTGTGGGTCGAAAACGTGCTCACCCTAGACCGTGTTCCCGCGAAAGATATCATGACTCCTCGAAGAGTCGTTGAATTCATGCCCGCCGACCTAACCGTTAAAGATGCCATCGCGCTCACCGACCAATGGATCCACAGTCGGGTGCCGGTGTGCGATGCTGAAAAGCCAGAAGATATCCTCGGTGTAGCCTATAGACGAGAAGTCTTCGATGCCGGAGTCTGCGGAAATCGCGATCAAACTCTGGGTAATATGTGCCATCCGCTGAAATCCGTGCCCGAAAGCATGCCTGCCCACAAGTTGTTGCATCTGTTTCTGCAGCGGCGGCGCCATATGCTTGCTGTGGTCGATGAATACGGCAGTTTCCAGGGCATCGTCACTTTAGAGGATGTCGTCGAATCTATGCTTGGCTCTGAGATTGTCGATGAACATGACGAGGTGGTAGACATGCAAGCTCTTGCCCGCGCGTCTAATCCGCATGGTGATTTAGTGGATGAAGATAATCAGGGTTAACCTCCAGAATAAATTGTTGAGCGAATTAATTTACTTTAATACTCTTTGCCGAAACCCCGCGCACGCGTAAATAATCTAACACCTTATTAAAAACCAACTCTTCTCTTCCGACAATCTCGCCTGGCGAAACACCTGGCACTTGCCATGTGCCTTCAAGAATACACTCGGCCATTGCCGCGCAAGTAAATCCGGTAGTGCGTGACATCGACGAGAAGCCAGACTCTGGATCAAACTCGTCATACAAATCCCAAACGTAGGCAGCTGGCTGGCCGTCTTGTTGGCCTGAAACCGACACGCGCATTACGGTAAACTCTTCTTCGTTCGGCTCTAGCTTCCATTGCGTTAAAACCTCCGCAACATCTTCGCTGGAGATACCACCTTCGCGCAACTGCAAGGCCAACTCACGATGCCCCGGGTAGCGCAATGTCTTTTCTACCATATCCGGCACATGCTTCATCGTGCGCAATAAAGAACGCAAGCCATCAGTGTTAAAAGCTTCAAGGGTGCCAACCGTTTCGAAATCTACCAACTCTGGCTCTGACAAAGCTGGCCTCACCACCTCTACACCATCTTCAACAAAGCGCGCGGGTCGTAAATATTCTTCGATGACGTCAACCGGCGAAAACGGAGCCTTATAAAACCAAGGCGGCTTTGGATGTTTTGGCAATCCGCCGACCAAACATTTGAAGCGCTTAACTGTCATTGATGAATCGTGATGTCCAAATATTAAATTGCTGAGGCCCGGTGCAACACCGATGTCGGTCACCACCACGCTGCCGGTCTCAACAGCAAGATCATGAAGGTCAAGGGCCTCTTCGGGAAAGAAGCTAATATCAGAGACATTTTTACCTTCTTCAATTAATGTCTTCAAAACTTCATAGCCCAAAAAACCAGGTACCGCATTCACCACCAGATCAACGTCGGATACTGCTGCCCGCAATGCCTTCTGATCTGTAACGTCTAGCTGCAAGGTGTGAAGGCCGTCGACGTCGTCAAATTTCTTCAGCGCCAGTGGCGAGAAATCTGTTGCGATTATTGTATGTTTGCCCGCGAGGTCTAATGCAATCGCGCCGCCCACCATGCCTGAACCTAGAACTATTATTGATGCCATCAACAAATACTAGCACAGCTAGCATGCAATAATGCATCTAAAACACCACCCCAAAATGCCTAGTCATACAGCCATGGCAAACCGTACTGCTATCACCGTCGCCGTTCCATGGCTCGCACAATTCATTGCAGTATTTACAAGTAAATCGCGCGAGCTTCCGTTGCTCAACCGCCTCAGCCAACGAGGACGCCAGCCATTCTGGGTCATGCTCGCGGTTAATGCCCCACACGCGTGGCGCGAAAACTAATTCGTGCGAACCCCGCCACTGGTAATTTTCAATGAACACGACGTGATGGTTGTCGGCTTCGATCGCAAACGCATCGTGGTTTTCTCCTTGATTGCGCAATCGTTTGTATTCAATTTCAGCGAGCCCTAACCAGCTTGGATTTAATTTATGGAAGGCATTTTCGTGGTTGAATATTTGCTCCGTCGAATATATCAAATCTCTACCTAACACAAATTTCAGTTGTTCTTCGTCTAAGTACTTATAAATAGCAATCAGCGGCCCCGCCACTGCACAATAAGCCGGTGCATCGCGACCGAGCATCGCCACCCAGCCGATTACATCTTTACCAATCCGCTTAAATGGTTCGCGCGGAAAATCATCAGGCAAATATTCTTCGGGATAAGGTTCATCATCGCTCGACCAGCGCAAAGCCCACACTCCGATTTGCAAAGTAAACAAGCAATCATTGTCAGGCACATCAAACTCGTCGAATGGACGAAAACTATGTTTGCCAAAATCGGCAGCGTCAAATAATTTCCATGCGTCGTCGAGTTGCGCTCCAAATTCATCTTGCCAATCAATCGCTAAACAGTAGTCCGTGGCAGCAAGCCAAAACTCGAAGTCGCGCTGAAACAAACGCCGCCAATCTACATCTTGGTCATCTAAATGCTCGCTGTTATGAAGCAACCAAGTCTGCGCAGCACTGCACAAAATAACGATCGGCGCTTGATGCGACAATACGGTGTGAGTAAAAGCGCTGTCGAATATCGCCTCTTTATAACTACCCATGCCAGCAGTGACTGCATTGCGCGCTAGCGCGGTATTGCTGGTATCACTGTTATTCTGATCGCCGACGCCAATTAGTTTTTCTAAATCGTCGTCGTATAGTATGGAGTAATTATCACGATAAGTATTGACGAGATTCGCAGCCATCTTACACGTCACCGACGGCAAATAAGCCCGCATACCACGTGGACCTCCGCCAATACATGCAAACGGCCAATCATTGGCGAGATTCATTTTGTAAATAAACTTTACTTGTTCAAGCGATGCCTTTTCACTCGAGATACCAAGCGCCTCGCCGAATGCTAGAGCGTTGAATGTGTCTTCAATGTTCACGGCTACCCCACCATGCAGGAATTAGAGCAATGAAAAATGCCGGGATCAATTCGTAAACTATTGACTTCAGTTCTGGTGTAAAAAACCAAATTAGAGTTACGCTGAACCCAAGCCAAATAGATGCCAGGCTGTGCGTGTCTTTTACCGGGCCGCGTAATAAACGGCATAAAAGTAAGGGGCCGAATGCTGCACCGAGCGCACTCCAGGCGAAGAGGACGGTGGCGAAAATAGTTTCATTGATAAAAATTGCGGCAGTAATAGCAATGGCGCTGATGATGAATATCGCCAAACGGTCGAGGGCGATACTGTTGCGTTTTATTTTGGGTAAGTCATGCGAAATGGTTGAGGCGCAAACAAGTAATTGACTGTCGGCAGTTGACATAATCGCGGATAAAACTGCGGCGATGATAACCCCTGCAATTACGGGCGGAAATAAATCGGTAGTCAAACGCAACAACACGGTTTCATTATCCGCTATTGAATCTACAAGCACGCGTCCGCACCAGCCTGCTATTAGCATGCCGCTGTATATGATTACGCCCCATCCCATGCTGATGGTGGCGCCGGTCTTTACATCATCGTCAGAGCGTAAGGCCATGAAGCGATTGACGACGTGGGGTTGCCCAGGGTAACCGAGACCGATGCCTAAAGTGCCGACTATAAAAGCAACTAGCATCATTCCGCTTTTTCCGCGAGTGAAGTCGAGTAATGACGGATCGACAGCGCCGAGGCCGTTATACATTTCGGTGAATCCGCCGACTTCGATTAAGGCGAACAGCGGCACGATAATTGCCGCGAGCGCCATCACTAATCCCTGAATCAAATCGCTCACCGAGGCCGCCCAAAATCCGCCACTTAAGGTGTATAAAAAAACAATCCCCCCGCCAATGATGACGGCATGACTAAAACTCATGTCTAAGGTTTCGGCAAATGTTTTACCGGCGGCTTGAAATTGTGAAGCGACATATGCTCCGAGCGAAAGTAAAATTACGATTGAGGCGCTGACGGTAATTAAGCGCGCAATTTTCGGTTTAGCGCCATCGGCAAGGAGCGCGGTTAATGTCACCGACCCTTGCTCTAAAGAGAGTCGGCGCATCGGTCGCGCTAACACATACCAGTTCAACGCGAAGCCGGCCATGCAAGCCGGGAAAATATAAATCGCCGACATGCCATATGTGAACGCGGCGCCACTTACGCCGAGCAACGTCCATGCAGATGACGAACTAGCTGCCGATGAAATGGACGCCACCCACGGGCCGAGACCACGTCCGCCTAAATAAAAGTCGGCGCCGTCGTGGCTGCGTTTGGATGCCCAGTAGCCAATGCTGAGCAACATTATTTTGTAAACGACGAGGGTGGCGATTAGAGATGTCAATTTTTATTCGTGACGCAAGGCGTCTACTGGATCGAGATTTGCCGCTTGCCATGCCGGGTAAAGACCAAACACTAAACCAATAGTTACTGAAATTCCGAATGCGAGCAACGGCGCCTGCAATGTAACAATTGTACGCATATCGGCATATGCCTCAACCAAATGCGGCACGAAAATGCCGAGCGCGATGCCGAGCAAACCTCCTCCTACCGACAACACCACCGTTTCAACCAGAAACTGCATCATAATGTGATGGCGTTTAGCGCCCAAGGCACGGCGGATACCGATTTCGCGCGTGCGCTCGTTAACTGTCGCCAACATAACATTCATAATGCCAATGCCGCCGACCAACAAACTAATCGAAGCAATGCATCCGAGCACAATATTAAAAATGCGTTTCGTTTCTGCGGCGCGCGCTAACAATTCGAGGGGCACCACCACTTCATAGTCTTGCAGCGGGTGGTGCTTAGACAACATTGTGCGGCTAGCCCCGGCGACGCTAGCCACCGCATCAGATTGTTGAACCGCCACGACCACCTCGTGAAGGTCGACAATTTCAATCGTTCGACTGCCACTGTTAAGCTCAACGTTCATTGGGCCAAACCAACTTATACCCGTTTGAATAGGGATGAAAATTTCTCCGGTAATTGAGCTAGCTGTATTGGCGGCCCGCGAGCCTAATGGAACACGTGGTAGCACGACTCCGATGACTTCAAAATATTCAGGACCGATCTTTATAGTTTGTCCGACGGCCTCTTTTCCTGCAAAAAAGAAACGTGACACCTCGTATCCCAACACGCAAACGTTGTTTAGCTTCAAGTCATCTACTGGGCCTACGAAGCGCCCGCGGTGCAGAATGCGCCCGGTCACCTCTTGGTAGTCGGAGGTGGTGCCCATCACTACAGAATTGTTGAGCACCTTGTCTTCGAATCTCACCTCTTGCACAAAATTTCTAATCGGGACCACACCTTCGACCCCAGGAAAGGTGTCGGCAACACGATGAAAGTCTGCCCAAGTCAAGCCATAGTTAGTCGAGCGCGTCGTTTGATTACTGCTTTGATCTTCTTCTGGTTTGAGACTACGCAGGATAATATTTTGACTACCCAGCTGCCGAATTTGTTCTTGTGCTTCTTCGCTAGCACCTTCGCCAATTGCCAGCATTGAAATCACGCTGCTGACACCAAATAATACTCCGAAGGTTGTTAATAGACTACGCAGCTTGTGCAGGAATAAACTCTTTATACCGAGGCGCACCGAGCGCGAAAACGGTGAATGCAACACTAGTTTTTACCCCCAGAAACAGAATCAATCTTTCCGTCTTTTAGAGTTAATATATGTTGCGCCTGCTCGCCCACCGAGCGTTCGTGAGTAACCAGCAAAATAGTTTTACCTTCGCTGTGAAGCTCTGAAAACAAGTTCAATATTTCGCCGGTTGTTTGCGAATCGAGATTGCCTGTGGCTTCGTCTGCAAGAATAATTTGAGGGTCGTTCATTAGAGAGCGCGCAATCGCCACACGCTGCTGCTGACCACCGGACAATTCCGTCGGCCGGTGCATCAAACGGTGTTCGAGGCCAACACGTTGTGCCAACTGTTCGGCGCGGTCTATGGACTCTTCGGGGTTTTGGTCGCGGTAAAACGTAGGGACCATTATGTTTTCGAGAACATTGAGTTGCGGAATCAGGTTAAACGATTGAAAAATAAACCCAATGTTAGACCCGCGCAACTCGCTCAAACTATCGTCGTTAAGCAATTTGGTGTCTTTGCCGTTTACACGATAGGCGCCAGAAGTTGGGGTATCAATGCATCCTAAAATGTTGAGCAAGGTAGATTTTCCGCTGCCAGATGCACCCATAATCGACCAGTATTCTGCGGACGAAAACTGCAAACTAATGCCGTCGAGAGCGCGCACCTCGGTGTCCCCCATTTTGTAAATGCGAGTTACATTTTCTAATTCAGCTACTACAGACACGGTCTATTCTTTTTCAGGGTTGTACCCAGATTGCATAAAATCATCTGGCGGGCTCAATGCAACAATGTCGCCTGGCGCTACCCCTGACTTGATTTCTACCCATTTCTCGTTACTCAATCCTAGCTCGACAGCCACCGGCTTAGAGTCAATGAAGCAAACGGTTTGGCCATCGCTTACAAAAACAGATTGCAGCGGCATGTAGACGACGTCGTCTAACTCGGCGACTATTATCTCGACCGAACAGGACATTCCGGATGCCACATTGTCTTTGGCATCTGCTATAGATACACGTGTTGGAAACAAGCGCAAGTTCGGATTCGACCACCACGACCCTTTATCGGGCAATAGTGCCACAAATTCGACAACTCCGGTAAGGGTAACGTCTGGCAAGGCATCCACCACAATGCGACATTTCAGTCCTTCTTTAACATTTTTTAATACCGATTCGTGCACGCTAATTTCTGCCATCATTCCGCCGCGCTTGGGGATTGATATTAACTCTTGCCTCTCGCGCACCATAGCCCCCTCTTCGATGATTTCTTCACTGCGGCGTCCTTGTGCGCGAGCATATACAACTATGCCACTATCGGGCGCATACAATTTGGCCTTTGAAATTTGGCTGGCAATCTTAGCTAATTTTTCGTTTTCGAGCTCGGACTTAGATTGGGACGCGGCGCGCGCTGTTTCTTTGTTGACGATATATGCTTGCGCCTGCAATTTAACCCGCACCAGCTCGCTTTCGGCTTCTGTTACCGCAGAGTTCAGCAACGCCATTTGCTTGGGATAGTCATACTCTTCTAATAACTTTTTAGCGCGCTGCTCTTGCTGAAGCATTATGGTCATGCGGTTGTGTTGCAACTGATCTGCCTCGAGCTCGGTTCGCGTTAAAAACCCTTTATCGCTCAATTTGACGGACCATTCAAGTTTGTCTTTTGCTTGCGTCAACTCTTCTTTTGCCAATTCAATAGACTCGTCAGATTTTTGCAGCTGCTGCGGCCAATCCCCTTCGATGTATTTTTCTAAATCCATTTGGGCAAAACTTAAGGACTGCTGAGCTTTGGCAATATCGCTTTTATTTTGGCTTTCTTGAATGCTATATTCTTGCTGGGCACTCACATAATTAGCGGAGGCCGCCTCGCTAGCAATGACTTGTTCGATTTTTCGGTCGATAAGTTTGGATGCATCAAGCTCGGCAACAAGGTCGCCCTTTTCTACAGTGGTGCCCTCGTCAATAAGGTAAAGCACTTGCGATTCACCTTCTAACTCAGATTTTACCTTGGCCGAATTTTTGGACGACATCGTGCCGCGCTGCAAAACACTGATGGTTAAAGGGCCACGCTTTACAACTGCGCCGTATGCGGTAGATGCGTCGTCGTTATTTCGCGAGAACCAACCGAGCGCCGAGCCGATTAACAATGTGACTAAGCCTAAACTTAGAATGAGAGTAATTTTCGATTTAAAAAGGGAGCGTATCATGGTTCTACAAAGAATCTGCAAGGGAAAATTCAAAGCCCGCGGCGCCGACGCGTAAGACTCCGAGGTCAAAACTTAACGAAAGTCGCGCGGTGAGCCGTTCTCGTTCTGCAGCAGCGAGCGAGTTTTGTGCGCTCACTAATGCGCGACGAGCCTCAAGCACCGAGCGCGTGTCAGAGCGGCCTGCAGCCAAATTCATATCTGTACTCTCAACACGCTTTTCGGCTAATTCAATGGCGCTCTGCTGAATGGCCACACCCTCTATGGAATTGTGCAAGTTGCGCATGTTTTCTCGCAAACTAGCCACAATAGTATCTTTCAACAACTGCTCGTCACGTGATGATTTTTCGCGTGCAATCAAACTACTGCGATAAGCATTTTGCTGAGGGATTTGGTCAATGGGCAAATCTAGGGAAAGTCCAGCAGACCATTCGAGTGCGCCGTCTCCTTGATAAGAAGTGTTTGCGTTAATGCCGAGCCCGGCCTTTAAAGCTTCTTCTGCAACTACCACGCGCCGTTCAGAATCAAGGACCGCGTCTGCCTGGTTTAAGTAATCAAGTCTTGAGCTAAGTGATGTTTGGACAGCAATAGATTCGTCTAGATCGAGCAAGTAAGTTTCGAATTGAGAAAAAACGTCGAAGTCTGATTCTGGCAGAGTGATTTCAACACCCACAGGCAAGCCTAATAGCAACTTGAAGTCATCTAGCTGTTTGTTTACCCTGGCATCCAATTCAAGAAGACGATTTGAAGACTCTAAAGTGTCTTGCCGCGCTTGGTCTGCTTCGATGTCATTCAACTGCCCTGCTTCTGAAAGAGCCTCGTTGCGCTCGGCGAGCAGCAACAGGCCCTCGAAATTTTTTGTTTCAATTTGAAAATTACGAATGCTTTCTATCAGCTGGAAATACTGAAACGCCAAATCAATTGCGAAAGAACGGCGGTATCGTTCGAAAGAGCGCGTTGCATAAACGAGGTTGCGTTCGGCCTGGGTTAGGGGTTCGCGAATCACGTCGGCGGAAGCGCCTCCGAGTAACGGCTGTGTAATACTAAAAGTTGCCGCCCCCAGAGCCTGAAAAGGTTGATCGCTACTGACCACCGCGAACATGTTCGAGCCTATGTCGGCCAGGATGTTGGCGCCTGTTCCGAGTGCTTTTTGGAGCCCCGCAGACACCGCTGCTTCGTCAGACGGAGCCGAAGCGCTGCCACTGAAAAAAAACTGACTTTCGAATTGCCACTGCTCGAGACGAAGATCTAGAGCGGAAAGGTAGAGCTCTTCTTTTTTGCGTTGGTACTGCGGGCTGTCTTCGGAAAATATTTTTAAGCAATCGAGAAGGCTCAACTCGATCGGGCCGCTCAACTCGCCCAGTAAAATGCGCTGTCGCAGGCTGTCAACAGGAGCTTCGATGGTAAAGTCGCTAGTTTCGCCAAAAACGGCTTCGGCATTTTCTTCCAACAAAGAATAAGCACTTTCGTCGGCATTGCGCAAAGCCTCTTCGGGCGTAACGCAGGAAGGGAGGAGCAAAAGTGTCGCGACACCACAAAAAGAGAACCTGAGCATTGCCATTTCACAGAATACGAAATGGCGGTCCATTTGTTGGGCGAAATATACATACAATTCGAGCTGCAGGAGGATTCATGCAATTCGTGTATATTGGCTCCATGCAAATTGTCCTAAGCGCCCTTTTAACTCTTGCGAGTTTCGCGCAGCAACAAGACGCCGAAAAGGTGCTTGATGCTGCCTACCAACAAGCTGCAGCCGAACACAAAAATGTGTTCATCGAGTTGCGCGCCGACTGGTGAGGTTGGTGTGATATTTTCGAGGAGTTCCTCGGACGAGATGAAGTGCGCGCGATATTAGAAACGGACTTAGTTATAGTGAAAATTGACGAAAGCAAAATGATAAACGGCCAGGCGGTTTGTGACCGATTGAAAAACAACGACCCTAATTTAGGCATGCCGTGGTTTGTGTTTACCGATGCCGATAAAAAAGTGTTGGCGAATGCGACTGGTCCTAATGGCAATGTGGGTTGCCCGATGACGCCCGAAGAGCGTGACTGGTTTATTGACGGCATTCGCCAATCGCGTATCCGCCTTACTGACCAACAGCTTGACGGATTCGCTTTGATGCTGCATGAATATGCCTTTGAGGTGATCGGTGAAGAAGCCGGAAAATTGCCGGGCAATTCGTTACCGCCGTCGGATGCGAGCGTGACAGACTTGCTCATTCAATACAACGCCGACCAATCTGCATTGCGCCGCACCTGGAATATCCCATTATCGCGCATTAGCCATCAACGTTTGGTCGACTTCGAAAACGAGTGGCTGCGCTGGGTGAATATCGTAAATGAAGGCGAACTATCACGCAAAGATGCAGTTGATCTGGCTCTGCTTGGCAACCATATCAAATCACGCATTGCCGCTCTAAACCTGCGAATAGCTCGATCCGAAGACGTTTACCAATATTTGTATCCAGTGAATACGCTAAATGAATTGCTTGAAGATAAAGCGCGGCGCGAATTCACTACTGCCGAAAACGCGGCTGGCATCCTTAGCGAGAGCGTTGAGATTATTAATACTTTACTTGAAGAAGACCTAGATCTGGACGCCGTGCAAGCGCGCCGCATTCATAATATTCTTGGCGATTATTTGTGGAAGCTTGAGGCTTGGTTTGATTTCGGCATGGACTACGATCCTTTATTCGGTTGGTGGTGCCACCAGCCTTACAACTTATTAGTCGAAAAGATGAATGAGTATCGCGACTTGTTCGCCAGTGATGCCGATGAAATTATTGGCGACCCGATTGGCAATGAAGCGCTCCTTAAGCAATTGGCCTTTGAAATGGTTCCTTATTCGCCTGCCGAACTTATCGAAATCGCCGAGCGCGAGTTTGAGTGGTGCGAAAATGAAAAGCGCAAGGTGATGGACGAACTAAATGTTAGATCATGGAGTGAGGCCCTGGCATTAGCTAAAGAAAATCATGTTGCGCCAGGTGAACAACCGCAACTGATCAAAGAGTTACACGAAGAGTCGGTCAGCTTTTTGCGCGAGCGTGACTTGCTTACAATTCCTGATTTGGCTGACGAAGTGTGGCGCATGAATATGATGACTCCCGAGCGCCAAAAAGTTAGCCCTTACTTCACCGGGGGTGAAGTCATTAGTATTTCTTACCCCACCGACGGCATGGCACACGCTGAAAAAATGAAGTCTATGTTGGGCAATAATCGACATTTTTCTCGCGCGACTGTACATCACGAATTGATTCCTGGGCATCACCTACAGAGTTATATGGCCAAGCGCTGGAACACGCATCGCTCGCAGTTTTACACGCCATTCTTCGTCGAAGGCTGGGCTTTATACTGGGAGCTATTGTTGTGGGACTTAGATTTTCCGCAAAACGCGCTCGACAAAGTCGGCATGCTGTTTTGGCGATCACATCGTTGCGCGCGCATTATTTTTTCATTGAATTTTCATTTAAACAAATGGTCACCTAACGAGTGCGTAGACTTCTTGGTTAAACGAGTTGGCCACGAACGCTTAAACGCAGCGGCCGAAGTGCGCCGTTCCGTCCAGGGTGGTTATAGCCCGCTGTACCAAGCGGCTTACATGCTCGGCGGGCTGCAACTGCGCGCGCTGTCTGATGAACTTGTAAAAAACGGCGCGCTAAGCCTTAAAGAATTTCATGATTCGGTGCTAAAACTAGGACCAATCCCGAATGCTGCCGTGCGGGCGCTGTTAAATGACGACATTGAGATTGCGACAATGCATGAATGGCGTTTTAATAAGTAGGCATGTTTAGCGCGCTTCTCCTACACATCCTTTTCTCAGCCCAGCAAGTCGAATACTCACGCGACATTCGACCTATTCTGTCGAGCTCATGCTTCACTTGCCACGGACGCGACCCGTCCTCGCGTGAAGAAGAGTTGCGCTTAGACGAATTCGAATTCGCCACCGCCGAACGTGAACAAGGATTTGCTATTGTGCCAGGCGACCCCGAAAACAGTTTGCTGTGGCAGCGCATTTCAACGAATGATTTGGATGACATCATGCCACCCTTAGACAGTAAGGTGCATGATCAGCTCACAAAATCTCAGCGTAAATTAATTTACGACTGGATCAAGCAAGGTGCAAAATACGAAAAGCATTGGGCGTTTGTGCCGCCGTCCAAAGTGGTGATTGGTGGTAATGAAAATGCGATTGATTTTTTTATAGGTGAAGTAAGCGAGCGCGCAGATGACGCTACTTTGCTAAGACGTTTGTTTTTAGATGTGACCGGTTTGCCGCCGACGCTTGAAGAGTATGAGTTGTTTAGCGATTTGAGCCAAAGCGAGCGCGTTGACAAGTTGTTCAGCACTCCCATTTATTTACAGCGTTATGCCGAGCGCATGGCTACTCCGTGGCTCGATGCTGCGCGTTATGGCGACACCATTGGCACCCACACCGATGCAGGGCGCCAAATGTGGAAGTGGCGCGACTGGGTGTTAGATGCTTATCAAAACAATATGCCTTTCGACCAATTCACCTACGAGCAACTTGCGGGTGATTTGATTGAAGATGCAACTATTCAGCAGCAAGTGGCGAGTGGGTTTAATCGCAATCATGTGATAACTGACGAAGGCGGCGCGATTGATGAAGAATATTTGGTTGAGTATGCAGCCGACCGAGTCAACACTACTGGCGAAATGTTTTTGGGATTAACAATGGGCTGCGCGCGCTGTCACGATCATAAATTTAACCCAATAACGCAAGATGATTATTTCAGCATGTTCGCCTATTTCAATTCGATAGACGAGCCGGGTTTGTACACCCAAGAAGCAAACAATCCGACACGTGCTTTTGAGCCGATGTTAGCTGTGCCTAACGCAATGCAGCAAAAAAACATCGAAGAGCTAGGCGTAGATATTGCGGCAATCAAAGCCATGCTAAATGCACCCAGCGAAAAGGATGCGGCTGAATTCAGTAAATTCATTTCAAACGCAAAGCGCGATTATCAGATTGAATGGCAAGATTCTGTTGTTACTTCGGCGACATCGTCATCCGATTCCGAATTGGCAATTCATGATAAAAACGCAGTAACCGTTAGTGGGCCGAGCCCAGCAACTGACGACCATTTAATCACCTTGCGCATCGACGACGATGCAGCGCGATTACTTTTGTTTGAATTCAGTAACGGGCGGGCCAACAACGGCAATGTAGTGTTGTCAGAAATTTCTGCAGAGTGCATTTCCTTAAAAGATCCAAGTCAGTCGCAACTAATACATTTTAATTGGGCGTATGCCGATCACACTCAAACCAACTCTGACTGGAATGCGGTAAATGTTTTCGATGGCGGCAACAAATTAGGCTGGGCACCCGCCGCACATCAAGTCAGCGGCGGACGCAATTTATTACTACTAGCCGATTCCGATTTTGGATTCCTCGGCGGCTGCGAAGTAAACATCAAATTGTCTTACCAATCTGTACACGCAGAGCATGTTTACGGAGATATAAAAATATCGAGTGCAGCAGTTAGCGCTGCAACTCTTGATGCCCTACCGCTAGCAACATCGCGCTGGTATGGCACTTGGCCTTACACCCCAAAAGATCGTTACTCTGGTTACGACGAAATTTTTGGACCAGAAGCCGATGCCCAAATTGATTTCGATAAAAAGTATGAGCCGGATCAATATTCGTGGGTGTTAGTTGAAGGTGTAAAAGACGACGAGCTGTTCAACGGACTGCCAGCAGGTGAAAAAATTAGTTTCGCAGGTAAACGGATATTCGCGCCGTCCGCACGTGAGCTTGAAGTTTCAATCGGCAGCGACGACGGCGTACAGTTGTTCTTAAACGGCGAAATGATTTTTGAAAATCGCATCGACCGCGGCGCGGCTGCCGATCAAGACAAGGCGACACTATCCTTAGTTAAGGGTTTGAATACGGTAGTGATGAAAATTATTAACACTGGCGGCACCGGCGGCATGTACTGGTCGCAACGTCCACCGCTTGATGAATTGAGTCAATCTTTAGTGTGGTCTTTAGCGCCCGAAAACGTTTTGGACGACGGCGTGGATGGTTTGCGAGATAAGTTGTCTAATGATTGGCGATTATTACACTCTCCCGAATATCGCGAGCAAACGCAAACTCTCGCTGCGCGTAACGGCGATTTAACTGCTCTCGAGGCCTCCATTCCTAAAACTATGGTGATGCGCGAGCTCGACGAACCGCGCCAAACATATGTATTGACGCGCGGCGAGTACGATAAGGCAGATAAAGAGCGTCCGGTTGAGCGCGGTGTTCCGTTTGAGTTAGGATCTCTAGCTGCTGATGCGCCAAATGATCGCCGAGGCTTAGCGCAGTGGTTAATCAGTAACGACAACCCTTTGACTGCTAGAGTTTATGTTAATCGCTTGTGGCAAATGATTTTCGGGACTGGGATTGTGGCGACTCCGAATGACTTTGGTTTGCAAGGCGCATGGCCAGCCAATCGCGAATTACTCGATTGGCTAGCTGTTGAATTTATTGAAAGTGGATGGGACGTGCAACACATTTTAACTTTGATTTACTCATCGGAAGTTTACCAGCAATCGTCGAAAACCAAAAACAGCGACAAGCAATGGTTGAGTTACTTTCCGCGGCGACGCTTGGGTGCAGAAGAAATTCGCGATCAGGCTTTGCACTTGTCGGGGTTGTTAGTTGAAAGAGTAGGTGGCGTTTCAGTAAAACCATATCAACCCGAAGGACTATGGAAAGAAGTTGCGATGCCGCAGTCTAACACTAGTATTTTCACGCGCGGCGATGGCGACGACTTGTATCGACGCAGCCTTTACACCTACTGGAAACGTTCATCACCCCCGCCCTCGCTGCTTACATTCGATGCGCCAACCCGCGAATTTTGCACCATCAGCCGCGGCACAACCAACACTCCGTTACAGGCCTTGGTGTTATGGAACGACGTCCAATTTTTAGAAGCAGCGCGAATCTTAGCGCAAAACATTTTGCTGCTTGATGCGCCTAAAGTAACCGGAGTGCATCATTGGCGACTTACGCAAATGTTTAAAACATGCACTGGGCGCACGCCGTCCGCGGATGAGACTGGTTTGCTGTATGACGTGCTCGGGCAAATGCAGGCAAAGTTTGACAGTGCTCCTGAAGATGCAGACAATTTACTTGCCTATGGCGAAGCGGCAATCGACGAAACTTTAGCGCCGACAACTTTGGCCGCCTACACCATGATGGCCAATGCTATCCTCTCTTTAGACGAAGTGATCAATCAAAATTAAATGGACGACCACGACTTACTTTTAACGCGCCGTCACTTTTTCAAGGCTGGTGCTGCCGGCATTGGTGGCTTGGCTTTGAATTCATTACTCGGCCCTGATTTATTCGGCATGAATGACGCGCTGCCAAATGTTGGTCCGCACTTTAAGCCGACTGCTAAACGTGTGATTTACATGCACATGGAAGGCGCGCCAAGCCAATTAGATTTATTCGATTACAAACCAGGTCTGCAGAAATATTTTAACCAAGACTTACCCGAATCAATCCGTCAAGGCCAACGCTTAACTGGCATGACTTCTGGGCAAGAACGTTTCCCGGTTGCGCCATCGGTTTTTAAGTTTAATAAATACGCCAACAATCAAGACGGCGTGTGGTTGTCCGAATTGTTGCCACACACCGCGTCTTTGGCAAAAGACATGTGCTTGATTCGCTCGATGCACACTGACGCTATTAACCACGAGCCGGCGCTCACCTTCTTCAACACCGGCACGCAGCAAGTCGGTCGTGCATCGTTTGGTTCGTGGATGTCTTACGGTTTAGGCAGCGCGAACGCTAACTTACCTGCTTTTGTGGTGATGATTTCACAAGGTGCCGGCAACATGCAAGCCTTGGCCGCGCGCATGTGGGGTTCGGGCTTTTTGCCGAGCGAACATCAAGGCTGTAAGTTGCGCGCCGGCGACGACCCAGTGCTTTATCTCAACAACCCTAAAGGCGTGAATCGCGACGACCGCCGCAAGATGCTCGACATGACCAACGCGTTAAATGAAAAAGAGTATCAGCGTTCTTTCGATCCTGAAACGCGCGCGCGCATTGCGCAATACGAAATGGCGTATCGCATGCAAATGTCGGTTCCTGAATTAACCGACATCAGTGACGAAAGCGAAGCTACCTTAGAAATGTATGGTGAAGATGTTAAAAACCCTGGCAGTTTCGCATCCAATTGTTTACGTGCGCGCCGCCTTGCCGAGCGCGGAGTACGCTTCATTCAATTATTTCATCGCGGCTGGGATCAACACAACAATCTACCGAGCGAAATCAAAGGTCAAACTAGCGCCGTCGACCGCGCACAAGCCGCACTTGTTAAAGATCTCAAGCAACGCGGCTTACTCGACGACACCATCATCTTATGGGCCGGCGAATTCGGGCGTAGCGTTTACAGTCAAGGCACATTAACTAAAACAAATTACGGACGCGATCATCATCCGCGTTGCTTCAGTTTGTGGTTGGCTGGCGGCGGCATTAAGCCTGGGATTGTTTACGGTAAAACCGACGACTACTCTTACAACATCGCCGAAAATCCAGTTAGCGTGCACGACTTGCACGCCACCATGTTACATTGTTTAGGATTCGACCATAAACGCCTCGGATATTTCCACCAAGGACGCGAAATGCGTTTGACCGATGTGTTTGGCGACGTCATCAAACCAATTCTAAAATGAGTTTACTGCTAGAAGTTTTCGGGCGCTTGCACCCGGTGTTGTTGCACATGCCCATGGGTATGTTGTTCGGCTTGGGCGTATTCGAATTGCGTGCATGGCGTAAGGGTCAAGATGTAGCACCAAGATTTTGGATATCACTCGCTGCCTGTTGCGCGGCATTTGCAGCAGGATCGGGTTGGTTGCTGCATGAAGAGCCCGGCTACGTCGAAGATTTTACACTCGAATGGCACGAACGTTTAGGTATCGCCACTGGCATCGGCGCGATTTTATGCGCGATGATGTACAACAACGTGGCGCGCTATCGCAAGATGTTACTGTTCACCGTCGCAACCATGATGGGTGCCGGACATTTCGGCGGCACCATGACTCATGGCGAAGGATTTATCTTTGAACCGCTGCAAGCCAAGCCAGAAAAGGTGGTTTCTGTTGTTACATACAAAAGCGACATTGCACCAATTTTCAAAGCCAAATGTTCTAAGTGTCACAGCTCGCGCAAACAAAAAGGTGAATTGCGCTTAGATACCCCCGAGTGGATATTGAAAGGCGGCGAAGAAGAAGGTGCCGCGGTTAATGCAGGGCATCCTGATGGGCACCCTATTCTTGAGCGCATGTTGCTTGACCTCGAGGATGAAGACCACATGCCGCCCGAAGGCAAACGCCAACTCACTGAACAAGAGAGTGAGTTAATTAAAGAGTGGTTAAAACTTGGCGCCCCGTTCGAACCTGCTTTGTCAGCGGCCGACCCAGCGGCGATTCAAAAATTGCGCGACAATTTAGTGCACGTGCAAACGGTGTCGGCTGCTAGTAACGAGTTATATGTCGATTTCGCCGCAACAGCCGGTGATCTCGACAATCAAATCGTAATTGATTTACTCACTCCTATCGCCGACAACATCGTCGAGCTGTCGTTAGCACGCGCAAAAAATATTGACGACGGCATCATGCCGTTGATTGCCAAAATGCCGCGGCTCGAGACTTTAAGTTTAGTTAGCACCTCGATTACATCTGCAAGTGAAACAACCTTAGCCGAAATCGCTACTGTGCATTTATTCGATACCGCGCTGCAACCGCAGCAACTAGAAAATGTGCTGGCCGTTGATTTAATAACTGCGGGCACAATCGAATTTGTCGCGACCGACTGTCCTGTAACCGGCAAAGTCGTCGACCCGAAATACACAATTGTGCATCAGGGTAAAGAGATTCAGTTTTGTTGCCCGAATTGCCCCAAGACTTTTTGGGAAGATCCGAGCAAGTATTTAGACGCTGACTAAGTAACTTAATTACTTGCTATCTGGCTGCTGAAAAAGCGCGCGCCCGAGATTGAACATACTTAAGGCTAACAGAAGCTGAGTTAGCGGTGCGTGCAGATTAACGCCCGAGACATTAAGCCAATCGAATGCATTTAGCACAGAAAGGACTGGCACCAAAATTAGTAAACCAAAAGCTGCCTGAAATGCAGCAGAGTGTTGAAGGCGACGCAGTTTTGTAAACAAAAACACGAGCATCGCGAGGTATGCAATGAAGAAGAATTCCATTGCGCTGATTATAGCTTTTGGCGAGTCAAAAACAAAGCACTAGCTAAACCCGAGGCTCCGAAAATCATGCACATCACCATAATCTGATAACGTGCAGCGATTAACGGCGACACGCCCGCCAATATTTGCCCCGTCATCATGCC
>JACKQG010000328.1_pt1 | contig 70299 bp, 64 predicted proteins | sample 8237621 | NCBI WGS metagenome assembly JACKQG01 (sample SAMN15677084, study PRJNA649215) | marine metagenome | biome: marine; feature: Black Sea; material: saline water; isolation source: suspended particulate matter (SPM) from the Black Sea western gyre | collected 2013-06-09/2013-06-10 | depth... | reverse complement strand
CGCTTAAGGTTAAAGCCACAAATTATTTCATCTTGAATAAAGGCTAAGCGATAATTTTTAAAGTTTCTAGTAAAGTCTGAAGCCCTCTCTTCTGGAGATATTTCCAGAAGCTCTTGCAAAATCTCATCACTAAATATAATGTCATAAATTTCAATACTAGGTGTAGAACTCGACTGCACATTTTCAATTAAATGTTTTGATGCAACTTCTCCTGGACAGCTGATACCTCTTTTATTGGCTTCCTCAATAATATATTCAGGTGGAGAAGCACTGTCAAGCCATCCACACAAAGCCTCATCTGGCCAGTCATCAAGATACCCAGCATTGACATTACCAATAATGCAGCTGAGTAGTAGAAAACTAGTAAGGATTTTGATTAATGTCATTTAGTTAAATGAATATGAAATTCTTTAAATATCTTTGGGAATCACGAAAAGAGATAGTCAAAAACTCTTGGTAGTTTTGGTTCAAAGAATACCTTGTTTGCAATGAGGTCGTGATCCAGCCCTAAAGATTTTTCAATGCAGGCAGCACACACCGATCGATAATCAATTGTTGCCATTAAGTCTCTCTGCTCAAATTGATCATTTTTTGCAAGCCCTGGCCAGTCAGAGATAACCCTTGATTTAGAGATTGCACCGCCTGCGATTATTCCAGCAGAGCCGTACCCATGATCTGTTCCTCTTGTACCGTTGACAGCAACCGTCCTTCCAAACTCAGTGATAGTAAGAATAATGCTATTATCCCATGCGCCACCGAGGCCTCTTTTGTAAGAGGCAATAACCCCATCAATTTTTGCTAAATCAATCCCATGGTCATTACCGTTCCCATCATCTTGAGAAGCGTGCGAATCAAATCCACTCAACCTTATAACTGAGGCTGTAGGCCCATCTTTTTTTGCCATAGCCTTGCCCGCATACTCCGCTAAACTTTGAGGATCTCTTGGCATATTTTCTAAAGTTAGTAAACTTTTTTGCTTAACTTTTTCAAACACATCACTGCCCAGCTTTCCATGCGCTGCAGTCAGTTTTTCAACTAAATTAATATTTATTTTGCTGGATTGATCAATTTTTGCAGGAAAGAAATTATCATTTTCGCCATACCCTCTAAGTATTAGGGGCATTTCAAGTGATAGTGCTCTGCCTGGAATCTTTGCAAGCTCCAAAGAGCGCCCAAGCCAGCCTGTCTTTTCAGAAAACGGAGTCAAACCACCTCCTTGAATTAAATTCTGACCTTCAAAGTGCGATCTTTTTTTATACGGGAAAGAGGTTGCATGAACAATTGAAGCGTTATTAGATGCCATCAAGGAGGAAAGATTTTTGAGAGAGGGGTGAAGGCCAAAAAATGAATTCAGTTTTAAATAATTTTCAGGGACAAGTATGCCTCTCATCTTTTCAAAATTTGGATCACCAAATGCTGGAACAGCACTTAACCCGTCCATTCCACCTTCAAGAATAATGACCGAGATTTTCCCAGGCGGCTTGTCTTGAGTAAATCCTTGAAGTGGAATACCTGCTAAGAACAGAGACGCTCCAGAGGCCTTTAAAAAATCCCTTCTTGTTAATTTATAATTAGGCATTTTCAAGTCCCATGAGTTCAGGGCTACACATTAGTGCAATAAATTGATTCTTTTTAGACCTTGAAGACATTCCGTGAAGGCTCTCAACTAGCTTCCTTGTCTCATTACTTGCTCCAATTCGATCCATAATGACACTCGTTGATTGTATTTGACTATCCGAAGTCCAAATAGAGTCAGCAAACCTAATTCGCCGCTCAAACATTTCTCCAGACATCCACTCCTCTTTTTTACTTGAGTAACCATTGGGTTGTCTTTCTGCCCATAAATTTTGTCCTAGTTCATCAAATATTTGCATAGGTTGCATATTAAACTTCAAGCTATTATTTGAAGTATTAATCTCATTCCAGCCCATAAAGTATGTGGCATTGCTCAGCCTTAAAACTTGAAAAAGCCAAGTCATCGGCAACTGAAATTTTGGCTCCTTCGATGCAATAGCTCTTTCTATAACCGCTGTATGAATTTGATCTAGGTTGCCATTGCTCTGTCTCCAGGCACTTGCAATATAATTGACATCCGTTTTATTGGGAACATCGCTAACAAAATGCTCGGCTAACTTTGTTGAGAGGTGCATTACCGTATGTTCATGAGCGGCCAGGAAATCTGTCAACTGTTTGAGACCACCTTTTCCTGTGCCTATCGTTTTTCCAAGGATTATTTTATTGCCTGGCTCGGCCCAATTTCTTTTATACATGTCCCAAAGGTTAGTTGTGCCACCTTGCTCCTTTAAAGAACTCAAAGGGTTGCCTTTAATGTCAATGCCCCAACCAGCTAGAACCTTTGCTGCATTTCTAATGTCGGTCTCTGTATAGTTTGCGCTTGGTGAAACGGTGTGAAGTTCTAGTAGCTCTCTTCCAAGATTATCATTCAGGCCAGCCTGCTCTCCGTTTGCTTTGGCCCACCTAACTTGATTTGAATTAGGTCCGGCACTAATATGGTTATCCAGGTAGCTCAACATTCCTGGGTGCGTGGTGACCTTGTATAGCATGGTTGAAAATGAGTCATTAAAATTTGCTAATATTGCCTCCTCCATTGCATGCCCAATTACCTCCCTAGAGTCAAAACTACCTATTGTAAAGTGGTTTGCCCAGAACGACATAAGACGAAGGCGAAGCTGGTCAGAGCCATAGACATTGCGATGTGAGAATCTAAGAATATCTTTTTTATACATTAAGTTATCCTTATCATTTGCACGTTGAGCAGCTTCAGTGTAGCCACCTTCTTTCTTTCTTTCTCTTTTGATTGTTTCCCAGTGGATTCTTAGTTTTACTGCTTTCTCATCTAGGCTTGGTTGGAATATTTTTGGCCAGGGCTTAACGTCAGATCCAACATTACCAATACCAAGGGAAGGGGAGGGGGATTGGAGCTGTTTAATTGCCCATCGTTTAATGTCTGTGGGCAATGCTTCTTCTGGTCGAAACATGAGTCCAAGTTTTTGGGCAATTCGAAAGTTTTCGTTCATGTAGTATTATTTAAAATTAACTATACTTTTAAATAAAGTATACATACTACAATGAACCGTAATTATCTTTAGAGTGATGAGCCTCGCGTATAGCGCTTAAGATACATAATTAAACTAACTTACCAAATAATACTTCATTTCCAGCAGCAGGTTTTGCTGGCATATTAAGAGCGAGTAGAAGTGAGACTATTGCCATTCCAGCCCCTGCCAAAAAGACTAAAGAGGGCGAGTAAAGCCAAACTAAACCAAAAACAACTGGAATAAATACCGCAGCAATGTGATTAATCGTAAAGGAAACTCCAGCACTTGATGCAATGTCAGCAGGGTCCGCAATCTTTTGAAAATAGGTTTTAAGGGCAATAGCAATTGAGAAAAATAGGTGGTCTGCAATGTATAAGAAAACTGCAAGATAGCTGCTCTCTACAAACGCGTACCCAGCAAAGATAAAAGTGAGCCCGACATACTCAAATATAAGCGCTTTGCGTTCACCAAATCTGTGAATAAGTCTTCCTATTTTAGGAGCAACAACTATATTTACCGCGGCATTTGCAAGCAGTAAGAGTGATATTTCAGCAACCGTAAAGTCAAATTTTTCAACCATCAAGAAGCCCGCAAACACAACAAAAATTTGCCTTCTTGCGCCGCTCATAAATTGAAGCGCATAGTAAAGCCAGTAGCGCTTTCTTAAAATAATTTTTTTAGTCTGAGTTACCTTTTCTGGGAATAATGAAAAGTGCTGCCAACAAAACAATACAATCGTAATACAAATCCCGCCACCGATCAAATAAAGCCACATGTATGCAACTTGAAATTGCTCAAACAGGAGCCAAACCAAACTGAATGCAATGATTGATGCGGCTGATCGGGTAGCAATCACTCGCCCTAAAAACTCCGCTGTTTTTTCCTTTTCAATCCACTGAAGCGTTAATGAGCCATTAATGGTTTCAAAATAATGAAAGCCAATAGACATTATTATTGTTGCCAAATAAAAGGTCATATTGGTTTCAACGAAACCTGTCAATATTACGCCGCCACCAAGGAGGGCGAGCGATATGTAAGCCAACTTCTGTTCTCTAATAAAAGCCAAAACAAAGATGACGGTAAAGGCTAAAAATCCAGGAACTTCTCTTAGGCTTTGAAGGATCCCCATTTCTGCGCCCGTAAAGTCGATCTCATCAATTGCAAAATTATTAAGGAGGTTAAGCCACACAGCCCAGCTTATAGCAGAGCCTACAGTCATTAGAAGGATTAATAGTTCGGGTGATTTGCGAGCGATTTTCATAGGGTGTTAATATACCGTTAAAAGGATCGTTTAAAAGTTCTTTAAAGTCTCAATTTTTGACCAAGATAAGTGCGCTATCAAGGTAAAATGAATTTTTTGTTTTTAATCTTGTGATATGCCAAATGTAACACTGCCTGACGGCACAGTTAAATCTTATGACCAGGCATTAACGGTTGCAGAGGTAGCGTCATCGATTGGATCTGGCCTTGCGAAGGCTGCTATTGCTGGTGAGATTGACGGTCAAATGGTTGACACGTCTTACATGATTGAGAGTGACGCAGCGCTTGCTATCATTACTAATAAAGACGAGAGGGCGCTTGAAGTTATTCGTCATTCGACTGCCCACCTATTAGCGCAAGCTACCCAACAACTCTATCCAAAGGCACAAGTAACTATTGGCCCTGTCATTGATAATGGTTTTTATTATGACTTCGCTTATAAAGATGGTTTTTCAGAGCAAGACCTTGCAAAGATTGAGAAAAAGATGAATGCTATTGTTAAGCAAAACTTACCGATTGAGAGAATGGAAATGAGCCGTGAAGAGGCGGTTAAATTTTTCAAGTCAAAGGGTGAGCATTACAAAGCAGAAATTATTGAGTCGATTCCTTCTAATGAGGCTTTATCGCTATACAAGCAGGGAGACTTTGTAGACCTTTGTCGCGGCCCTCATGTGCCCTCAACCAGCAAACTTAAAGCGTTCAAGTTAATGAAGCTGGCCGGAGCTTATTGGCGCGGAGACTCAAACAATGAAATGCTTCAAAGAGTTTACGGTACGGCTTGGGAAAACAAGGATGACCTAGAAACTCATCTGCACCGTTTGGAAGAGGCTGAGAAAAGAGACCATAGGAAAATTGGTAAGACTCAAGATCTTTTTCATACCCAGGAGGAGTCTCCAGGTATGATTTTTTGGCACCCTAAGGGGTGGACCCTGTACCAAATAATTGTCCAGTATATGAGCCAAGTTTTTAAAGACAATGGCTACCAGGAGGTCCACACTCCTGAAGTTATGGATCGATCAATGTGGGAAAAGTCAGGCCACTGGGATAAGTTTGGTGATGCTATGTTTACCACGCACTCAGAGAACCGTGACTACGCGATTAAGCCCATGAACTGTCCTGGCCATGTTCAGATTTATAAGCAAGGTCTTAAGTCATATCGTGACCTTCCTTTTCGCTTAGCTGAGTTTGGGTCGTGTCATCGCAATGAGCCTTCTGGAACGCTTCATGGAATTATGAGGGTTCGCAATTTTGTGCAGGATGATGCCCATATTTTTTGTACAATCGATCAGATACAAGACGAAGTTTCTAAATTTATTGACCTTACCTTTAAGGTGTATAAGCATTTTGGTTTTGAAAACATCGACATTAAACTCTCTACCAGACCTGAAAAGCGAGTCGGCTCTGACGAGGACTGGGACAAGGCAGAAGCCTCTTTGTCTGAAGCATTAGACGCAAAAGGAATAAATTGGGAACTTCAAGAGGGTGAAGGCGCCTTTTATGGGCCTAAAGTAGAGTTTGTTTTGAAAGACTGCTTAGATCGTGAATGGCAATGCGGAACAATACAGGCTGACTTCTCCATGCCGGGCAGACTTGATGCGCAGTATATTGCCGAAGATGGCTCTAAGCAAACACCCGTAATGCTTCACCGGGTAATCGTTGGCTCAATCGAGCGATTTACAGGAATTTTAATCGAACATTACGAAGGCGCATTTCCATCATGGCTTTCGCCAATTCAAGCGGTTATTCTTAATATTTCTGAAAAACAAGAAGAATTTAGTAAAAATGTAGAGAAGAATCTAAAAAAACAAGGACTTAGAGTCATTTCAGACTTGCGCAATGAGAAGATAGGCTTTAAAATACGCGAGCACTCGATGCAACGCTATCCTTATATTTTAGTGGTTGGTGATCGAGAAGTAGAAAATAACCAGGTGTCTGTTCGCCGAAGGGGTGGAGAGGATCTTGGTTCAATGTCTTTAGAGGCGTTGATTGAATTAATAAATCAGGAGTAATTATTAAAAGACCAAATAAGGTAACGACAAGGATTAACGAAAAAATTATTTCACCAACACTCAGAGTCATTAATGACAAGGGTGAACAAATGGGAGTCCTTAGTAACGTAGAAGCTCTTGAATTAGCAGTAAGCGTAGGTTTAGACTTAGTTGAAGTTTCACCAAGTGCAGATCCACCAGTTTGTCGTGTTATGGATTTTGGTAAGTTTCAATATGAATTAAAGAAGCAAAAGAACGACGCTAAGAAGAAACAGAAAAAAACTCAAGTTAAGATGATTAAGTATCGTCCAGGAACTGAGGAAGGAGATTACCAGATCAAGTTTAGGAACTTGACAAAATTTTTAGGAAACGGAGACAAAGTAAAGGTCGTTATTTGGTTTCGTGGACGAGAAGTGCAGCATAGAGAGATTGGTGCGCTGATGTTAGATAGAATTGAAAAGGATACTGAAGAATTTGCCGTTGTAGAGCAACGTGCAAAAATGGAGGGTCGCCAGCTTGGCATGATGCTAGCACCCATATCGAAGAAAAGTAAGGCGCCTGTCGCCCGAAAAATTGAACCCGAAAAGGGTGAAGGAGTAAATGATGCCGAAGTTAAAGACAAATAGAGGTGCTGCAAAGCGCTTTAAAAAGACCGCTAGCGGTCAGTACAAAAGTAAACACTCGCACTTGAGGCATATTCTGACCAAGAAGAGTACTTCTAGAAAACGCTCATTGCGTTCACCAGACTTCATTGAGAAGGTTGATGTTCCAATGGTCAAAAGAATGTTACCGTACAGCTAAACTAGGAGTATTACTATGGCAAGAGTTTCAAGAGGTGTGCAGGCGCACGCCAAACATAAAAAAATATTAAAGAAAGCCAAAGGTTACTATGGCGCTCGTTCAAAAGTCTATCGCGTTGCTAAGCAGGCGGTAATTAAAGCTGGACAGTATGCCTATCGTGACCGTCGTCAACGTCGTCGTCAGTTCCGTAGATTATGGATTGTACGTATCAACGCTGAGGCAAGGAATAATGGCTTAAGCTACTCACAATTTATCAATGGCCTTAATAAAGCTGGTGTTGAGATTGATCGTAAAGTTCTTTCTGATATTGCCATCTTTGATAAAGATGCCTTTGCAAAAATTGCAGATCAGGCAAAAACTGGTTTATCTGAGTAGTAAAATCTTACTAAAAGACTGTAACTTAGGTTACAGTCTTTTAAACCGAATAACAAAGCAGGCATTTTGATTAAGAAGATTATCACCGACGCCAAGAAAGCTATAGCGGATGCTATGGACTTAAAGGCTCTTGACGATTCAAGAGTACTCTATCTGGGCAAGAAAGGTGCACTGACTGACCTATTGAAAGGATTGGGTAAGCTCTCTAAAGAAGAGCGTCCAGTCATGGGTGAGGCAATCAATGAAGCCAAAGTTCAAATTCAAAAGCTTTTAGAAAGTCGCAAGAGTGAGCTTGAAGAAATAGCTCTAACGAAACGACTTCTTGATGAAAAAATTGATGTCACGCTTCCAGCAAGAAATTTTGAAAAAGGCAGTCTACATCCGATTACTCAAACACTAAACCATATACAAGACATTTTCACAAAGGCCGGCTTTGAAATAGAAATTGGCCCTGAAATTGAAGATGATTTTCATAACTTTAGTGCACTAAATATTCCAGAGCATCACCCTGCAAGGGCAATGCATGACACGTTTTATTTTGATTCAAATACCGTTTTAAGAACGCACACATCACCCGTTCAAATTAGAACTCTGGAGAGGCAGCAGCCTCCCGTTCGAGTTATTGTTCCGGGCAAAGTGTATCGTAATGACTCGGATGTGACCCATACACCTATGTTTCACCAAGTAGAGGGCCTCATTGTAGACAAAGAGGCTTCTTTTTCTCAACTCAAGGGTTTGTTGATTGACTTTTTAAGGGCTTATTTCGAAAAAGATGATCTTAAGGTTCGATTTCGCCCATCCTACTTCCCATTTACAGAGCCCTCAGCTGAGGCAGATATTGAGTGCGTAATCTGCGGCGGAGAAGGGTGCCGCGTTTGTAAGAAGTCAGGGTGGCTTGAAGTTCTTGGTTGCGGCGTTGTTCATCCAAACGTCCTAACTGCAGTTAATATAGATCCGAATGAGTTTTCAGGGCTGGCTTTTGGAATGGGCGTTGAAAGATTGGCGATGCTAAGATATAGCGTTAATGACTTAAGATTATTCTTTGAAAACGATGTGCGTTTTTTAAATCAATTCTAGTGCAAAGGAATAAGGCATGAATATTTCAACTAGATGGATAAGAGAGTGGGCTAACCCGGACGTTAGTGATAGTGAACTTTCTGAGAAATTAACTATGGCAGGTCTTGAAGTCGACAGGATTGCCCCCGTTGCCCCTCCATTTGAAGGTTTAGTTGTTGGCCATGTTGTTAGTTGCGATAAGCATCCAAACGCGGACAAGCTGAGCCTATGTGAAATTGATATTGGCGATGGCAGCAATCTGCAAATAATATGCGGCGCTCCTAATGTAAGAAAAGATTTAAAGGTCGTTGTTGCAACCGTTGGCTCGGTGCTTCCTAGCAAGCTCAAAATTAAACGAGCAAAACTAAGAGGCGTTGAATCCAACGGTATGCTTTGCTCAGAATCAGAAATTGGCCTTTCAGAAAGCCACGAAGGGATTATAGAGCTAGATATGACTGCTACTCTTGGCGAGAATATTCGATCTGTTCTTGATCTTGATGATCAAATCATTGAGCTGGACATTACGCCAAATAGGGGCGACTGTTTCAGTGTGCTTGGTGTTGCAAGAGAGGTTTGTGTGAACTACAACCTATCAATGCCATCAACAATTTATAAGGCAGAGCAAAAAGGCTCCAGGCCATTTACTTCGAAAGTAGCAAATCCTAGTGAGTGTGCAAAATACCTAACAAGAGTCATTGAGGGTGTTGACAATAGCGCACAAACACCAAAATGGATGGCTCAAAAATTATTAAGAGCTTCTCAGCAATTACATTCGCCCATAGTAGACATAACAAATTATGTGTTACTAGAGCTTGGACAGCCGATGCATGCCTTTGACCTTAAAACAATCAACGGCGACATTGAGGTTAGATCTGCACATAAAAATGAAAAACTTGAACTCTTAAATGGACAAACGGTTTCATTAACTGAAAAAACCCTGGTCATAGCGGATGAAAAATCAGCAATTGCAATTGCCGGAGTTATGGGCGGAATGAAGACCGCTACTCTTGAAAATTCAACTGATATTTTATTTGAGAGTGCCTTTTTTGATCCAATATCTATTGCAGGTATAGCAAGGTCATATGGGCTTCATACCGAAGCTTCTCTGCGCTTTGAAAGAGGAGTCGACTTTAATATTACTCGACAGGCTATTGAAAGAGCAACTGAGTTAGTGCTTGAGATTTGCGGCGGCACCGCTTCAGAGATTAATGAATGTGTTGACTCAAAGTCACTCCCAGCACTAGAGCCAATTGAAATTTCTAATGATAAGATTTCAAGAGTTTTGGGTTTTGATTTAGAGCCATCTTGGATTGAGTCTAAGTTTAAATTTCTTGAATTTGAATTCACAACCAATAGTGCTAATTCATGGACGATTAAGCCGCCAAGTTTTCGCTTTGATATTCGAATTCCTGCAGACATAATTGAAGAGCTAGCGAGACTTTACGGGTATGACAAAATTCCAGTTCAAAGGCTCTCGATTAATGCCAATATATCCCCGTCATCTCAAGCAATGATAAGCTCAAGTGACTTTTCAAGCTCTTTAGTTAATCGAGGCTATAAAGAAGTCATTACCTATAGCTTTATCTCAAACGAGATGCATGATTTGGTTGATCCTAACTCAACAAAAATATTGCTAAAGAATCCAATCTCCGATGATATGGCGGTTATGCGCTCAAGCTTGTGGTCTGGATTAATCCAATCTGCTAAATCAAACATTAGAAGAGGTCACCATAATGCTAGATTCTTTGAATTAGGTCAATGCTTTACAGGGACTTTAGTTGAAGACCAAGTTCAAAAAATTGCTGGTATTATTTGCGGCAACCGCCATGATTCGCAGTGGGCTGAAGGCGAAAGAGAGGTTGATTTTTTTGATGCAAAATCTGATGTCCAGGCGCTATTATTTCATAGCAAGAATATATACACCTTTGAAACAGCTGAGCATCCTGCCCTTCAACTTGGACAGGCAGCTAAAATTATTAAAGGTAATAAAATTATTGGCTGGGTTGGCGCACTATCCCCTAAAATTCAGAAGTCGCTATCAATGCCAAATTCCTTTCTTTTTGAGGTTAATCAAAAGGACATCGAGCAGGGTGAAATTTCATGCTATGAGCCTTTTTCATCTTTTCAAGCATCGCAAAGGGATATTGCAATTGTAGTATCTAAAGATATTGCTGCAGACCAACTTATCAATTCAATCAGGTCTTTGAAACAGGATGACCTTGTTGACGTTAACTTGTTTGATGTCTACGAAGGTGAGCATATTGATGAGGGCAGTAAGAGTGTTGCTTTGAACCTTACCTATCAATCAATAGAAGTTACATTAACTGATGAACAACTGGCCGAAAAAGTTAGTAAAATAGTGGCTCATTTAGAATCAAAATTTTCTGCTAAACTTAGATAAAAAATATGTCTCTTACAAAACAAGATATTGCCAACACCCTCGTTAAGAAAACCGAACTGACTCAAACTCAAGCATTGGCATTAACCAATCAGTTTTTTGACCAAATTATTGAGACTCTTAAAACCGGTGAAGAGATTAAATTGTCAAGCTTTGGTAATTTTGTTGTTCGAGAAAAAACGGCGCGACCTGGAAGAAACCCAAAAACTGGCGAAGAGGTTATGATTAGTGCTCGTAAGGTTGTAACGTTTAAGGCAGGTCCTAAGCTAAAGTTAGCAACGCAGCTCGGTAAAAAGTAAGTCTAGTCGCTTATTGCGATCATAAAGCCCTTTAATATAGGAATGACGCTTAGCATCACAAGTTGCTGAGCATTTTCATCAGCTGTCTTTCCGCTCGCAATTCTTTTCTTGAGTGAAGGCGCGTAGTCATCATCTATAGAAAATGATACAAATATTAGCTCCTTGTCATCCTCTGAGGCACCATCATTTTGAATCATCTCAACGTCATAAACTGAATTTGGCTCTTGCGTTAGCTTGTTAACAAAAAGAATGGTCTCATTGAAGTGCAGAAAAAACCTTTCAGCAGGGCAGCTTGAAGATTTTTTAAGCTCTAACTCGCCTTCTGACATAGCTCCCGCTATTTGGTCATAGTGCTGCTCGGTCAATCTTACGTACCTCGTATCAAGGTAATCACCAAGATCGTTGTCGCCTTCGTATTCTTTAATATATTGAATTAACTCTTTAAGCATAGATTGGTAAATGAGAAAAGTAAGTTGGAATTTTAGCGAAAAACCACTGCAAAGTTGAGTCAAAAGTATATTAATTGAACGTTTTTTACTGATTTAAATTAGATACGTTCTAATTATTGCTTTAGTATATTTTTTGTCATACTGTATCCTACTCGTTAGATTAATTATAGAAAAGTAAAAAATGGCAGACCAGAAATACTTTTATCAAGATGGCTATTCAGAGCAAGAAGAAAAAAAATTAAAACGCTATGAAGAATGGGCTCAGAAATCTCTAGAAGAGGTTAAAGAGGGGGTTATTGATGGCTCCTTAAGCGAAGAGCAATACGGCGCTTTTTCAATAGAGTTTTGGAAGGATGAATCTCTTATATGGTCATGCCTAAAGGCAGAGCATGATATTGAGATAGTTTTCAACCATGTCCGTAAGTTTTTATGGCGTGATAAAGAGTTTGTTCTTGGCGCAATGAGTGAAAGATGGTACTACCCGAGGACAAGTATAGAATTTCAGGACCAAGAATTTAATTATTTTGACTTCATTCATGAATCCTTAAAGAGTGATGAGGATGTTGTGAGCGCTTTAAGTAAATTAAAGAATCTCGAAACTTCATGATGTCAAAAGCAAAGTAATTTCGATTTTTTCTAACCCAGGCCTTTTACGTGCTCATTAGTCTTCTTGTAAAGATAATCTAGATTTTTTTTATGGATTCGATCAATAATCCTTTGATCATTATCAACATGATGAAGAATGTCATGGATTAAGCCATACACTGATTTCATATTTTTACGATCTTTACTCTTTAGATTGTAGTCAGACACATCGAGCCATCTGCCATCTTGCGAAGTAATTATCTTATCTATCTGCGTAATAACTTCACTAATGTCTGTATTTAATCCCATGTGATTATTTTACTGTTATAGTCAAATTTTTAGTTGGCTGTTTTAGAAAATACCTCTGCGCTAGAGTGTGGTTTTAATATTAAACTTTAAGGTGTTTTTTTTGCTTTTCTTTTATCCAGCGCACTCGTTTTCGCCAAAGTCTGTAAGATCCTGGCTTGAGATTACTTTGCATGATGCGTTTAACCTCTGGCTCTTTAATGCCAAATTCTCTTTCAATATCTGAAAAGGTTGCCTCATCACTCCAAGCCATTTCTATTAATCCATTTATATTCATAGTTAAGAGGTTTTTATTTAGAGGCTTGGTCAGAGCTACCAAATTGAATTTGATAAATCTCAAATATAGTAATCGACATTGCGGCAATTATTGGCCCAATAAAGAGCCCTAGAATACCAAACTTAATTATCCCAGCTAGGGTTGAAAGTACAGTGATAAGCGTATGATTTAAAGCACTTTTATGATTCATAGAGCTCGATAATTTCATAATAATAATGGGCCTAAGAAAATTATCAATGAGTGTGCCCGCTAAAATTGCTCCAAAAAAGATAATGATTAATGCGTTTACCGACTCCCCTGTTGCAAACAAGTAGATCGACAAAGGAAGCCAGACTAGGACTCCTCCTAGTATCGGAATAAAGCTTGCTAGAGCCATTGCAACTCCAAAAAATAAGGCTGGCAATCCAATAATCATTACGCCTATTGCAAACGCAACTCCTTGGGTTATTGAGATTAAAAAGACGCTGCCTACTAAAGTTAAAGACAATCCAGAGAATTGGTTAAGAAGTAAATCATCAATTTTTTTATCTAGAGGAGATACTTTTTTAATCTTGTCAATGAATGATGGGCCATCAATATAAAAGTAGTACAGAGAAAAGATTGTAATAATAACGAAAAAGATAAACTGACTAGACAGCGTAGTAATGCTTTTCAAAATTACAATCGAAAAGTCTTTAATAGCAATTGCAATAGATTCAAGGTTGTTGCGAAGAGAGCTATCAAGAAACTCACGTATCGAGTCCGATAGAGGTAGCCCCATAATTATTTCGTCAGTTATCCTGCTGATTTCACTCATCTGAAAGTCATTTTGCAGTTTGTTAATAAGAGCAGTAACCTCTATTCCACTAACCAGTAGGATGTACCCAAGGGGCAGTATTAGAAGCATAGTCACTAGCAGCGTCATTAGAATTGCAGCACGATTTTTTGAGTATTTTTGAGACAGATTTACAAAGCTACTGAAAGTTGATATGCAGATCAATAGGGATAGGAAAAGGTAGGCAATAAAGGGAGTAAATAGCCAAACTAAGGCAAGAATAGCAAGCGCTAAAAGAATTAATACTAGGCCATTACCATGACTTCTATTGATGCTTCCTTCCAAAACCACTCCTTTAGGATATATTACTTATTGAGAATTATAGACACTCAAATGCATATCTTAAAGTAGTTATAAGATTTTGTGCGGAGATTTAGTTTGAAAAGACTTAGTGATGGAATTTGCAATTCAATCGCAGCTAAGATTTAGAGTTCATTTATTCATTCTTTTGTCGTCATAAGATATACTACATTCTTTTAATAAACGACAATTAATTATGCAAACAGCTTATCTTGCCGGTGGTTGCTTTTGGTGCGTAGAAGCAATCTTCCAGCGTGTTAACGGCGTCAAAGAAGTAAAAAATGGCTATTGTAATGGGTCGACTCAAAACCCAACTTATGAGGCAATATGTACCGGCCAAACTGGACACGCAGAAGTCTTAAAAATTGACTACGATGAGAGCGAAGTTACCTATGAATCTTTATTAGAGGTTTTTGTTGAGACTCACAATCCAATGACCCTAAATCAGCAGGGCGCAGACAAAGGAACGCAGTACCGATCGGCAATCTTTCATACCAATGATTCACAGAAGCAAATTGCAACTTCAGTTATTGGAAACATAAAGGGCGCAGTAACTGAAATTACAGCGCTTGATGTATTCTATCCTGCAGAGGCTTATCACCAAGATTACTTCAACAACAACGCTAATCAGCCCTACTGTCAAATGGTAATTTTGCCAAAAATTAATAAGTACTTTAAGCAATAAATTAATGAAAGATCAGGAGCTACTCAGATACTCTAAGCAAATCATGTTGCCTCAGATTGATATTGAGGGGCAACAGAAAATTATGGACTCTACAGTACTAATTATTGGTATGGGTGGTCTTGGATCCCCGACAGCTCTTTATTTAGCAGCTGCGGGAGTTGGCCATATAATAATTGCTGATTTTGACCAGGTAGAGCTTTCAAATCTCCAACGTCAAATCATTCACCAAACTAAAGACATCGGTGAAGACAAGGTCAATTCTGCTAAAAATAAATTGATTGAGCTTAATCCAGAAATTAAAGTAACGATTGCAAACGAGCTAGTTCATACGGGTAACCTTTCTTCATTGGTTCAAGGTGTTGACCTTGTTCTTGACGGAACAGACAACTTTGAAAGTCGCTTTGAAATTAACAAGGCCTGCGTTGAGTTTGAAAAGCCTCTTGTTTCAGCTGCGGTGATTCGTTTTGAAGGTCAGGTTTCTGTTTTTAAAGGTTATGAGAAGGACCAACCTTGCTACCAGTGCCTCTACTCGGAAGAGGGAGATGACAATGAGAGTTGCGTTCAAAATGGTGTTTTAGCCCCAGTAGCTGGACTCATTGGGACTATTCAGGCTTTACAGGCTATCAAGGTTATATTAAGATTAGGGGATGAGCTATGCGGAACTCTTCTACTCGTTGACGGGTTGGATTTAAGTTTTAGAAAGGTTAAAATTGGTAAAGATTTAAAGTGCCCTATATGTAATAAAAGTTAGGCCTAATTTTTTATATTTTCGGAGATCCAAAAGATGATTAACTTTATAAGTATCCTTGTGTCAGTTGGCTTTGGGTATCTTTTCTTTAAGATTGCAAGACCAAAGGTAGAGTCTGGATCTAAATCTATTTTTTACGCACGAACCTTTTTTGCTTGGAGCCTTTTCGCTTCGACTTCCTTTTATATTCGTCCTTTTGTTGTTGATCAGAGTATTAATAATATAATTTACTGGCTTATGATGTCAGCTCCATTTGCTATTTTTGCAGCAATCGCTGGCTATCTTTATGGAAAATTTAGTACGTAATTAATTTCGCCAGGGCAATAATTAATGAATAGAATTATGAAAACTGAATCCGAAGGAAAGGTTTTGTTTAATGAAGAATGCAGTATCTGTAACTTTGAAATTAAGCACTACAAAAAACGCTCACAGCTCGAATATGAAAACTGCAGTCAGAAGGGTGATAAGTACTTAAAAGCACTTTATGTTGAATTTCCAGACGGCTCAGAAATAAAAGGCGTTGAAGCTTTTATCTATGTGTGGAGTAATACCAAGGGCTATAACTGGCTCGCAAAATTTGTAAGCACTCCAGGAGTTTTTAGTATTGCTAAGCTAGTATATGCTTTCCTTGCTTTTATACTGTACTGGCGATTTAAGCTCTTTAATCAAAAATTTAAAAGAAACACTCTTTAAGGGTATCAATTAAGCCATAAAAATGCAAAATAATTCTACAGGTCTTTCGCACAAGAGAGTCTTAGGTGTGGCTATTCCAATAGTATTGGCTAACGCTACGATCCCAATTTTAGGCGCTGTCGATACTGCAGTTGTCGGGCAATTGGGTTTGGCTGCTCCAATTGGCGCTGTTGGCATTGGCGCAATCATCATTACTGCAATTTATTGGCTGTTTGGTTTCTTACGAATGGGGACAACAGGCCTTACCGCGCAAGCCATCGGCTCTGGCGATAAACCTGAAACATCTGCCCTTTTAGTTCGAGGAATTATTATTGGCCTCGTAGCTGGCTTGGTGTTAATCATTGTCCAGGTACCTATATTTTTAGGGGCTCTCCAGTTATCTCCAGCCTCTATGGAAGTAGAAAGCTTAGCGCAAAAATACTTACAGATTAGGGTCTATAGCGCGCCTGCTGCTATCGCTCTTTTTGGTATTACTGGCTGGCTTATTGCTAAAGAAAAAACCCGTGAAGTCTTGCTGCTTCAGCTGGCACTTAATGGAATCAACATTACATTAGATTTAGTGTTTGTTTTAAACCTTGGATGGGGCGTTGAAGGGGTTGCTATTGCAACTCTAATAGCAGAATGGTCAGGCCTTATATTTGGACTCTGGCTTGCAAGAGAAGGCTTTAATAATGGCTACTGGAAAAACTGGATTCAGATATTCGATAGAGTGCGCCTAATTCAAATGGCCAAAGTGAATAGTGACATAATGATTCGCTCAATTTTGTTAGAAATTGGTTTCGTCAGCTTTTTATTTCTAGGTTCAAGTTTTGATGATGCAACGCTAGCTGCTAACCAGGTGTTGATTCAATTTTTAAATATTACTGCTTATGCTCTTGATGGGTTCGCCTTTGCAGCAGAGGCTTTGGTAGGGCAAGCTCTTGGCGCTAAAAATAGACCTCTTTTTAGAAGAGCAGTAATAATGACAAGTCAATGGGGTCTTGGCTCAGTGATTCTAATGGCGCTAGCATTTTTTGTTTTTGGCAATAGCATCATTAATGTTATGACAACAGCAGAGGATGTAAGGGTTGTTAGTTATGAATATTTACCTTGGATGGTTGCTGCGCCTCTGGCAGGCGTTGCCGCATGGATGTTAGATGGTATCTTTATCGGTGCTACAAGGACAGCTGATATGCGCAATATGATGTTTATTTCTTTTTGTATCTATTTGATTGCATTGGCGCTTCTTCTTCCTAGCTATGGCAATCATGGGCTTTGGGCTTCATTGATTATTTTTTCAATAGCTAGGGGCGTTACTTTGGGATTTAAATACCCAGCTCTAGAAAAATCTTCGGAGCATTAGTCTAAGTATCCAAACTTACCGCTATTAAAGTCATCAATTGTTTGTTTTATCTCTGCATTGGTGTTCATCACGAACGGGCCATATGAGGCAATAGGCTCATCGATAGGCTCGCCGCTAAGAATCAGAATGGTTGCATCTTCATCTGCCCTAATGGTGAACTCTTTGCCGTCATTTTCAAAGAGGACAAAGTGGTTTGCTGGGGCTTTTTCAATGTTGTTGATTGTAGCACTTCCTTTAGTAATTAGAAGTCCTGTGTTGTGACTAGCGGTAAAGCTAAAGCTAGTTCCCTTGCCTTTATTTAGGTGAACGTTGTATAGACTCAAAGGGGTAAACGTCGAGGCTGGGCCTTTACTGCCCTCAAAATCACCGGCGATAATGTCTACAGAGCCCGCATTATTTTCTAACTGAACCGTCGTAATATTTTTTTTATTAAGGTTTTGGTATTTGGGTGTTGTCATTTTGTCTTTGGCTGGAAGGTTAACCCAGAGCTGAACCATCTGCATCTCGCCGCCTTTTTTGCCAAAGTTTTTCTCGTGATACTCTTTATGAAGAATGCCAGAGCCTGAGGTCATCCACTGCACATCACCCTCTGCAATGATCCCACCACCACCGCTACTGTCATGGTGCTCAACCCTTCCTTTGTAAGCAATCGTAACCGTTTCAATGCCTCTGTGAGGATGCGAGCCGACACCTCGTGGGGCGCCATTATTTGGCGGAAAGTAATGTGTTGGACCATAGTCCATTAAAAGAAATGGGCTCATACGCTTCATAGTAAGCGGCTCCTCTCTTCCAAGGATCCCATGTACCCTGAATCCGTCCCCAACAAAATGAAGGTTGCCAGGAGCTATTACTGCCTCTATTGATCTAAATGCCATTATAGTTGTGGTGATCTTAAAGATAAAAATTATAAATGTATTTTAGCAATCGCTCTGTTTATTTATTGAAACAGTATGTTTTAATTAATACAATAATTTTTTAATCTTAAATCTTAAATCTTAAATTTTAATTTTAAATTTAATTAAGAGTATATTCTTGCGAGTGAATTATAAAAACTTTTATATTATTATTCTAATGTTATCACTTCTAGCGGGTTGTGGTCGTGGAGGTGGGAGCTCAAGTGCAGTAGTATCAGCTTGTTCAGGATCTACAGGACAAACGGTTACCCTTGCAGTATCTGATTCTTCAATTGCTGAAAGTTCAAATGATAGTGTTACCCTAACTGCAACAGCATCTGCTACTTCTTGTGAAAATATTACTGTAACTCTCTCAACATCTGGAACCGCAACTAACGGAACAGACTACTCCTCACTCGATGGACAAATAATCACTATTTCTTCAGGATCAATCACTGGAACTAAAACATTTACAACGACTGATGACTCAACTTATGAAGGGGATGAGACAGTCATTATTGCTATTTCATCAGTTTCAGGGTCAAGTGCAACAGAGAGCGGAACTCAAAGCGTTACATTAACGATTACTGAGTATGCCTTAAGGACTGGAACTGCCTTTACTGAGGGCAGTACTGCTGAACAGAATACTATCAAAAATAGAGCTACATGGACTGCTAGTGAGGCTGCTGGAGCGACTCATGCTTATGAGCAAATGGGACTTCATAAAGTACAATCATTTTCATCCGGTGGAGTTTCTTTAACTGGAGTTGGTGAAATAATTCATATAGCTGATTTCAACTGTGATGTTAATCATGATATTTATGATAATAAAACAATAACAAATCTTGATGATGGCGGTTCAGGAGAGAGTACCTTCGACTCAGCTACATCTAGTGATAATCATTGTCAAGGCGTAGCCATGTTTGCTGCTGGAGATGTTAGCGCTAGAAGCGGCGTTGCTCCAGATGCTGACCTAGTTCTGTCCAGCATTCCAAATTTTGAAGGCTCCAACGAGGGGGATGATTATGCAAGTGATCTAGATGCTGCAAGAGCTGCAGGTGCAATAGTTTCCAACCAGAGTTGGGGTTATAATTCAGGTGGTACGAGTTATAACATATCTGAACTTGAATCATATATATCAAGTAATAGTTTAACGAATGCTCAGGGTTTAGCAGTTTTAATGCACGGCTCATCCTCTGGCCAGGCTTTAACAGATTCAAATACTTACGTTACAGCATTAAATAACTTTGAATCCTCTGGAGTGATAGTTTGGGCCGCTGCTAATGATGTTGGTGAGTCAGATGCAAGCGCTATGGCAGGCTTGCCAGAGTTGTTTCCTGATCTTGGTGAGGCGTGGTTAGTTGCAAATGTTGTTCAATACACTGGTGACTCAGATTTGTCCAATGCCACTTCATCAGAATTTACGCTAAAAGGAAATAAATGTGGTTCGACAGCAGAATATTGCTTATCAGTAGATGGGTGGGATGTTTACGCAGCAACATATGTAGACAGTGGGACCAGTCAATACAATGCTTCGAGAACATCTTATGGGTCATCTTGGTCAGCGCCAATGGTCTCTGGAGGAGTGGCATTAATGGCTCAAGCTTTTCCAAATCATACACCTGAACAGTTAGTAGATAGAATATTGGCTTCAGCTAATAATGTATGGTTTACGCCTGAAGGTAACACGACCTTTTCAACTCACGGCAATAGTGTCAAACACGGTTATCACTCTACCTGGGGCCATGGGTTGCCAGATTTTTATGCAGCACTGAGTCCAATAACCTCTGACGGAAACCCTGCTTCAATGTCTTTATATACAAGTAATTCAATTCAATCGAGTGCAGCTGTTACGCTTGGCTCATCATACATAACGCCATCTGCCTCATTTGGTAATGCAATTTCTCAAGGCCTGATTGGTGAAGTTGGATACGCATACGATGCATTGAGTGGTGGCTTTAAGTATGACATGTCAACACGAGTTAATATGACAGATAATAAAGCACCAACTATTAGTTTATCCTCCGAACTATCTAAGCTGGATAAGCAACTAGAATTTGGCAATAATTCAGTCTGGAAACAAAACTTTAGTCAGGTTTTATCTACACTATCTAAAACAGACACATTGGAAACCAATGTGACTCTGGGCTCAAGTTCAATTCCAGTTCAAAGTTTCTTTGGTTCAAATTCAGATTCTGAAGTTGACCTGTCGGACTACCAATCGCCATATCTTGAGTCTGGAGAGGGTGGTATTGGGTTAAGTGCAAATTATCAACTGGGTAAATCTCGTCTTTTGTTAGGCGCTACAACTCCGATCCTAATTAGTAATTTGACAGGAGGCGTGGCTGGTTCAAGAAAATCTTTGATAGCTTCATTAGAGTATGGCGATCCATCAGAGACAGCCTTTACTTTGATGACTGGCATTACTCAAGATGAAGATAGCTTGTTGGGCTCAACAGGTAATGATGCGTACTCAATGTCAGGCTCAAAGTCAAACACCACATTTGCTGCTGTTAAAGCCCAGAATAAGTTTACTAACGACTTTACGTTAACTGGAGTTGCGACTGCAGCGAAAACTGATATGTCTCGACCGGCTGAGAGCTTTATAAATTCAGCGAATAATGTTAAATCATCTAGTGTGAGTTTAGTCGCTACCCAGAAGAATCTAACAGGCGACGACAGTTTTTCATTTTCTATCAGTCAGCCTAATAGAGTAAATGGCGGAGCCATGTCAATTCGACTATCTAACTTAGCAGAGTCTAATGGGAGTATTTCTTATAGAGATAATGATATTAATTTAGAGCCTACTGGCAGACAAATTATTTATGGTTTGTCATATCGTAAAGATTTAGATAAGACTATTGGTTTTTCAGTGAAACATCTTCTAACAAGTAACTTAAATCACAATCAAAGCTCTAAAGTTGCCAGGTCCAGTTATATTGGTCTAAAGTATAAGGATCTTAAGCTTGGCTTCAACACAAACTCTCAAGACTCCTCAAGAAATGCTGAATTATCATACAAGCATATTTTTTAATTAGGCTAAATATTAAAATCTCATTTTAAGATTGAATTTTAATCAATCGTATAAATAAAATAATTGCTGATAGCTTTATATTTTATTAATTACAATATATTCAACAAATTTATCAGTATTTAATATTCAGGATGAAGAAGAATATCCTAGTCTTTAAACATATGACCTCTCAGAATCCTGGGATCTTTCGAGATTTTGCCGATATTCAGAATGTTCGTTTTCATGAGATTGATCTTCATGCCGGTGACAAAATTCCTAATTTAGAAAAGTTTGATGGTCTCTGGGTGATGGGGGGCTCCATGAACGTATGGGAGGAAGAAGAGTTTCCTTGGCTGATTGAAGAGAAAGAAGCTATTCGCCATGCGGTTGAAGATTTAAATATGCCGTTTTTAGGCATCTGCCTTGGTCATCAGCTCCTAGCGGTAGCAATGGGCGGTAAGGCAGTCAATACTGGGCGGTATGAGGTAGGTCTATTTGAAATTGAGCCCACTCAAGCAGGCCTTAATCACCCACTCCTTAATAACCTTAAAGATTCTGAAAAATGGGTTAATGCGCACTTAGTAGAGATAATAAAGCCGCCGAAGAGCTCTATTATATTAGCAATCTCTAATGCTTGTCAAAATCACATTATGCAGGTTGGAGATAAAGCCTATTCATGCCAGTTTCATCCAGAGGTCTGCAGCCACACTTTGGATGGTTGGATGAAAATTCCTGGCGTACCTGACTTTTTTGAAGAGTTAAGTGTTAATGGTCTTGAAGATTTAACGAGCAGTATTACCAATAATTTAGAGGTTAATAATAAAGCTTCATTTACCCTGTTTAAAAATTGGTGTGATTTAGTATTTGACTAAAAAACTTATTATTTAATGCGATAAATATATTATTGTTGTATTGCAATAGAATCAATGTCAAAATCTAGAATCAATTTTATTTAGTATGTCTATGACTTCTAAACATTGCTCTAAGTGCAATCAATCATTTGGTTGTGGCGCTGGGACAGGCAACTGCTGGTGTATGAGTTTTCCTGCAATTATGTCTCCAACCTCAGAGCAAGACTGTTTTTGCCCGTCTTGCCTGGGAGATGCAATTAACAACAGAATTGAGTCACTTATAGATGAGAATGGTATGGAGAGTTTTCAAAAACTTGCTGAGCCCTATCGCGCTCAACCTAAGCTAATAAAGAATGTTGACTTCACTATTGAAGACGAATTGTATGTATTTAGTAAATGGTATCTAATAAAGCAGGGGAGTTGCTGTAAAAATGGCTGTAAGAACTGTCCTTATTAAAAACTTGAACTATGCATAAATTTGATGATAAAGCCTCCAAGATATTATTAAACGTTTTGTCTCATACCATTGAGCGCTTAAGTATGGATCCGCCAACTTTAGATTACCCAAAGTCGGTTAATTTTTTTGAAAAAAATGCCAAAAGCCTTATCTCTGAAATGGGAAATTCTATTGACACTGTTTTTGATCAATATAAAAATACTATAGAGCAAAGCATTATTTCGGTAGACTCGCCAAGGAATCTGGCTTTCATACCTTCTGCGCCAACCAAAGCGTCAATGATTTTTGATTTAGTGGTTTCTGCTGGATCCCTGTGCGGGGTTTCTTGGCAAGAGGCTAGTGGGGCGGTCTGGGCTGAAAACCAGGTCATACGATGGATCGCTGATCTTGTTGGGCTGCCTGAGAGCGCTGGAGGCTGCTTTGTTGCTGGAGGAACTAACGGAAACTTATCGTCATTGGTCGTTGCAAGAGAGGAGTTTCGTAAAAAGAATCCAGGCAAGTTAAAACGCTTGGCTATTTTGTGCTCTGATCAAGCCCACTCTTCAGTAAAAAGTACCGCCCTAGTAATGGACTGTGAGGTCATAGTTGTTGCCACAACTGATTCATTTCAATTAACACGTGAGCTTATCGAAAATGAACTTAGAGAACATTCAAAAACGTATAACAGTCTTGATATATTTGCGGTTGTTGCAACAGCAGGTACGACAAATTTAGGGGTGATAGATGATATTAATGGTATATCTGATTTCGCCAAAAAGAACAAAATATGGCTTCATGTCGATGGCGCTTATGGTGGTGCAGGCTTGCTTTCAGATAACATCAAAGATTTGTTTAATGGAGTTGAAAATGCAGATTCCTTTATCGTTGATCCCCATAAATGGCTTTTTGCTCCACTTGACTGCGCGGCGGTTATTTATAGAGACAAAACTTTAGCAGCAGAAGTGCACGCTCAAAAGGCGAGTTATTTGGATATTCTTCATGACGATGAGGAGGGCGACAACCCTTCAGATTACGCCTTTCATTTGTCAAGGAGAGCGAGAGGTTTGCCGCTATGGTTTTCTTTATCGGTATATGGAGTAGAGGCATATCGAAATGCTGTAGAGAGTTCACTTAATATTGCCAGCTACACGTCAGGCGTAATAAAGGAGTCGTCACATTTATCCTTGTTGATTGAGCCTACCCTTTCAATCGTTGCTTTTGAGAGAATAGGTTGGGACTGGGCAGATTATAAGAGCTGGTCAAAAAAGCAACTTAAAAAACAAATCTGTTTTGTTGTCCCATCTTCCGTGAGAGGTAAACCAATTTTGAGGTTTGCTTTTGTAAACCCGGGAACCACAGAGGCAATCGTAGATGAGATCTTATTAAGCCTAAAGTAAACCTTCGCAATAATATTTACTTTATTGGTTTATCTTTTTTTGGTTTTTTCTTTTCTTTTCTAGAGTCTTTTCCCTTAGCCATGTTTCCTCCCTTTAGTGGCAATAATCTTACAGTATTTTTGATTGCATCTTCAGAGCCTTATTAATATAATACTAGTATGACAAAAAACAATCCTAATACATATGAAAGATAGGTCTGAGATCGTTATTGTTAATGAGCGTCTCTACCACTTGGGAATAAAAAAAGGAGACCTTGCGCAGAATGTCTTTATCGTTGGAGATCCGGCGCGCGCTATTCGGGTTTCTAAAGAGTTTGATACGATTGAGCGAGAGATTTCAAATAGAGAATATCTAACGTTTACAGGGACATATAGGGGCATTCCAGTTTCTGTAATTGGCACTGGGATTGGCACAGACAACGTCGAAATTGCCTTGGTTGAAGCCTTCATTGCCCATGAGTTTGACCTTACTGATAACACCCGTAAAAGTGACTGCCCGCCGATGACATTTATAAGGCTTGGAACGTCTGGTGGCGTTCACCCAGATATAGCTCCTGATACACTTGCAATCTCATCCTATGCGCTTGGTTTAGATAATACTGGGCTCTACTATGATGAGGCTCCGGTAGATGAAATAGTTGAAAGAATTGAGATTAAAGCCAAACAAATTTTGACGGATGCAGCGCTTAAAGACTCAAGATTTAGAGGAAAAATTATTCCCTATGCATCAAAAGCATCTATCGAAATTACCGAGGCATTGGCAAAACAAGCGGCGAAGCATAACGTTAAATTTGAAGTTGGGATAACGGTTTCCTCTCCAGGCTTTTATGGCCCGTCCTCGCGCTTTATTGAGGGCCTAAAATATACCTTTCCTGACATTAAGGGCAGCCTCTCAAGGCTTGAAGTTGATGGTCTTCGGGTGCTCAATATGGAGATGGAGTCCAGTCTATTTTTTCACTTATGTGGCCAGATGGGGTATCGAGCCGGGACAATTTGTACAGTGATTAGCGCCTCTACATCGAGCGATGATGTCGTAGACTATGACGCTGCTATAGGCAACACCATTAAAATTGGCCTGAAGACGCTAGTTGACCTTAATAAAGCAAGCTAATTTAAAAGCTTAATAACTACATTAAAACTCCACATAGATTATATTTATAGTTTATGGCCAAGTGAAATTCAAACAAAATACGATCAGAGATTTAAATAAAAATTAAGCAGATTTGGACTTTATACTAATACATTTTTTAAATCTTTATTTATAAGGAGTATGAAATTGAATGATGACCAAGTAGAAAAAATACTAAAAGAACTCCGAGATATTCGCGGCGTTATGAATAAGGCCTATCAATTATTTTGGGGCGCAAGCATATTGCTTTTATTAATTCTAGTTGTGGATTTTATATAAATAAATGATTAGACAAATAGTTCAAATTGGAAATCCAGCTCTACGCGAGATTGCAAATGTGGTTGAAGAAAGCCAGATTGCTTCAAAGCAAATCCAAGGTCTTGTTGATGATCTTATTGAAACAATGAGGCACGCTAATGGCGCTGGCTTAGCGTCAACTCAAATTGCTGTCCCTTATCGAATATGTGTTATAGAGGTCAATAAAAATCCTCGCTACCCCTACAAGCCAGACATTCCTTTGACGGTTTTAATTAATCCTAAAGTAACCTTTTTAACAGAAGAGAGAATCAATGTTTATGAGGGCTGTCTGTCGGTTCCAAACTTAAGAGGAAGGGTTGATCGGTGCCCAGAAGTTCTAATTGAAGGCCTTGATCGACACGGCCAAAGCCTCAGCTTTATTGCAAAGGGTATAAGCGCTGGAACCTTTCAGCACGAGCTTGATCATCTTGACGGCCTTGTCTTTACCGATCGCATGAACGATGCCAGCTCGCTTACAACTATTGACGAGTTTGCTGCAAATCATGAGGAAGAGTTTAAGCAGCAGGTAATCAGTATTGTTAAAGATTATGGCAGTTAAGACTAGTTGTAGTTCATCTTGACACATAACTAGTCAATCTCAAAAAACTATTTACCCGCACTAAGTAATTGTTATTTAATAAGTAACTTAACATCTTTCTGCAATTGTCCCAATTTAGAGATAATTTTTGTAGATTTGTTGTTTTAAATTGTTTATACTCAAAAATGTAAGAGCGAAATGTTCTTATAAGTAAAAAGGAGAGAGTTTACTTACAACAAAAAAAGGAGAAATTGTTTTGGAAGATCAAATCTTAGCTTTAACGGCAGAGATAGCTGCTGTCAAAAGTGCGGCTCAGGTCACAAACACCATGTTTGCTGAAGCGTACTATTACATAACAATTCCTTTGATGGTTCTTATTCATGCTGGTTTCCTTCTCTATGAGATGGGCCAAACTCGTGTGGCAAATGTACTGTCGTCAGGAATTAAAAACTTACTCGCGTTTGCGTTTACAATCGTAACGTTTTATCTGTTTGGTTGGTGGTTCTATTGGGCCTTGCCAACGTTTCCAGTTACGTCCCTGGCAGCAGGTGCCGGGTACATGGAAATTTCAGGTTTGGCGTATGCCAATGCGATTGCATTACCATGGGGCGATTCAGCCCAGTACATGGGTCCAAATATGGCTGACCGTGCGTCAGGTGTATTCTGGGGAGCTTTCGCTCTGTTTGCTGCAACGACTGCGTCTATTGCTTCCGGCGCGCTAATCGAGAGAATACAAACCGTAGGTTGGGTAATCTGTGCGATTGTCCTCGGCTCTTTTGCCTGGGTTGTAGCTGCCGCTTGGGGCTGGCATGCCGATGGTTGGTTAGTAACAGAGTTCGGTTTTCATGACTTTGGTGCGGCTGGATTGGTTCACGCGGTTGCTGGATTCTTCGCTCTAGGTATTCTAGTTAATCTAGGTCCTCGTGTGGGAAAATTCAACGCTGACGGTTCTGCGAATAAAATTCCGGGCCACAACTTACCGCTTACAGTAACTGGCTTGATGCTAATTATTGTTGGTTTCTTCGGCTTCCTAATGGCATGTATCATTCTGCCTGGTGAAGGTTGGAGTTGGTATGCGGATCAAGGTACAACCATTTATGGAACGCCAATAACACTTTCAGCGCTTGCGTTTAACGTAACTTTGGCTGCTGCTGGTGGTATTATCGGTGCATGGGTATTTACTAAAGACCCTTTCTGGATGATGTCTGGCTGTCTAGCAGGTATTATCTCAGTCGCCTCTGGACTTGATGTTTACTTTGGCTCACACGTAATCATTATTTCACTTGTTGCGGGCATGATTTTAAAACCATGTGCAGACTGGGTAGAAGGTTTAGGTATCGATGATGCTGTTGGCGCTGTTACGGTCCACGGAACAATTGGCCTGTTTGGTGTTGTTGTTCTTGGTGTATTCGGTTCTGGCGTTCCAGGGCTTGGTGCATTCGCTCCAGAAGGTACAGTTGCAATAAGCTTATATGGCCAAATTGTTGGCGCTGTAGTAATGTTCTTGCTTGGCTTCGTTCCAGGGTACATTGTATCTTGGTTGGTCCACAAAGCTGGAATGCTACGTATCCCAGATGACGTTCAAATCAAAGGTCTTGACGCAGTCAAGGTTCCTGCTCAGGCTTATCCTGAGTCAATGGTTAGCTCTGCATCTGATTCTAAATAAGGAGGAATAATATGGGATATTTTGCTGAATCTTTTGCAGAACTCTATAATGCCGATGGCTGGATTGATATGGGTATGTATATTGGTGCGGGCAGTTCAATGCCTGGCTGGTATTCGGTCATTGCCTCGGTTATGTTGGTAGCGATTTTAGTCAAAGGAAACAATGACGAGCAAGATCACTACAAATAGTAATCTGTAAAAAGTAATAAACTAAAAAGGGCGGTATAAAAATACCGCCCTTTTTTTTATCTTAAATAGCTAGCTTTTTAAACTTTTAGTAAAAGCCTAGCTGGATCCTCTAAAGCGTCTTTGATTGAGATCAAAAACTGAACGGCCTCTTTGCCATCAATGATTCTGTGATCATAGGAGAGCGCAAGATACATCATCGGCCTGATGACTATTTCGCCGTTTACAACGACTGCGCGCTCTTGGGTTTTGTGCATTCCTAGAATAGCGCTTTGAGGTGAGTTCAAGATTGGTGTTGACAGTAACGAGCCAAAGACGCCGCCATTGGATATAGTGAACGTGCCGCCGCTCATCTCTTCAATTCCCAAGGTTCCGTCCTGCGCTCTAACTGCGTAATCAACGATGCCTTTTTCGATGTCGTGCATTCCCATCTTGTGAGCATCACGAAGCACAGGAACAACCAACCCTCGGTCCGAAGAGACAGCTACTGAAACGTCGCAGTATGCGTGATAGATAATATCTTCGCCATCAAGGTATGCGTTAACTGTTGGGAATTTTTTTAGTGACTCGACTGCCGCTTTAACAAAGAACGACATAAAGCCTAACTTGACGGAGTACTTCTTCTCAAATGCCTCTTTATAGCTCTTTCTCATAGCCAGTATCTCAGTCATATCAACCTCATTAAAGGTTGTCAGCATGGCTGTATCTTGGGTTGCAGAGTGGAGTCTTTTGGCTATTGTTTTGCGAATACGGCTCATCGGAACTCTTTCTTCCATTCGATTACTCGAAGGTTTAGATGAATTAATTTCAGGCGCACTTATAGGCTCCTCTTGAACATTCTCCTGAAGGTTTATTTCTGGAGGCTCTTCACTAGCTGCAACTGGAGATTCTTTTGTTTCCTCTATTGGAGCTTCTTTAATAATTTCTTTAGGTGCCTCAGTCTTTTCAGTCGGCATTTCAGCGTCATCATCTAAAAGAGCAAGAACTTGCTGAGCATTAACCGTTTCACCTTCCTCCGCTAGGATTTCAGTAAGAATGCCTGCCTCTTCAGCAGGAACCTCTAAAACAACTTTGTCTGTTTCAATTTCAACGATGACGTCATCAACCTCAACATAGTCTCCCGGTTTTTTATGCCATAGGGCGACAGTCGCTTCGTTTATAGACTCTGGAAGAACAGGTACTTTTACTTCTTTCATTTTTTAATGCTCCTGGAAGTACTCATAGTTTGAATACCTAACGCTTTTTCAATGATGTAGCTTTGGTTAATGTTGTGCTGCCTAATGCTTCCTTCTGCAGGCGCTGCATAAAGGTCTCTCGCAACAACATGAAGGGTTTGACCTTTGGCTATACTTTCCATAAAATTATGCCTGGAAGTGTACCACGCGCCTTGGTTAATTGGCTCTTCCTGACACCATACTATATCCTTTACTTTTGGAAATTTTAAGAGCTCTTTCATGAGCTGCTCTTCTGGGAATGGGTAGAGCTGCTCAAGCCTAAGAATTGCAACATTATTAAGCTGCTCATCTTGACGTCGCGTTAATAATTCATAAAATATTTTGCCACTACACATAATAATGCGGTCAACTTTCTTGGGCTTGATGTTGTCATATTGCTCTTCGTAAACATCTCTAAATCTGCCTTCAGTAAACTTGTGTAAAGGTGAAGCTGCTAGCGGGTTTCTTAAGAGACTTTTTGGCGACATGATGATTAGAGGTGCTCTAAATTTTCTTAATATTTGACGCCTCATCAAATGAAATATTTGCGACGCAGTTGACGGCACGCAGACCTGCATATTGTGACTGGCACAAAGCTGAAGGAAGCGCTCAAGCCGTGCAGATGAGTGCTCTGGCCCTTGGCCTTCAAGTCCGTGAGGGAGAAGCATAACTAGGTTTGATAGGCGTCCCCATTTAGCTTCGCCTGAGGCAATAAATTGATCAATAATGGCTTGAGCGCCATTGACAAAATCGCCAAACTGAGCTTCCCAAATAACCAGTGATTCAGGGTTTGCGGTAGCATAGCCATATTCAAAGCCGAGAGCCGCCTCCTCTGATAGAATTGAGTCAATAATTTGCACTTTCCCTTGTTTTTTACTAATGTTTTGCAGCGGCGTGTAGTCTTCATTTACTAGCTGATTGTGAAGTACTGCGTTACGGTGGAAGAATGTCCCTCTTCCTGAGTCTTGACCTGAAAGTCTAATAGGCGTTCCAAAGTCAGTAAGACTAGCGTAGGCTAGAGTTTCAGCAAACCCCCAATCGGCATTAATTTTTCCATCAGCCATCTTTTGCCTATCCGACATCATCTTTTTAACGCGCGGGTGTACTTCAAAGTTATCGGGCACTTGTTGAAGCTTTTTATTCAGTTTCTTAATTTTATTATGGGTAATAGCAGATTCATAAGGAGCCTCCCATGAGGCGTCAAAATAATCTTCCCATAGCATTTCCCAAGCTCGTTTATTTTTTGGTTCAATAATATTGTAGGCTACTCTCTCACCCGCTTTTAGCTCTTTGCGATAATCACTAATCATTGAGTCAACTTCCGACTGATTCAAGACACCATCCTTCATAAGAGTGGCTGCATAATTTGTCCTTGTCGTGGGCATTTTACGAATTAATTCATACATCAAAGGCTGAGTCACTGCTGGCTCATCAGCTTCATTGTGGCCATGACGTCTGTAGCACATTAGATCAATAACCACATCTTTTTTATACCTCATTCGGTAATCAAGTGCTAACCGAGTAATAAAGCTAACCATTTCTGGATCTTCAGCGTTGACATGAAATACCGGCGCATTGATCATCTTGACAACGTCTGTACAGTAGCTGGTCGATCGAGCATCATCTTGTTTGCTGGTTGTGAATCCAATTTGATTATTAATAATAATATGAACTGTTCCTAGAGTTCTGTATCCTCCAGACTGAGACATGTTTAAGGTCTCCATCACGATTCCTTGGCCAGAAAAAGCGGCATCTCCATGGATAAGAACCGGCAGAATTTGTTGACGCTCGGAGTCTTCATTCTTATCCTGATGATAGCGAGCATAACCCTCAATCACTGGGTTCACGAGTTCAAGGTGAGAAGGGTTAAACATGAGCGCGAGATGAACATCCTCTTTGTCTGTTTTGACGTCTGAAGAAAAGCCTTGGTGATATTTAACGTCACCTGTTTGATTCTTTCCAAGCCCAATCTCTCCAGCAAATTCTTTAAATAGATTCTCAGCACGTTTGCCAAGGATATTGATTAGAACATTAAGGCGTCCTCTATGAGCCATACCAAGACAAACTCTCTTGATTGAATGATTTCCTGAGTGGGCAATAAGGACATTTAGAAGTGGGATAAGAGTATCACTTCCCTCTAAAGAAAAACGTTTTTGACCCACATATTGATTGTGTAGAAATTTTTCGAACACTTCGGCTGCGGTCAACCTTTGGAGTATCCATTTTTTATACTCTGGGTCTTGTTGGATATTCAAGGACATGGTTTCAACTTTAGTTTGAACCCACTTTCGCTCTTCAATATTCGAAATATGCATATACTCAACACCAAGACTGCTGCAATATATTTTATTAAGAGAAGTAAAAAGATCTCTTAAAGTGTTGCAGTTTGGTCCTTGATAAGATCCCATATCAAAAGTCTTATCCAAGTCCGCATCACTTAAGCCGAACTCTTCAAGAGTGAATGGAGGTGTTGAGTGGTGCCTAGGTCTTCCTAAAGGGTCTAGCCTTGCTCTTAGGTGACCTGAAAACCGAAAGGCATAAATTAACCGAAGAACACCAAGCTGAGCCGCGCTTTGACTGACTACTTTAGTGATGGTGTTTGATTCAAAATTGTTTTCACCATAATCAATAAAGCGATTTATCACATCATCGTGTGAGCTAGAATTTTTACTCATTATTCTGCAGAATTAAGGGGAGAGGGAGGAGGGATGTTAAAATTATTTTTGACTGAACAAAGTCAGTTATATTGCTAATTAATAGCCTGCAATTTGGTACTTGCTTTGACATCAAAATATTCACACTTTGTGACTTAAATATTTAACTTGAAATTATATAGAGAATGGGACCTGTCAGTAGTTAATTATTAAAATAAATAATTACTATTCTTGCAATAAATCTTACAATTCAAAATGAATTCAAATTACAATTGTAAAAAATTTTCTATTTAATAAATTTCTAATAGAATATTGTTATATGAATTATACTAATTCTAGATTTAATTTCTTAAAATTGAAATTATTTAAGGTCTTGTATAATACGATCTAGAATACACAAAAAAACTATCTAATATCTCTTCTAATTAGTTTAATGAACAATTTTTTAAAAATCCTTCAAGACAAAGAACATATCCTTGCAGATGGCGCAACGGGCACGAACTTATTTGCAATGGGGCTAGAGACAGGAGACCCACCTGAGCCTTGGAATTTAGATCATAGAGACAGAATCCGCTCTCTTCATCAAGGCTTTGTTGATGCAGGCTCTGACTTATTTTTAACCAATAGTTTCGGTGGCACATCTTTTAGGCTCAAACTCCACAACCTTGAAAGCCGAGTGTTTGAACTCAATAAAGCTGCTGGTAGTGTTGCAAGAGAGGTTGCAGATCATGCAGATCGCTTAGTCATTGTTGCAGGATCAATGGGGCCAACAGGTGAAATGATTGAGCCTCACGGCTTAATGACCTCAGCTGAAGCAACGGAAGCTTTTAAAGCGCAAGCGGAAGGTCTCGCTGAGGGAGGCGTTGACGTTTTGTGGCTGGAAACTATGTACTCAATGGAAGAGTTAGAGGCCGCTCTTGATGCCGTTAGAGGGATTGGTTTGCCAGTCTGCGCAACTATGAGTTTTGATACTGCAGGTAAAACCATGATGGGCATTACTCCTGCAAATCTTGCCCTTAGAGTAAAAGAGCTTAACCTTTCGGGGTTTGGGGCAAATTGCGGTGTTGGTGCTCCCGATATATTAGCAACAATTAATGACATATCTCGAAATGTTGAATCCGGTACGGTTGTAATTTCAAAAGCAAACTGCGGCATTCCTGAGTTTCATGATGGAAAAATTCTTTATTCTGGAACAGAGGAGTTAATGGCTGAGTACGTTCAAATTGCAATGAACTCTGGCGCAAAAATTATTGGTGGATGCTGCGGAACAACTTACGCCCATGTGAGGGCAATGCGTAAAGCAATGGATCAGCATCAAGTAACCGCGGCGCCAACTTTAGCTGAAATTGAAAGGCGTGTTGGAGTGATGTCGGATGGCTCCAGAGCCATCTTTGAAGGTGATGACTCAAAGCCTACTAAAGAGCGCAGAAGTAGACGCTCAAGGTCCTAAAAGCAACAATTCATTTAATTAAGTAGTTATTTTTGTGATAATATAATTTTCTTTATAGTGTAATTTTATTTATTCTAAGTAAATTATTAATTCATGTCTTCAATTATAAATACTGCGCAAATAGAACAAAGCGTATCCATAGTTAACAAAAATCTTCCCAGTTTTGGCACGGATAAACAGCTAGAGGCCTCGATTGGAAAGCAAGTCAGAATTTCTCGAAAAAGTGCTGGCGTTACTTTGCAGCAACTCTCAAAGCAATCACTATTATCTGCAAGCATGCTCTCAAAAATTGAGAATGGTCAAATTAGCGCCTCCTTAAAAACAATTCAGTTGATTTGTCACGCCCTTAATATTTCAATTACGTCACTATTTAAACAGCATGATAAAGACGTAGAGCCAACCTTTATTAAATCAGGTAATGGTTTGACAATAGAGAGGGCGGGCTCCGATGAAAGTAGGCACTACCAATTACTCGGTCACAACGTGAGCGGCTCTCTTAAAGTAGAGCCCTGCCTTATTACGGTAACTTCAAGAGATTATGATTTTCCTGACTTTCAGCATAAAGGGGTTGAGTTTATTTATATGCTCAAAGGTGAAATGGATTATTACTACGGTACCAAGATATATCACTTCCAGAAGGGTGACTCGATATACTTTGATTCTGATAAGCCACATGGCCCTAAAAAAATCATCAGTGATGAGTGCCAGTTTCTAACCGTTATCTGCTCAAATAATTCGGATTAGTTTACTTTTAAGTCCTAATAATTTTGACTTTTTTTTCAAAATTATCTTTCCCTAAACCCACTCTAAATTCAAACTTTTTTCTTGTTTTACTGCAATTAATTAGAAGAAAATCAACACTTTATTATATTTCTTTATAATCAATAAAATTTCTTGACAATGGAATATCATTAGGCGTATACTCAAACTTTAATTTGCTGTTACTCCATCTATTTGGAGTCAAAAAGAGTCATTTATATAGTAATTTATTTGACCTCTATTTCTAAAACGGCAGCAAATTCATTAGTGTTTCTGTTTTGGTTTATATCTTACGAATCAAAATAAAAGCATGCTTAGGGGGTAAATCTTTAATAGAGATTTTTTTTATTTTTTCGGAGAGATTAAATGACAGATTTAGAACAACACGTTAACGAGCCCGGACGCGACAAACTTGTAAAAGAAGTCAAGGCTAAAATCGAAGCATTGGGCGTTACATATGTATATTATCAATTTGTTTCAGTTACAGGGCGCATTGTAGGTAAAGGTATTCCTGCCCGCCACTGGGAGAGATTAGCTGAAAAAGGATTTCAACTAGTATACGGCTCAACAGCCAACTTATTTGTAGACCGTCACGGTGACTATATTGGTTACGGCCCTGAATCTTCAGAGCTTGTAGGTATTCCAGATCCTGAGACTTTTTGTCAGCTTCCATGGGATAAGAGAGTAGCGCGCGTTTTTTGTAGACTTTACAGGAACCGTGAAGAACGTGAAAATCCAGGCGAAGCGTTAACGTCAGATTGTCGTGGCAACTTATACAGACAACACAAAGAATTCCAAGACCAGTATGGGTTAGATATGAGATGCGGCACGGAGCCAGAAATGATGTGGCTAAAGCGCGGTGAAGATGGTCAGCCAAACGGCGGAGTAACAAAGCCAAACTGCTATCACATTGACCAGTTTGAAGAGTTGCGTCCTGTCTTTATGAAAGTTATAGAGTATTCAGAGCAGATGGGTCTTGATATTATTCAAGGTGACCACGAAGATGCCCCGGGTCAATTAGAGCTTAATACTCAGTTTGACGATGTATTAAGAAATGCAGACCGATTGACGACTTATCGACAAATTTGTGCGCAAGTTGCTCGTGAGTTTGGTTTAATTGCATGCTTTATGAGTAAGCCTTTTATGGGAGTATCTGCATCAGGTTGTCACCATAATATGTCATTATGGGAAGGCGGCAAAGACGTATTCCATCCAGAAATTGCTGGTGATGGAGAGCTTCCAGGAATGCCTGGTAACTTTATGTATAAAGAGGGCGGCAAGAACACATTTATGCCGGACCCTTCAATCGATGAAAAGATGCCTGGTCCAATTGGACTTCAGTCAATTGGCGGCGTTATTAAGCATCTACCCGCACTAACTTCAATCGGCTCTTCTACTGTGAACTCGTATCGCCGTCTTTGGGATACTGGCTTTTGGGCGCCAATTTTTGCAGACTGGGGTTATCAAAACCGTACTTGTGCACTTCGCGTTTCTGCGCCAGGCCGTTTTGAATACCGCTCTGTGGACTCAATGGTTAACCCTTACTTAATGGGATCAGCGCTGTTAAAGGCGATGGGTGACGGTATTGATAATAACCTTGATGCCGGTGAGCCTGAAGAGCGTAATATCTATGCAGCGATGGAGGCAGGAAAGCAAGTCAAGAAGCTTCCTATGTCCTTAGGTGAGGCATTAAATGAGCTAGAAAATGATGACGTAATTAAATCATCGATGCCAAATGAGATGTACAAAGTTTTTCATCATTATAAGACGGATGAATGGGAAAAATTTAATGCCACAGTTACAGATTGGGATTTAGAGACTTACATAGATTGCTTGCCATAGGGCTAAGTTTTTTTAAGGTTTTTAGAGTGCCCACTTAACGGTGGGCAATTTTTCGGGAAAAGGGAGATTATTTTATGTGCGGAATAGCAGGAATTATTCATAAAAAAGCTGGAAAAGGCGTAAACATTGGTCAGCAGATGACTTCAATGCTACAGGCTTTAAAGCATAGAGGTCCAGACTCAACTGGATATGCAATGTACGGCAAAGACAATGGAAATCAAATATTAAGATTTAAGGTTGCTGAGGCTGCTGATCTAGAAGGAAGCTATGATATCCATGCGACTATCAAAGATCGCTTGGAGACAGTCAACTCAAGACTTACTGAGTTAGGTGTTAAGGTTGTAAAGAAAGAGAGCCCAACTGAGTATGCCCATCGTTATGAGGTAGAGTTTTCAGGTGACATGAAAAAAGTTGCCGACTTTGTTGAAGATGTTGAAGGCGTTGAAATTTTATCTATCGGTAACTCACTTGAGTTAGTTAAAGACTTAGGAGATGCATCGGTAGTTTCTGATCAGTACGGCTTAAATGACTTTAATGGCACTCACGGAATTGGACATACCAGGATGGCGACCGAGTCTGACGTAGATATTCGCTCGGCACACCCTTACTGGGCATATCCCTTTAGTGACGTTGCAGTAGTTCATAACGGGCAGCTTACAAACTATTGGACAAATAGACGATCACTTGAGCGCTCTGGCCACCGTTTTTCATCGAACTGCGACTCAGAACTTATTGCCGTTTATCTTGCCGATAGAATGAGCCAAGGTGACGATTTAGAAACTGCTATGAAAGGTTCAATAGATTACCTTGATGGCGTTTTCACATATTTGGTTGCAACTAAAGATCAACTTGGTATGGCCAAGGATGTTATGGCTGCAAAACCAATGGTTGTATACGAAGGTGAAGATATGATTGCACTAGCTTCTGAAGAGGTTGCAATTAGAACTTTATTTGACCATCGTATTGAGACATTTGACCCCTATCACGGAGAGGTAAAAGTATGGCAGAACTAAGGAAGGAAACGTCCCAGGAGATGGGACTTCACGACGAGCAGTTAAAAGGAAGAACGCAGAAAAAATTCTTCTCTATTGACGAAAGTGAAAATTTAACATATTTCCACTCATTTGATGTTGACACTTCTAAGAGTGCAACGATTGACGCACTTGACATGACGCCAAGAGAGATTAATCGTGAAATCAGAGAGCTAATGGAAAAAGGTATTGGTGATATTACTGTTGATAACCCTATGTCTAGGCATGGAGTTGGCGTTGGCATCTTAAACAGACTTAACTTAACTTTCTCAGATAGTTTAGGTTACTTTGGTTGCGGCTTAATTGATGGACCTAATGTCCATATTAAAGGTCGTGTCGGTTGGTCGTGTGCAGAAAACATGATGGCGGGTACTGTTGTCATTGACAAAAATGCTGGTTCTACTTTTGGCGCTGCTATTCGTGGCGGTGATCTTGTCTGTAAAGGCAGTGTTGGCGCTCGTACTGGTATTGATCAGAAGGGCGGCACAATTATTGTCGGCGGTAAGACAGGTGCATTTTCTGGATTCATGATGCAGCGTGGTCGTATGATTGTTTTAGGTGATGCTGGAATGAACTTAGGTGACTCTATGTATGACGGCACTATTTATGTTGGCGGTGAGGTTGAAGAGCTTGGTGTTGACTGCGTGCAGGCTGATATGACAGAGCTTGATGTTCGTTACCTAACAGAGAAATTGGCCCTTTATGGTATGAAGACTCCTAGAGGCGTTGAGAAAATGCAAAAGCATGTTTCTGGAAAAATGTTATGGAACTACGCTAACTTAGAGCCTAATGAAAAGAAACTAATTCTTTAATAGCATTTTTAACAAATTAAACAAAAGGAAATATTATGAGTGATTCAGAAAACCATAGACTAGGAAAAAGTTTTATCTTCCCTAAAGCGGTGATGGATGATATTCACATCAAGTCTGATTTGGGTAGATACAGAATGAGAGGTTTCTCTCTATTTAAAAAAATTCCAACATGGGATGACTTGACTTTCATGCCTGGAACGTTAACTCGTTTTGTTATTGAGGGTTATAGAGAAAAATGCTTAACTAAGACAATTATTGGGCCAGAGGCTCCAAGACCATTAGAGCTGGACATTCCAATTTACATTACTGGAATGAGCTTTGGTGCATTGAGTTATGAGGCTAAAACAGCTCTAGCTCGCGGTGCTACGATGGCCGGAACTGCCACCTGTTCAGGTGAGGGCGGAATGATTCCAGATGAGAGACGCTACTCAAGTAAGTGGTTCTACCAGTGTATTCAGTCGCGTTATGGCTTTAACCCACAACATTTACGTTTAGCGGATAGTGTTGAATTTTTTATTGGTCAAGGCTGTAAGGTTGGTTTAGGTGGACACCTAATGGGCCAAAAAGTTACAGACCAGGTTGCTGAAATGCGTTCTTTACCTGCCGGTATTGATCAGCGATCTCCTGCGAGACATCCAGACTGGCTTGGACCAGATGACTTGGCGCTAAAGATTGAAGAGATTCGTGAAGCGACAGATGGTCAGATTCCAATTCAGCTTAAACTTGGTGCAGCGCGTGTATACGATGATGTACGTATGGCCGCTAAGACTGGTTGTGATAGTATTTATATTGATGGAATGGAAGGCGGCACTGCTGCTGGACCACATATTGCGACAGAAGAAACTGGAGTACCAGGAATTGCAGCAATTCGTCAAGCTCGAAGGGCGATTGATGATGTTGGGATGAGCGGCAGAATTTCTTTAGTTTATGCGGGTGGTATTCGAAATGGTGGTGACGTAGCTAAAGCCGTTGCACTTGGTGCTGACGCAGTTGCGATTGGCCACTCATCGCTTATGGCGCTTAACTGTAATAGAGATATTCCTGAAGCTAATTATGAAGCTGAAATGGGCGTTAAAGCCGGTGAATGTTACCACTGTCATACTGGGCGCTGCCCGGTTGGTGTTGCAACTCAAGATCCTGAACTTAGAAAGCGTCTGGATCCGGATGAAGCATCAGAGCGTGTATACAACTTCTTACATACACTAGCAATCGAGACTCAAATGATGGCTCGTGCCTGTGGTAAGACAAATATACACTCATTAGAGCCAGAAGATCTAGCTGCTCTTACTATGGAGGCTTCAGCTTGTGCACAAGTTCCTATTGCAGGTTCACAGCACACGGTTGGTCGTCCTGATATGACACGTTTTTAAGATAAGGAGTTATTATGAGTAAAAATGAAGAAACATTTGTAGTTGGTGCTGATGGCTTAGATACCGATCGCGAGCAAATGATTGGACAACATATCGGTTATAGATATGATGTAAACCTTGTTCCTGATCTTAAGTTTATAACGCCTTTTTTACAAAAATATATTGAAAAAATGGGCTGGAAAGATCTTAACTGGTTAGAAGATATTCATATGGGTTATGAGGGCGATCAAGCTGCTGTTTTTGATAGAAATATTAATGGTTGGGTCACTATTCCGGACAATATAAAACTTCCAAATAACCAGCAAGAGCGAGATATGATTGCTCGTGAATTATTAGTTAAGTTTCAAATGTCAGAAAACCACCCAATGGTTGACCTTAATAACGCTTACCGTAAATTCTAACTACTGTAAGTGGTTTCTAAAGGGGTTAGTTTAGAGCAAGGCTCTGAATCTTAACTCCTTAGTTTTTCGGCATTCCACCCCCTGGAGTGCCGTATAAACTATTTTTTTAGCTTGCAATTCATTTCATCGAAGCATGAATATTTTCAAATTGACCTATAAATTATTCTATGTATACTCAAATTATCTGTTAAATTATTCTACTAAATGAGAGTTTCTAATATTAAATATGATGGCGATTGTGAAACCTACCAACTTCTTGGTGGTGAGGCAATTTCAATTGACTTAAAGAGTGGCGATTCAGTAGAGATAGTCGATGTAGAGGGAGATCAACAGTGCAGTGTTCTTGCTTTTAATGCTGAAAAATTATCAGTATTATCAACTTTAAGCTGGAATTCAAAACCTAAAAGTAATGCATCTGAAATAAGTGTAGATGATTGTTCGGATATGTTTAAGGCAATTATAAAACACAACCAAATTGATTCAAAAGAACTAAATGGTACGGAGCTTTTTTCAGCATCAAACCCTGCTGATTCTCGTCAATCTTTTAATATTAAAAATGATGCCTTATGTGTATTTGATGCAAAAGGTGGGCCAATGATAGTAGATAAACAAAATTCTCCTACAGAGATTTTAATTAATGTATCTCGCTCAAATCCATCAAACCCCTCTGAGAGACTTCCTGAGCCCCTTGCCAAAACATCTAAAGAGATTCGGATAAATAATAGCTCTGCGGTTGCCTATAAAGTAAAGGCCGGTGAATATATTCAAATTATTGATGTTGAGGGCCAGCAATGCTCAGATTTTCAAGCATTTTTAGAAGAAGATTTAAAAAATAATCTAGAGCTTTGCCTTGATCCAACAGTGACAAGGTCGCAGATGCTGGCAAGTTACCCAGCGCCAGGGACTCACGATAAGTTCTACAACCAAAATTCAGTGCCACTAGTAGAAGTAATACAAGACACTGTGTGTAGACATGACACCTTTGGCCTTGCATGCAACGCCAAATATTATGATGATAGGGGATTCCCTGGACATATTAGTTGTACTGATAATTTCAATAAATCTCTTTCTAAATACGGGGTTACTCCAAGACAAAATTGGGCAGCTGTTAATCTCTTTTTTAATACTGCTATTGAAGAGTGTCATTCATTAAGCTCAGATGTTTCTTGGTCTAGACCTGGTGACTATGTATTATTTAGAGCTGTTGATGACCTGGTATGCGTTTCATCAGCTTGTCCAGATGATACGACCTCTTCTAATGGCTGGAATCCAACAGACATTCACGTTAGAATTTATAATAAATCCAATAATTTCTCATCGGCTACGGCTTTTAGGCCTGATCCACAATCAATACCAACTATGACTAAAGAAACTGGTTTTCATAAAAATACCTCTAAGCTAACTAAAAACTTTGATAACTATAATGGCTATTGGCTTCCACTTGAATACGATAATTTAGGTGCAATTAAAGAATATTGGCAGTGCCGTGAAGGGGTAGCAATGATTGACCTTGCACCTCTTAGAAAGTTTGAAGTTTACGGTCAAGATGCTGAAGCATTAATGCAATATGCTATTACCAAAGATGTTAGAAAGCTTGCGATTGGCCAGGTTGTCTATTCTGCAATGTGCTATGACAATGGATGTATGGTTGATGATGGAACGCTTTTCCGTCTTGATGAAAATAATTTTAGATGGATTGGTGGCTCGGATGATGGCGGGAAACTGCTTCGAAAAATTGCAAATGAAAAAGGGTTTGATGTCCGTGTTAAGTCTTCAACAGACCAGCTTCACAACGTTGCTGTTCAGGGTCCAAAGAGCCGCGAAACTTTAGAGAAAATTATCTGGACGCCAAAACTCCAAACGAGTCTTGAGGATCTTAAGTGGTTCCGTTTTACCATTGGTAGAATTGGCGGCGAGTTTGGAATACCTGTGATGGTTTCTAGGACTGGATATTCTGGTGAGCTAGGTTATGAAGTGTTTGCACACCCTAATGATTGTGAAGCCGTTTGGGATGCTATTGCAGAGGCTGGAGAAGAGTTTGGTATATGTCCATTAGGATTGAATGCTCTTGATATGCTAAGAATTGAGGCAGGTTTAATTTTTGCCGGTTATGAGTTCTGTGATCAAACGGACCCATTTGAAGCAGGCATTGCGTTTACGGTTCCATTGAAAACAAAAGAGGAAGATTTTTCTGGTAAGGAATCATTAATTCTTCGGAAGAATTCTCCACAAAGAGTTCTAGTTGGGTTAGAATTAGATTCTAATGAAGTTGCGCTCCATGGTGATGGGGTGTATATTGGAAAACAACAAGTTGGAATTATTACAAGTGCAACACGTTCGCCGATACTTAAAAAGAACATTGCATTATGTCGAATTTCAGTTTCAGCGTCAGAGATTGATAATGAAGTTGAAGTAGGAAAGCTCGATGGACACCATAAGCGTTTATCTGCAAAGGTGGTCCGCTTTCCATTTTATGATCCTGAAAAAACTCGAGTAAGAATGTAGTTATTTTCAGGCAAAAGAATGTTTTAGATTAGTAATTAAGTCTAAAGCTGTAAGTATGGTTTTTAAGACAGTATTTGTTAAAAAAATCATTTTAAGGTTGAATTTTTTGAGATTTTTTTTAATTATCTTAAATATATTTGATTAAACAATAAAAGGAGAAATAAATGAATAAGTTTACAAGTAAAGTAGCTGCTGCTGCTTTAACGATGACTTTAGCTTCTGTATCGGGTCAAGCTCTTGCAGCTGACTCTTCAAAGCCAATCGTTATACCAATTCACAACTGGTCAAGCCAAGTGGTTATGTCCTACGTTATTGGTGGTATTTTTGAGTCTATGGGTAACAACGTATCTTACGTTCCTGCTGACTCGTCAGGTGTATATGAATCGATTCGTCTTGGAGACGTTACTATATCTCACGAAGTTTGGGAAGGAGCCTTTGGCAACGCTTACTATACAGCCATGGAGAAGGGCGGTCTAATAGAAGCTGGTACCCATTCTGCCTTGACTATTGAAGATATGGGCGTTCCTAACTTCGTAATAGAGAAAAATCTATGTCCTGGACTTCCAAATTGGGAGGCTCTTAAAGGTTGTGGATCAGTTTTTGCCACTGCCGATTCTGGTGGTAAAGGTGTTTTCTTAGACGGTCCTTGGCATGTTGATGCTGAAACCGGAAAGAATCTATTTGAAGATCGTATTGGAGCTCTTGGTTTAGATGATGAATATACTTATAAACAAACTGGTAGTGCAGACGCCCTTTGGGCCGCTATTGATTCTGCAGAAGCTGCTGGAGAAGGCATAATTATATTTAACTGGACACCTAACTTTACGGATAGTGATGGTTTTTACTTCATAGAGTTTCCTCCATACTTCTTTGGTTGCCGTGAAACAGAAGGTGGTGACGGGGCTTGTGGATCTCCTAGAGGTTGGTTGAAGAAAGCGGCGAACTATAAGTTCCCTAAGACTCATCCAATGGCGTATAAGGCATACACTAAGATAGACTTCACGACTGGCATGATCGGTCAGATGGCTGCTCTAGTTGATATTGATAAGATGTCTCATGAGGATGCTGCAGCTAAGTGGCTTGCGGATAACGAGGATGTTTGGATGGCTTTCACCAAATAACCCTTTAATCTAGAGCACTCTTCATTCAAATAGAATAAGGGGTGTTTGTTAAGTACCCTTGCCCTCAAATTTATTATGAGGGGGTAGGGGTATTTTTATATATACTGGTAGTGTGTTATTTGTTTCAAAGAATTTAGGAAGATATTATGTCTGATCAGCAACCTGTAATTAAATGCGATTCCGTTTATAAAATATTTGGCAAAAATGCCGAAAAAATGCTTAAAAATGCAAATGGCAAGGTTGTTGCTGAAGAATTTCAAAAAGCTGGCTGTGTAGTCGGAGTTAATAATGCCTCTTTCGAGGTTAATAAGGGTGAGATGCTTGTGGTTATGGGTCTTTCAGGCTCGGGCAAGTCGACCTTGCTTCGTTGTATTTCAAGACTAACCGATGCCACTGCAGGGAATATTTATATTGAGGGTGAAGATTTAACCTCAATGAGTGATAAGGAGTTGATAGAACTTCGTCGCAACAAGATGGGCATGGTGTTTCAGAGTTTTGCATTATTACCCCATAAAACCGTATTAGAGAATATAGCGTTTCCATTGCAAGTGAAAGGCAATAGCACAAAAGACAGCATGCAAAGAGCCAAAGACATGGTTGACCTTGTTGGCTTAACTGGTCGTGAGAATTATTTCCCAAGACAACTCTCTGGTGGTCAGCAGCAACGAGTTGGAATCGCACGCTCTCTAGCTGTTGAACCCGATATTTGGTTCTTGGATGAGCCCTTCTCAGCATTAGATCCGTTAATTCGTAAAGAGATGCAAGATGAGTTTCTAAGGCTTCAGGGTGTCCTAAATAAGACGATTCTTTTCGTTACTCATGACTTTGATGAAGCACTAAGGCTTGCCGATCGGATTGCAATCATGAAAGATGGCATTATCGAGCAATTGGATACACCTGCAAATATAGTTCTTAATCCAGCAACAGAATACGTTCGCAAGTTTACAGAGGATGTTCCAAGGGAGAAGGTTCTTAAAATTAAATCAGTGATGGAGCCTGTTGGCGATGAAACAGACTTTAGTGATTTAAGGGTCTCCGAAGATGCCATTATTGAAACTGTTGCCGAAGCTGTGCTCGGCGACCCTAAATCAGTTCCCGTACTCAATGCAAATGATGATATTGTTGGTGTTGTTCATTCATCTAAAGTAATTCATGTGTTATTTGGTGAAAATTCAACACTAGAAAGCAACGCTTAAGGCTAGCACCATGAACTTTATCAATTATTTATCTGAACGCCCTAAACTGACGCAATTGGGCATTGTCCTCATTGTGTTTTTTATTCTCATGTCAATGACAGGGCAATACCATGATTTGATAGTAGAGCGTCATTTATTTGCCAAGTCTGTTGTTAAGGGAGAAATACAATCTTCGGCTGGTTTTGCTGAATCCATGTCAATGATTCTGAATTGGCAACTTCCTCCTCAACTCGTTAGAATTCCTGAGCTGACTTTTTATCACCCTGTCATTAACACTTCCGCCACCTATGTTCTAATAGCTTTATTGGTAACTGCTGGGCTCTTATACAAAAGCTTTGCAGAGAGCGTCAATAAATCACAGTGGTTAAGTTTCAATTGGTTTCAAATTATTAGCAAGGGCTTTGTTGGTATTATTGTGGGACTTCTGTTTATACCTACTTTGTATAACTGGTTTTTTGGTGAGGTGACAAGAAGTACGTTTTGGGAATTACCATCAATGTTGCAAGATTTTTCTCAGTACCTCATATTCGAATTTTGGGTGACACCAGTTTACGACCCAGAAATTGAAGACTATGAAGACTATGGTCGAGTTCGATTATTTACCCGAGCTATTGGCGCCACTTTATTGTTTTTAATTACTTTAATTCGGGAATTATTGATTGGTGGTTTTGAGACAGTCGTTTCACTTGCCAATGTTTTTAGTGATCAATCCGGCTGGGATTGGCTCGCTGAAAATAAGGATAAGTGGTACTCCAGTGTCCCTGCTATTCCTTGGACAGTATTAACTGCCGGTGCTTTTATTTTGGGTTATAAACTTAAAGGTGTGGGTCTTTCTATATTGGCTGGTTTCAGTTGTATTTACTTGGCTGTATTCGGCCAATGGGAACCCGCAATGCAGACACTCTCTTTGGTGTTGGTTGCTGCACCAGTCTCTGTTTTATTAGGTGTTATCTGGGCTGTGCTTGCCTACAAGAGTAGAACGGTTGAGAGAGTAATAACGCCATTGCTCCTCGTTGCACAAACGTTTCCACATTTCGCGTATTTGGTACCAGTAATTGTGTTCTTTGGTATTGGTGACCATGCGGGTGCGATTGCAACAATAATTTTTGCAACACCTCCGATGATTCGACTCACCTTGCTAGGTCTCAAAAGAGTCTCTCCAGAGGTTTTAGATGCAGGCATGATGAGTGGTTGCCATAATTATCAACTGATGTTTAAAGTTTTGATACCTACTGCAAGGCGCGACATTTTAATTGGCGTCAACCAGGTAATTATGCAGTGCTTGGCTATGGTAGTGATTGCTTCTTTTATTGGAGCTAAGGGCCTGGGTTTTAACTTATTACTCGCTCTAAACCAACTAAGGGTAGGTCAAGCGCTAGAATTAGGAGTATGTATTGTCCTGATTGCTGTAGTGTTAGATAAATTATCTTTAGCTTGGGCCAATAAGCAAACCGACTACTTTGCTGACCTTTCTTTTGTTGATAGAAATAAAACAGCTCTTTTGTTTGTTGCAGTTTTCTTTGCCGCTCTTTTGTTTGCTTGGTTTGGTAACTGGATGTTTGCTGATACTGCAAAAGGTATTAACTATTTTCACACGATACCCCACAACAAAGGTATTACCACTGAGCCATTTTGGCAGGCAGGCGTTGACTACATGGTTTCAAATTGGAGAGCGGATATTAAAATATTTAACAAGTGGTTACTGGTGGAAGTGTTGATGCCAATGAAAGCGTCTTATCTGGCCATGCCAGCAATAGCAACTTTTGTTCTAACAATGGGTGTTGGTTACATTATCGGTGGCATTCGTTCTGCGATTGTAATTGGTTTGTTTATGTTGTTTATTGCTCTAACACCCTGGTGGGAAAGAGCCTTGATAACTATGTATATGCTGACGTTTGCAGTCATTGTTTCTGTTATTATTGGTACGATTGTTGGTGCAATCTGTGTGCAAAATAAGAGGGCAACCAAATTCATTCTTTTGGTTTGTGACACTTTTCAAACTTTTCCGTCGTTCATTTATCTTATTCCGGTGATTATGCTCTTTGGTGTGACTGACACTTCAGTGTTAATTGCGGTCATTGTCTACGCTGTTATTCCGCCTACTCGCTACACCGTAGAAGGCCTGAGAAATGTACCAGAATCTTTGCTTGAAGCGGGAGATATGTCGGGCGCAACAAAACTTCAGCGTATGGTTAAAATCGAGTTCCCATTAGCTTTCCCACATATTATGCTGGGCGTCAATCAGTGCGTTATTTTTGCATTGTTTATGGTTATTATAGGTGCGTTTATTGGTACTACAGATTTAGGCCAAGAAATAATGCAACAACTTTTTTCTGGAGGCAATATTGGAACTGGTCTAATGCTTGGTTTATGCGTGGCGTTTATCGGTCTTGCAGTGGATCATTTAATCCAGACCTGGGCAACGAAGAGAAGAAAGTTACTAGGAATTGACTAGATTCTATCCATTTCTAGTAGAGCCCTTTTAAATTCAAATCTAAGTGAAATTAATTAATAATTTTCTTTTTTTTTACTACGATAATATCACTTTCGTATTTATAAATCTGGAGAGCTACACAAATGAAGATTATAGATGGCAGAGTTCTTGCTGAAAATCTTAGAAAAAATATTGCTAATGAGGTTAAGCAATATTCTAGACCTCCCGGACTTGCAGTCATTTTAGTTGGTGATGATGAAGCTTCTAAGGTCTATGTAAGAAACAAGTCTAAAGCTTGCGTCCAGGTTGGCTTTTATTCTGATCAGATTCATAAATCCGCAAATATTACTCAAGAAGAGCTCCTCTCGGAAGTTCAAAGGCTTAATGTAAATAATAATATCGATGGCATCTTAGTTCAACTTCCTTTGCCTGCTCACATTGATGCAAATGTAATAATTGAGTCGATTATTCCCGAAAAAGATGTTGATGGTTTTAGTAGTGAAAATATTGGCAAGTTAAGCTTAAAAAAACCATTCATTAGTCCTTGTACTCCAAGAGGCGTTATGAAAATGTTAGCCTCTATCAAGTGTGAACTTAGGGGTAAGGATTGCGTAATCATTGGCGCCTCAAATATTGTGGGAAGGCCAATGGCAATGGAACTTCTCAATGCAGGCGCTACAGTTCAAGTTTGCCACAAGGAGACAAAAGATATAAAGGTTAAAACTAAGTCTGCAGATGTTATTATTGCTGCTGCTGGAGTTGCCAACTTAGTTAACGCTGACTGGATAAAAGAAGGCGCCGTTGTAATTGATGTTGGTATTAATAGGCTTGATAATGGGGCATTGACGGGTGATGTGGATTATGAAGCTGTTAAAGGCATGGTCTCTGCTATCTCTCCTGTTCCTGGAGGTGTTGGGCCAATGACTATTGCAGTGTTACTTGAGAATACTTTAACAGCCTACAAGGCAAGGTTATAAATTCGCTTACTGCTTTGCCCTAAAGTCTTTTAAAAGTTTGGCAACCCACTGATGAAAGCAGTGAGTAGCGCTGTCCATTACTGGTGAGAATTTTCCGCCATCAAACATTAAGCCGCTCCTCCCGCGCTGCATTCCCTCTACAACGCCAATATCTTCACTAAAGACAGTTTTCCAAAAAGAAGCGTTAGAGTTTAAAAGTGTTTTCAGTTCTGGCATTTCAGAAGGCTCTTTTGCATAGTATAGTGAGACATGCTCAATTGTTTTATTTGTAGAGATTGGCTCTATAATTATTGAATAAAAGTGATCTCTATGTACTCCTAAAAGTACATTTGGATACAAGGCGATATACTCACTTTTAGTGTCCCATTCATCTGATAAATCTTCAAAATCTGGAAATACGTTGCCACCAGAACTTTTCATTTGATTATAGACATGAGAGCCTTGCCCAGAGAAATGACCCTTCTCCTCAATATGATAGTGATCTTCTATACTGGAAGTAACATTAAGTTCTGGGTGGACCCAAGGTAGATGGTAGCTTTCACAGTAGTTTTCAACTGCTAGCTTCCAGTTAGTATCTAAATTGAGTTTGAATGAAGAACTTTCACCTCCATGATAAAGGGGTTTTTCAAACTCAGACCATCTCGCAATGGCTTTTGAAGCGTAATCAGTAAACTCCTTTGCAGAGTTAGAAATGTTTACAAAGATAACGTCTTGCCAGACTGCAGATCGAATTTTAAAGAGACTGAGCTCTTCATTTTTAATAGACTCATGAGTATTTATATCCGTGCCTCCAACCATAGGTGTTGCAAATAAATCACCATCAAGACTGTAACACCAGCTATGATATGGACAGCTTATAACTCCTTTTATGTTTGTTGGTTCATTAATTAAAATCATTCCTCTATGTCGACAAGTATTTTGAAATACATTAATAGCTCCATTGGAGTTACGAACCAACATTAAAGGCATTCCAACAAAATTTAGTGGCTTAATATCGCCCGGATTCGGTATATCGCTGCCAGTCCCAATTGCTGACCAATTATCAAACAAAATTGCTTTTTTTTCTTCGTCAAAGACAGCCTCGCTCACGTAGTGCTCGTTAGGTAGTCCTTTTGCTTTATCAGTTGATGTTAGAACAGAGTCTAAGTTACTAAGAGGAATTGACATGAGGAGAAAGTCGAAGTAAAAAACGCTATGATACTATCTGCATAAAGTAATTATTCTTAATAAAATTACTTAAAAAAATTGAATAGATTTCACTAAAGAGTTTAAAGTTAAGACTTAGAAATAAGGAAATCCCTAAGTATTTTGACGTTCTCCGGAAGTAAATCTTCTTTTTCGCTCATAATGTATATCGCAGATGGAGCTGGTATTGATGTGTCGCCCAGAACAACAAGCTCTCCACTATCAATTTTAGGTTTACACAGACGCTTCCACCCTAAGACTATTCCCATTCCATCAGAAGCAGCTTGAAGGGCAATCATATAATTATTAACATGAGTTCCTGGTGAGATTTTTCCTTTGTATCCAAGAGCATTAAACCAAGAAAACCAGTTAGACCAATTTTTATCCTTAGCTCTAAGGTGAATAAGAGGTGCCTGTGCTAAATCTTCAATAGAAGCGCTTAAAAACTCTTTGGCAAAGCTAGGGCTACATAATGGGACAAGTTCATCTTGAAAAAGAGTGTGTTTTTGATTAGATTCATTTTCAACAAAACCGTAACAAATTTTTAAGTCAACTGCTACTCCTTGAGAGTCAGGGTTGTCAGTTACGTGTTGATTGACAGGAATTTCGGGATGCTGCTTCCAAAATTCAGCTAATCGAGGAGGGAGCCACATAAAAGAAATAGCAGTGGTAGCACTTATAATTACCTCTTTGTCTGTTGCAGAGCGTCTAAGATTTGCAAGAGTTGAAGAGATGGCAGTAAAGCTGCTTTGAAGAACAGCAAATAAAGATTCTCCATGATCGGTTAAATTGTTTCCGTGATGCTTCCTATCGAATAGTGAAAGACCAAGCTCGGTTTCTAAAAACTTAATCTGATGACTTACTGCGCCTGGAGTAACGCCAAGCTCTTCAGCTGCACCCTTAAAGCTTCTATGACGAGCAGCAGTCTCAAAGGTTGCGAGAGAGGTTAAAGGTGGTAATTTATAGTATCTACGAGACATAATTGTTTCCTAAATGTTGAATCAAAGTATACTTACTTTTAGTATAAGTTGTGATTAAAGTGAACCATTTTTGACTATATTAAAGTTAATATTTACAATTTAATAAAATAAAAGGTGACTCAATTCATGCTTTTTTATTTTCTATTTAAGCCTTTGTGGTAGATAATTAGCAATAAATATCTAAAATATTATGAATTTAAAATACAATAATATAATTTTAAGGAAGTATAAATTTTATTTTTAGGCAACCTCAGAATTATTTTCACTTTGGTTTGAATTTTTTAACTACTCATTGCTTCCAATTTAAAGATAATAATGCTAATTAAAAACCAGATTTTATTCAAATTTAAACATTTATTTTTACAATTAAATACCACAAGGAGATTAGTATGTCTTTACCGAGTCAAGCGGAATACGTTATAGCCGGAGCAGGAATTCATGGATTGTCAACCGCATGGAGATTGGCTGAGCGATTAACTGAAAATGGTGAAAGCGTTAACGGTCGAATAGTCATTATTGATAAATCAGATAGAGTGGCAGCTGGAGCAACTGGAATTGCTTGTGGTGTTGTCCGTAATAACTATTTTCAACCTGCAATGCGAAAATTAATGGCGCATTCAGTTAGTATTTGGGAAAGTGATCCAGAGGCTTTTAGTTATCATGCAAACGGTTATATGCAAATTTCATGTGAAAAAATGCGCGAAGATGTTAAGCAAATTCACACTGAGCAAGCTGCAATTGGGTATGAAAGTGTTTTTATTGAAGGTGAGCAAGAGTCGCGTGATTACATGTTAAATATGTTTGATGATTGGCAAGCAGAAGGAATCACTTCGGTTCTTCATGAAAAACCAGGTGGCTATGCCAACAACGTTAAAGCAATGGAAGGTCTTTCTAAAAAGGTATTGGATTTAGGCGTTACTGTTGTTCTTGAAACTGAGATTACAGGTTTTGTTTCTGAAGGCGATGGCCAGAGAGTTACTGCGGTTGAGACAGATAAAGGAACAATTGCATGTGATAACCTAATTATAGGAGCGGGCCCCTGGGTTCGTGATTTTTGGCATATGCTTGGACTCCCGTCTAAAATTGAATTAAAGGATCTTGAGGGTGAAGTTCATAAAGATATTGATATGTGGCGTTTTTGGCAGCTTGAGGAGGGTGTTTTAGAAATCCCACCCGAAACTTTAGTAACCAATGATGGTAAAATTCCACCAGTACTTCATGTAGACACAGATGCTCCGTTGTATTCGACTGTTGACGGATCATTAATTACGGATCAATTATGGGGTATTTATTACAAACCTGATTGGGGTTTTGGTGGAATACAGGGCGGCGCTTCTCCATATACAGTAGATACTCCTGTAGATGATGTTGCTATTGATCCATATGGCCCTGAAAGTAAAGAATTTACTGCAAGTAAAGATTTCCCTGAAATGTGGGTATCTGCTCTTGCGCATTGCCATAAAAGGTTCGAAGGTATGATGCCTCATTACCATAAAGAGCCATCTGGAGGTATTGGTTGCTTTACTCCTGACAGCTTTCCTGTTATTGATACTTATAACGAAAATGTAACAATAATTGCAGACAGTAATCATGGATATAAAATGTTAGGAGTCGGCTGCTTGGTAGCGGAAGAGTTGCTAGGTGAAAAACAAGATCTCCTAGAGCCATTTAGGTTTAGCCGCTTTAAAGCGGGCAAGCTTCATCCAGTTTCTAATAGTCCGTATCCTTGGAGCTAAAAAAGTGAGCAAAACACGCTACTCTGGCTTTAAGGTACTCAAAGAAGCGCTGACTGGTCATAAAGGCTGGGAGCCAACTTGGCGTGATGCTGAGCCGAAAGCTGACGGTTATGATGTTGTCATCGTTGGTGGCGGTGGACACGGTTTAGCGACTGCTTATTATTTAGCAAAAAATCATGGTATTACTAATGTTGCTGTTGTTGAAAAAGGCTGGATAGGTGGTGGTAATGTGGGAAGAAATACGACCATTATCAGGTCAAATTATTTACTACCTGGTAACGAGCCTTTTTACGAATTTTCTCTCAAGCTTTGGGAAAATCTTGAGCAAGATTTAAACTATAACGCTATGGTCTCACAGCGCGGTATTATGAATCTAATTCATTCGGACGCACAACGTGATGCATTTATCAGAAGAGGTAACGGTATGTTATTTGCTGATGCGGGTTGTGAGTTCATAGAGGCAAAAGAAGTAAAAGAAAGATACCCATTTTTAGATATGGACAACCCAAGATTCCCAATTAAAGCTGCTTTATCGCAGCCTCGTGGAGGTACGGTTCGTCATGATGCTGTCGCTTGGGGGTACGCGAGAGGCGCTAGTGACCTTGGAGTGGATATTATTCAAAACTGTGAGGTTACAGGCTTTAATATTGAAAATGGCAAATGTTTGGGCGTTCAAACAACTAAAGGTGAAATTAAGGCTGGAAGGGTTGGTGTCTGTGTTGCAGGTTCATCTGGAAGAGTTATGGCGAAAGCTGGAATTAAACTTCCTATTGAAAGTCATGTTCTTCAAGCTTTTGTAACTGAAGGCCTTAAGCCAGTAATGGACAATGTGATAACTTTTGGTGCTGGACACTTTTATTGCTCACAGTCTGACAAAGGAGGTCTTGTTTTTGGTGGCGATATTGATGGGTATAACACCTATGCTCAACGTGGAAACTTGCCTGTTGTTGAAGATGTATGTTCAGGCGGTATGGCTATTATGCCGATGATAGGGCGTGCTAGATTACTTAGAATGTGGGGAGGGGTTATGGACATGTCAATGGACGGCTCTCCATTTATAGATAGTACTGAAATTGATGAATTATTTTTTAATGGTGGATGGTGTTATGGTGGTTTTAAGGCGACACCTGCTAGTGGATACTGCTACGCACATTTGCTGGCAACGAATTCCTCACATGAAGTAGCAACAGCGTACAAACTTGATCGCTTTAGGCGTGGCGCAATGATTGATGAGAAAGGTGTTGGCGCTCAACCAAATCTGCATTAGGAGGACATAATATGATAATTAATCACCCGTTACTTGGTCCTCGTGATTCTGAAGAATTTGTTTACTTAGGTGCAGCTGACCTTATAAATCGCCCCAGTAATTGGGAGCATGATGCATCCGCTGAAGATTTTTATCAATACCAGTACATTAGAGAAAATGTTGCTGGTGATCATCGTGAGCTCTGGTACCACGAGCAGGGCGATCAGTCTTGGCTAGTTGTCACTAGAAACACTTTATCACATGAGATTATTAATGTTGAGTTAGCTCAAGACGTCTCAAGAGGAATAGGTAGAGGCAAATGAGTCAAATTAATAGAATCAAAGGCGGTTTAGTAAATCAAAAAAAATCTATAAGCTTTACTTTTAATGGTCAAATATTGACTGGTTTTGAAGGTGATACGCTTGCATCAGCCTTACTCGCAAATAACAAAAAATTGGTTGGTCGCTCTTTTAAATACCATCGTCCTCGCGGAATAGTTACTGCCGGCTCTGAGGAGCCAAATGCAATCATGGAGATTGGAAATGGTGCCTATAAAGAGCCAAACACTAAGGCAACTATTACCGAGTTATATAATGGATTAGAGGCAAACAGTCAAAACCATAGAGGTCCATTAGGATTTGATCTTATGGCTATTACAGATTTTTTATCCCCACTTCTTGGTGCCGGTTTTTATTACAAAACATTTATGTGGCCTAAAGCTTTTTGGGAAAAGTTTTATGAGCCTGCAATTCGAAATGCAGCCGGACTAGGAACTCTTTCAACTGAGGCTGATCCTGACACTTACGATAAAGGTTTTCGCTATTGTGATATTTTAATTATTGGTGCTGGTGCAACAGGATTATCTGCTGCCATAACGGCTGCGAGTTCCGGCGCAAAAGTGATTCTTGCTGATGAAGACTTTTTAATGGGCGGAAGATTAAACACTGAGTCCATAAAAATTAATGGCGTTTCTGGAAGCAAATGGGCAAAAGATACAGTTGCTGCTTTGAGCGCAATGGAAAACGTTACCTTGATGTCAGATACAACTATTTTTGGGGTATACGATCATGGCATTTATGGTGCAATCGAAAATAGGGCGTCAGAGGCTAGAGAATATAAAGATAAGCCTCGTCAGGTCAATTGGAGAATTTATGCCAAACGCTCAATTCTTTGTGCGGGCGCAATTGAAAGATCGATAGCATTTGGAAATAATGATCGTCCAGGTGTTATGCTTGCAAGCGCCGTTAGATCATATGCAAATAGATTTGCAGTTGCTACAGGTGATAAAGTTTCAGTCTATACAAATAATGATGATGGTTGGAATACAGCAAGAGACTTGGTTTTAAATAATATAAAAGTCGTTGCTGTAATTGATTCTCGCTCAATTAGTCCCGTACTAAGAGTGCCGGGTGCTGAAATTTTTATGGGTACTGATGTTGAAGATACCTCAGGTAGAAGAGCCCTAAAATCGATAAAACTAACTAATGGAAAGTCAATAGTCACGGATTGCCTAGCTGTTTCAGGTGGATGGAATCCAAACCTTCATTTAACTTGTCATCACCGCGGAATACCAAAGTGGAGCGAAAAGATTGCTTCTTTTATTCCAGATGAATCAAATCCACCTGGAATGTCAGTTGCGGGAAGAGCTAAAGGAACAATGGTTTTGGCTGATGCAATTATTGAAGGGCACAATGAGGGTTTGGCTGTCGCTTCCGATCTTGGCTATAAAGTTGAAGAATTAGATCCTGCTGAAACTCAAACAGTTTCATATAGCGTAACTGCAAACTGGGGGGTTCCAAGTGGAAAAAATCGTGCTTGGGTCGATCTTCAAAACGACGTTACTGCAAAAGATATAAAGCTTGCAAACCAAGAGGGATTTAAATCAGTTGAGCATGTTAAGCGCTATACAACCTTAGGTATGGCTACTGACCAAGGTAAAACTGCTAACGTTCTTGGAATTGGTATTATGGCCGATAATATGGGACAAACCATGGAACAGACTGGAACTACGATATTTAGGCCTCCGTATTCTCCAGTAGCAATTGGGGCATTTGCTGGAAGAAGGCGTGGAATGGAATTTTATCCAACACGATATACTCCAAGCCATAAATGGTCTGTTGAGCAAGGTGCTATTTTTGTAGAGGTTGGAATGTGGTATCGCTCTCAATGGTTCCCATTACCAGGAGAAACTCATTGGCGTGAATCTGTTGACCGTGAGGTAAAACAAACAAGAGCATCGGTTGGTATTTGTGATGTAACAACTCTCGGTAAGATCGATATTAAAGGCGCTGACGTTTCAGAGTTCCTTAACAAAGTCTATGTAAATGCTTTTGCAAAAGTGCCAGTGGGTAAAACTCGTTATGGCCTAATGCTGCGTGAAGATGGAATGGTAATGGATGATGGAACAACCGCAAGACTTTCTGAAAATCATTTTGTAATGACCACAACCACTGCAAATGCTGTTAACGTTTATCGCCATTTACAGTTTTGTCATCAATGCTTATGGCCTGATCTTGATGTACACATGATTTCAGTTACGGAGCAGTTTGCACAGTATGCAGTTGCTGGTCCAAACTCTAGAAAGTTACTTCAAAAAGTTGTAGATTCAAATTGTGATATTTCAAATGAAGCATTCCCTTATATGGCTGCAGGTGAGATTACAGTTTGCGGAGGAATACCTGCAAGACTCTTTAGAATATCATTTTCAGGTGAGTTGGCTTATGAAATTGCTGTTCAAACTCGCTATGGTGATTCACTTATGAGAACTCTAATGGAGGCGGGTGAAGAGTTTAATGTTGTGCCTTATGGTACTGAAGCCTTAGGCGTAATGCGAATTGAAAAAGGTCACGCTGCTGGTCCAGAGCTTAATGGTCAAACTAGCGCCTACGATTTAGGAATGGGTGGAATGATTTCTGGCAAGAAAGACTTTATAGGTTATAAGCTTGGATTGCGTGAAGATCTTCTTCGTGACGATCGCATGCAGATGGTCGGCTTTAAACCAGTTAATACTCAAGACCTTCTTCAGGCTGGCTCACACCTCCTTAACTTAAGAGATAAGCCATCGACTGAAACAGATCAGGGCTGGATTTCATCTTGTATTTATTCACCAATATTAGGTCATTATATTGGCATTGGTTTTATTAAGAGCGGACACAGCCGCAAAGGCGAATTTGTTCGAGCAGTTGATTTAGTGAGAGGCAATGATATTGAAGTTGAAATATGCAGCCCTCACTTTGTTGATCCAGAAGGGGAGCGTTTACGTGTCTGATTATGAATTAGTAGTAGAATCTGCACTTGATGGTGCTGAGCATGAGTTTGAAGGAGTAACTGTCTCAGAAGTGGTTGGCAAGTCATTAGTTATGGTTGCATTACCAAGGTCCAAATTTACAGAGATTGAGTCATCAATGACAAAATCTTGTGGCTTATCGCTTCCTGGTATGGAGCGATCAACTCAATCTAAAGACTCGTCTATAACGCTTTGGCGTTTACAAAAAAATCAAGTTCTAGCCTATTTTTCTTATGAAGGGAATGATGCGGAAGTAAATATTGCAAACAGATTAAATGCTCCTGCCTACTATACTGATCAATCTGATACATGGGCGATGATTAGGGTTAATGGCCCAAGAAGCAGAGATGTTTTGGAGAGAATTTGTCCAATCGATCTAAGTAAAAACGTATTTTCTGTTGGCAATGTCTCTAGGACTATTATGGAGCATATAGGGACCATAATTTATAGAGATGATGACGATTCTTATGTCCTTCTAACAATGCGATCTTTCGGAGTCTCAATGCTGCATGCTATTGAAGTATCAGCGAAGAATGTTTTGTAATTAAATTTAGTTATATTGTTTAATTTCTAGCCTTTCTCGTAGTGAGTCATGTAATTAACGCTAACATCATCACCTAGTTTGTATTTCTTAGTGAGTGGGTTGTAAGTCATACCAATAATCGAGTTAATCGATAAATTAAAATTTCTAGCCCATCCATCTATCTCGCTTGGGCGAATAAACTTCTCATAGTTGTGGGTCCCTTTCGGCAGAAGATTCAATACATATTCAGCGCCAACAATGGCAAAAAAGTATGACTTTGGATTCCTATTGATCGTTGAAAAGAAAACTTTTCCTTGAGGCTTGACTAACTTTGAGCAGGCCTTGATCACCAGTGAAGGTTCAGGAACGTGCTCTAACATTTCAAGGCAGGCGATGACATCAAAAGATTCGGTCTCTTTTTCAGCTAAATCTTCAGCTGATATGGATTGGTAATCAACATCCAGGCCAGACTCGAGGAGGTGAAGTTTAGCCACTTCAAGTCCCGCTTCAGCTAGATCAATACCAACCACAGTTGCACCTTCAAGCGCTAGAGACTCACTCAGTATTCCGCCGCCACACCCCACATCAAGAATGCGTTTGCCTTCGAGAGTACCTCCGCACTGCTCTTTGATATAGTTAAGGCGAAGCGGATTAATATCATGAAGCGGTTTAAACTCTGAATTTCTGTCCCACCAGCGCGCTGCTAGGACTGCAAATTTATTTACCTCTTCGTGGTCAACGTTTGAGTTCATAGTGTCTTTATAAAGTCGAGTACTTCTTCAGCATGACCATCTACCTTGACTTTATCCCACTGCTTGAGAATGTCTCCGTCCGGGCTAATAACGAAAGTCGATCTGACGATACCGATGTGCTCTTTACCATACATTTTTTTAAGCTTTAAAACATCAAACTGCTTACACAAAGACTCGTCCTCGTCTGAGATTAGGTCGATTGTGTAGTTGAACTTGTTGATGAATTTTTCGTGCGATGCAATGGAGTCTCTAGAGACGCCATAGATCACTGAATTATTTGCAGCAAAGTCACCATTAAGCCTAGAAAAGTCGTTGCCTTCAATGGTGCATCCAGGGGTGTCATCTTTTGGATAAAAGTAGAGAACAATGTTTCTTCCCTGGTTGTCAGGAATGTCAATTTTTAGATTACTTGTGGCGACACATGTAGTGGGGTTTATTTTATTCATATACGATATAATCTCATGGCTTTAATTTTAAAGCAGTCATTTTATCATTGATATGCAAAACATCCGAAATTTTTCTATCATTGCGCATATAGATCATGGAAAGTCAACAATTGCTGATCGTTTTATCCAGCATTGCGGTGGCCTAAGTGATCGTGAGATGTCGTCACAAGTTCTTGACTCTATGGATATTGAGAAAGAGAGAGGAATTACGATCAAATCACAAAGTGTTTCTTTGCAATACAATGCAAAAGATGGCCAAACATATCAATTTAATTTAATTGACACGCCAGGACACGTTGATTTTTCATATGAAGTTTCTAGATCTCTTTCTGCTTGTGAGGGAGCACTGTTAATTGTTGACGCTTCTCAAGGTGTTGAAGCTCAAACAGTCGCTAATTGTTATACTGCTTTAGATCAAGGTCTTGAGGTAGTTGCGGTTCTTAACAAAATTGATCTGCCTGCTGCTGAGCCAGAAAGAGTTGTGGATGAGATAGAAGATGTGATTGGTGTTGAGGCTCATGATGCGGTCCATGCAAGCGCTAAATCGGGCATTGGAATTGAGGAAATTCTTGAGCAGATTGTTGAAAAAATTCCTGCCCCAGAAGGCAATATAGATGCGCCAATTAAAGCGCTCATAATTGATTCATGGTTTGACAATTATTTAGGCGTTGTTTCTTTAATCAGAGTCATTGATGGAGAAATTAAAGCTAAAACAAAGATTAAAATATTCTCCAATAAAAACGAACACTTAGTTGATGAAGTTGGAATTTTTACGCCTAAAAGAACTAAGACCGATAGCTTAAAGGCTGGAGAGGTTGGTTACTTAATTGCCAGTATCAAAAATATTGATGGAGCTCCAGTTGGTGACACCATAACTAGTAGTAAAAATCCAGTTGATCAGCCTTTGGATGGTTTTAAGCCTGTTCAGCCAAGAGTTTTTGCAGGGCTTTTCCCTACATCCGGTGAAGACTACGAGAAATTTAGAGATGCACTAGCTAAGCTCCGCTTAAATGATGCGGCTTTACAATATGAGCCCGAAAACTCTGATGCTCTTGGGTTTGGCTTTAGGATTGGCTTTTTAGGTCTTCTTCATATGGAGATTGTTCAGGAGCGTCTTGAGCGTGAATATGATTTAGACTTAATAACGACTGCACCAACGGTAATCTATGAAATTCTTGATACTAAAGGCAACGTAACAAAAATTGATAGCCCTTCAAAACTTCCTCCAGTTCAGACTATAGCTGAATTTAGAGAGCCAATTATTACTGCAAATATTTTAGTAACTAGTGAGTATGTTGGGCCAGTAATAAGCCTTTGTGTTGAAAAGAGAGGTGTTCAAAAAAATATAAACTATATGGGCAGGCAAGTCTCTATTGTTTATGAACTCCCATTAAATGAAGTGGTTTTAGATTTCTTTGATAAACTTAAATCTGCGTCAAGAGGTTTTGCCTCTATGGACTATCATTTTGAGCGTTATCAGACTGCTGATTTAATACGCTTAGATATATTAATCAATAATGAGAGTGTTGACGCTTTGGCTTTGATTATCCATCGTGATAACTCTACTTATAAAGGCCGAGAAATTGCTGAAAAAATGAAGGAACTCATACCTAGACAGATGTTTGACGTTGCAATCCAGGCATGCATTGGTGTTAAGATTATCTCAAGAACAAATGTTAAGGCACTTAGAAAGAACGTTACGGCAAAGTGTTATGGTGGTGATATTACTCGGAAAAAGAAATTACTTGAAAAGCAGAAGAAAGGTAAAAAGAGGATGCGTTCAATTGGGAGAGTAGACATTCCTCAAGAGGCCTTTCTAGCTGTGCTTCACATTGATTAAAGATTTTTTATCTTAAGAGTTTTTCAAGATCAGTAAACCAATCAGTGTGATCCCCTAAACAAACTAAGGTAGGCTCTATTTCAGGTGAATCCATTGTGCTTCCAATTGGCACCATCATTGCGCCTCTTCCAGATGAAAATCTTGGAACTCGAGAGCCACAATTTTTACAAAATGAATTTCCAAAAGTATTGGGTGGGTCCATTAGATATTCATTTACATTATCTTCGCCAGAGGCCCAAAAGAAGTTTTCAGAGCGTACAAATAGATTCGAAGCAAAGGCCGTTCCAGTTACTTTTCGGCAGCGGGAACATTGACACATTCCAAAAAATTCATATGGCCCAGTCATTTCCCAGGCTACCTTCCCGCATAAGCATTTCCCATTTAATTTATTATAAATTTTCATAATTCTATTTTATATTTAAGCGATCTCTAAAAAAAATTTGGTACCATAATAAGATAAAACCAATATGGCAAAAGCAGTTTGAGTTGACACGGTTACAAGCTTTCCTCTCCAGCCAAAAACCTTATGCCCAAACAAAATCCCAGCAAAACCAATCCAGGCAATGACTGAAAGGATGGTTTTAAAGGTAAGTTTTTGTGTAAAAAAATCATCGATATAGTAGTAACCAGAGATCAATGACAATGTAAGAAGCAACAGCCCCATCTTTAGCGTTTGATAAAGGAACGCTTCCATAGTTTGAAGTGCTGGAAGCTTATCGACAAAAGTATTAAAGTTGTGTTCATGTAAAAAACGCTCTTGGATGCTTAGCAGGACAGATTGAGCAACCGCAATGGTAAGAAGAGCATATGCACCAATTGACAGAAAAGCATGAGCTGCTATTGACATAGAAATAAGCTTACCTTGGGTTCCTGGAAATAAAAAAGCAGTAATGACTGCAATTGCACTTAGAGGGTATACAAGGATTCCTAAAGAGTGAATAGGCTTACTGAAAGAGGTTAGAAATAAAAGCGTAGCTACAACCCATGCTACAAATGAAATGCTCACAGTTAATCCAAAAAATACACCATCATGCTGCCACAACTCAAAAAGAATAAAGCCATGCGAAGAGCAAGCTATTAGAAGCATTAAATTAACAATTGTTCTATGTTGATTTGTTACTGAATCTAGAACAAAGTATCTGGTTAGTAAAAGCCCAGAAAGTAGATAAGTGATAAATGGTAGAGTGTGAAGTAAAGGCATCTCTAGCTTTGTCTTTGCAAAAGATTATATAATACGATATTTCACCCAAGTAGAACATAATGTTTGATAATTTAACGGAACGACTGTCCAATAGCTTTAAAGCCATTCAAGGTAAAAATAAGCTGTCCGATGAAAACATTAAAGAGGCCATAAGAGAAGTCAGAAGATCTCTCCTGGAAGCTGACGTTGCACTTGATGTAATAAAGTTTTTTATAGAGCGAGTTCAAACTAAAGCAATTGGACTTAAAGTAGGTGAGGGGCTGAATCCATCACAAGCCTTTATTAAGCTAGTTGAAGCTGAGTTAACAGAGGTAATAGGTGGTCAGAACGAATCTCTAAACCTATCAACTCAGCCACCAGCAGTTGTAATGGTAGCAGGCCTTCAGGGCTCAGGAAAGACTACCTCGATTGCCAAGTTAGCTCGTTATTTAAAAGAAGAGCAAAAAAAGAAAGTTCTTGTGGTCAGTGCAGATGTTTATAGGCCTGCTGCTATCGAGCAGCTTAAAATTCTTGCCGAGCAGATAGGTGTTGATTTTTTTCCTTCAACTGTCGATGAGAAGCCAGAAAAAATAGTTTCAGATGCAAAAAAACAAGCTCAATCTCAGTTTCATGATGTTCTTCTGGTTGATACTGCTGGAAGGCTTCACGTTGATGAGCAAATGATGTCTGAAATCCAAATTCTTCAAAAGCAAGTTAATCCAATAGAAACGTTGTTTGTTGTTGACTCAATGACAGGGCAAGACGCTGCGCATACTGCAAAAACATTCTCAGATATGCTTCCACTTACAGGAATCATACTAACAAAGACCGATGGTGATGCTAGAGGTGGTGCTGCTCTATCTGTAAAACATATAACTGGAAAGCCGATTAAATTTATGGGTGTTGGTGAAAAGACTGACGCATTAGAGCCATTCTATCCAGACAGACTTGTTTCTCGTATTCTTGGTATGGGTGATGTTCTTTCGCTAGTTGAAGAGATTTCAAAAAAAGTTGATCATAAAAAAGCTCAGAAGAATGTCCAAAAAATGGCGAAAGGCAGATTCGATCTTGACGATATGAGAGATCAGTTAATGCAAATGCAACAAATGGGCGGAATGGCCGCTTTAATGGACAAAATGCCTGGAATGGGGCAGATACCTCAAAGTGTTAAAAATCAAGTTATTGGGGATACTGAAAGCAGCCGAATGGTTGCAATTATTAACTCAATGACTCCAAAAGAAAGAAACCATGTTAATTTAATCAAGGGCTCTCGTAAAAAAAGGATTGCTGATGGGTCTGGTACAGATGTTCAGCAAGTAAATAAATTGTTAAAGCAATTTGAAAAGATGCAAAAAACAATGAAGAAGATGAAGGGCGGTAAAATGAAAAAAATGATGCAGCAAATGGGTGACATGCAAGGCGAAGGTGGAATGCCTGATTTTTCAAAGATGTCTGGACTCGGCAATAAAAAATTTCCATTCTAAGTAAATTACTTGTTTTTGCTTGATGACTATTGCAGTTTATTGTTTTTGATATAAAATCCGAGCTTTTATTATTACCAATTTAATTGAAATGAAATTTAATCTGAAACTTCTAGCCATAGTTTTGTTTGGCTATATCTTTCTTCAGCCTTCATTATCTTTTGGCGATGATTCCGTTGAAACTATTCAGCTTTCATTAGCAATTACTTCTGCAGATGAGTTAAGTTTAACGTCAGTAAAGCAAGTTGATAAAGGGATTAATGCGTATGAAGCTATAAGTGATTTAGTTACTGTTGGCGTAAAAGATACAAGTTTTGGTCCTCAAATCATGTCTTTAGCTGGGGTTGAAGCAGTTGGAAATACTTATTGGGCATTGTACGTTAATGGCTTAATGTCAATGGTTGGAGCGCAAGATGTTATACTTTTAGAGAATACATTTATTCGCTTGAATATGGAAGCATTTTAATATATTATTGTTTGAAAAATTTAGGAGAGAAATGATGAGCAATCAAGATCACAAACTTAACTCAAGTTTCAGTTATTTAGTTATTCTAGCAGTGTTAATTTCATTAGGAGTTGCAGGAAGATTGCTACCTCATCCACCTAACTTTACTCCTATGGCTGCAATAGCATTATTTGCAGGATTTATTTTTATAAAAAGGTACATGGCTATCGTTGCTGTTATTGCTACTATGCTGCTTTGTGACTATTTTGCATTTGGTTCACTTTCTGCAAGTTGGTTTGGCTCTAAGTCCATGTTTGTTGTTTATCTAGCCCTGCTATTTCCAATTGTCTTTAAAAACTTCCTACAAAAGAAACTTAGTGTATTAAAAATTGCAGGAGCTGCTTTAGTAAGCTCTATTGTTTTTTTCTTAGCAACTAATTTTGCAGTTTGGGCATTTTCACCAATGTATGCAAAAACTCTTGAAGGTCTAATGCTGTGTTTTACGATGGCAATCCCATTTTTTCAAAATACGGTTGCGGGTAATTTAGTATGGTCAGGTGTTATATTTGGTGCCTACTTTGCCTTACGTAACTTCTCAAACTTAAGAATTTTGAATCAAAAAGACACGTCAATCTTTAGCTAGATTATATTTTTTGCCTTAAAGCCTATCTAATGGCAATCAATAAAAGTGAATTTATAGTTTATGTCTAGGCATCTAAAAGGACTTTTAATGACCGTTTTTGCGGTGATTCTGTTAAGTCCAGATTCTGTTCTTATTCGATTAGTTGAGGAGGCCTCTCCAGAGGTGGACAGCTGGACAGTGCTTTTTTGGCGAGGGCTCTTATATGCCCTAGGGGTTTCTTTATTAGTCTTTCTAAAGTACCGCTTAAAGACTCTTGAAGAATTCAAAAAAATTGGAAGAGGGGGCTTATTAATAGGCTTTTTTTCCGGAATCAGTACAGGAACGTTCGTATTCGCAATTGTTTATACATCAATTGCAAATGCTCTTGTCATTATAAGTACTGGCCCAATAATGATAGCAATTGTCTCTTGGTTTCTACTTAAAGAAAAATCCAGTCTGGTGACCTGGGCTTCTATGATAATTGTTTTTATTGGAATCTACATTGTTATGAGTGGAAGTCTTGGGGGAGAAAATCTTGTTGGTGACTTTTTTGCCTTGATTACAGCAGTAATGATGGGGTTTACTTTTACTTTGACTCGTAAATATAAAGATGTCAATATGGTTCCTGTAAATGCAATTGGAGGGGTAATTGCTGCCCTTATAGCCTATGTAATGGCCAGTAAAATTTCAGTTCCACCCGAGGTGATAAAATACATAATTGCTATGGGGGCAATACTTTCAATTTCATTTAGTTTAATAACAATTGCACCAAGATATATGCCTGCAGCTGAAGTTGGAATGATTATGCCTCTAGAGACAGTGTTGGGAACTTTAATAGCTTGGTATGTTATCCATGAAGAGCCATCAACAAATGCTTTAATTGGTGGAACGATTGTTATTGTGACCTTATTCTGCCACTCTTGGTATAGCACTAAGCTGGCAAGAGGCCAGCTAACCTGATCTCCAATAATCTTACTAACAAAAACTTTCGCAAGCTTTAAATATGAATAATCATTTAAAAGGACTACTAATTGCTTTTTTTGGAGTTTTGATGCTGACTCCAGATCCAGTATTAGTAAGGCTTGCAGATGCGGACACCTTTACCATTCTTTTTTGGCGTGGGATATTCTATGCACTTGGCGTATTGGCCATTTTGTTTGCTACTTATCGTAAAAACACATTTAAGGAGCTAAAAAATATAGGTAGGCCTGGAATCTGGATTGGCATCCTTTCAGGGATTGGTGGCGTTACATTCATTGCTGCAATTCAATACACTTCAATTGCTAAAGTATTAGTTATTATTAGTACAGCACCAATGGTTGTTGCAATTATTTCATGGGCCATAATAAACGAAAAGCCTAAGCTTTATACGTGGATTTCAATGCTAATTATTGTTACTGGTATTTACATAGTAATGAAAGGAGATACAGGGACTCTCAACGTTATGGGGAGTTCGTTGGCAGTTATATCAATAATTGCTGGCGGTTATTCATTTGCACTAACGCGAAAATACAGTAACGTGAATATGGTTCCAGCTATGATAGTTAATGCGCTCGTTGTTTCTTGTGTTGGACTAGCCTTTTCAAGTTCCTTTTATTTGCCACTTGATTCACTAATTTATGTCATTGCAGGCGGAATACTGCTTGCGATTGCCTTTAGCCTAATTACAATTGCGCCAAGATTCATACCTGCATCAGAGGTGGCTATGTTTATGCCTTTAGGAACGATTTTTGGAATAATAAGTGCGTGGCTAGTGATTAATGAGCAGCCTTCCAGTAGTTCAATTTTAGGTGGGTCTATAGTTGTTATTACTTTATTTTTTCATGCATGGTATAGCTCTAAGCTGCAAACAAAATGATAATATTAGGCACAAATAAAGCATTGAGGGCTGACATTCTTATGCTCATAGCTGCAGCCATTTGGGGTTTTGCATTTGTCGCGCAGAAAGATGCAGCAGAGACAATGGATCCATTTTTCTTTAATGCAGCAAGGTTTTTTATTGGGGCCACAGTATTAACTCCATTAGTCTGGTATCTATCTAAAAGAAACACAACGTCAATTAAAACAGAGGTTTCAACTAAAAAATTACTCTTTGCTGGAACTGTCGCTGGATTATTTTTATTTACTGCTTCAAGTTTTCAGCAAGTTGGTATTGAATTCACAACGGCTGGAAAAGCGGGCTTTATAACTGGCTTGTATATCTTTTTTGTCCCATTAATTGGAATTTTCTTAGGCCAAAAAACTAACTCTGGAACTTGGCTTGGAGGGTTTCTTGCAGTTATTGGGCTATACCTTTTGAGTATCAATGAAGACTTTAGTATTGAGAAGGGTGATTTGTATCAACTTGTTTGTGCCGTATTTTTTGCAGCTCATATTTTGGTATTAGGCTATGTTGCTAAAAGAATGGATCCTTTAAAGCTATCACTTATTCAATATATTGTTTCTGGATTTTTAAGTCTTATTATTGCAATTGCTATAAAGGAAAACATTGAATGGGACGCTATTATTATTACAGCGATTCCACTTCTCTATGCCGGCGTTATGTCAATAGGCATTGGATATACGCTTCAAGTCGTTGCCCAGCAACACGCTAAATCTTCCCATGCAGCAATAATTTTGGGCCTAGAGGGTGCATTTGCTGTCCTTGGCGGATGGCTTATTCTTGATGAAACTCTTACAACAAGAGGTTTTATTGGTTGCGTGTTGATGTTAATAGGAATGCTTTTATCGCAACTACTCCCAAGTCTAAGTTTAAAAAAAGCAAGTTGAGCACTTTTCAATTCTACTGGTATGATTGTTTACAGTAATAATATAGGCTTAACTTAAATATAATGAATATTATTGAGCTTCAAAATATCACAGTATTTCAAGAAAGCAACAAAGTATTTGATGACTTCTCTTTAACCATTGATGAGAGTCAAAGTACAGTCATCTTGGGGCCAAACGGCTCTGGTAAAACCACTCTTCTAAAGTTACTAAATCGTGAGCTCTATATTGTTGAGAGTGAGGGTAGCAGTATTAAAATATTTGATAAAGAGAGGTGGAATGTTCAGGAGCTAAGGTCAAATCTTGGCGTTGTTTCTCCGCACCTTCAAAACAATTACTCTGATAGTGCTGTTGGGTTTCACGTTGCCCTATCTGGTTTTTATTCTAGTGATGGAATATGGAGGCATCAAAAGTTTGATACTGAGAAGTTAGAGCGTGCAAATGAAGTCATGGAGCTTCTCTCAATATCAGGCTTGAAAGATCGAGAATACTCATCCATGTCGACTGGCGAGCAGCGAAAATTTCTTCTTGCAAGGTCTCTCGTTAATGACCCAGCAGTATTGGTTTTTGATGAGCCAACGAGTGGGCTTGATATAAGTACTTGTTTTCAGTACCTTGAAATTATGAGAGAGCTTATGAGTATGGGCAAGAAGGTAATATTAGTAACGCATCACGTGCATGAGATTCCGCCAGAAATATCAAGAGTTATTTTATTAAAGGGTGGAAGGGTAGTAATGGATGGCAATAAAGATGAAATTTTAACGAATAGTAACCTTACTAATCTTTTTGATTGGCCAATTAAAGTTGTAAAAGAAAATGGCTATTATCAGGCGCTACCTGGATAATTATTTCTTATCTGTGCGATAAAGCGCGGACATGGCATGAGCCTGAAGGCCTTCACCATAGGCCAGTGTAGCTGCAGTTTCACCTAAATTTATAGCGCCTTCTTTTGATGCCATTATTATACTAGAGCGTTTTTGAAAATCATAAACACCTAGAGGTGATGAGAATCTTGCGGTGCTGGAGGTTGGCAGGACATGGTTCGGCCCAGCGCAATAATCACCCAAAGCTTCAGAAGAGTATTTACCCATAAAAATTGCTCCAGCATTGTTAATATCACCAAGAATAGATTCTGGATTTTCAACGGAAAGCTCAAGATGTTCCGGGGCAATTTTATTGGATATTTTAATTGCTTCATCTATGTCTTTTGTCAGAATTAGTGCGCCTCTGTTTTTAAGCGCTGTTCGAATAATATGCTCTCTTTCCATCGAAGGAAGAAGCCTTTGAATACTACTTCTAACCTTCTCAATAAAGCCTTCATCAGGGCAAAGTAGAATGGATTGAGCTTCTTCATCGTGCTCTGCCTGAGAAAATAAGTCCATTGCAATCCAGTCAGGGTTTGTCGAGCCATCACAAATGATAAGTATCTCAGAGGGCCCAGCTATCATATCGATACCAACCTGCCCAAATACTTGTTTTTTTGCAGTAGCAACATAAACATTACCAGGCCCAACTATCTTGTCAACTTTTGGAATGGTTTCAGTTCCATAGGCAAGTGCTGCAATTGCTTGAGCTCCGCCAATAGTAATAACCATGTCGACATCCGCAATATGGGCTGCTGCTAATACCAGTTCATTGACAACTCCTTTTGGTGTGGGGACAACCATAATTAACTCATTCACACCCGCTACTTTTGCAGGAATGCTATTCATAAGTACAGAGGATGGGTAGGCTGCCTTGCCTCCCGGGACGTACAAACCGACGCGATCTAAAGGGCTAACTTTTTGCCCTAATACTGTGCCATCATCTTCAGTGTAATTCCATGACTCTTGTTTCTGTTTTAGGTGGTAAGACTCAATTCTTTGAGCGGCAACAGTAAGTGCATCCTTTTGTTTTAGGCTTAAGTTATCGAAGGATTTTTTAAGGCTTTCTTTTGTGATTGTTAGCTCTGATATTGATTTTGCATCTAGTGAATCAAACTCTGAAGTAAACCTTAATACAGAGCTATCGCCTTTATTTTTAACTTCCTTAATAATTTTTCTGACAGTGTTGTTAATCTCTTCATCAGAATTGGCTTCCCAAGCGATTAGTGAGGAAAGTTGGGCATCAAAATCCTCATTTTTTGAAGACAATAAGCTGATCATAAGTTTTTTTCTATGCTTTGAATCCAGTCATTAATTTGACTATGTTTGGTGTTGAAGGCTGCTGAGTTTACAATAAGCCTTGAGCTAATATCACAAATTAATTCTAGAGGGATTAAGTTGTTAGCTTTCAAAGTATTGCCCGTATCAACTAGATCCACAATGCAATCTGAAAGACCAACTATTGGTGCAAGCTCCATAGCCCCAGAAAGTTTGATGACTTCTACTTGCTGACCTTTTCTAAAGAAATGTTCTTTGGCTGACTTGACATATTTTGTTGCTACTTTCAAGGTACTTTTATTTAAGTTTTGGTTTTCCTTTGAAGCAACCATAAGGCGGCATTTAGAGATTCCAAGGTCAAGTAATTCAAAAATACCATTAGCTCCATGCTCTATCAGGACATCTTTACCTGCAATTCCAAGATCTGCAGCACCATGCTGGACAAATACAGGAACGTCGCTTGCCCTTATAACTATAACTTTAACATCTTGAAGGTTGGTATCTAAAATGAGTTTTCTACTTTCAAGTTCTTTTTTAGATACAGATAGGCCTGCTTTCTCTAAAAGAGGGAGTGTTTGGTCTAATATTCGACCTTTAGAAAGTGCGATCGTTAACATTTCAGTATATCAATAATTAGTTTAGTGCTGAACGCGCTCTATGTCTGCTCCCAGCATTTTAAATTTTTCTTCAATCATCTCGTAGCCACGGTCAAGATGATAGACGCGCTCAATTGTTGTTGATCCCTGTGCAGCGAGTCCAGCTAGTACTAGACTAGCAGAAGCCCTAAGATCTGTCGCCATAAGATTGGCTCCAGTTAGTAATTTTACTCCTTTACACACAACAGTGTTTCCCTCAAGCTTAAGATTTGCTCCCATACGGCTGAGTTCAGGAACATGCATAAAACGGTTTTCAAAAATAGTTTCTGTAATAGTACTGCTTCCTTCAGCAATAGAGTTCAGTGCCATAAATTGGGCCTGCATATCCGTTGGAAAGTTCGGGTAAGCACTAGTTCGAATATCAACGGGTTGAGGTCTTTTCCCTTTCATATCAAGTTTAATTGAGTTTTGATTTGTCTGAATGTCTGCACCAGTTTCAATTAGTTTACCAATAACTGAGCGCATGGAGTCAGGCTCAATGTTGTTCACAATAATTCTTCCTCCAGTTATTGCGGCTGCAACTAAGTAGGTTCCTGCTTCAATTCGATCAGGGCAAATAGAGTAATCAACACCACTGAGATGATCAACCCCTTGAATTACAATAGTAGAGGTATTTTCACCTGTAATTTTAGCGCCCATTTTATTTAGGCATTTTATTAAATCAGTTACCTCTGGCTCCTGTGCAGCATTGTTAATAGTAGACGTTCCTTTAGCAAGAGTTGCTGCCATTATTATATTTTCAGTTGCCGTTACAGAGATCATATCAAAATTAATTTGCGCTCCAATAAGTTCGTTAGTGCTCGCATAAATATATCCATTTTTAACTTCAATTTTAGCGCCCATTTTTTCAAGTGCACTAAGATGTAAATTTACTGGACGCGTTCCAATAGCGCAGCCACCAGGAAGTGAGATTTTGGCTTTTTTATATTTTGCTAGCATTGGGCCTAAAGTTAAGATCGATGCCCTCATTGTTTTGACTAGTTCATATTCTGCTGTAAGGTTTGTAAGGTCTGATGAATCAATTGAAATTGAGCTGTCTTCCTCTAAGACAAAGTTAGAGCCCATATCCATTAATAGTCTAAGCGTAGTAGAGACATCACTCAATTGAGGGGTATTGGATAGCTTTAATGGGCCATCAGCAAGGATTGAGGCAAAAAAGATAGGTAGTGTGGCATTTTTAGAGCCTGAAGTTTTTATGGTGCCGTTGAGGGGAGATCCACCATTGATTACTAATTTATACATTTATCAAGATCTATTAAGCATCTTTTGAATCAGTTTTTCTATTCCCTGACGCTTGATCTTAGAGTCATAGCCAATTTTTTCAATACCTACAATACTGATGGTTTGATAATCTAAATCATAGATTTTCCAGCGATTGCTTCGTCTTAATTTAAGGGTTACAGTAGTAT
>JACKQG010000327.1_pt1 | contig 70724 bp, 59 predicted proteins | sample 8237621 | NCBI WGS metagenome assembly JACKQG01 (sample SAMN15677084, study PRJNA649215) | marine metagenome | biome: marine; feature: Black Sea; material: saline water; isolation source: suspended particulate matter (SPM) from the Black Sea western gyre | collected 2013-06-09/2013-06-10 | depth... | reverse complement strand
CAGCGACAAACGGTGTAGAGATTGAGAATACCGGCAGCGAGCCGCTCGAAGGGCTCCGCTACTTTGGCCCCGATACTTTCGATAGTGTGCCAAACGTAGGCGACTACAAGAAGTGACCAATGTCCAAGCCAGAATGACCGAGGGCTGACGAGTCAATCATTGGTCACCGGACATTAGGATGTGGTCATTCATTCCAAAGATCGTTCAAATCAGAAAGCAGATATCTCATGAGCAGCGCTTCCCCGAAACTCCACAACGCCATGTGGCCCGGTCTGGTAGGCAAAGGCGACGAAGAAGGTCAAGAGCCACCGATTAGTTTAGAGCACATGCTTGATCTCACGGCTGCTGCAGACGTCAACGGGCAAAAGTTTGAAGGAATCGACTACTTCCTCTTTTTGCCACATACGAATCCCGAGGCCAGTGACGACGAGCTTCGTGGCATCGCAGACATGATCGCTGGCAAAGGGTTTGACGTTGGTTCGCTGGTCGCGCCAGTCTGGCCAGGAACTGTTGGCGATTCGGCAATGGGCGACGATGAGGCTCGCGGAAAATTCCTGTCGGCCGTGAAGATGGCTTGTCGAGTTGCCGGTATCTTCAACGAGCACGGCGTTCGCAAGTATGGTGTCATTCGCATCGACTCGGCCGAGTTTGGCGTTGAGAAGTGGCGAGAAGATGCTAAGGCGAACACCAGTCGAATCGCAGACACGTTTCGCGAAGCCGCCAAGATCGCCGCGGATCACGGCGAGCGTTTGGCGGCGGAAGGTGAGATCTGCTGGGCCGGAATGCACAGCTGGAAAGACATGCTTGACTTGCTCGAAGAAGTCGGCATGCCGGAAACGCTCGGTTTCCAAGCCGACATGGCGCACACGTATCTCTACCTCATGGGATACAACGCGCCGGAACATGCCTTGTTGCACGACGGCTACACGGACGACGAGTTCTATGCGGCGTACGAGAAGATGGTCGACAAGCTTCGTCCTTGGACGATCGACTTCCACATCGCTCAGAACGACGGGCAAGTTCACGGAGCCGGATCGCACGACAAGACGGGCAAGCATTGTCCGGCCGACGATCCGAACGGCAAGCTCGATATCGTCAAGTGCGCAAGCTACTGGCTCAAGGACGCGACAGCGCGAGGCATTCAACACATCTGTTGGGACGGCTGCATGTTCCCGAATGCAATGTTGGAAGACCCCAAGACGTGGAACACGATCCTTGATTCGATGATCAAGGTACGTGATGCCCACGGCTGGAACTAGGAAAGAATATTACCACAGAGGACGCAGAGACCACGGAGAAAAAATCGCCTCCGTGAACTCCGTGTCCTCTGTGGTTTCTAATGTTAAGAAAGGACCAAAGCTCAGATGACAAAACCTCTCAACATCGGCATGATCGGGTACGGCTTCATGGGTCGTACGCATTCAAATGCTTATAACCGTGTTAGCAACTTCTTTGACACCGAATACAAGCCCGTGCTCAAGGCAGCCTGTGCGCGAAATGCCGACAATGTAAAGGCGTTCGCGGAGACGTGGGGTTACGAGTCGATCGAGACCGATTGGCGGAAGATGATCGCGCGTGACGACATCGATGCGGTCGACATCTGTGTTCCGAACAATTTGCACAAAGAGATGGCGATTGCTTGCGCCGAAGCAGGCAAGATGATCTTGTGTGAGAAGCCTCTTGCGATGAACGTCGCTGAAGGCGAAGAGATGTGCGAGGCAGTCGAGAAAGCCGGCGTCGTTAACACCGTGTGGTACAACTACCGCCGCGTTCCCGCCGTGACGCTTGCAAAGCAGCTGATCGACGAAGGCAAGCTCGGACGCATTTTCCACTATCGCGCTAACTTCCTGCAGGATTGGACGATCGCCGATGACTTGCCGCAGGGTGGTGCAGCGCTCTGGCGATTAGACGCCGCCGCTGCTGGCTCGGGAGTGACGGGCGATCTATTGGCACACTGCATCGATACAGCCATTTGGTTGAATGGCAACGTGACCAACGTGACAGCAATGACCGAAACGTTCGTCAAAGAACGCATGCACAACTTGACCGGCCAGGTGGAACCGGTTGGGATCGACGATGCCTGTGCGTTTCTGTGTCACTTCGGTAACGGATCGCTCGGCCTGTTTGAGTCGACTCGGTACGCTCGCGGCCACAAAGCGCTCTATACGTTCGAGATCAACGGCGAACACGGGTCGCTTAAGTGGGACCTGCATGACCTCCACCGGCTCGATTATTTTGAGCATGGAGATGAAGGACGTCTTCGCGGTTGGCGTTCGATTCACGTTACCGATGGCGATCATCCGTATATGGACAAGTGGTGGGTACCGGGACTGCAAATCGGCTACGAACACACCTTTGTGCATCAAGTCGCGGACTTCCTCGAAGGACTTTCAACCGGCAAGCCGACCAACCCAACGTTCCGCGACGCCTTGGAAACGCAGAAGGTCTGCGATGCAGTCCTCTCCAGCGCCGAGTCCGGTCAATGGGCGGATGTTGGTTAGCTACTAGCGCCGATTAGCGTTATCTGCAGCAGAAGTCGTGAGACTTCTGGCAGCCTGAACTCTCACGAGTTCGGCTTCGTGTTGTTCGCGTACGAGCTGTGTGGCTATTCCAACGTTTCGATGCGTTTCACTCTACCAAATTGACAGTACAACGCTGGCATCAAGAACAGATTCATTAATGTCGAGGATAGGAGCCCGCCGACGATGACGAGCGCCATTGGGTATTCAATTTCGTGACCAGGCTTGTTGCCGGCGACTACGAGCGGCATCAGAGCAAGGGCGGCGGTGAGCGCAGTCATGAGAATAGGAGTGAGGCGTTCTTCCGCTCCACGAATGGCGAGTTGAACTCCGAATTCCATTTCTTCTTCGGCTTCAAGATGCCGATAGTGGCTGACCATCATGATGCCATTGCGTATCGCGATACCGACAACGGTGACGAAGCCAACGAGCGATCCGAGTGAAAGGCTACCGCCACCGATCCAGACACCGAAAACTCCGCCAATCAATGCGAAGACGAAGCTGAGCATGACGAGCGAGACGAGATTCCACGCGCGGAACTCGGAATAAATGAGAACGACGATGCCGACCATCGCAAGGACTCCCATCAAGATCATTTGCCTGCGCGATGCCTGCTGAGCCGCGTACTCGCCGAGAAACTCGGGGTGATAACCTCGCTCGAAGTCGACTTGCCTCACCTCAGTTTCGATATCACGAGCAACGCTGCCAAGATCTCGATCGCGAACGTTACAGGTAACGTCGATGCGTCGCGACGCGCTTTCACGCTTGATTGTGTTGGGAGCGGGAACGATGGAAATTTCGGCGACGTCACCCAACGGGACATGCCCTCCGGATGGAGTCTCGATCAGACACTCACGAACGGCAGAGAGATCGCTGCGAATCTCGGGGACGCCCCAAACAGCGACTTCGTAGACCTTTTGCTTTCGATAAACTTCGCCTACCGTTCGACCTTTGATTAGCGTCGTCGCCGCGCGGCGCACATCGCCTGGGGTAAGTCCGAACTGCTCGCCTGCCGCTGGTTTCATTCGTATGTCAAGTTGCGGAACAAGCACTTGCTGTTCGACTTTGAGGTCGCTGGCGCCATCAACATTTGCGATAGAATCGCGCACGCGGCTGGCGTGTTGTCGGAGCTTTTCGATATCGTCACCATAGATACGTACAACAATACTCGCGCTCGCACCTGTGAGAACTTCTTTGACTCGTTCGCGCAAATAAGTCAAAAGATCGCGATACAGTCCCGGATAGCCATCGACAATTTCCTGGATCTCAGCCACTTTGCTTGGATAGTCGACGTCGCGATCCAAGCTGATCCAAAGTTCGGTGAAGTTCGGGCCGACGACTTCGTCAGCAACTTCGGCCCGACCGATGTGAGAGCCAAAATTCCTCACGCCGGGGACTTCACGCAACTCGCGACTTGCCTGGACAGTAATGCGATCCATGGCCTCGATCGACGTTCCCGGCTTCTCGACCCAATGCATCAAGAAGTCATACTCTTGGAAGTCCGGTAGAAACTCCTCACCAAGATAAGGAACTGTCGAGATCGTACCAGCGAACAGTCCGATCAGCGCCACGATCAAAACAATTGGACGCTTAATCAGCTGTGGCAGAACGGCCCGATACGGCTTCTTCAAGAGCTTGATCAGCAAAGAGTCGTGATGTCGATCGGAACGTCCTGGAAGTAGCAGCAGGGACATGGCAGGCGTGATCACAAGCGCTACGATCAACGACGCAAAGATCGCCAGCACATAGGCCATTGCTAATGGGCGGAAGAACGAACCCGCGAGCCCTTCCAGAAAGAACACCGGCATAATGACCAGCATTACGGTGAAGCTCCCGTAGACTACGGCACTTCGAACTTCGATCGAGGCATCGAGTACAACGCGAAACGCTGAACGTGGATTGCCTGCTTCGCGATTGAGCCGCAATCGCCGCACGATGTTTTCGACATCAATGATGGCATCGTCAACGACCTCGCCGAGCGCAATGATCAAGCCAGCAAGGACCATCGTGTTGATGGTTACGCCAGCCCACTGTAGCACGAGTGCGGCAGCGACGAGCGACAGAGGAATCGCAGTCACGCTGATCAACGCAGTTCGCCAGTCCCACAAAAAGACGATCAGAATGATGACGACCAGTACACAGCCGATCGCCATCGCCCAGCCAAGATTTTCAAGCGACATTTCGATGAAGGTCGCCGGACGAAAGATGGTCGAATCGACTTGAATTCCCTTCAGGCCCGGCTTCATCTCCTCCAAGGCAGCTTCCACGTCGCGTGTTACGTCGAGCGTGTTACCAGTCGGTTGCTTTTCCACGATCAGTAACAGACCATGCACGTCATTGATGATCGCATCGCCAATCGGAGGCGGAAAACCTTCTTTGATCTCAGCGACGTCGCCCAATCGGAGTGGCGAGCCATCACGAAACGCGACCACCGATCGAGCAAGATCTTCGGCAGTGACAATTGTCGAAACGTGACGAACGGCGAGTCGTTGATTCGGCGTGTCGATAAAGCCACCGCCCGATACGAGGGCTGCATCGCCAGCGGCTCGTTCAACATCAGCCAGCAAGAGATTGTGAGACCGCAATCGTTCCGGATCGACGAGGACTTGGTACTGGCGATCACGCTGCCCCCAAATCGCGACGTTCGCGACTCCTGACACCGACATCAGGCGGGGTCGGATCGTCCATCGCGCCAACTCGGACATCTCCATCTGCGATACTAGATCGTTGCCTTGCTCGTCCTTCTCGGACCAGATGCCGATCTTAAGCACGCGACTGGTCGACGAAAGAGGCGACAAAATGACTGGCGGCATTGCGACCGTCGGCAAACGCGAGGCTTCGATGGAGAGTCTTTCGCCGACCAATTGCCGAGCCTGCATCAAGTCCGTGCCTTCTTGGAAGATCAGCCGAATTGACGACAACCCCAGAACGGACTTTGAACGGATCGTTTTGAGATCAGGCGTTCCGTTGAGCGCATTTTCCAGCGGGACAGTCACCAAGCTCTCAACTTCTTCCGTCGACAAACCAGGAGCTTCGGTCTGAATCTCGACGAGTGGCGGAGCAAACTCTGGAAAGACGTCGAGCGGCGCGTTGCGCAAGTTCCGATAGCCAATCACTAACATCGCAGCGGCGAGCGCGAGAACCAAGAATGGCTGCCGTAATGATGATTGGACGATGACTCGAAGCATTATTATTAACTCAATGTTTCCACGTAGCGGAACGCGTGAGAGTTTTGACCTAACCAACCTTGTCTTGCGAAGTCGGCATAGGACCCGCCAGAAGTCTCACGACTTCTGCTACTAAACACGATGTACTTCAAAGGAGATGTACTTCAAAGGATTAGTGCCCCACTCCGAATTCCGTTCCAAACAACTCGACGGCACCGTCCGTCACGATTTTGCTTCCTGGTTCTGGGCCCGATGCAAGGACTGCACTGTCACCATCCACGTAGTCCACGGATACGCGCTGGCGAGCGTAGACATGAGCGTCCGTTTCTTCGTAGACCCATGTATTTCCGTGAATGTCGTACAGGATCGACTTGAACGGGACGACGAGGCTCTCGGCTCGAATATGCAATGGAACTGTTACCGCTAGCCGCTGGCCCGGATGCAACAGTTCGTCTTCATTTTCAACTTCATAATAAACATCGATCGTGGCTGCGGTTGGATTTGCGGAGGGCGGTGCCAATACATAGTTCGCTTGACGCAGTTTCGCGATGCTTGCCTGGCCAAACTCGGCGATCGTAGCCGGTTGTGTTGTGTCGATTTCTCGCCACTGTCCGGCGTAGATGGGTACGCGAATCCAGACTCTGCTCGTGGTGATAACACTGAACAACGGCTCGCCCCCGACAACTGTTTCACCGACCGCCGCGTCCAGAGTTTGCAGTACGCCGGCGACTGGTGATTCAATCTCCCGACTTGCCAATTCGCCAGCCTGTTCGTCGAGTCGTATCGCAGACAGGAATTTGTGGCGTGTTTCAGCAGTAATCAACGCTTCGCGGGCGAGCTCTAGATTGGCTGACGCCTCGTCGACGTTTCTCTGACTCCCCGCTTTGTTATTAAGTAGCTGTGCTGCCCGATCGTAAGCGATCTTGGCCGCTTGGACGGAGATTTTAGCGGATTCGATTTGCCGTTCGGCGTCGATCTGAGCCGTCGCTATATCGGCCTTCGTTTGAGCAACGCGAACTCGCTCCGATGGCGTCAGCACATCGCGTTCGGGAGTGAGCAGAGGGGCGAACGCGAATACCGTTGATCCAGCTTCAAGGCGGTTGCCGGGAACTGGTGCGGTCGTGCCCGGCGGATGGGAGAGTGTGCCGGCAATCGGTGCCGAGATCGTAATCGTTTTCCCTGGCGGAAGCAGTACTTCTCCGCCAACTGTCCGCCGTCGCTGAATCTCTGTCAAAGCGGTCTCCACCAATTGAATGCCCAGCCGCTTTTCTGCTTGCTCAGTCAGAGTAATCTTGTTTAAGTCTTGTTCGTCAACGTGATGGTCGACGTGTGCTGGTTCTTTCTTGGAAACATCAGGTTTTGCCGACTTGTTGCATCCGATGAACAGTGTCAACGATACGAGCAGCGATAGTAGCCGAATTCGTGAGAATTTGAGTCGTGCTGTTTGCGCGCCGGAAGGCTCATGACTTCCGCTACGGGTAGGAGTTTGCATTGGAACACCAGCGTTCATCGTGTGGCTTCCCTTACATCTACCTGCGGAATCGGTAGCATTTCCGAGTGCATTGGGGCGTTGGCCATCGTGTCGGTTAAAGGGCGTCCGACGCTACGTTCGAGTTCTGCAATCGACCGGCGGAGTTGCGCTTCGGATTCTCGCTCACGCTGTTGAGCATTCAGCAACTGCCGCGTTGTCTCCAACACGAGAAGCAGCGACACGCGATCTTCCTCAAGTGCGCTGCGCGAACTCGTCACGGCTTGATCTGCCTGCGGCAAGATTTGATCACGCCAAAGTTTCAGGTCGGTTTGGGCTTGTAGAAATTGAATGTAGGCTTGGCGCACTTCCCAAGCGGCCAAGTCACGACGATTCACGTACTGACGGCGTAAGCGTTCCGCATCCGCTTCAGCTTGCGCGATCTGGCCTTGGTTCTGATGAAATAAAGGAACAGTAAATCGCAATCCAGGTCCCGCTTCAAAACCTTTGAAGCCACGTGAGTTGATGTCTGGTAGGATTCCAGCAACTTGCCAAATGTTGCGCCTCGCGAGTTCCGAACGTTCTTCCGCGGCAAAGACTGCCAATTCGACAGCTCGCAGATCAGGCCGCGACGAAACGGCTTCGTTTACGAGCGATGGCAGGTCGAGATCTTCAGCGTATGCAGCGCGTCTCGTTGGCGGTGAAGACGGGGAAATCAAAGAGACGTCCGACAATTGAATACCTAGTATATATCGCAGTCGTTCGCGAGCCAGATCGGCATCGCGCGCGGTTCGCGAGACTTCTCCCGTGCCCACAAGTGCGTCCAAGCGGACCGCCGATACGTCTAGTTCCGCGACGTCGCCAGCCGCAAGTCGCGCTTCGGCGATGCGTGCAACTTCGTTCCGTAATGCCGCTCCTTGCTCAGCGAGTTGTACTCGCTGAATGGAAAGTTGCCAATCGATGTAGGCAAGACGAATATCTCGTACAACGTTCAAGCCGTCTTGCGCCAATCTTTCTGCAACGCGGCGTGACTCCAGTTCAGCGGCCGATACTCGCACCGGTCGCAGGTACAGTACATCAAGCGGGACCAGCAAAGCAAACTCCCACTGTTTCGCACTGATCGGAAACATCGTGGTGACTTGCGGGTTCTGTAACTGTGCCGCCTGAATGATGTCGGCCTGCGTGATATCGAGATCGGCAAGCAACTCTTGATAGGCCGGATTATTCCACAAGCCTACGGCAACCGCTTCCTCCTCCGAGATCCCATCTTCCCAGATCACCCACTCGTCGAACACAAGATCGCTGGCGGGTGTCGGCGGTCCGAGATCATAGCCCGTCCGTGTGAGAACGTCTCCGCTAACGTGGCAACGCAGATGATGCATCGGCGAGATGCACCCGGTCGCTAGCGCAAGGCTCAGGATGGAGGCTAGAAATCGAGGGGACACACTACACCGCGAACAATAATGGGGGAATTAATGAAAGAGACGACCGTACTATCTGAATCGGTCGTAGCAGACCCCCGATAGGATCGATTACCCGGATTGTCCGGTCGTACCGGTTATCCGGATGGCACCTACCGTAGCCGAAGTTGTGCCACTTCGGACGATATCCGGAGCGCTCCCGTAGTCCCACGACTTCGGCTACCGAATCCTGCCAATTAATTTGCACGCTGGCTCGTCCTCGCCATCCAAATTCTGTTTAGGTTCAGCTAGGATAGTTACACGCTTGCGATTCGTAAGTCAGTAATTCCAAACGCCTTCCCTTCTTAGTTGCAATTCGCCATGAGCCAATATGAGTGTATTCGCCTGAGCTTGTTTTGCTGGACTGTGCTTCTGGCTATATCAAGCAGCAGCGAGATTCGAGCCGAAGCAACGAACGAACGTGATAACTTCGCGCGCGACCGACTCGTCGCTTGGTGTATCGTTCCGTTTGACGGCAAGAAGCGAGGACCTGCAGAACGTGCAGCGATGTTGAAGGACTTGGGGTTGCGGCGCGTTGCTTACGACTGGCGTGCGGAGCATGTGGCGACATTCGAGGAGGAGATCCTGGAGTACAAACGTCACGGACTTGAATACTTTGCCTTTTGGGGCTTGCATGACGAAGCCTTCAGACTGTTTGAGAAACACGGTCTGCATCCACAGATCTGGCTGATGCTTTCATCTCCAACTGCAGACACGCAGGAAGAAAAGGTTCGGCAGGCGGCGATGCAGATCTTGCCTGTGGTCGAACGGACGCGGAAGCTTGGCAGTAAGCTCGGGCTTTACAATCACGGGGGGTGGCACGGCGAACCGGCGAACATGGTGGCCGTGTGCGAGTACCTGCGCGAGCATCACGATGCTGACCACGTGGGTATCGTTTACAACCAGCATCATGCGCATGAGCACATTGACGATTTTGCAGACGTCTTGCAGCTGATGAAGCCGTATCTGCTCTGTCTGAACCTGAACGGAATGACTCGTGACGGCGAACAAAGGGGACAGAAGATTCTTCCGTTGGGTGAAGGCGAGTTCGATGTGTTGTTGCTGAAGGCTATTCGGGACTCAGGATACTCCGGGCCAATTGGAATTATTGGACACACGCAGGATGACGTTGCCGAGCGACTTCAAGACAACTTAGACGGCTTGGATTGGATTTTGCCGCAATTGAGCGGCAAGCCAGCGGGCGCAAAGCCGAAGCCTCGAACTTGGTCTCCGGTTTCCGCAACTCCGCAGAACTCCGGGCGGTTGCGCGGAAGCGTGCTTGTCGGGAAGCCAGAGTTTCGGCAGCCGCCAATAACCGTTGAGTGTCGAGTCACGCTTCCGCGCAAAGACAACTACAACATCCTGGTTGCAAGTGACACGAAACAATCTGCCGCGCATTGGGAACTCTTCTCGATGAACGGGTCTGGCATGTTGACAGCCTACCTTCCTGGGTGCGAGCCGGATCACGTCAATTCCAACGCCATGATCTGTGACGGCCAGCCGCACGACGTCGCCATGATTTACGAGCCACAGCGCGTGCGACTGTATTCAGATGGTGAGCTGGTTGCCGAGCAGCCAGTCAAACGAACAGAACGGGTAGCCGTTCCTGGCGATCTCGCAATTGGGCGATTGGTCGAAGGTGGACTCGGATGCACGGGAGCGATCGACTGGGTGCGTCTCTCGCGTGGCGCGAGAGTGATTGACGCCGATTCGAGTGGCCAAGTAACGAAAGACGACGAAACTTTGCTTCTATGGCGTGCCGATGACGCAGCGAAAAACGAACAGTCACCTGCTGCCGTCCCGTCTGAGTACTCACAGGAACTGGTCGACCAATTCGTTGCTCAGTCGATGGAATCGGGCAGCTCGCATCGTGGGCTGGTTGTTTTCGCATCGGCAAAGTCCGCGTGTCTATCGTGTCACAAAATTGGCGAACACGGAGGAAGCGTGGGGCCCGACTTAACAAAGCTAAAGCCTCAGCGAAAGGCGCATGAGCTTGTCGAATCAGTGCTCTGGCCGAAGCGCCACATCAAGCCAGAGTATGTCGCTCATCTTGTAGTTACCGACGAAGGTAACACGCATCGTGGCTATGTCGTACGTCGTGACGACAAGCAATTGGTTTTGCGAGATCCTACGCGCCCGCAAGCCGCTGTGAAGACGATCGACATTAAATCGATCGACTTTGAACAGCCGATCGGCACCTTGATGCCCGATAACTTGCTCGCAGCCATGTCGAGGGAGCAAGCAAATGATTTGTTCCGCTTTCTGGCAGTCTTGGGCACACCGGACGGCGTGCCGATTGACGAGATGAATGCACTGCTTGAGCACGCGAGCGTGCATTCCCACGGCCCCGCCACGTTCCCCTATGATCGCAAGCCGCTTCGACCAGACGATTGGCCAAGTTGGCAGGCGAAAGTAAATCGAGATCGTCTGTACGACTACTATGCGAAGGAAGCCGACTACTTCCGCGCGCAACCAACGACTCTCTCGCTACTGCCTGCATTTCCTGGACTCGACGGAGGAGAACTTGGTCATTGGGGCAACCAGAACGAAGAGACATGGGCCAGCGACCGTTGGAATGAAGTTAAACTCGGGGCAGTCCAAAGTGCGATCTTTCGCGGCGCAGGCGTGACAGTTCCGCGCGGCATTTGCGTTCAGTTGGGTGACGCCGGAGAAATGGCCGCCTGCTTCAATCCTGAGACTCTGACGTATGACGCGGTTTGGAAGGACGGATTTCTGAAGTTCTCGTCCGTCCGTCACGGCTTTATGCACGGCGCGATGATGGACGGGACGGCTCTACCAAAGCCAACACAAGAGCAGCTCGCTGGAGAGCGGGAGTACAAGGGCTTCTATCGCATGGGGAAACTCGTGGTGTTTTCATACCGGATTGGAGACTTCGACTATCTGGATATGCCTGACGAGATCGACGGGAGATTTGTCCGTGATGTTTCGCGGGTTGAATTTGACTCGATTCAAACGGCGTTACGCACCAATACACGAGAGCCAGTGGTGATCGAAACGCCGATTCATCATGGAAGCGGCTCGCCTTACGTCATCGACACGATTGATCTTCCGCATCAAAACCCGTGGAATGCTACGTTATTTTGTAGCGGTCACGACTTCTTGCCGGATGGATCAGCCATTGTTTGCACGATGCGTGGGGATGTTTGGCGTGTTTCGAACTTGGAGTATCCATCTACCAAAGCGACATGGCAACGATTCGCTACGGGTTTGAACCAACCTCAGGGTGTTATCGTTGATGACGATGGCATCTTTGTCCTCGGACGTGATCAGATCACTCGGCTCCACGACTTGAATGGGGATGACATTGCCGACTTCTACGAATGTTTCAGCAACGCATTCGAAACGTCTCCTGCCGGCCACGACTTTATCTGTGGCTTGGAACGAGACGCCAATGGCAACTTCTATACCGCGTCTGGCAACCAGGGTGTCGTGCGAATCTCAGCAGACGGCAAACGGGCCGAGGTCGTTGCAACTGGCTTCCGCAATCCGGACGGATTGGGTGTTTCACCGGACGGTCTTTTGACGGTTCCTTGCTCAGAAGGCAGTTGGACTCCGGCATCAATGATTTGCGCGACGAAGCTGTCTGACGCGGTGAAAGACGCGCCCTACTTCGGTTATCCGGGCCCCAAAGGCGATCAAGTTCCTGAGTTGCCTTTCGCGTATTTGCCGCGCGGTCTTGATAATTCTGCCGGCGGACAGACGACAGTCACGAGCGACCGCTGGGGACCGCTTGAAGGACAGCTCTTGCACTTCTCGTTTGGAACGGGATCTCACTTTCTCGTGTTGCGAGACGAAGTCGATGGCCAACTGCAAGGTGCCGTCGTCCCACTTCCGGGCGAGTTTCGTTCGGGTGCGCATCGCGGTCGCTTCTGTCCGGCAGACGGTCAACTTTACGTTTCCGGGATGCAAGGTTGGGGATCGTACACGCCGGAGGATGGTAGTTTTCAACGGGTTCGCTATACCGGCGATCAAGTTCAGCTTCCGGTCGACATTCGCGTCCATGAGAATGGCGTAGCGATCACGTTTTCTTCCGCCTTGGATAGCAAAGTCGCCGCCGACGCGTCAAGTCACTTTGCAAGCTGCTGGAACTATCGTTACAGCAGTGCCTACGGTTCGCCCGAATTTGCTCCCAAGCACTTCGGAATCCGCGGGCATGACACAGTTCGCATCGCGGGTGCGCATCTAGGTCCCGACGGCAAGACCTTGTTCTTAGAGCTGCCAGATCTCCAGCCTGTCAATCAGTTGCATCTACGAGTTCAATCGAAGTCGGAGCAGTTTCACGACATTTTTGCGACGGTCCATAAACTGGCTCAGCCGTTTAAAGATTACAAAGGCTATCGCCCAACGAGCAAGCGAATTGACCCGCACCCAATCCTTGCCGATCTCGCGATGGCCACCAAGTACATTCCCAACCCGCACCAAAAGAAGTTAAAGCCCGCTCGAGCGATCACGATCGAAACCGGCAGCAACCTCTCCTACAAGACCCGGGAGATTCGAGTTCGCGCCGGCGAGTCGATTGCCTTAACGCTGTCGAACCCCGATGTCGTGCCGCATAATCTTGCGCTCATTAAACCTGGAACGCTGCAACGCGTCGGCGGCTTGGCAAATCGATTGATCGCCGACCCCGACGCAGTGGTCCGACAATACATTCCGGATACGAGCGATATTCTTTTCTACACCGATGTGGTCCTACCTCGCGCCGACTTCACCATCTACTTCCGAGCGCCCGAGCAGCCAGGTCGATATCCTTATCTTTGCACGTTCCCTGGGCACTGGCTGGTGATGAATGGCGAGATGGTTGTTGAATGAACTATTTCGCTCACGCACGTCACTACCTCGACGATCCGTATTTCGTTGCTGGCACTGCCGTACCGGATTGGTTAAGTGTCGTGAATCGGCGCATGCGAGCGAGGTCGAAGCTGGCAGCTCCGCATACCACTGATGAGAATCCCCAAGTTGCAGCGATCGCGAAAGGGATCATGCAACATCATCATGATGACGAGTGGTTCCATCAAACCCGAGCGTTCGCGGAGCTGAGCATGCACTTCACGAAGGAGATTCGTGACCGCTTGCCAAACGACGATGGATTTCGACCCAGTTTTCTCGGCCATATTCTCGTCGAATTGCTGCTCGATGCGACGTTGATCGAAGATGATCCAGAAGTGTTGGACCGTTACTACGCAGTCATGGATTCTTTGGATCCGTACGTCGTGAATCAAACGGTCAATCGCATGGCGACACGTGAAACGGGCATGCTGGCCTTCTTTATCCCTCGGTTTTCGGCGGCGCGGTTCTTGTACGACTACGCAGAGGATGGCAAACTGCTGTTTCGGCTGAACGGTGTCATGCGACGAGTTCGGCTGCCCGCGTTACCCGAGAATCTCGCTGAGTTGTTTCCAGAAGCCCGCCGTTTGGTTCGACAACGATCCGCGGAATTGCTTGTTGGTGAAACAACGTAGGCCGGATCAAGGCTTTGTGCCGTTCCGGCAGTTGAAGGCAAAATTGACGCTGCAACACACAGGCCGCCGGAACTGCGAAGACTTGGTCCGGCCTACATTTACATCTGACTTACAAGGAACAGAGATATGAAGTTTGGCATGAACTTACTGCTCTGGAGCGGCGAACTTAACGAAGGATTGAAACCGGTTCTCGCATCGCTGAAGAGCATGGGCTACGACGGGGTCGAGCTGCCACTGTTCAATACCGATCTCGATTACGCCGCATGGGGCAAGCATCTGGACGAACTCGGGCTCGAACGGACCGCCGTCACGGTGCGAGGCGAAGAAGACAATCCAATCAGCCCCGATGCAGCGGTTCGCGCTGCGGGCGTCGCCAACTCGAAGCAGGCGCTAGATTGTTGTGCTGTCGTGGGAGCGACGCACATTGTCGGTCCCTACCATTCCGCGCTGGGCGTGTTCTCTGGCCAAGGACCGACCGAAGACGAGTGGAAGTGGGGAGTTGATAGCATGCGTCAAGTTGCCGAACACGCGGGCAGCGTCGGCGTTACGTTAGGCGTCGAGTGTTTGAATCGGTTCGAGACATACTTATTGAACACGCATGCCGATGCCGCCCGTTTCGTGAAGGACGTCGACCACCCGAACTGCCGTATGATGTACGACACGTTTCACGCCAACATCGAAGAGAAAAACATCGCGGATGCCATTCGCAGTTGTGCCGATGTTTGCTGCCACGTTCATATCTCGGAGAACGATCGCAGTACGCCAGGGACGGGTAACGTCAACTGGGCGGAGAACTTCGATACGCTGAAAGAAGTCGGCTATGACGGATGGTTGATGATCGAAGCCTTCGGGCTCGCACTTCCGGAACTCGTCGCCGCGACGAAGATCTGGCGACGGATGTACGAAAGCGAAGAGCAACTTGCCAGCGACGGTTTGGCGTTCATGAAGGCTGAATACGCCAAACGCTGGTAGAACTCGACGCCGGTCTGCTATTGCCGAACGTTCGCTCACCGCGCTATAGTTCCGAAATGGATCGAGAACATTCCGAAAATCAACCGGTCGCCGAAGATCTCGGGTTGGATGGAGTCTCCAATCCTCTCGACGATCAGGGGTTGTCCCTTGAAGATCTCAGTGAAGCCTACGCTCAATTAGTCGATGGCGGCGTGGACCCGTACCAGGGCGAAGAGGTTGCGGAAGTTGAGCCAGATGAGAAAGACGCCGGCGAGCCGATCGATGACTTGGAGGAAGTCGACGTCACGCCGCGCAGCATTCTGGAAGCAATGCTGTTCGTTGGCAGCTCGAACAATGAACCGCTTTCCGCGCGGCTTGTCGCAGGATTGATGCGCGGGGTAAGTCCTCGTGAGATCGACGAACTAGTGCAGGAATTGAACGCCGCATACGACGAGCAGGCTTGTCCCTATCGCATCGTTTCCGCAGGTGCCGGCTACACGTTGCAACTCCGCCCTGAATTCGGACGTTTGCGCGACAAGTTCTACGGTCGAGTTCGCGAGGCCAAACTATCGCAACCCGCCGTCGACGTCTTGGCGATGGTAGCGTACCGACAGCCAATAACGCGTGACGCGGTGAACGAATTACGTGGCCAATCCAGCGGCGCGGTCTTATCGCAACTAGTTCGCCGAGAACTGCTTCGGATCGAGCGAACGCAGGAAAACCCCCGCACACCGCTCTATTTCACAACAGCCCGCTTTCTCGATCTGTTCGGCATGGCCAGTATCAACGAGCTTCCGCAGAGCCAGGAATTTGACGTAAGTGACTGAATCGCAACAGGTTGTCGTGTAGGAGACCCGCTCGCGTTGGCGTCGATTCGGCTCGTTGGTACAATAAAGCCCTTGTTACAATTCGCAACCATCTCTTGATCGCCCGCGGCAAAGCTCTGAAACGGAACAGACCCAAATCACAAAACCAGAGCCAGCTCCTTACTTATCCGGTGTTAATGATCACCTGAGTCGCTCGCAGTAGAACTCTCTACAGCTTTCTCGATCACCCCAGACCACTCCCACTATGTCACGACGCCGGCATCTAGTTGATTTACGTCAGGGACCACCCGCGATCTTGCCGTCGTTGTTACTCTGCGATTTCGGGAATCTCGAGCGTGAGATCAGACAGCTCGAAGAGGCGGGCGTGCGAGCCTTGCATCTGGACGTGATGGACGGGCGATTTGTGAAAAACTTGACGTATGGAATGCCGATTGTCGAAGCGTGCCGCCGGCTGACGGATTTGCCGTTGGACGTACACCTGATGATCGAGCAACCGCAAGACTACGTCAAACAGTTCCATAATGCGGGAGCTGATATTATCACGATGCACGCTGAGGCAGTTGACTCGCCCAGCGGAGTCTTATCGCAGATCCGCGAGCTCGACTGCGGCGCAGGTCTCGCCATCAACCCGGAGACGCCGGTCGAGTTGATCGAGGACAGCCTGCCGTTATGCGACCTCGTTCTCGTGATGAGCGTTAAGGCCGGATTCGGCGGTCAGAGTTTTCAAACGGTAGCGTTAGAGAAGCTCCGGCAGCTGAAGGATCTTGTCGGCGAAGAGACGCTCTTAGCGGTTGACGGTGGTGTCAACGACGGAACGATTCACGATTGCCAAGCAGCGGGAGCCCAGCTGCTGGTTGTCGGGTCAGCGATTTTTCGCGAAGCAAGTTATCGGGACGCCGTGCGGAAATTAACCGACTTGGCATTACCAGTTTAAAGGTCGACCATAACACATGTTAAAAATCCTATTAATTCGACCTGGTGTAACTGACTTTGATGAACAAGGTCGGATCAAAGGTACGCTCGACATTCCGCTCAACGATCACGGCACGGCGCAAGTCGCGAAGACGATCGACGAACTTGCCGATGAAGAGATTGACGCGATTTACATGTCGCCCTGCCAGTGTTGTCAGCAAACGGCGGAACTGCTCGGCAAGAATCACGAAGTGAAGGCTAAATCCCTAAAGGCGCTGAAGAACTTGAATCACGGCCTCTGGCACGGCAAACGGATCGAAGAAGTAAAGCAACAGCAGCCGAAAGTCTACCGTCAGTGGCAAGAGCACCCGGAAACGGTTTGCCCGCCAGAGGGTGAACTGCTGTCTGATGTCAAGCAACGTGTTGAAGCGGCGCTTGCCAAGCTGATAAGAAAGCATAAGGATGGCGTCGTTGCCCTGATCGTTCCCGAGCCACTCACGAGTGTGATTTTGAGTTTACTAAAGGAATGCGAACTCGACGACTTATGGAAAGCTGAATGCCGAGGTGGCGGTTGGGAGGCATTTCAGCTCGCACCAGGAGGCTTGGTGACGGCACCGTAGTGCATTGCAAAGCGACCGCGTAGCCGAATTCGTGAGAGTTCGGAGTTCCAGAAGTCTTACGACTTCTGTTGCGCATAAAAGTAGCCGATTAGAAAAGAACGTCTTCCGAGGCGAAATGGAATAATGAGCGATCCCGTACAAACTGCGACCAAGCGACAAAAGCGAGGCGTCCCCGAAGGGCTGTGGCTAAAGTGCCCAGGCTGTCAGGCGACCGTCTTCCGCAAGACCGCCGAAGAACGATTGAATGTCTGCCCCGAGTGTGATCATCATTTTTACGTGTCTGCTAAAGAGCGAATCCTCCAAGTATTGGATGAAGGCACTTTCGAAGAATGGGATGCCAACCTCCGTCCCGCCGATCCTCTTGAATTCTCGGACAAGCGGCCTTACGTCGAAAAATTGAAGTCCGAACAAAAGCGAACTGGATTGAACGACGCAGCGGTCACCGGCACGGGAATGATCCGTGCTCGGCGGGTTGCGTTCGGAGTCACAGATTCCGCCTTCTTTATGGGAAGTATGGGGTCCGTAGTTGGCGAACGCCTGACGCGGCTAGTCGAGCAAGCGACCGCGCGGCAATTGCCGCTGATAATCATCAGCGGCTCCGGCGGTGGCGCTCGAATGCATGAAGGCATCCTCTCGTTGATGCAAATGGCAAAGGTGTCAGCTGCATTGGCGCGATTCAGCGAAACTGGTGGACTGTACATCTCGGTGCTGACGAATCCAACGATGGGGGGCGTCGCTGCAAGTTTTGCTTCACTCGGAGATGTTGTGTTTGCCGAGCCGCGAGCGCTCGTTGGTTTTGCTGGACCGAGAACGATAAAAGCGACCCTCAAGATCGAGTTGCCGAAAGGCTTTCAAACAAGCGAGTTCTTACTGGAACATGGCTTCATCGATCGGATCGTCACTCGCGAGAAGCTAAAGAGCGAGATTGCGCGGACCATCGACTACTGTGGCAAGTAGGCCCCTCTGAACAGGCCCCTCTGAACAGGCCCCTCTGAACAGGCCCCTCTGAACAGGCGCAGCCCGATGAGCTTTCTCGACAAGTTGAAAGGCCTGCTGGGCAAAGAGTCGCTTGACGTGCTCGCTCGTTATGAGCTGTTGCGCGAAGCCGTCTCGGGTACGATGTCCAGTTTTTATATGGCACGTGATCGCGAGACCGATCGGATCGTTGGCCTCAAGATCGCCGATCAAGAGAAGCTAACCGCATTCGAGGCTCGCTTTAAGGGATTGAAAAAGCCAAGCGAAGGTGAGATCGCCATCAACCTCAAACATCCGCATGTGGTTGAGACGTTCGATTATGGCACGACGAAGAACGGGCTCCGCTTTCTCGTGATGGAGTTTCTCGAAGGACAGGGTCTGCACGCGTTGATTAACGACGAAGACACGATTCTAGAGGGCAAGCGACTGCAGTTGATCCGTGAGATGGCAGAGGCGATCGATTACGTCCACGAGCAAGGTTTCATTCACCGCGATATCTGCCCGCGGAACTTCATCTGTGAGCCTGACGCTTCATCGTTGAAGTTGATTGATTTCGGATTGTCGCTGCCAGCCACCGAACCGTTCATGATGCCCGGAAATCGAACGGGTACTCCAGCCTATATGGCACCTGAAGTGAGCCGTCGCCAAAAAACAGATCAGCGACTGGATATGTTTTCGTTTGGCATGACGGCATACCAACTGTGCGCATTCGAACTGCCTTGGCCCGTCTCGGATAAACCTGCGATGTCGGCGTTGGCGTATAGCGCGACTCCCCCTGAGGATCTACTGAGGTACGCTCCTCAACTTAATAACACACTAGCACAAGCCATTATGCAGTGTTTGTCACCCAGCCCGAACCAACGCCCGCAGACCGGCGGTGAATTTGTGCGGATGATTCGTGAGGTGGAGTCGGACAACGAACCGTAGGATGAAGATTCGACCCCAGCCACGCGAAAACCAAGACCCGACAAAACTCCGGATCGACCTCACATCCGTGCCTTGGCAATCTGTGGCTCGGCGGTCATGATGGTGATCGCGTTGTAACCAAACCCACAAGATTCCAGAAGGATTTTCGTTGAAAATCGGCGACACACTCATCGAAGACACGTTTGCGGAAGCTTTTCGTATGGTCTACGCACGGCTGTGCATAACGGCTTATGACGAGCATTGGCTTGACGCTGCGTTGCGAGAGTTGACAGGTTACAGTTCGTCGGTCATCGCCTGCGACGCGGAAACCGGCATCGAACGAATGCTCGATGCGGAGTCAACGCCTGACGGACGCGTCGGCGCATCGGTGCTAGTCTTTGGCTTCTCGCCCAAGGCTGTTGGGAAAGCCCTTGTCAATCGAGTTGGCCAATGCGTGATGACGTGTCCAACGACCGCTGTATTCGACGGACTGCCCGATGCAGAAACGCGCGTTGGCCTCGGTAAGAACATTCGTTTCTTTGGCGACGGTTTTCAAAAGAGCAAGCTCCTTGAAGGTCGGCGCTACTGGCGCGTGCCCGTGATGGATGGCGAGTTTCTCGTTGAAGATCGCGTTGGGATTGAAAAGGGCGTTGCCGGCGGTAATGTCATCATTCAGTCTGTCGACATGTCGACTGGGCTTGCAGCAGTGCGGCGTGCGATCGAAGCCGTTGCTGCCTGCAAAGGTGTGATTGCTCCTTTTCCAGGAGGCGTCGCACGAAGCGGCAGTAAAGTCGGCTCGCGGTATAGTGCACTGCCAGCTTCGACAGCGGATGCCTATTGCCCAACGCTTCGTGGCCGCGTTGAAACCAAGCTGCACGACGGTGTGAACTGCGTCTACGAAATCGTGTTGGATGGTCTCGACGAAAGTGTGGTCGCGACCGGCATGAAGACGCTGCTGCACGCTGCAGCGGGTGAAGGGATAATTGCCATTACGGCCGGAAACTACGGTGGACAACTCGGCAAGTTTCATTTCCATCTTCGTGAACTTGTGTAGCCGGTCACGGCCGTCTTCACTGCGCCGCAAGGTTGGCCAGACTGGACTAGTCTTCAGTTCTTGTGGCCGCCAAGGCTTCTTCATCAAGATCCAACCGATACAGAATTTGGTTGTAGTCGTATCTCGGCGTCGCTCTTGGATAGGTAGGCGCAAGCGATTTTGTCTTTGATGGGCCGGCAAACAACGTTGTGTAAGTTCCCTCGAAGAAAAGATGCGCTGAGCCTTCGGATGCAAACTCGGCGTGGATCTGCGGGTTGTAGAACGAGTAGTTCTGGTGCGATAGCACTTTCACTGCGGTACTCCAGGGGCCAAAAGGAGATTCCGATTCCGCAAACCAGATCTCGCCGAAACCGGATGGTTCTCCAAACGCTTCCATAAAAATCGTCACCCACCGCTCTCGGAAAGCATTCCACGCGATGCTTCCGCTGTGAGGTTTTACGATCGTGCCGATTGCTGACTTCAACTGCCCGGGAGCCCCGATCGATTCCCACTTCGTCGGATCATTCCAAGACTCATAGGTCGCTCGAATCTTGAGTACCGGAAACGGGTTGCCGAAGAGAACCCATCTTTGCCCTGTGCTGTCCGCCCAGTGGGCCGCATGACCTTGCGGGATCGATGGCTCCGGGCCGGTTGCGTCGTTCTTGTCCCAGAGGACGCGTTTAACCTCAAATTCTTGGGTCGCCTCATTCCATTCGCATAACCCTCGTTGCCAAGCGGCAAGCGGAGGTTCGACCTTCATGTAGCTTGAGACCAAGTGAGGCTTTCCGCTGGCATCCTCCAAGCTAACCATTCCGAACAACCACGTCGGACCGCGACCTGGCAGATTCGCGACGCCGCGAGGTCGACCGCGTTGATCGCGAAAGTATTCGAGCGGCATGTCCAGCGGCGGCTCGAACGACTTAAGCGGCCGCAATGCCGAAGTCGCTGCGCTGGCGTGAAAGATGCCGAGTGGATAGTGCGCGAGATTCGAGTCGCCCCAAATCCAATGCAGCTTGCCGCGATGTACGGCGGTTTGCACACTGTCACAACCGACGATTCCGGAATCTGGCCGAGGCGACCTATCTCCTAGTTTTTCAGACTCGCCATATAGTCCCGCACCGGTAATTCGTCCAATTCGTTTCGCGATAATTCGCCGATCGACTTCAACGCGAAGCGTGCTGCCCGGCTGCGGAGTCAGTCGTACACCTTCGTATCCGAAGCCATCCTTCTTGACACCATAGCCCTGGCCATGCACATGAAACCACGTCTCGCGACCCATCAACTCGGGTGCGTCGCAAGCGATGACACCAGCGTTATCAGAGACAAATCGCAATCCGCTGACCGTCCGCAGTTCAACCAGCGGGACCGGCCAGCCCGATTGCTGGTCAATGACCTCGATTCTGCATGCTTCTGCCGCAGTCAAGTTTGAAGTCGCAACGACAAGTGACGTTAACGATGTCGCGACGCAAAGTAACATTTGTGTTTTCATCGCATTTATCGCATTTGTTGATACATCGTGGCAGCGGTGAGAGCGTTCTGAACCATCATAGCTTGGACCGAAATACGGACCTACTACCTCTGTGACGTTTTGAATAACACAGTTCAATGCGCCGCAGAACTGGCTAGAATGCAACAAGTGAAGACCGCCCTATCGTTGGCGCTGTGATTGAGAACGCCATTGAATACGAGCAACCGTGATGATCAAACACTTCAGAGATGGCTTGACTTCCAATGCAATGCGGTGGATGGTCGTCGGCTTGTTCGTTGCTTCATCGCCATTCAGCCAGGCTGATGAGCCTGTGACGCTCAACTCCAAAGACGATGGGTATCGTGGCGTCTGGTATATGAACCAGCCGTCCAACGACGAGTACGTCTACAAGTACAGCGGCGGGCTTGGCACTTACTGTGCCAAGCATCGGCCCTTTGCGATCTACTGCGAAGAGGTTGATAAGACGTTCTTTTGCTATGGCGGCACGACAAAGAGCAGCAATCGTCAACTACTGCATATGGTGTCGTACTTCGATCACAAAACGAAAATGGTGCCGCGACCGACTGTCCTGCTTAACAAGATGACGGAGGACGCTCACGACAATCCGGTAATCTCGATGGATGCCGAGGGCTTCATTTGGATCTTCTCAACTTCGCATGGCACGTCGCGGCCCTCTTACATTCACCGCAGCCAGCGGCCACACGACATCGCCGAGTTCGAATTGGTTCCAGCAACGCGACTCGAAGGCAATCGTCGCGCTCCGATCACGAACTTCTCGTACATGCAGGCGTGGCATCGGCCCGACGAAGGCTTCCTCTGTTTTTTCACACGCTATGGCTATCCGGCCAAACGCACGATTTGCTTTATGCACAGTGACGACGGTGTGAATTGGGGCGAGTGGCAGAGGCTGGCCGCAATCGACGAAGGGCATTACCAAATCAGCGGCGTCGGAAAATCGCGAGTTGGTTCCATGTTCAACTATCACCCGAAGGGAAAGGGCTTGAACTGGCGGACGAATCTGTACTACGTCGAGACGTCGGACTTGGGGAGAACCTGGAACACGGTCGACGGTAATCGTTTGGAACTGCCATTGAAGATCGTCAGCAACGACGCGCTGGTTCACGATTATGAAGCAGAAGGTCTGAACGTCTATTTGAAGGACCTTCGCTTTGACGAGCATGATCATCCAGTACTGCTTTACATTACAAGCAAGGGTTACCAATCGGGACCGAAGAACAATCCTCGTACTTGGACGATCGCTCGTTGGACCGGCAGCACATGGACAATTCACGCCGTCACAACCTCGGACAACAATTACGATTTTGGTGAGTTATGGATCGTGTCGCCGGACGATTGGCGGATCATCGGACCTACGGAGACTGGACCGCAGCCCTTCAATCCGGGTGGCGAGTTGGCGATGTGGCAAAGTGGTGATCAGGGAGAATCGTGGCGGAAGCTCCGACAACTGACGTCATCGAGCGATATGAACCACACTTATGTCCGAAGGCCATTGAATGCGCATCCGGACTTTTTCGCCTTTTGGGCGGATGGCCACGGTCGAAAGCCGTCTGAGTCGAATTTCTACTTCGCTGACCGCGAAGGAAACGTTCGCGTATTACCAAGGACGATGAGTGGCGACACCGAGTTGCCGCGAGTTGTCTTTAAAACAGAATAGATATCGCAAAGAGATCGAAATGAAATCGTCGCGTGTTCGTAGCTTGCCGCACGGCATTTCTACATCTACTGTAGTTGCGTTCGCCAGAACTCGGATCGTTCTGACATTCAACGACGCTCTGGCGAGTGCGGCTACGGCTGCAAAATGCGTTCTGCTTGCCTTCGCCTCGACGCATGGTTTTGCTGAGGACGGGCCTGTTGAACCTCGGATCGAACGGACGGTCGTTTACAAAGGCTATGACGGTACGAAATGTTGGGTGCACGCTCGGGCTGGCGTTATTCCTCCTGTCGCCGAACGAGACGTCCCGCTCGTCGTGATGACGACACAACCGCTGCAAATTACTGGCTCGGACGTGTTTTACGCGATCAATAGTACGACGACAAAAGATGGTGGCGTAAGCTGGGCACCTCTGTCACCGCAGAAGCCGTTCGCGAGGCAAACGATCGACGCGCAGAGGCAGGTTACGGTTTGTGACTTTACGCCCAAGTGGCACGCCGCCACGGGTAAGCTCCTGGGTACCGGACATACGGTCTGGTACGAGGAGAATAAAGTGATGAAGGTCAGGCCTCGCGCGACCGCATATTCAGTCTTCGACGAAAGTTCGAAGATGTGGTCAAAGTGGAAGGAGTTAGCCTTGCCCGACGAGCCTCGCTTTAAGAACTGCGGCGCGGGTAGCGTGCAACGATTCGACTTGCCGAATGGCGACATTCTCCTGCCTGTGTATCTGAAAGTTCCCAAGAAGACTCAGTACAGCGTCACTGTTTTGCGATGTCGCTTCGATGGCAGCGAACTGACCTTCGTCGAGCAGGGAAATGAACTGACCGTCGACGTCAAACGCGGGCTGTACGAACCTTCGCTCACACAATTCGGAGATCGCTTCTATTTGACGATGCGAAACGACGATCATGGATACGTCGCGACGAGTTCAGACGGATTGCGGTTCGGCAAGCCACGCCGTTGGACGTTCGACGACGGCGAGGATCTCGGTAACTACAACACACAGCAGCATTGGGTCACGCACAGCAGCGGACTCTTCCTTGTCTACACGCGCAAAGGAGCTGACAACGACCACGTCTTTCGGCATCGGGCACCGTTATTCATCGCGCGCATCGACCCAAAACATGTCAGTATCATCCGCGCGACAGAACAGATCTTGGTCCCAGAACGCGGCGCTCGGCTAGGCAACTTCGGCGTGACCAATGTCGGACCAAACGAGATCTGGGTAACAGTCACTGAATGGATGCAGACCTGGGGCCCAAACTACGTCTTACCCGTCGACAACAAGTATGGTGCCGACAACAGCATCTTCGTTGCAAAGTTGAAATGGAAGTAATTGGGTCGTCTGCCGGCTTCTAGCCAAGGCTCATCGTGACGGTCTTCGACTCGGTATAGTTAGCCAGCGCGGCTTCACCGAGTTCTCGGCCCATGCCGCTCATCTTGAAGCCGCCGAACGGCGCTGCGGCGTCAAAGACGTCGTAGCAATTGACCCACACGGTTCCGGCTCGGACGGAGTTGGCGATGCGATGAGCCTTTTGGACATCGCGAGTCCACACAGCTGCCGCTAGGCCGAACTGGGTGTTGTTAGCGCGTTCGACAACTTCGTCAAAGTCTTTGAAGCTGAGAATGTTCATCACGGGCCCGAAGATCTCGTCGGTCGCGATCGCCATGTCGTCGGTAACGCCGGTGAAAATCGTCGGCTCGACAAAGTAGCCCTTGTCGCCGAATCGATTTCCGCCGGTAACGCAGGCCGCGCCTTGCTCCTTCCCCTTTTCGATGTAACCCAAGATCTTCTCGAACTGATCTTGGTCGACTTGCGGTCCTTGAGTTGTCTTAGCGTCGAATGGATTGCCAAGAACTCGGCTGCTCGCGCGTTCGACGATTCTCTCGACGAACTCCTCGTGGACCGACTCTTCGACGAACAATCGACTGCCTGCACAACAGCACTGACCTTGGTTGAAGAACAAACCAAACTCGGCACCAGCGATGGCAGCGTCGAGGTCTGCATCAGCGAAGACAATATTCGGACTCTTGCCCCCCAGCTCAAAGGTCAAACGCTTCAAGGTCTGAGCAGCGTCGGCCATAATGATCTGAGCCGTGCGATGTTCACCAGTGAAGGCGATCTTGTCGACTCCCGGGTGCTTGACCATCGCTGCACCCGCGGTCGGACCGTATCCGGGGACGACATTGATGACGCCTGGTGGGAAGCCAGCTTCCATTGCGAGTTCGCCCATACGCAGGCAGGTGAGCGGCGTCTGCTCGGCGGGCTTCATGACAATCGTGCAACCGGCAGCAAGCGCCGGCCCCCATTTCCATGCCGCCATCAACATCGGAAAGTTCCAAGGAATGATCTGGCCGCAAACACCAAGCGGTTCGCGGCGCGTGTAACAGAAGTAATCGCCACGAATTGGAATCGTGTCGCCGTGAATTTTGTCCGCCCAGCCAGCGTAGTAATGTAGGCAATCGATGGCCAAAGGAAGATCGGCTGCCCGCGCATCGCTGATCGGTTTTCCGTTGTCGAGCGATTCGAGCGCGGCAAGTTCGTCGAAGTTATCCTCGATCAAATTTGCCAATTTGGTCATCAACTTGCCGCGGTCGCGGGCATCCATGGTGGCCCAGGGTCCCGACTCGAATGCAGCTCGCGCGGCCTGCGCGGCCAAATCGATATCAGCGGCGTCGCCTTCCGCTACCTCGGCGATTATCTCCTCGGTTGCAGGGTTAACCGTGGCGAACGTCTTGCCGCTCGCGGCATCTTGCCACTTGCCGCCGATCAGCATTTGCGTTTGACGAACTTCCGGGACAGCGAACGTAGTTGGTTCGAGTGCCGTTGCCATAGCGGTATCTCCTGTTTCAGAAAATGGTGAGCTTGTGCTTTCAGCCACCGCCAATTGCGGGCAGAAAGTGTATTTCAACCTCGGGATTGGTTCGTTGCAACATCCCTAACGTGGCGACGGAGCCTGCGACCGCCACTGACAAGCCAGGGCGAATATCATCATCCTGACAGAGTCGTTCTTTCATTCCTGGAAACCGTCGCTCGAGATGAGCAATCACTTGTCCGAGGTTTGTCCCGCCGACATCAACAACTTCCTCGCCCTCGGTTAAAGAACGCATCGGAGGTGGAATGAAGACGCGCGGCATAGTCCTCGTAGCCATCACTCTCCGAGTGATGAGCCCTTCAGCGCAGGGTTAGAGCAATTTGACCAAGTCTCGACTTCTATCGGCATTAATCCCAGGGCTCGTCATGACGGAGCGTGACGTCTACTTTTTCAAAATCTCGGCCAACAATTTCGGTGGCGACATTGGCAAATCGTGCATTCGCACACCGACCGCGTCATAGATCGCATTCGCGATCGCGGCGGGCGGCGGACAAATCGGAACTTCGCCAACACCACGAACGCCATAAGGGTGCTGTGGATCAGGCACTTCGACAATGATCGTGTCGATCATGGGAACGTCGTAGCAAGTTGGAATGCGATAGTCGAGATACGTTGAGTTTCGCATCTCGCCCTGCTCGTCGTACCAATACTCTTCGTTCAACGCCCAGCCAATCCCTTGCACGGCACCGCCTTGCATCTGGCCTTCGACGTAGCTGGGATGAATAGCAGTCCCGGCGTCTTGAGCTGCCGTGTAGCGAAGTATCTGAACTTTGCCGAGATCCACATCAACTTCGACGTCCACGCAATGTGTTCCGAACGCTCCGCCTTGCGTCGCCTCGCTGGAAGTACCGCGACCAATGACGGCTCCACCGGTACCGTGCAGCTTTGCGGCCATCTCCTTGAACGACAGTTGCTTTCCGTCGGGTCCATGAACGCCGCCGTCGCTGTACGATACATGCGACGAATCGACTTCCCAGATCATTGCAGCGCGATCAACTAACTGACGTTGAATGTCCTTCGCGGCTTCGATCGCGGCGATACCAGTGGCAAACGTCACGCGGCTGCCGCCGGTGACATCGCAATAGCCAACACTATCCGTGTCACCTACCGCTGGAATCACTTCTTCCGCCGTGATGCCTAACGCTTCGGCGAGCTGCATCGCGATGCCGGTCCGCGAACCACCGATGTCGGTGGAGCCTTCAAGCAACGAGACGGTTCCATCGGGATTCACGGTCGCCGAAGCAGCCGATTTGAGGCCACAATTAAACCAGAAGCCGGAAGCGATGCCGCGACCACGATACTTTCCCTCGAGCGCTGTCTTGTAATGCTCACTGTTCTTAATCGCTTCGACCGTTTCGACCATGCCGACTCGGGCGTAGACCGGACCATCAACGCGGCGCACTCCTTCTTTCGCTGCGTTGTTGATGCGGAATTCAGCTGGGTCAACGTCGATCTTCTCGCAGATCTCGTTCACCAACGTTTCTGTCGCGAATGCAACGTGCGTTGAACCAGGAGCTCGATAGGCGTTCGTCCGCGGCTTGTTCACACAAACGTCAAAGCCCTCCACACGACCATGCGGCAGATCGTAGCATGCAAACACACACATACATGCCGGTCCGATGGGTGATCCCGTGTAGGCTCCTGCCTCGAATGCAATCCACGCCTCGCCCGCGACCAGCTTTCCGTCCTTGGTGGCGCCGAGTTTGACTTTCATGTGCGAACCGGGAGTGGGCCCAGTCGCTTCAAAAACATTGGTTCGGGACATGACGAGCTTGACAGGGCGGCCCGTCTTCTTCGACAACACCGCGGCCACGGGTGGCAGGTAGACGGAGATTTTGCCTCCAAAGCCGCCGCCGATTTCGGTGGGAATTACTTTCACGTTAGAGATCGGAATCTTTAAGAGTTCTGCCGTCTGCTGTCGCACGGTGAATGAACCTTGCGTACTGATCCATACCGTGAGCTTGCCGTCGGTATTCCAGAGTACGGTTGCGTTGTGCGGCTCGATGTATCCTTGATGCACCATCGCCGTATCGAACTCACGCTCGACGATGATGTCAGCTTCGGCGAAGCCTGCCGCGACATCGCCTTTCTCAAACAAGAAGTGCTTCGCAACATTGGTCGGCTTCGAGTCCTTTGCCGGTGGTGCCGAGCCGACGGACTCGGTGCGAATGTCGTCGTTAAGAACCGGCGCATTTTCGGCCATCGCACCGACAACATCCATGACCGGCGGTAACAGTTCGTACTCGACTTCAATCAGTTTGATGGCTTCTTCCGCGATGTGGATATTATCGGCGGCCACTGCGGCGATCGAATGGCCTCTGTAGAGAACCTTTCCACGTGCCAGGACGTTGGCGGTCAGATGACGCATATTGGCGGCACCTTCGCCAAGCTCGACGACGCGATCGCCTTGCTCCGGCAAGTCCGCCGAGGTCGCAACCGCTCGGACACCAGGCAGCGCCTCGGCCTTTGACGTATCGATGCTCTTAATGTTGGCATGAGCATGTGGGCTGCGAAGCATCGCGCCATAAAGCATGCCAGACAGCTGGATGTCTGCGCCGTACCTGGCGCGTCCGGTCACCTTGTCGGCACCGTCGTGACGAATAGGACGAGTACCAATAACCTTGTATTTAGGGTTTTCTGCGGTCGCCATAGGTTGTCTACTCCATTTATTGTTGAGAGAAGGCTCAACGATGATTTAGTTACTTGCGGCGACCTGCCTCTTTTCGGCGGCAGCCTGGACGGCGCGTACGATCTTGTCGTAGCCGGTGCAGCGGCACAGATTGCCCGCCAAATAGAATCGGACGTCGTCTTCCGTCGGATTTGGGTTTTCTTCGAGCAACGCCTCGGTCTGCACGATGATACCAGGAGTGCAAATGCCGCATTGCAAAGCTGCTCCTTCGAGGAACGCAGCTTGGACTTCGTCCAAAGTCGAACCGCAGGCGACACCTTCGATCGTACGAAGCTCAGCTCCCTCGGCTTCGACAGCCAGTACCAGGCAGCTTACGACCGGTCGCCCATCCATGATGACTGTGCAAGCACCACAGTTGCCATTCGAGCACCCTTCCTTGGTGCCAGTGAGATCCAGATCGTCCCGCAAGACTTCTAGCAGCGACTGCCGAGGTTCGCAAAGAATCTCGACTTGATCGCCGTTGACCGTAAAAGTGACAACGCGTTTAGCTGACATAAATGACTCCAAGATTGTATTCGTATTTCGCTGTGCGAGTTGTAAGCGAGCAATGGTTCGTCAGGCAGACTCGTCGCGTTAGTGTCCTCGACAGTAGTCAATCTGTTCACCGCGTGCCCGGACAATGGCGGCCTGCAACACTCGTTTGACCAGCACACCCGTCACATGGATTCGATACTCGCGCGTGCCCCGCATGTCCGTGATGGGCGACGCGATCTCGCGAGCAGCTGCAGCGGCCTTTTCTAGGCTCTCGTCGTTCACGGGCTGACCCGCTAGTGACTCGCCAGCGGCTTCGGCAAAGAGTGGTGTCGCCGCGATCGCACCTAAGCCGATTCTGGCCGACACAAAATTCTGACCGCTGTCATCGAGTGTGACGCTCGCTCCGACGCCAACGACCGCGATATCCATTTCGTTGCGAGGAATCATTCGGCGATAGTGCGATCCGCTGTTAGCGGGTCTCGCTGGGAATCGTACTTCGACCAACAGCTCACCGGGCTCGAGTACATTCTTGCCGGGCCCCGTGCAGAACGACTCGACTGCTATCTCGCGACTGCCGGATGGCCCCGCAATCACGCAGACGCCACCGAGTGCAATCATGCTAGGAGTTGAGTCGGCGGCAGGACCAGAGTTACAAAGGTTTCCGCCGATGCTGGCACGACTCTGGATTTGGATCCCGCCAATGATATGGCAGCTATCGGCTAGGGCGGTGTACTGCGAATTCACAGTCTCGTCGCCATAGATGCGATAGCAGGGCACCGCCGCACCAACGTGCAGACCGGCGGCATCAGCGGACAATACGTTTAGTTCGTCGAGTTTTTTGACATCGATTAGGACATCTGGCGCGAGCCGACCGACTCGCATTTGATCGATCAAATCTGTACCACCGGCCAGCGGGCGGGCGGAGCCGTTGTGTTTTGCCATCAATTCGATGGCTTCTGCCACCGTTGATGGGGACTGATAGTCGAAAGCGTGCATGTGGTTTGCCTGGTCCTTGGTTACGCTGGGTCCGTTGTTGGAGCTGTCACGTTCACAATGATGACCCGTATTCTATCGAACCTGGACGAGCGTGCAATTTGGCGACCGGGATATTGGTGAATTCCGTTCCGCGGGGTTTATTCCGACTCCAGTGACGTTAGATCCTTGAATGGTTTGGAGACAGGCTTGTTTGATTTGTAGGCATGGATCGTCATCCAGCCGAACTCACGCTTGTCTTTGTTAGCTGGATCGGGCTCAGGAAGTGCCTCGCCGTCTGCTTCGGCGTAGATTGTACGAACGACATGGACGGGCTGGCTTGCTTTGGGCACTAATTCATAATTTGTCCCCTTTGTGACGAGCAACCAACTGTTTTCGCGGAAGCCTTTTGTCAGGCGCAGCCGCGCGGATGTTGCCAGCTTCGCTTTGGTCGTTTCGCCGAGTGACTCGTTCTTCCCGATGGCCGCGATCATCTTCTGAGTTTCCGAAAGATCGAAGCTAACCCAGCCGTACGGTGGAAGGAACGCTTCGAGCTTGCAGTGCGACGGCGAATTCTTTGGGAACAGCGCAAGACCGTAAGTTACTCGCGTGGGGAAACCAAGTGTACGGCCCATCGTCGCGCACAGCCCATGATAGTCGCTGCAATTGCCGTGTCGCTTCGTAAACGCGTGATCGGCATCTGCTCTTAACGAGGAGTCGTTGTGACCGTACGTTAGATTCTTATCAATCCAGCTCATCGCCGCGAACAGCTTGTTGACCGACGTTGATCGCTGCGGAGCAATGTCCTGAATCACTGCTTGGAAACCGGCTGCTTCAGTGATAGTGTCTGGTTTCAGATACGCCACCATGTCTTGCGGCCATTTTTCGGGCAGCTGCACCAGGGAAGGATCAAGATTCCAACGGGCGTTTCGCACCGTTGCGGTGAAGCGGTGGCGAATGATTTGTGCGCCGAGCGGTTTGTGGAACTCAAAGTATGCGAACTTGTTTCCATGAACCGGCTCGACGTCGATCTGCGGCACAACGGCTGCCGGGAAGGTTGTCAGTTTACTGTCGGTGACCTGTTGAAAGATGTCTGTCTGTGGGATCGGCATCCATACTTTCAAGATGTCGGCGTGATAGGGCGGCGTCACAACCGCCGAGAAGTCGACTTCGTAGGTAACCGCGTCGGTGAGCGCTATTGATGCAACGCCTTCGGTCTCAATGAGTGAGCGACACGAATTGTCTTCCGCAAGAATCGAACCGGCGGATGTCAGCAAGCTCGATCCGATGGTGATCGCACAGACGCAGGTTTTAAGCAATTTGTTCATGGTGTACTTTCTTGGCGCGAGTGATCGCAGGGATGCAAGTTCTAAGAATTAAACGAAATCTGACAACATCCCAAATCGATCGCTTCGACGTTGGGGTCCCCGCGATACTCGGGAGCGAGTGAATACAAAACCGCCTTGCCATCACGCTCCGCGCAGACGATGCCAGCATCTCGCAAGGATCGCAGGTGGTGCGAAAGCAAGCTTTGCTCCAACTGTAACGCTTCGTTGATTTCGTTAACGTGTTTCGGTTCGTCCAATAGCTGTCGAACAACAGAAAGTCGCGTTTCATCGGCGAGCACTTTGAGTAGCCCCGCACATGAATTCTGTAAGTTGTCGTTACCCACGAGCAGCTCCGGCGGGCGTCAAGTGCATCGAAAATCAGCAGATGGGGGTATTTTGATATGAAGTATCACTCAAGTCAAATCCGCCACGGACTCACTTGGCACTGCAAGCCACCCATCCTCAAGGATAACTGACAAGTACACTAGGGTCGGACATACCCGAAGAAAAGGTTAACTCATGGCATCCAAACAAATGTTACTCGTTGTTGCTGCTTCGATTCTGTTCACGAGACATTTACTTGCCGCTGACGTCGTGTTCGATGTTGGCGGATTTGAAGATGATATTGTCGACCAAGTGCCAGTTGGCTGGCGGGCGTTTCATCTCGCCGCAATCCCTTCCGTCGAAGTGGTAAGGCGCGGTGTCGATGGATCGCGACACTCGCTGCGCGGCGAACGATCGGAGTCTGGTGGTTGGACCGCTCTGTCACGTGACTTCGACTCGCCGCAACAGCGCGCGATGATCGAGTTCTCGTTCGCATTCTCGAAAACGAGCGGTCGGTCGCTGAACATCTGGACGCATGAACCGGGCGGAAAGGATGCGAGCCAGTTCAATCTGTGCATTCAGAACGGGGCATTGATGCAATTTGATGGTCGCAGCCGCACCTGGGAAGAAATCACTCGGAAGATTCAGCCCACATTAGATCCCCTGAAACCGATTTGGCACCGCCTGCGAGCGATCGTTGACGCAAAACATGCTGGCATAGATTATTGGATTTCCGCACCGCACAGTCGCGAGTTGCCCGCGGCCCCGGTCACCCGGCAAGCGTATCGCACCAACTTGCCAATCGGAGCGATCGACTTGGTTTCCGGAACACGCATCGCTCCCGGTGCATGGTATCTTGTCGACGATCTCGTTGTGACGGCTGGCCAAGATCTGCCAGAGCCACACAAAGTTGAGCCGTTGCGAGAAGCGATAACTCTGTGGACCGGGGCACCGATTACAAGTGCCTTAGAAACAATTCCCTTCGTGCCGAATGTACGGCATCATACGATCCATCGAGCAATGGCCAATGGCTACAAGTTTCTACACGGCGCGGCGATCGTTCATCATGACGGTGTCTTTTATGCCAACTGGGCGAACAGCCCGGTGAACGAGAATGGTCCGCACGAAACACTGCAGGGGAGGCGATCCAACGATGGTGGAAAGAGTTGGTCTAAGCTCGAAGTTATCGGTCCGGGCTTTGACGGAGCCGAACGGCATAGCCATGGTGTACTGTTTGTGCATAACGAGGAGTTATGGACGATTTGTGCCCGCTTTGGCGTTGGCACGCCGGGCCGACGGTTCCCCGGATTGAAGGCCGAAGCGTTTGTGTTGAACGAGCAATCAGATCGATGGGAATCACGAGGCATCGTCATGAAGAACTGCTGGCCGTATGACGAGCCCGTGCGGATGGCCGATGGAAACTTGATCACGGGAGGGCAGGATAAAGATGGATTGCCAGTGGTGGCGATCAGTCATGGCGAGGATCTAACAAGATGGGACTCGACACTGATTCCTTTCGATCCACGGCTCAAACCAAGCTATGCGGAGACAACGGTCTGGGCAGAAGGCAATCATGTAATCGCCGTCATTCGTGGCGGACGCGGTGTTGCGTGGATTTCCACCAGCAACGATTGTGGTCGTACCTGGTCAAAGGCCGGGCCGAGCAACTTGCCAATGCCCCGCGCAAAGGCGTATCTTGGCAAGCTGAGCACGGGACAACTTTACTTGGTATCGAATATCAATAGTCGCGATACGTTGGTGATCTCCATCAGCAACCCGGGCGAGTTGACTTTGAGCAAAATGTGGCGGCTCCGCCATGGCAAATCCGCGCCACCACGATTCTCCGGCAAAGCAAAAGGCAAGCAATGGTCTTATCCGTACGGTTACGAGCACGACGGCAAGTTGTACGTCGTGTACTCGATCGGCAAAGAAGATTGCGGGTTGTCCGTCTTGCCAATCGATGCTCTTGCCCCGTGAAGCCGTACGGCTAACTTACCAGGTTTGTAGTTCACGAAACTTGACGACGTAGAGTAGAATTGCCAAACAGACCCGTCGTCCTAATGCGTCATTCAGAGAGAACTAGAATGCATGCACCGTTGTCAACGAAGCGCCGCGTGCTGTCGCGACGCACTTTTTTGCGAGCGTCAGGCGTCACTCTCGCTCTGCCACTGTTGGATGCGATGCGCCCCGCGTTCGGCGGCGAGTCGACAGCTTCGCCACGGCGGATGGTGGCGATCGAAACGAACATGGGCATCCTGCCTCAGTATTTCTTCCCGGAGAACGCAGGAAGCGAATACGCGTTGAGTCCCTATCTTGAACGACTGGCGAAGCATCGCCAGCAGATGACGGTGTTTTCCGGAGTGAGCCTGCCCGGAGTTACCGGCGCGCATGCTGCGGAGAGATGTTTTCTAACCGGGACTCCACATCCAGAGCGGGGCGGGTTTCGCAACTGGGTTTCGCTCGACCAGTTCGCTGCCGAACAAATTGGAAACAAAACGCGTTTCCCGTCACTCGTTCTCGCGATGAGTAACGAGAGCCCGACGCTAAGCTATACCCGAGGTGGCGCGCCGATCCCGGCGGAGAAGAGTCCGCGGAAACTGTTCGAAACGCTGTTCGTTCAGGGACGACCAGAAGAGATCGAAGCTCGTGTTGAAGCACTTCGACAGGGACGCAGCACGCTCGATTTCGTGGGCGACCAGTCGACGCGGCTGAACCGTTCGCTGTCAGCGGTCGATCGCCAGCGGATGGACCAGTACCTGACCGCCGTTCGAGAACTAGAGCGTCGGCTTCATAGTGCTCAAGAATGGGAGTATCGTCCAAAGCCAAAAGTCGACGCGAAAACTCCTGAGGAGAACAACGACTCACGGCAGTTCGTCGAGCGATCGCGCATGATGTTTGACGTCATTAAGTTGGCACTGCAAACCGACTCGTCTCGGATCGCGTCGCTGTTCATCGATACGACGGTAATTCACAACATCACGCATCACGGCAATCGCCCAGAAGTTCTCGCCGAATTGCGAGGACACGAGGAGCGCCAGTTCGACGCTCTCAACGAATTCCTGACATTGCTCAGCGAGACACAAGAAGAAGACGCGTCGTTGCTGGACCGCACGATGGTGCTGTACGGCACATGCATGGGAAGCGCGAATTCACACTCGAACGTCAATCTGCCCGCGTTACTGGCCGGCGGCGGGTTCAAGCACGGGCAACACTTGGCGTTTGACACGCAGAACAATTACCCACTATCGAATTTGTTCGTCTCGATGCTGCAGCGACTAGGAGTCGAAGTTGACGAGTTCTCGACAGGCAAGGGTACGATGCGCGGACTGGAGATGGCGTAACGAGAATGCGTAGGCTAAATCTCCTTCCCATGCTAGTCGCCATCGGTTTGGTTTCGTCGTCGGCATTCGCGGCAGACACGACAGGTGAGTTCTTCGCTCGCTACTGCAACGATTGTCATGGCCAGACGACGCAGGAGGCGACGCTCGACCTGAGCGCCCTCTCGCAAAACTTCAATGAACCGGATCACTTCCGGCGTTGGGTGAAAGTGCATGACAGGATCGCTTCTGGCGAGATGCCTCCGCGAGACGCCGATCAACCCACTGTGACGGAACGACGGGCAGTTGTGCAATCTCTTAGCGAGTCACTCCTTGCCGCCGAGAGGGCGACGTCAGAAGACGTGCCGCGACTGCGTCGTCTAACTCGGGGCGAGTACGAAAACACGATTCGCGATTTGTTTGACATGCCCGGGATCGCGCTGGCCGGAAACCTTCCCGCCGACGGCACTGCACACGGATTTGACAAGCATCCAGAGGCGCTCAACATCTCACACGTCAACGTAGCGAAGTACCTCGAAGCGGCCGATCACATTTTGAACTACGCCATCGCTACGCGCCCGGAGCCTCCGACGATTCAGCGGCGACGTATCTCGCTGGCCAATCGAGGCGGCTTTGTCGCTCATGTGATAATGAACGGCGACGGCGTGTTGCTGCAGAACAAACTTCCCGATCCCGACTTCCCACCAGCCGCTGATCAGAATCACTTGGATCAGGGCGTTCACGAACGCTGGGGTTCGTTTCGTAACGGATCGACGGTCGGCCTGTTTAGGCACGAGGATGAATCGTTCAATCCGTATCTCATCGAGCATGTCACGATTTACCCCGCGCGATACCGAGTGCGAACGTCGCTGTGGAGCTTTCAGTGGGACAAAGGCAAAATGCTTCCCGGGCGAGGACCGGAAGCAGGACGCCTGTCGGTTGTGCAACTGACCGGTGATGGTCGTGGTGGACAACATCCGAGTTACGTGCTGGGTTATTTCGATGCGACGGATACGAATGCGTTTGAACACGAAGTGGTCGTCTGGTTGAATCACAACGAGATTATCGGCTTTAACACGGCATCGCTTGCTCCGGTCGCGAACTACTCGCGAAAGGGAAGGGCACTCGCGTTCACGGGCCCCGGAATCGCCGTCGATTGGGTCGACGTCGAAGGCCCGCTCTACGAGTCCTGGCCGCCGCAAAGTCACAAACTTCTGTTTGATGATCTGCCGCTCGCCGAGTTCCAATCCGCCGACCATCCTGATGTTCAACCGCCTCGACGAATCCGAGTACGACAACTCGGCGCTGGCCAGAACCGCCCAGATCCGGAACCGGGCCTGTGGACTGTCCAGAGTGATGAAATACTACAGGATGCGGACCGGTTGCTCGCTTCCTTTCTTCCAACACTCTTCCGGCGTCCCGTGCCGGACGACGTGCGACAGCAGTACGTTGCGATAGTCCGAAATCGGCTTGAGGAGGGAGATTGTTTTGAACTCGCGATGCGAGCGGCGTATCGCAACGCCCTCGTCGCGCCCGATTTTCTCTACCACGTCGAACAGGACGATGCGCTCGACGACCACGCGCTGGCCTGTCGGCTTTCCTACTTTCTGTGGAACTCGATGCCGGACGAGCAACTGATGAAGCACGCCGCGAAAGGCGAATTACGGCAGCCGCACGTTCTACATTCAGAAGTCGAACGCCTCTTGCAACATCCTCGCTCGAACCGATTCGTGGAAGACTTTCTCGGCCAATGGCTGAAGCTGCGTCAGATCGCGGCCAATGATCCCGACAAGAAGCTGTACCCCGAATTCAGCCCCTACTTGCAGGACTCGATGATCGCCGAGACGCGGGCGTACTTTCGGGAGTTGCTCGACAAAGACCTCGACGCCGAGCACTTAGTGAAGTCAGACTTCGTGATGATCAATCAGAAACTGGCGACTCATTATGGCATCCCTGAGGTGACCGGGTCGCAAGTGCGTCGAGTCCCGCTCCCTGAAGGTTGTCCCCGTGGCGGCTTTCTGACACAGGCATCGATTCTGAAGCTCACCGCGAACGGAACAACGACGTCACCTGTCCCGCGTGGTGCGTTTGTGATCGACCGAATTCTCGGCACCCCGCCGGAACCGCCGCCTGCGAACGTGTCCGCGATCGAACCGGATGTGCGTGGCACAACGACGGTCCGCGAGCAATTGGCCAAGCATCGCGAGCATCCTGTTTGCTCCTCCTGTCATCAGCGGATCGATCCACCGGGCTTTGCTTTGGAAGCGTTCGATGTGATCGGCGGTTTCCGAAGCCGCTATCGCTCGATTGGCGAAGGCGATCCGGCCGAGCGAGGCTCGATAGACCCGTTTATCGGCATCAGCTTCCGATTGGGGCAGGCAGTCGACGCAAGCGGCGAACTGTCCGACGGTCGGGCCTTTGGCGGCATCCGACAGTATCAATCGCTGATCGCGTCTGATTCTGATCCTCTGTTGCGGAATCTTGCACGACAGCTTGCTGTCTATGCAACTGGGCGGGCGATCCGATTCAGTGATCGGCCCGCGATGGATGAAATCGTTGGGCGCACTCTGAAGCAGGCTGGCGGGGTCCGGACTTTGCTGCACGAACTGATCGGCAGTCCGCTTTTCACCGGCGGCCCGCAGACGATTTCGCGCCCGCAAGATGTCACGCTACGACAGAGCGTCACATCCATCGATCCACCGAGAAGCACGATGATGTCCTCGAATCTTCCCGATGTCGCAGTTCCCGTCATCAGGACGGCTGCGACGGTCGCGGAAGAAGCGATACCCGGTGACTTCCAGTTCGATGACGAACACACAATCAAACTGCAAGTCACCGGCCTCTTCATGCCTGAGCGCGTCAAAGACTTCCAAACTCTGATGAAACAGTTTCAGGAAGCTCGCTTGCGGAACGTCGACTACGAGTCCGCCGAAGCGACGTTTGGATACGCCGCAGACAGCGATCTGTTTCGTAACGCGAATGACGAGCAAATCATCGAGCGCATCAACAACCGCGTTCGGCAACTCTCCAACCACACGATTGGCGTGAAGCCACTGAGCACTCTCCGGCGTGAACAGCTGGAATTTATCGAAATTCCGATCACTGGACTGGACTGCAAAGCCTGTTCTTTGGCTGTCCATGAGACGCTCTCGCGAATCGACGGTGTCGAACGCGCCACCGCCAACTTCAAGGACGCTCGCGCCAACGCGTGGATCGATCCAGTGAAGACGGATCGAGCAAGCCTGGAGGCCGCGCTCAAGCAACGCGGAGTGACTCTCTCGATACCGCCTAGCGGCACGAAGGATTGAGGGCGTCGTCTTCTTCCAAGAATCTCGCTTGACGCTTGCAGTTCGTAGGCTCCATACACTGGATTTGCTGCCCTGCCCTAGCCATGATGGATGATTGCAGATCACAACTGTTCGCGGCAACGTGTGTATTGAATCCTTTGCGAGAGTCTTCTTATGAAAACAGTTTTATCGAGTCTTATCCTGGCCTCTACTTTTTTCGTGGCCGTCGCGGGATTTTCTCAGGAAGCCAAGGAATCTAAACCAGAAGCAAAGCCTCCGACCACGAAGGTGACGGGTGTGTTTGAATCGCGACAGGTGTCCGAATTGTCCGCTGCGACCAAGCAAATCAAGTCGTTGGTCATCAAACGCATCGCTCCTCACGGAACGCTTGTTCGGAAAGGACAGTCGATCGTCTGGTTCGAAACATCAGCGCCAGAAAAGCAGCTGTCGGAAGCCGAGAATAACCTGCGGCTTGCCGAGATCGCGATGCGAGAGTCGGAGTTCGGTCTCGAACAATTCGGGGAAACTCAGAAGCTTGACAAGGCAAAGGCCGAACTGGCTTACCAAATTGCCAAACAGGACTTTGACAACTTTGTGCAGACGGACCGAGAACGACAAGAACTTTCGGCAGAGTTCAGTTTAAAGTCTTCCCGAGCTTCGCTCGCGAACGTACTCGAAGAGCTGGTGCAACTCGAGAAGATGTACAAGGAAGATGAATTGACCGAAGAGTCGGAGGAGATCGTGTTGAAACGCGCGAAACAGTCTGTCGAGAGCTCTCAATTTCGTCTGCGCGATTCCGAGATCAGGACGAAACGCACACTCGCTCAAACGATCCCGCAATCGCAAGCACAACGGGAAGAATCTCTCGCGCGACAGCAGCTGGCTTTCGACAAAGCGATCCGATCATTGGAATTCGACCGTCAGCGACGATCGATCGACTTTGACAAGTCCAAGAAGAAACTCGAGAAGCAAAGAAACGATCTGAAAGAACTCCGAGAAGATCGCAAGCACCTCGTAATTCAGTCACCCGAAGACGGCATCGTCTATCACGGCAAGATCACGCGCGGACGCGTCAGTGATAAAACAAATACCTTGACTGGTGGCTCGACGGTTACGAATGAACAGGCGATTATAACGTTGGTTCGTCCCAAGCCCCTTTTGATTCGTCTCGACGTGCAAGAGAAGGACTTGGGGAAAATCAAAGTTGGATCAAAGGGAACCGTCTCGCCAACTGCCTTTCCCGATCGGAAGCTAATCGGCAAGATAACATCTCTTTCGTATATCCCGCTGGCAAACAACAAGTTCGATGGCTTGATGACGGTAAAGCTTGGAAACGACGAACCGGCGATCACTCCCGGCATGACTTGCTCTGTCGAGTTTGAATCGGAGACGGCAGAGTGATGCGACATTTTCTACATTGGAACTTGGTAGCGATTCAAGCTGCGATCATATTGCTCTCGACGGGAGCTGTTCGGGCAGCTGATCCGAAGATTCCAAATGATGGTCCGCGAACGGGAATTCTGGCCGATCCGCTCGACTTCAGTCAGCCACCTTCCCTGCCGAAGATCGACGCGCCGGCGGTCGGCGAGATAGATGCGTCGATCGATCGAGGTGTTCAGTTTCTCTTGAGCATTCAGAACGCTAATGGTTCGTGGGGTTCCGCGACAAAGACCAAAGGGCTCAATGTCTACGCGCCAGTTCCCGGCTCGCATCACGCGTTTCGTGCCGCGACAACTTCGTTGTGTATCTCAGCATTGCTAGAGGTTTCGCCCGATGAACCCGAGGCGATGGAGTCAGTCGACCGCGCCGAAGACTGGTTGTTGGAGCACGTGTCTAGCTTGCGTCGTGCGACTGGCGACGCGATCTATAACGTCTGGGGACACGCGTACTCGATCCAAGCAATGATCCGGCTACGACAAAGGCACTCCGATGATTCGGTGCGGCGCGATCGCTTTGACGCCTTGATTCGCGAGCAGTTCGATATGCTGCGGCGTTATGAATCGGTGGATGGAGGCTGGGGCTATTACGACTTTCGTTATCAGGCACAGCGGCCAACATCAAGCTCGATCAGCTTCGTGAACGGAACCGTGTTGGTCGCTCTTGCCGAGGCCAAAGCAGCCGGGATCGAACCACCAGAGCGCATTGTCCGACGCGCGCTCGCGGCGACTAAACGACAGCAAAAAAAGGACTTCAGTTATGTCTATGGCGAATATCTGAAGTACAGACCGATGCTTGATATTAACCGCCCCGCCGCCAGCCTCGGTCGTACACAGTGCTGTAATTGCGCGTTGCGGATGTGGGGTGATGAATCGATCACGGATAACGTCGCAAAGAATTGGCTCTATCGACTGTATGTAAGAAACGGCTGGCTTGATATCGGACGCAAGCGGCCCATACCTCATGAATCGTGGTTCCAAGTCGCGGGCTACTTCTACTACTACGGCCACTACTACGCCGCACTGTCGCTAGAGCAATTACCAGAGTCCGAGCAAGGGCCCTATAAACCGCTACTGGCGAAGCTGATGTTGGACCGACAAGAAAAGAACGGATCTTGGTGGGACTATCCGCTGTATAACTATCATCAGCAGTATGGAACTGCCTTCGCACTGATGACGCTTCAGCGTTGCAAGTGAGACTTAGCATCGTTCTTTACTAACCCGCCGAACGCGTTTCCGACGAGCAAGATATTTTTGCTACCAGCGTTAATGGAAACGTCAGCCGCTCCAGCTGTCGTCCGCGTGACGCGGCAACTGGAGATTGTTGTGTCAGTCGTCTCATTGAGTACTAGTCCTGAATCGCAATCACTAAGGTTTAGTGCATTGATTGTGAATCCGTTGCAGCGATTGAGGATCAACGCGCCAGCGTCCGTTGCGAATCGGTGCAGCGTCGAGCTCGCGATGATACATTCTGAGCAATCTTCGAACAAGATTGTTCCAGGTCGCACGAACTGACGCGGGTTAAACGTGTTGCTCGATACGACGACTCGCTGGGAATTTCGGACGTGCAAGTTGGCAGGTTGCGGCGCGAAGAAGTTATTAGCATTGATCGCAACGTCGTGTGCGTAGTCGATGTCTATGTTCGTCGTTGTGTCGCTAAGCACATTCCCCGAGATCGTCACGGAGTCGATGGGGTAGATTTCTTTGCCGGCCAACCGAATGTTGGCTCCGCCGGGTGCCACCTTCTTGCCGCTTGCTCCGCCGTAGTTCGCAGAGTGCTGAATCGTACAACCGGTGATCGATATTTCGGCGATCGATTTGGCCTTGGTTTCTGGTGAACCGGAAACATCGATAAGAATGTTGGCCGTCCTTGTTGGTGTTTCGTCATTCGGCATATTGCCTTCGATGTCGCAGCCTGAAACCTGTAAGTTTCGCACGTTGCCGTCACGGACCACGATTCCACCTTGGCGGTTGTACGAAATGTGCGACGTGCCGACGTTGATCTGATGCAAGTTGACATCATCCAAGTAAATGCCGACGCCCGAGTTTTCGTACAAGTGGCAATCGGAAACGAGAACATTCCGGTTTCGATTGACAAGATGAATGCCGTGACGACACCACCGCACGGAGACGCCAGTGATAATAGCGCCGACCGTCTGCACCAACTCGATCCCGTCTGCTTCGTCATGATTTCCAAGAATCTCGATTCCGGAAACGATCGGCATTCGTTCGTTCCATGTTGTCGGCTTGAAAGACTTTGGCGAGGCGGTTCCTTCGTGCGACCCGACGAATCGCAACGCTGGCCCTGGCCCATCCATCACGATCGTGACGCCACCAGCAGCCTTCACGGCGACGGCCTCGTGATTGGAAAGGTCGAACACTAGCGGCTTCGTGATACGCAAAATCTCGTCTCTGCCCAATAAGAGGTTGCCGTCGTTCTCGTCAATCTTCTGTTGCAGCGTAGCCGCCGAGTCGGGCAGAGATCTTAGGTTCGGAACTTGATCCAAGGTCCCTGTGGCCAACGCATTTGGCACGAGGTAAACTGCGGACAAGATCAGTATGCTGAGAACTTTCATGTCGTTGCATCCGTGTTGCGGAGAGGATTGTTGCCGTATTCGCGCTTCGATGGCGGAACTTATTCGAGCAATGTCGCTGTTTGCTCAGGCGCAGTGATGCCTGGCGGCAATTCGAGGATGCGGATGTTGCGGAAGTGAATCTCCGATCCTTCCGATTCGAGACACAGGTAGCCTTTTCGCATTGAAGAATCTCGTATGGAATTTACGAACTTGCCGTTGATCGACAGCTTTACCGTGCCGTCGACGCACACAACATCGTAGACGTTCCACTCGCCGGCACCTTTGCAACGCAGCTCCCGCGACTGGCTGCGAGACCCTCTCGGATTGTCCGGCGTCGCGGTAAGGCCGTTGGCTCCAAACAATTCACCAGAAATATAGCCAATGTCTTGCGGCTCGCCGTTCTTTTTGCGATGCAGATTCACCCATTCCAACTCCAGCATCTGCACTTCCATTCCCTTGGGAAGACGCCGGCCCTCCGGCACACTCCCTTCACTCCACACGAACACACCCGAGTTGCCGCCCGGTTTCATATGTCGCCACTCGATATGCAGGACGAAATTCTCGTATTGCTTGTCCGATCGCATGACGCCAATTGGCAGGCCCGTGCAAACGAGGAGCCCGTCCTCGACCCTCCAATTCTCCGGCGACGTATTGACGTCCACCCATCCCGAAAGATCGCGACCGTTGAATAGATCAACGAATTGAGCGGCACCTACCGGAGGCTTCGAGTCTTGCGGCTCAGCGTGTAATGAGCCGTCGATGAGCGGCGAGAGAATCGCTGCGGCCAATGCCAGCCTTAATGTCAATACTTGGAACCGTGATGCAGTTTTCATAATGCGACTCTAATGCGATACGAGTATGTTGGAAGGACGCAGTGAATGAATATACGTCTTTAGGCTGGCACTGTCGCGTTCGTTTAACGGCAATTCGCAGACGACAGTATTTCGAGCCACGCAGTCGCCTGCGGATTGCCGTTAAACGAACGAGTGAAAACGACTTAAAAGAAATCAGCCGGCTTGTCGGACCAGGATTTCACCCTTGCCTGGTACCGAAGCATCGCCCGAATACAGTTCGTACGCCCCGTCGCCCGAGTCGCACGGGAGGTCGATGCCGAGCGGCTTCAGTTGCCGCGAGTAGACCTTCAGGAAGTCAGGCGTGTACTGGCATGCATAGGTAAACGTCGGCAACATTGGAATCGGCTTCATAGAAATAATCGTGCCTCGCATCATCCAGGCACCGGTGCGAATTTCGGCACCAGACAGCAAGACGATTGTCCCGCCCTTCATTTGCAGGCCCGTAAAGTCTTTGGCAGGGCCGCCAATCACAATCGTGCCACGTCGCATTCGCATGCCGACTTCGAGTCCTGCTGAACCGTCGACAATTATAGTTCCGTTTCGCATGCCTTTCAGGCTGCCGCGATATCCTGCCCCGATCTGACCGCCGCCATTGCCATGAACGCGGATTAGACCTCTCCGCATTTCAGCGCCGATCCAATCGCTGGCGTTGCCATGGACTTCGATCTCACCGCCCTTCATGTACGCGCCGAGATGCATGCCAACCGAACCATGTACGGTGATACGACCTCGCGACATTTCGCGGCCAATCCAACGTACGCGATGCAGGTCGCCGTGAAGCTCAAGTTCGTCGCTGCGTTCACCATCGACGTCGAAGAAGTCGTCCAATCGGCATTGCCGTTTTCCGTGGTAAACGATCTTTGAACGTATCTCGTCATTCGAAAGCTCAGCGAACGTATCCGGCGAGAGAATCTCGGCTTCCAGCGGCACAGTGGGCTGTTCTTTGAGTCGGAGGGTGATCTTACTCATGAGTTCGGCACGCAGTCACGGATGTCGGGGTTCTCCATACGCTCCATTTCGACGGGGTAGTTCTCGAACGCCATGGTGTAGCAGTCTTCAAATAGCGGCTGCAAGAACTCGTCAGTCCCGGGGTCATAGCTCGGTTTGACGATAAACTCTTGTCCGTCCGGAGTGGCACGAATATCACCGTCCTCGATGACAATTTCACCGCCTTTAATCACGTATCTTGGGTGACTGAACATACGAGCCACATCGTCATCCTCTTCGTAGATCACGATATCAGCGTCGCAGCCGACACCAAGATTCCCCTTTTGGTGCAAGCCGAGCGCCCTTGCTGGCCCAGCAGACATCGCGGTCGCGATCTCGTACAGCGTGTACTCGCGATCTAGCTCTGGCAGTGTGATTCGCCCCTTGATCTTGTCGGGAAGTTTCGTCAAACATTCATTGCGGAAGTCTGCGCACATGAGTAGCTGTATGATTTCCGGATATCGCCAGAAGCAACCACCGTTTGGATGATCGGTCGACAGAAACACTTGCCACGGATTTTTGATCAACAACAACAGCTCTAACCCGACCGCCCACTGGATTGCGTTGACAAGGTTGCTCGGTCGGTAAGTGTACGGAACGATGCCACAGCCCGTCTCGTTCTCGATATCCAAGTTGCCCCATTTGCGTCCCGTTAATTTATACAGCAGATGCTGCCATGGGCCGTCTGCGGTTATCGTAACGGTGTCACCAAACAAAACGGCACCGGCATCCGTCGTGATGTTGGGATGCGTATTGAAGTACTCGGCTAGTTGTACCGTTTCGGATCGCATTTCGTCCCAGTCGTCGCCCCCATACGCGTGATACTGAGAGTGAGCGATATGGGCTCGATGCCCTTCTAGATGCTGCAACGTGTCGAGCGTCGTCGAAATGTTGCCTGGCGCTCCGAGGTTGTTGCAGTGCAGATGCATCGGATGCGGGAGGCCGAGATCGTCGCAGATCATTGCTAACTGAGTAACGATGTCCCCGGGAGTCAGCTTGCTGTAGCCTTCGATTGCGGATGTCAATTGCTTCGCGTCTTTACCCCACTTCCAGGCTGCGACTCCACCAGGATTGACGGCTTTCACTCCGTAGGACTTGGCAGCCCAAATGTACCAGGCAACGACGTTCTTGGCTCGTTCATACTCGCCGTTTTCGAGCAGGTCGAGTACGATCTCGTTGTTCGCCATCAAAACGCACGTCGCCTTGTCCACGATCGGAATGTCGCCCAGTTCTTCGTGTGTGTGGCGCGCAGAGAGAACAGGAACCGCGGCTTCGTTGACGGTCGTCCAACCCATCCCCGCATACAGATAACCCGTCGCAAAGGTCGTCGGAGCCATCCCGCCGAGTCCGGAGCGCCGACTCTGAGAGCGAATGAAGGCTTGTGTCCGACGATGATCTTCGGGAGTCATCGCTCGCGCAAAATTGATCGCGCCGCCCGCGACATGCGTGTGTACGTCGACGCCGCCAGGAAAGACAATCATGCCGGCCGCGTCAATTGTCCGACCGCCGTCGACCGATGCGGCGAACTTCCCGTCCGAGACGCAAAGCTCCCGTACTTCGCCGTCAATTCCATTCGCGGGATCGAAGATTTTTCCACCCGTAATTCGAAGCATGCGTCGCTTTCTGCTTGTTTTGTCCCATCGTTTAACGGCAAGCCGAAGGCGACCGTGCCCGCAATACGAAGTCGCCTTCGGCTTGCCGTTAAACGACTAGTGTTTCTAGATCTGCGCTGTAATCATTTGTTCGCCCTCGGGCATCCAGAACCGCTTTTTGGCAATCGCGTCCTTAATACGGCGAACGACTTCTTCGTCGGTCGGGTAGGGCGATTTGAGAGCTGGCTTTAACGGTAAAGGAATTTCGTCCATCCGATAAGCCGTCCCTGGTGCCGAGATTCCGGCGACGGAGGTAGTGATGTGTACGCGAGAGAGCTTACTGGTATGTGTGATGTGCGGGTCCAGTACGATCGTCGGGATACGAGCGAGATGATCGATCGCCGGCTGAGGCATCGTCGCGCCGGGATCCGCACCGATGATGAAGGCCGCATCCGTGTCGCCACGAACGAGGACATCGACCGTCGAGAACTCGCCCGGGTTATATCGAGGATAGCCTCGGTTAAACGTAATGCCGAACGGATATCCAGTTTGCCAACGCATCACGACATCGGCACCCGTGACATTGCCATGGCCTCGCATCGGCATCGCGACGAACTTGGTGAAAGCGTTCATTTCGGTGGCGAGCGTTAACAACGCCGCCGAGTTCATATGTTTTCCGCGCGTCATCGACAGCCCCATGCCAAAGAACATGCACCCAAACTTCGCTTTCTTCATGCGATCGACAAGGTCGTTGCATTGCTCAAGCGAAACACCGGTTTCGGCAACGGCCTCTTCGCTGACTTTTTGATCTTTAATCAGTGCGCGCAGAATCGTAATCAATTCAAAGTCTTTGCCTGGTCGCACCTGAAGAAAAATGTCGCAAGCTTTCGCGCTCTTCGTCGGGCGAATGTCGACCAGGACCGCCGTCCGATCTTTCCGCCCTCTTGGCAGGAATTTGCTCTTTGGCATCAAGGCGTATTTGGTGAAATGTCTTGGGTGGCACTCCGCTGGATTGCCTCCCCAGTACACAATGAAATCAGCTCGGTTCTTAACTTCACCGAGCGTGCAAGTGACTTTGCCACCCAACTGGGCGGCGATTTCCGTGGGACCATGTCACAAGGATGTGTGACTGTCCAGCAAACCTCCCAAGAGGTCTGCCAGTGCCACACACTCGCGTTGAGCTTCGCAGGTTGTATTGCTCATGCCGTAAACCAACGGCATGTCGGCTTCGTGTAAATATGTCGCGGCGGCTTCGATCGCTTCATCGAGCGTCGCTTCTTTGCCGTCGATCAAGGCGTCTGGATATTTTCGTTCGGCGGTGTGGTTCAAGAACCATGCCGTACCCAAAACGCACGCTTTCTTTGCTTTGTGGATTTTAATCTCGTCCGCATGCAGTTCGATATCATCGCAGACACATCCGCAGAACGTACACGTCGCATTATTTACGACAGTGAGAGTCATGAGTTCTCCTGTTGGATCCTTCGATCTTTGAGCCGAATGCGCTAGCGTCGAGTGTTCAATTCAAGCGGTGGGACGTGACGGGCCCGCGGCTAGCGCCGTCGGATCAATTTGTTTCTTCTTCGGTCGAGTCGTCCGAACTGGACGGCACGAGGAACGTTCAGCCAAGGGCACGGCCTTGGTAAGACCCTCTCACTCGACGCGGCATGAATCGACCTTCTGCCACTTCTTCCCACGCCGGGATTTCCTCCATCTTGACAGGAAGCGTGAAGTGAGGGCTGTCTACCGCCGTTAGATCAACTTCAGATTGTGGTTTGTTCATCGGAGCATTCCTTATGACGCGTTCTTACTCGGGGGCGTCGACCCGCACAACTTCAACTTCCCAACCTTTGGAGGTCGGCATTCCGGTCCCATCCGTATCTCCGTTCATCAACCGACACGTCGGCGGACCATAGGGAATGAACAGCAACCCGTCTGGAACTTTGGCTTCGGTACATTGAAAGACCGCTTCGCCAAACTCAGTGCTGACTCGGACAGAATCACCCGTGGCAACCCCCAGAGATTCCATATCGGCAGGGCTAATCTCTAACGTTGTCACAATCTTCTGGTATTCGTCGCCAAATTTTCCAACATTGATCTGCGACCCTTGTTTGGCCGTCCGGGTGGGGTTCAGGATGAACTTTTTAGGTTGCATAAGAGGAACAGACAGGATGTTGCGAGAATGAGCGGTTCGTTCGAGCTGGCGGGCGAGAAGCATGCACCCCAGGGTACTCGGAACGGGGGTACTCAGAACGGGTTGAAACATCCGATTATAGCTGAAACGTTGCCATTACCAAATCGGTCACTCCAAAGGAATAACCGGCTGTGCGGCGATTTGTCGTGTCGTACGAGCTCGTCACTTGCCATACCTCGCGATTACATGAAGTTTGGTGTGTGCAGATCCGACAAGGTCTGAGCCTGCTCGACAGTAAAGCCGGCATGTTCCAATCGTTTCACGCGGCTTTCATGCATCGTATGCAGCAACTCGCGAAACGCGTCGTGTCCACGACCGATCGCTTTCGCCGTCGTGCTTCCAGCGGCAAGAACAGTCAGTCCGTCTTGCAGAGGCTCGGGGGCTCCGCCAACATTGGACAGCGTCGCAGCTCGCCTTCGCACAGCCGCTTCCAGCCGAGAATAGAGAGACTCGTCGTGAACCAAAGCATGACGGACGTGTACTAGGCCGAAGTGAACGTGCCGCGCCTCGTCGTTGCGCGCTCGTCGAACGACCTCGGCAGTTACTTCGTCCGGCGCATGGTCTTCGATGAACGTGAGCAGGTCAAGGAACGTTCCTTCACCGAGCACTGAAAGTAGGAACGCCGCTTCGGTGAAGTCTTCGAGTTCAAGCAGCGAGAGCAATGATTGTGACGTGGTCGCCGACGAGACACCTAAGCCTCCACCGCCGGCTCGCGCTCGCTTTAGGAACACATCGATATGCCGAGCCTCATCAGCCATCTGGGTCGAAAGGAACATCGCTGTCTCGACATACGACGGATGAATGCGTGAGATAAATTTCGACGGCAAGTAAAGAGCTGATAGCTCATTCTCGGCCAAGAACGTGAAGACCTGTCCGAGAGCGCGTTCGATCGCGTCCGGCAGTTTCGGCGTCTTGTCCCAAGGGATGTCCGTGTTCGCGTTCCATTGCGCGGCGATCGCTTGATCGTACAGCTTGGCAACTTCCGGTGGCGCGACGTGTTCGCGATCGAGGAGCGAGAACGGATAGCGAGGGCCACCTGGCTCGACTCGCGCTCCACGCGGCGCAAAACCGCTAGTCGGGTCCGCATGCTCCGGCATGGGGATCGAATTGAGAACATCTTCGGCCGAGATGTGGCCTTCGTGTTGCGGCAAAGTGATGCCGCTTTCGCGCTCGCCGAGAGGAACAGATAGCGATCCACGTGCGATCAGATGCCGGTCATAATCTTGGTCCGTCTTCTGCCGCTCTCGATACTCGTGGTGCTGAAGTTGACACCAGCGCGGCAAGTCGTCACGCAGCGCCTGATTCACGGAGTTCACGGCCAGCACGCCACCCGGTTCCAACAAGTCGAGAGCCGGACGAATGAGCGCAAGCAATCCAGCTCCAAGAGCAAGATCGCCTCCGTCGATAGCCAAAGCTGCGTTTTCGTTTTGCACAATTCCCCCAGGTAGCTGAACTTGCAAAAGTTCTGTCGTGGCAAACGTCGGCTGAATTTTCGCGAATCCAGCTACTTAAGGAGTCGGACTCGCCAGCGCATCTCGCAGGCTGTTGTATCCATCTTCACGAGGCGGCATCCAGACTTTCAAGCCTTCCAACTCTAACAGCCTTCGATGTTCGGGAACGTCCCACGTCATCCCGAACAAGGCCTTCTTGAACCGTTCGATCTTGCCAGCGTCGAGATCGGGAAGAACATCAAACATACAGTGATCGAATGGCGGCGTCGTCCACAGCGAACGAATCAGGTTTGCATCAACGTGGCCGGCGGACTGCTCGTTGACCCAGATCAGATCGCCCACCGTTCCAGCCTGCGCTCGCCCGTCGGCGACCGCTTCGAGGACGTCGATTTCACTGGTACCGGTATCGCCGTGCTTGCCAACGTCGGTATCAAACTTCAATAAGTTGACTTTCGTCAATTCGACGCCTTCGGCGCGAAGGAAGTGCAGAGGCAGGATTCTAGCTTGTGTCGAATCGCGACTGCCGACGGCCAGCGTCTTTCCCTCAAGATCCTTGATCGACTCGATCCCCGAATCGTTTCGCACGACGACTCGCGAATGGAAATCTTGATCCGAGTCACGCGTTCCCAGCGATATCGAACGGTTATCCGTTTGTTGTTGCACGCGGACATGAGCCAGCGGCGTGTTCCACGCGACGTCGATGTGACCCTTCAGCAGCAGTTCGACTTGCCGTTCGTAGTTCGAGAACAGCACAAAGTCCATCGGCGCACCGTTCTGATTGAAGTGATCACGAATGCCCTCCCAAATCGTCACGACTTTGGCATCATAGGCTACCGCGCCAAGCAGAATCGTTTCATCACTCACGTTCGTTCCGTCCTTATTCAAGAGAAGCGAGCCATAGGAGCGTCGTTCTTTCAGGCAATGCCGAGAGTGTACCAGAAAGTCGTTGCGATGCGTCCCAGCCAGTCGAAGTTCGGGGCACTCCCTGTGTATGGATCAGACGGCCTGCGCGCAACAACTCGGCTAGAACAGCGGTAATCCCGTGAGTGCCCGACCGACGAACTCTTGCAGGTGATCGACGGTGGGTGCCATGACCCAACCGGCGCGTGCGTCGCGGAACATTTGCTCGATGCCGAGATGCCGCGAGAAGGCTGCACCTCCGCAAGCCTTCATGGCGAGGTCGGTTACGTGCAAGGCGGCTTCGAGAGCGGCCATGCGTGACTGGAGAACGTACAGCGGCGTTTCTTCAGTCGGCGCGAGCATCATCTGAGTAGTGACACTTAGCAACGCGCGACTCTGCGCTGTTCGACAACTCATCTCGGCTATGCGTGCTCGGAGGTTTGGAAGATCACGAAGTTTGCTGCCGTCGGTTTCAAATCCTGCGCTCTTTAAATGTGCTTGTGTAGCGCCGATTGCGGCGAGGCACAGGCCATGACCCATTGCTGCAGTGCCAACAGAAAACCAGGGAAGCACGACTTCGAGCATCATGCCCGCGCCCTCTCCTTGCGGTGTGAGCAATTCTCCCTCGGCAACGGCAAGATCGGTGATATCGACTGGGGCCGAATCGTTTCCGCGCAGGCCCAAGCCATCGAAGCTACCCGCGATTTTCACACCAGCTGCATCGCGACGAGCCAAGTAGATGGTCGATTCAAGAGGTGACACGGCGTCTGGTTTCTGAGTACTCGAGACGTATGAATTTGCGTGATTCGCGGACGTTACCCACGACTTGCTTGCGCACGTGACGAAGCCGCCATCTGCGTTGGTGTGCATCTGCGAGACGGGAGCCCAAAACTGCGATCGCGAACCTCGCTCGGAAAAGGCCAATGTCGTCAGATGTTTTCCAGCAGCGACCTGTTGTAACAACAAGTCTCGACCCGCCAGGGTTTTCGACGCTACAAATGTTTGCGAAGCACATACATGCATTACGTAAACCATTGCCGTCGAGGGACACGCCTGTGCGAGCTCTTCGACGACGGCCGCGAACACGCCGGGCGGTTGGCCCTTGCCACCAGCTTCGGTGGGCATGCACAGCCCCAAAAAGCCCGCCGCGCCGAGTTCCGCAAGGGACTCCGCCGGGAACTTGGCCTCGGCGTCGACTTCGACCGCGCGCTGTTTTATTTGTTCGGCGAGTTTCTTTGTATTTGCGGCTAATTCGATTCCAACTTCGTCGATTCCGTAGATGTTTGCCATGATGTTTGTCAGCTATCTCGCCGTTTCAATCAAAAGTGCCAGTTGATAACCCACTCGATACTATTAAAGAAGGCACCGTTTCGTCCAGGGAGCGTCGCACCGTCGACTCGCTCGTTGACGTACTCGATGTACAAATCGACATCCGGAGTCAACGTGATCGTAGTACCCGCCAGAACCATGTTTTGGACGGCATCCGGGTTCTTGTAGATCGAATTCGAGTAGGAGCAGCGATAGGTCACAGCGCCGCGTGTGTAGTGAATTCCGGCCAGAAAGTTGGTGAGTTCATCGCTGGCTCCGCCAGAAACATAATTGACCGGATTTCTTACACCGAATGTTTGCATTCCTTCGGCAAACGCTTTCCACCGACCCTTGGTATACGTCACATCCATTCCGTACGACCAAACCGTTTCGTCAGGCAGAGCGATCTTGCTGTCAATCTGACCAACCATTGCCGATGCCCCGACGGCGACCTGCGACCCATCGCTCCGTGTCCAAGTCGGCACCAGTCGGACAACACCAGTGTTCTTCTCGGTATATCCAACAACGCTCTCGGCATCCGCCCCACCGAACGAGCCGTTGCTTTGATCTTCGTGGAAGAAGTACTGGAAGTAGCTGTCAACCGCGAGGCAATCGTTGATCTCCGTCGTCTTCTCCCACGACACGCCGTAATCGGCGTCTAGCTTCAAGCCATCAAAGTAAGGCGCGTTGCCGAAAAAGACTCCATCCCAGAACAGCCCGAAGCGGTTGTAAAGCTGCCCAGCTTTGAACGTGCCAAGTTCGTCATTCTGAACATAGCCGTACAGTTCCCAGGTCCAAACTTGGTCATCGACAAAGGTGCGGAACGTATCCGTCTCGCGTAGTCGAAGTTCCATATGGCCGCCGATCTTGTTCCCTGCGGCGGTTGTGTACTCAGGGTCGGCATACAGATACCAAAAGTAAGTATCGCGAAGACCTGGGATGCCATAACCACCAGGATTGCCGATCAGGCTTTGATGGAACCAGTGCCAAGCACCACCGGTGAACGGCATTTTGAAATTGCAACCGTTGTCGATCGAAGTCGCGAGATTCTTCAGCCCACCAAGATGCGATTGACAAAAGATAGGCTCTCGCGAGACGACCCAAGGATCGGGGCAGCAGGAACAACTGCAGGAATCGTCTTGCGTGCCAAACGAGGCCAAGTCAACTGCGATGTCTGACGCCGCGGAATCGTAGCCCGTTGCAAAGTTGATATCGTTCGTAGCGGCGTTGCTTGTGACACAGACTACCGCGACTATCAGAACTGCAATTGATCCATTAATACGCATCGAAGTAACCCCGATTTGATGGAATGTAATCCTAGGAGTGCCTCTATTCGCTATTCAGACGGCATCTTGTTGCGCGTAAAAAGGGCGTCGAAGGTGACCCTCGACGCCGCTTGTGCTTGCGAATTGGGAGCTACTGTTACTTTTCGTTCAGCGTCCAATCCCACTCGATGATTTTCAGCTTATACTTGCCCGACTCCAGGAGTTTGCGAACGTCTTTATCGACCCATCCGGTTAGGTAAAGTTCCGGCTTGTTCCCACTGACCGGTCGATCCGGGTCGTCAAGGAACTTTTGGCCGTACCATTCGAATATCTTGGATATTTGGACTTCTCCGCTTTCCTTATCCACTTTGAAATGACGTTCATCGCCGACGAACTTCTTTGCCGCGGCTTCTAGATCCTGGTCGAGCGATTTTGCCGAGTAAGCAGCTGGCATCAACGGTAGGCAACCTCGATCGGCGCACACGACCGCGAAATGGGCTCGCATGTCCTTATAGTTGGCGATCAGTCGATCGTATTCGATCTCGTTGACCGTCAACTTTTCGCCAGCAACGTCGAACTTCAGCTTATCGAAGAAGCCGGCAACATCCTTGGGGGTGTGTACCGGATAGTTATCGAGAATCGCCTTGATGCAGCAGGAATTGTAAGCGTTGATGTAAAACGCGATCTGGCCGGCCCGAGGCATTTTCTTTACGTCTGCTCGACCCTGCCACGCTAGGAATTGTTCGAATCGAGCCATGTCGGCCGCATTCGTTTTCAACGCGCCGTACTGAAAGTAATCCCCGACGACATACTTCTTTAGGATCGCGTCATAATCTGCCGGTGAACCGATTTGTTTGTCGGCCGCCATGACTGGCACTGAAAGGAGAAGCGACGCGAACAGCAACCAAATGTTTTGTTTGAAATTACAAGGGTGTTTCATTCTAGTTTCCCAACCATTTTGTCGAAAGCGTGAAAGTCTATTCACAGACGTGGAGTGCGGGCACCGAAGGTACGACGACAGCACACGGCAGCCAAGACAGTGCTTGTCAGAACATCGCGCCACAATTCCTACAGACTAGCGTGCGGACGTGTGACTTCTCTCCGCAGTCAGAACAAATCTTCAGCGGTGCATTCGACGGTTGTTTATCCAACTCTTTCTCGCCGCATTCCGGATGAACCCGAGCGCGGGAGTAAATTGGTTGGCCACATGCGGCACACCGGCGGAGTTGGTTGTCAGGTGAAGAGGTCATCGAGAGATTTAGTTGATTGTTGGATCGCTCGCCGCCAGTCACTTACTGATCGGAATATAACAATTATTGATGACCGCGATACGCTTGTAAAGCATCGCTTAACCGTTCCACGAAGAGAATTCGGTGGATCAGTCGACGCGTTTGCCCTCTTCACTCGAGTACGCGGCATTGGATACCTTGAAAGCTTCTTTCAAGTTCGGCTGAGTGACGCCAGACGCGGTGATCAGTCTCAGCATTAGCGTGAACGGCGACGGAGCGCAAACGGCTTGATTGCAGTAAGCCAGATCAAACCGCATCCCGCGCGCCGCCAACACGTCGATGTTTGGAGTCTTCGCGATCGAATCGCCGTAACAACCAAGGGCCGGCTTGAGATCATCAACAAGAAGCAGAAGGACGTTCGGACGTTCGGCGGCAGCGGCGCAGTTGATCCACAAGAGCAGTACACAAAATGCTGGCAGGATCGAGCTAACTGATTTGGGATTCATTTTCATGTTCAGTTCGTGAATGTCGCAATCTCAACCGACGAATGAACTTCGCCATCGCGCCCCCACGCGACCGCTGAAATAGCTCGTCAGACTCATGAGGCTGAGCATGATCAAGCACCACGCAGTAGCTTTGCCACCGCGAAGACGATCGGCAAGGTCGAGGGCTTGGACGAAATGGTTTTGCTCGGACGAGAGCAACGTTAATCCAAACATCGCCGCATAACTCGCCGCAATCCCCAGCGTAATGAAGGTCACGACCCACACGGAACTCCAGTCCGGCAGTTGAACTAGATAAACTGCATACGCACACTGCAACAGCCCAACCAAGAGCAGAGCGCACGCCCAGCGACTCAGTCCGTCAGACGAATAGCTCAGCGCGTGTTCGACGATATCGATAACCGCGGGGACCATCCCGATAAGTCCCGTGAGCAAGATCGCTGCGGCCAACCACCGGACCGTTGCGACTTTATCGCGATCCGCTTCATAGCCACGAACGGGTATCTCGACATCGTCGGCCTCAAGTGGCGGAGCCTTACGGGTTGCCGTGCTTGTCGGTTCGGAATCGTCGAATGAGTTTGATGAACTAGTCGCTGCCAAAAGCGCGGGCGCGACGTTGGCGTCGACTAGATCAGAGTTCTTCTTGCTTTCGACAGGATCACTTTGGGGACTCTTTGGGACTTCGTCTTGCTTCGGTAGCGGCGGCGGCTTTTTGGGTATGCTCGGTTTTCTCGGCGATTGGTTTGGCAGCGATTCGGATAGCTCCGGCGTGGTTGGTAATGCCGCGTTTTCGTCCGGCTGGATCTTCGCAGCGGAAAGACCGTCCTCGTTGGTCTGAATCGGCGGCGGATCAGGATCAGGAATATCGACGAGCGATGAAAGAGGCGTTTCGATCTTGGGCCGCTTCGGAGACCGCTTCGGATCCGTCTTGCGCGACTCGAGCTGTGCGCGACGTTTCTCGACAACGTCGGCGGGAACTCGCAGCTTCCGTTCGCATTTGGGGCATTTGATTCGCTTCCCCGCCGAACCCGACGAGACCAGCAACTTGCAGCCACAAATGCAACGACACTTTAAAGCCATAAGAAATCACGAACCAAAATGAGGTCAGCAACACGAGACACTGACACCAGTTTCGTAGCGAGCGGGCCGTTGGTCAACGACTTGGAGACGAGGGTCTAGATTTCTCGACGTTCGACAGAGGACCGAGCGAACAGTAAGTCGACCGTATAAGGTCAAAGCGTCGGCATCAAAGAAGTGCTGCTAGACAACGCATCTGTGTCGAGCAGTGGTTCTGATTCGATCAGCGGAAGCGGCTGGTCCGAGCAGACGACGGGCGTGCTTGGATCAACCTGCCCTTCGTCGACGGCGGCTTTTACTTTTAGGAACTCGTCGAAGCACGCAACGAACGCGTCAATGACGACCGGATCGAAGTGTTGTCCCGACTGAGCAACGATAAACGCGTGGGCTTCGTCGCAGGGCATCGCGTCTTTATACACGCGAGCGGATGTTAACGCGTCAAAGACATCGGCGACGGCGGTAATCCGTGCCGAGAGCGGAATCTGCTTCCCGGTCAGTCCGTCAGGGTAGCCAGAACCGTTGAACTTCTCGTGATGCGAACGAGCGATGACCGACGCCATCTTCAGGAAATCGCCGAAGCTACTCTGCTTCGCTGCGTTCTCCAACGCTTCGGCTCCAATAATCGTATGCTGCTTCATGATCTCGAATTCGTCATACGTCAACTTGCCCGGCTTCAATAGAATCTGATCGGGAACGCCGACCTTGCCGATATCATGCAGAGGTGTCGAGCGATAAAACTCGGCCAGGAATTGTCGACTGATCTCGCCGACGTAAGGGCCGTGCTTCGACAAATGTTCCGCTAGTAGTTGGGCGTAGGCTCGCATTCGCAACAAGTGCTCACCCGTTTCCGGATCGCGCGAATCCGCAAGCTGAGCCAGTGCGAACATCGTCAGATCGCGTGTGCCCGCAATCTCCATTTGGCGTTGCTCAAGGCGTTGCGTCAGCAGACTAGCATGGCCTCGCAATTCGTCGTGTGCGTGTTCGAGTTCGTCCAAGCAACCTTCAATGATCGACATCACGCGGCGAGTGTCGGAGATTTGATCGCATTGCCGTTGAAGACGCTGATTTGTCTCGTGGGTTAACCGCCATTTGTCGGTTAGCGACGTCGCCAGTAAACACGTTTCAGTAATATCGAATGGCTTCTTCAACAACATCACGCGCCCGGTGCCCGCGAATTCTCGCAAGATATCCTCGAGCGAGTAGTCGGAGTGGGCCGTGCAGATCACGACCTGCAATTCGTCATCCGCGGCGAGCAACGCTCGTGTCGTCTCGATGCCGTCCCACCCTGGCGGCATCCGAACATCGACAAATGCGAGCGAGTACGGTCGTTCGGACTCTCTTGCCAGCTTGACGAGTTCTAACCCTTGTTCGCCCTGAAATGCATCGTCCACTTCGAATGGTTCAAATGTCGCTGGTAGCGGTGCCTTGCCTATCAACAACTGCTTGAAGGCGTCGAGCGAATCTCGGGATACGCGTGGGGGAGCCAACACCATTCGAAAGTCGTCATGAATCGACTCTTTGTCATCGATAATCAAAACGCGGCGATTGATGTCAGGCGCTGCCATGGTGTGCGAACTGTCCGAAAGCGTTCCGTCCCGGGAACGCAGCAAACCCCTTACCGCCGCCCGTTGGGACACAAAACTATAGCTTCTCCAACACGCTAAGCGTTAAACGCAACGATTTTTGCAGGCTGCGATCGATTTGAAGACTTTGCACCCCTTCGCGGTCGTGTCAATCAATTGTTACGATCGAGCGAATCCTCGCAATCAGTGCGTCGCTCCCCTCGGCCAGGGAGATTTCTTCGCTTTCGCCTGTTTGGAGATTCTTTAGCTGAGTGGTTTGCGCAGCAAACTCGTTGCCACCCGCGATGAGCGCAACCGAGAAGCCACGGCTGTCAGCGTACTTCAGCTGTTGCCCGAGTTTTTTAGGGTCGGGAAAAACTTCGACGCCAATTCCCGCGGCGCGAATTTGAGCGGCAAGCGCCAAGTAGTCACCGAGTCGCTCCCGGTCGAAATAGGGAATGAAGACCGGAGCCGACGTACGGACCTTGGCCAACATCTCCAACTCCTCCATCGCGGCGAGCAAACGATCTAAGCCAAGCGATGCACCGATGCCGGGCAATTCCTGCTTCGTGAACAGACCTGCGAGATTGTCGTAACGACCTCCGGAACAAATGCTGCCGATCGTCGGCAAATCGTCCAGAAATGTCTCGAAGATCACGCCTGTGTAATAGTCCAATCCACGCGCGATCGAAACATCGACTTGAATCCGGTCCTTGTTAACACCGGCCGCGTCGATCCCTGCGAGTACCTCGCGCAATCGACCGATGCCTTCTTCGCCCGTCGCGCTACCCGCGACAAGCGGCTCTAACTGTGTGAGAATCTCGGCGTTCGAACCACTCAGATCTGAAAGCTTCAGTACTTCGCTCGCTTGCTCAGCCGTCGCACCTGATGTCGCCATCATCTCTTCGGCGACTTTTTCTCGACCGATTTTGGCAAGTTTGTCGAGCGATCGCAGCACCTCCGTCGATTTATCCGTCAATCCAAGCTTGTCCAGTAAACCGTTCAGTATCATCCGGTTGTTGAGGCGGATGGTGAACTTCGAGAAGCCGATTGCCTGGAGCAAATCGTGAATGACGAGCCCCGTTTCGATATCGGCCGCGACGGACTTAGTGCCGATCGTATCGAAGTCGCACTGCATGAACTCGCGGTAGCGACCTCGTTGCGTGTTCTCACCTCGCCAGACGCTGGCGATGTGGTAGCGTTTGAATGGTGTACCCAGTTTCGGCACATGTTGCGCGGCGAACCGTGCGAGTGGCACAGTCAGGTCAAAACGCATCCCGACATTGCGTCCCCCGTGATCTTGGAACTTGTACAGCTGGCGATCTGTCTCGTCGCTGCCCTTGCCTGTCAGTATTTCGAGATACTCCAGCGCCGGCGTGTCAATCGGGCTGAAGCCGTACGATCGGTAGACTCGTTGCGCGGTCGCGATCAGCTTTTCGCGCGGGATCATCGCCTCGGGGAGATAATCTCGAAATCCCTTCAGCGTGCGTGGTTGAATCAAAGACATCGAGAGAATCCGCTTGACAAGAATTTTCGTCGTTCGCTGAGCGAACAATACGCGGTGTTCGCTTAGCGAACTGCGACGATGCCCCACTACATAATCGGCAACAACGATGGCTTAGGTCCGCGGATCGATTCACCCGGCTTCTGGACGACGGCCTCGGCATATTCGGCGACTTGCTCGGGCGTCTCAAAGTAGCGATCGTAAACCCAATCGTCGCCGTATTCGCAATCGTCGGTTGTGTAATCACGGCAGATCTGAGGCCGAGTCTCGTAGATGCCACATCGCTGATCGGCTTGCAGATGCTTACAGGCGGTTTGGACAAGGATGTACCAGGTCTCGTCCTCGGTAAAGACGCTTGCTCGGTCGTGCAGCAAGTACCAGCGGATGAAATCGAAATCGCGTTGTGTCTTTGGTGTATCGATCGGCAAGGCGAAATACCGACAGCACTTGGCCGTACAGTGATCACACAATACTTCGCCTGGCTTCATTTCTTCGCGGGTTGGCTTTCGAGTCAGCGTCGCTTCCATCAATGAATCCTTCTTACCGAATTGTCAGTCCCGAACGCCTAAAAGGTAACAAACCAATACGTGAATGAACAGGAGATCGCACACGCACGGCCTGCCAAATCACGTACGCGAGTCGACATTTGCCACTGCCCACCCGAGCCCGCATTTGCTAAGCTTCGAGCTGATAACTCGGCTCGCCAACTCCTTATACACTCGCGCCTTTCATGCAGATCATCATCACCGCCGTCGGACCCGACAACGTCCGTCTTGTCGATCCCATCATCCACTTCGTCACGGGCGAGGGGGCGAATATCGGCGAAGTTCAGATGTATGACCATGACGAGGAAGCTTTGTTCGCGATGTTGTTGCGAATTGATCTGCCAGCCGAGCGGCTCGACGCGTTGCGCCATGCGATGAGCGAAATCGGTTCGATGAAAAATCTCGCCGTTCGTGTTTGGTCACCCGACGAACGAGCATCGCGCCCGCGACTAGCGATTTGCACAACGTACAGGCAAGAGACACCGCTGGCCCTCCTCCGTGCGATCCGTGACGGGCACATCAACGCCGATCCCACGGTCATGATCAGCAATCGCGACGCGTGCCATGGGATTGCTGAGCAGTTCGACGTACCGTGGCACAACATCGGCGATTCGCAAGGGCGCGTCGACGATAATCAGCTTGTTGCGTTGTTCGATCAATACGAGGTCGACTACGTGATTTTGGCTCGATACATGCGAGTCCTGACCGCGGCCGCTTGCTGGAAGTACGCCGGGGGACGCATCATCAACCTGCATCACGGACTGCTCCCCAGCTTCCCAGGCATTCGCCCTTATCACGACGCCTATGCAAATCGGATGCTGACCTACGGAGCAACGTGCCACTTCATCGTTCCCGAATTGGACGCCGGTAACCAGATCATCAACCAAGCGACGTTCACGGTCCCGCCTGGCGAATCACTCGACAACATCATCCGAGTTGGCCAAGCTGATAACGAGCCCCGCTGCTTGGTCGAAGGCGTCCGCCGCGTCGTCGATCGTGAAGTGCAATTGCACTTTCATCGCGTCGTAGCGCGAAAATGAAGCGGGCACTTTGTGACCCATCATCTTCTGCTTCGCTCGCCTTTCGCCGTGAGGGAAAGCACGGAGTCACGTCCGCACTTACTCAAGTGCGGAAGTCAACGGACTAACTGTTCCCGGCTCTTTGAGCATGCGGAACAAGTCGCTCTCGGTGGACATGATCAAACGCGTGTCGCTGCCGAGCGTCATTTTCAAAACCTCTAGCTGGCGAGTGAACTCATAGAACTCGGTCGACTTACCGTACGCTTCTGCCGTCAACTGAATCACTTGAGCATCGGCCTGACCGCGAATTTCGGACGATTTCTGTTTCATCTCGCCCTCAATCAGGTCAAGCTCCTTTTGAGTCTGACCCAAAATGCGGTTTTGCTCCTCGATCGCTTCCGACTCGTAGAGTCTGGCGATCCGTAACCGCTCGGAAATCATTCGCTCATAGACTGTCTCGCGTACCGAAGCGACATAATTGACTCGTTTAATGCGGACCTTAACCAACTCGATGCCATACTCGGCCAGATCCACGCCCTGCAGGATTTCCTTCTCAACATCGTCACGGCCTGCGCCTTCGACGCGATCGGCTTCCATGCGTTCCAGTTCTTCGGTTTCATAGATCAATTCGTCGTTCGACTTGCGGACAACATCTATCAAATTGTGTTTCGCAACCGTGTCACGGACTGCTGAATCAACCAAATCGTCAAGGATCTTCTGCCCCCGTTGTTCCGAACGGACTTTCACAAAGAACGTCATCGGATCGGCGATCCGCCAGCGTGCCCAGACATCGATGTCGATTCGCTTCTTGTCTTTCGTCTGCATGCTCTCCGGCGCGCCGTCCCACGGGAGCCAACGCTTTTCTAAGTAGTTGGCTTCTTGGACAAAGGGTGTTTTGAAGTGCAGCCCGGCGTCTTGAACTTCGGCGACGGGCCTGCCGAATTGCGTGACAATGACTTGCTTGCCTTCCTCAATCGTGTAGGCGCTGGCGAACAACACAAGCAACGCGAGTGAGGCAACAACAACAGCTATGACGACCGCTCCTGATTTCATCGTAGCGATCCTTTCCTCAAAATCGTACTCTTGTTCGCGACGGGTGATGCTGAGTCTTGGTCAAGATTCAACAGCGGCAAAACACCTCGAACCGACTCGTCGATGATCGTCTTCCCACCGGTTGTCACCAGGATCTCTTCCATCGCTTCCAAGTACAGCCGTTTTTGAGTTATCTCGGGTGCCTTTTCATACTCCTCTAGTTTTGAGAGGAACGCGTTTACTTCACCGGTCGTTTCGAGAATCACTCGACTTTCATATCCTTCCGCTTCCGCGATCGCTTGATCCTTGGCCCCACGCGCCGCAGGAATCTTACTGTTGCGTTCACCCTTTGCCTCGTTAACGACTTGTTCCTTCTTTTGCCGAGCGCGGTCGACCGCTTGAAAGGCGTCCTGGACGGCCACCGTGGGAGGCGAAGTCGTTTGAAGCTTGACCGTCACAATATCTACGCCCGTTTCGAAGGAATCCAATTCGGCTTGGATCAGTTCTTCCGCTTCCTTCGCGAGTTGTTCTCGGCCCATTGTCAAAACAAAGTCGATGCTCGAATCGCCGACGAGCTTACGCATCACCGACTCGGAAACGTCGCGAATTGTGTCGGGAACGGCTGCGTTCACATCATCACCAGATCCGCTCGGCAGTGCGCGGCGGCTGATCGATTCTGTACTACCGACTTTAAACAGGTATTGCATCGGGTCCTTGATGCGGTATTGGACAATCCACTCGACGTGACCCAGATTTAAGTCGCCCGTCAGCATTTCCGCGACCGCAAGATCGTCGGTGGATTTCTGGGCATACTGCGTTTGACGCCCCGCTTGTTGTGTTTCGAATCCAAACTCCAAGCTCTGGATTCGCTGAACCGGAACCTGATAGACCGCGTCGACTGGCCACGGCAGCTTCACGTGCAGGCCTGGCGGGACCGTCGTCACCTGCTTGCCGAAACGAAGTACGACGCCCTCGTCGCTCGCTTCGACACGATAGACCATGGACCACGCGCCCAGCAGCAGGCCGAGTACGACCGCTCCGATCACCGTGAGCTGAATGAACTTCCCGATCTCGTCCCAGCGTACGTTGTCGGCGGGGAACTGCCTCGGTCTTCTGCGATCGAAATCGTCTCCTGACATCACTGGACCTTCTTTCTTGCGAATTTGGCAACGACGGGCCGCCGAGTGTAACCATCGCCGACCGAATCAAGAACAGCGATAACCGCGGATGCTAACATCTTCGTTCCAGCAGTTTGGTCGACGACAAGCGTTACGCCGTAACTAGAGTCGTATCTAAAGTGGCGTGCTTGAATGTGCGATTAACCGGTCGAAAATGAGCATTCGCGAGGCATAATCGTAAATTGCCAGATTCGTCGTGGCCCGTAATCGTCGGAAATGCAATCCGAACGACCTCGCGGAAGAGCTTAGATTATCTTATAGAGTTATGGATACGATGTTGCATCCAGACTGCGGTGATGCTGAATCCAACAAATACTCTTCGGAAACATTGGTATGTCTGACGTCGTTACTGGTCCGCCAACAAAAGATGCGGAGTCTTGCAAGCCAGTGCGTCTGAACAGGCCTCCCGCCGCCACGCGACAGTTTTTCTGGGCGTACCTGGGTGGATTCATCGCTCTGCATTTGCTGGCTCTGCTGGCGTTCGTCCCCTGGCTATTTAGTTGGACAGGAGTGGCCGCCGTATTTATCGGTAACTACGTTTTCGGATCGCTGGGAATTAATTTAGCGTATCACCGACTGCTAACTCACAGGGGTCTGACGGTGCCTAAATGGTTCGAGCACACGCTCGCTATTCTCGGCGTGTGCTGCCTCCAGGATGCTCCGGCTCGATGGGTCGCCATCCACCGCATGCACCATCAATACTCCGACCAGCAACCCGATCCGCACAGCCCACTCGTGACGTTCTTCTGGGGACACATGGGTTGGCTTGTCTATCAAAACAAGTACTTCGGCACGGCCGATTTTTACGATCGTTACGTCCGTGACATCCTGAAAGACCCATTCTACTTTCGTTTGGAGCGAAATTTCATGCATTGGTGGGTCTATCTGGCGCATGCAGTTGTGTTTTACATCGCAGGGTTTGCTGCGGGCTGGTGGATGACCGGCTCGCCGTCGGGAGGAGTTCAGTTCGGCGCAAGTATATTGGTGTGGGGTGTCTTCGTCCGCACCGTGTACGTTTGGCATATTACATGGGCCGTCAACTCGGTAACGCACCTTTGGGGCTACCGAAACTATGAAGTCTCCGACCAAAGTCGCAACAACTGGATCATCGGCTTGACCAACAACGGCGAAGGGTGGCACAACAACCATCATGCGTTTCCACGTTGTGCGGCCCACGGTCACAAATGGTGGGAGTTGGATCTGACGTACACCTTCATCGTGCTGCTTGAAAAAATAGGTGTCGCCAAGGACGTCGTTCATCCCACGCCCGAGCATCTCAAGATCGAGGCGAAACACGCTGCGTCGGGTTGAGGCAGTGTCAGAGAAGTTTCCTGTTCTGCCCCGGAGCGCACGCGAACTTAGCGTATTGAGCCCGCTCGTCACCTTTGGCACTCACTCTTCCTCCGATTGAAAAATGCCATCGGGCGATCCCGATTGCGTCGCGAGTTTTAGCGACCTGGCAGTTTTCGGTTATCGATGGCTGCGGTACCCGTGGCTGCCGCGATGGTAGTCGTAATGACCGCTTCGATGTAAGTCGTAGTGACCGGGTACATAGTCGATGTGGTTGCCGTGGCGATAAAACTGGCCGGGGTGGTAGTCGTAATGAGTTGTGTCGTGGTAGTCATAATGGCCACGGTTGCCGCGTCCATAGTGGCTAGATCCGTAGTGGCGGCCTAAGTTGCTTCTGCGATAGTAAGAGGTGTGCCCTCGGTGGTGGGGAGTTCCAATGTTAACGTGGAACCCACTGTTACCAAAGTGAAAGCCAAATGGGCTGGCTGCCTCGGCATCGGAAGTACCCATCCCGACTAAGGCGAATCCAACGATGACTGCGAGTGCTAATGTGATTTTCTTCATGACTAATTCTCCTTGATCTTCGATCCACAACTGGGTCACTCGTGGACCGCTCCACGTGCGTTGATTTTGTAAATCGCAATCAATGTGCCAAATGGACTAAAGTCCACGAGCGATTGAAAATCTTACATTTGTGGGGAATTCTTGTTCTCGACTTGTCGCGGGATCGACACGAAGTGTCGTCAGTTCGATAGCGGCATCGAAAGGACCCCGTCACGGCAATCCAACTCGATAACTTCGATCGCGCTTGGCGACCTAGTCGAATGAGCTTCGCGATAGCGCCCGAAAGGGTTGCTCGTTGAAGATCCTCCCTTTATGGTCGCACGAGGCGCTGAACGCCGGGGAACGCACGCTTCTGCATACGCTTGTGCAGTGAATTCGCATCTGCAAGGACGAAAGTAACATGAGCCGAGCATTCAACGCGCGAGATCCAAGGTTACTCCGGAACGTACCGCTAGTTCTCCTCGCGAATGCCCTACTTCTCTCACCCATCGCATTGGTCACCGCGGATGAACTGACAGACCAGAACTGGTTTCAATGGCGAGGCCCTCTCGGTACTGGCGTTGCCCTAAACGCTGATCCGCCGATCGAATGGAACGAGACGAAGAACATTCGTTGGAAGGTAGCATTACCCGGCAAGGGCCACTCGACGCCGATCGTCTGGGGTGATCGCGTGTTTGTCACGGCGGCGATACCCTACGGGGACGAGCTTGAACCAAGGTACAGTGGCCGCCCCGGTGCTCACGACAATTTACCGGTGAAGCAACATCATCGTTTCGAAGTCCTCGCGATTGATCGACGCACCGGAAAGATCCTCTGGCAGAAGACGGTGCGCGAGGCGCGTCCACACGAGGGAGGTCATTACACTGCGAGCTTGGCGTCCAGCTCGCCCGTCACGGACGGTGGGTCCGTCTTCGCTTTCTTTGGATCTTACGGGCTCTCTTGCCTCGACATGAACGGCAATGTGCAGTGGCAGGCCGATTTAGGCGACATGCATTCGAAACACGGGCACGGTGAAGGAAGTTCCCCGGTACTCCACGGCGACACGCTCGTCGTCAACTGGGATCACGAAGAACAATCGTTTCTCGTCGCATTCGACAAACGAACTGGCCGTCCGCGTTGGAAAGTGACTCGCGAGGAAGTCACATCGTGGGCGACGCCAATCGTCGTCGAACATAACGGCGATCCACAACTCGTCGTTAGCGGAACGGGTCGCGTACGCGGTTACGACTTGTCGACAGGTAAAGTCATCTGGGAATGTGGTGGGCTCTCGGCAAATATCGTTGCCACACCCGTAGCAGCGGACGGGATGGTGTTTGCCGGCAGCAGCTACGAGAAACGTGCAATGTTGGCCATCCGCCACGAGGGCGCAAAGGGCGATATCGCAGAAACAAAGCACGTGGCATGGACCCGAATGACGGGTACGCCCTACGTCCCGTCACCGCTGCTATACGGAAACTCACTCTATTTTCTGCGTCACTACCAGGGAATCCTTTCGCGTGTAAATAGCAAGACAGGCAAGGACGATGGTGGCCCCTTTCGACTCGGCGCCATTCGCGACGTTTACGCGTCACCCGTCGCCGCTGCGAATCGCATCTACATCACTGACCGAGACGGCAGAACCCAAGTTATCACCCACAGCGACCACCCCGACGTCCTGGCAGTCAATCAACTCAATGACAGCTTCAGCGCCTCGGCCGCAATTGTTAACAACGAGTTGTTCTTGCGCGGCGAGCGATATCTGTATTGCATCGCGGAAAAATAAGTCGCGAACAGCTTGCCTAGGTTGCGTCAGTAGGTACCGCCGCGGTTTCGAGCAACTCGAAGTTATTCACAATAAAGAGTAGGCCGGGCAGGACTCGAACCCGCGACCAAGGGATTATGAGTCAACAAGTTACCCCCGGAAACCCAAGGGAAAACACACATTCTCGTGATTGCGCAGCGGCTGGCGCAGCAGTAGAACTCGAAAACGGTGCGATCGACCCCGATCTACGGGTGATTATCGAACGGTGGGCGGACCTGCCCGATGCGATGAAGGCCGGCATCATCGCGATGGTGCGAGCGACTGGCGAGAGAGATAATGGATCAAATTGGCGAGCGCTCTGGGGATGCTTGCGACCTTGAGCTTTCACTATCCTTCTTCGCTCCCGAGAGACTTGAGAAAACGGAACAGCTACCTGGACTCGGGTGGGCGCCATGCTTCGTCTGCGAAGCGAATGGAGGAGAAATCAGCCGACTACTAGATTGCCTATCGGAAAGTGAAGTGGAACCAAGTATGAGCATCTTTTCACAGGCAACTTCCTCGAACCGCTTTCGATGCGGACAGCTCTTTGCCTTCGTTGGCTTCTTGAGGGGTTTCACGCGGGAGCAATGATGCCACCAGTCCAGCAACTACGGCAAGTATTGCGACTTGACACTTGTAACCCACTCGCTAATCCGCAAGCCGCAATTCCGCCAGCTTGAGCGTTTCCTGAAGCGAACTCACGAATCCGTAGACGCTGTAGTCATAACACGGACCGTTTGGTTTTATCGCCTCGAATTCCATTGAATCTTGGTTGATGATCGTGTCGGGATTTACACCAAAATCAATAGTGACACGGCCCTGCAAATACCTTGATTGTGAAGGCCAGTCATAACCGTGTGAGCCGCCGATACGAATCAAGCTCGGTTCGCCATTCAGCGGCGATGGAGCGTCATTCGGAAACGACATTCGTTCGAGTTCTCTCCACGACTCTGGCCATCGGCCGCTTTCGTGGACAAATTGTTCGACCAGACAAATTGTGAAGAGCGTTGCGTGTAGATTCTTCTCGGCTTGGAGCGAATCCGATATGGCCCTGTAGAGCATGCACGCACCGACGAGCAGCATGGCGATAGTCAACGCAACGATCACGAAGCGAACATACGAATACCACGTGTATTGTCGGGAACGGGGGCCTTCTGCCAAACGGGCCATATATTACCGTCGAGTTGACTTGCAAGGGCGTTGACTACGACGCCAGCTTACCGCACGCGACCTGCCGTGAACAATAGAAACCACCACGGTGTTTTTCGTCGCCTATTCAATGTTAGGCACGACGTCCTGTCGATCAATCGACAGGACGCGGGATGATTTCAGAGTATTCGTTCTGGACAGCGATCGCCGCTCCGCCACGAACCATTGCCCCTCGCGTCATCAGTAGGTGACGGGCACTTTTCCTGGGGGATGGCCAGCCGCACTTTTTCCCTTGTATCCCATGAGACAGCAACCTCTCGCTGCCGCTTCCACGTCTGTCTGACAATTCTGTAGAACTGTCCCAGGTTGTGTAGGCGTTGGGAACTTGCGCAGGCAATCGACGATTTCAGCATCGGTAGCGTCTTCACACTTCTTCCCTTTTCCACTGCCCGATGCAACGATTCTATCGTCATGCCCTAGGTCCGTGAATATCGCAAAGATGCACAGTGCGATCAGACTTTCATGATAGTCGACACAGTAGTTGGCACGCGTTAGTTTCGTACACCACCAGCCCTCCCGATCGAGCGGTACCTCGCGTGGCGTGCCTTCAATGACCTCACCGCCAACCCCAATGCGAATCATGCCCTCGTTTGTGGTCCAAATATCAACATGAAGCCAGCCGCAGGCACGAGGAATGCAGTCTTGCGCCAATCGGCCGCAAACATAGTATTCGTTCTCCTTCGCTGCAGGCTCAGATCTCCGAACTTTCACGCGACTGGGCGTTTTTGCTCCATTGATTGGATCGTTCAACGCGTAGGCGTACGTGTTCCCGTTGGAATATTGGCCAACGTACCGCCGCATCTCCGGAACGGGGCTCAGCGGTACGACACCATTTGCAGGCAATGGGTCTCGCGACATGAATCGACCGAGTTTGGGTTGATACATCGTAGTTTCCTTTATGAGAGACGTAGGGTTTGGATTAACGACTGTTGAGCCCGTATTCGCCTGTTGCCTTCTTGAATCCTTATCGCTTGTTCGGAAACAGAAGCAGCTTGCTCTGCCGATGTGAAAGGCAAATGCATCTGTGGCTGTACCGACACTGGCGGGAGCGGATCGGCCATTTCGGGTGGCACCACTTGCACCGGTGTGCCCGGCGGAAGGTGCGTAGGAAGTGGCTGCCCAGCGGCGACCCGTAACGGCCTGCCAACTGGCAACGTGGGAGCTGCCTCTTCCGGTGAGACGTATTGAATTGGAGTGCCGGGAGGCAGATCTTTCGGGGGCGCAGTACCTAATGCCACCTTTACAGGTTGTGGAATCGTCGGTAGCGACAATTGCTTCGATTCTCGGTGCGCATGTGCAAGCCGGCTCTGCTCATTGATCTCGCGTAACCACTCTCGCTGTTCTGCGTTGCGGCGATCGAGTTGATGTGATCGGTAAGCATGCAACCACTCGTAACGCGGGTCGTCTGGTGCCAGCTGGCGAGCAAAGTAGTATGCCTTGAGTGACTCTCCGCGTTGCCCGAGTTCCCACTGACACTCCCCGCGTTGCACAAGGAAGTCAGCAAGTTCTTCCTTGTCGGTAAGTGAACGTAAGTATCGTTTGTGTTCGAAATCGGACTCCTTCCAAATGTGCGGCCACTGGGTGTAGTGTGAGTCGTCGTAGAAAGCGATACCCTCCCCAGAGCCTTCAACATTGAACCTATCGGGTGGAATCCAAAACTCTGTCTTTGGATGATCCCATTCGACTTGCGTCCCGCAAGGATCTTCCCAGCGAAAGAACAAATGCTCCTTGGTCTGTACCAACTTAACGGGATAGCCGAGCCGACGGGCAACTGACACGTAAACGACAGGCATCGAGGCACATGTTCCGCCTTGCCCTTTCTCATCAAGAATGCCATGGACGAATACATCCGCTGGATCGTGAAAGTCAGGATCGAATTTGCGTGCGGGGTTGTAGATCACACCGCAGTCTTGCTGAAGGACTTGCAGCAGGAAGTAGCAGCAGAAGCAGCCAAATGAATTACCGTAGTTCTGCTCAGACGGCGGTTGATTCGACTGCGGATCGAACCGATACATGTGGCGAAGAGTCTCGTGTTTTACGCGGTCAGCCCAGTCATCCAGCTTGTCGAAATAGGACGCGGGGTCGATCCCTTCAGTACCTGGAAGGCCGAGCGACGCGGCAAGATTCAGAGCAACGATATCATAGCCAGCTAGGACGTCATCCGAGGCTGAACAGAGATCCCAGCAAGAATGAGCCAACTCGGATTTTGGATAATCGCTCACGACGGCTTGCCCTCTCTGGGTGTCATGGGGAATCTGAAACGACTCCAATATCAGACGATTCTTCACGTTCGAGTTACTCCGTTTCGATGCGTGATTGTTCCTGTATCAATCTCTATGCAGCGAGTCCGATTGTTTTGCCAAAAAAACTTCAACTATCTCAATCGTCTTCTCTTAAACAGATCGAGTTCGAAAAGTCGTCTTTTGACATATTGCGGATGTTTTTTCTCTCATTCCGAAAACCCAGCACGATCGGGGGGCAATGCCGTTTGAAATAGATTCCCCTCGGTGAAGCCTGCATTTGACCGAGCACAGAAGATTGCTGATTGGCAAACGATTTCAAACGCCACACGACATCGCTCGCAAAGCTCATCCTCATTTGCCTATTCGCAGCGAATGCACTTTGCCCCATGCTTCATGTCCATTAGCAGTTCGTGATGCATGCTTATTGTTGGGCAAGGCTTCCTGCATTTTCGTATTGTTCCGAATTTGTCCTAGCACGCTACTCTGTTGCCTTGACGTCTCATCTGAGTAGCCAGCCTGCTTCATTTCCTTTCGCCCCGCTGGGAATAGAGCATGATCCTGGACGGGACTTCCTACTCGGTAACATCCTGACTGGTCTCAACGTGCCGGGTATCCACTTTGGAGTTTTTGAGGTTCCCCAAAGTTAGTAGACAGTGAGTCATCTTATGTCATGCTTGTCATGA
>JACKQG010000325.1_pt1 | contig 70860 bp, 49 predicted proteins | sample 8237621 | NCBI WGS metagenome assembly JACKQG01 (sample SAMN15677084, study PRJNA649215) | marine metagenome | biome: marine; feature: Black Sea; material: saline water; isolation source: suspended particulate matter (SPM) from the Black Sea western gyre | collected 2013-06-09/2013-06-10 | depth... | reverse complement strand
TAGCAAAACGAAAGTCACGGTGACGCTGCGAGTGCTCGATTTCAACCGACGCACACGCCTGGAAACGATTCGATTCTCGCTTCGAGTGCGCAGTGGAGAACGCGACATAAAGCTCCAATCAGATTACAAATACCGAATCTACACGGCCGCCCAGTTTCAAACGCTACTTTGCTCCGTACCGGAGTTCGAGCTCTGCGACGTCTACGACTTCTGGTACGACATCGACGAGCCATTGCGGCTGAGCAACGAGTTGGGTGACGCGGTGTTCATTTTGCGGAAACACGGTTGATCAGATGGTCGCATTTGGTTGATCGAAAGGCGATAATCGGGCTGACCCGCATACCGATTATGGAGACTGCACAATGCACCCTCGACGCGTCGTCCAACTGTTTTTGCTTGCTGGCATCTCGATTTTCACGTCGCTCGCGCCGTGCTTCCCCCACGAAGGTCACGATCCGCCGCTACTGGGCGGCATCTTTCCACAGATATCTCCCGACGGCGAGTCAGTCGTCTTCTCGCATCAAGGCGCGATTTGGCACGTTCCACGCGAGGGCGGAGTAATGCAGCGACTGACGGAGGAGAAGGGCTTTGATGTTCGTCCAACTTGGTCGCCAGATGGAACTCTCGTTGCGTACATTCGTGGTCGAACTGCGTTCGCTGGGCCCGTTCGTATCATGGATATCAGCGACCGGACGCTGCGAAACCCACCGAAGCCGATCGGCACGAAAGACAAATTAGCATTCTCATCGGACGGCAAACAGTTACTTGGCCTCTTTCATCGCGAAGGAAAAGGCTACTCGCTTTGTTGGCTCGATATCGAAAGTGGAGAGCTTGGCGACGAGTTGCACAAGGACGTCCGAGGCCTTCGATATGCCTTGTCAGCGGACGGACGATCCATCGCCCTCGCAACTACTCACGACATCAACCAAGAGCAAGGAGGCAACAACGGGCCTCAATGCGACCTTTGGACGATGCCGACAAGCGGTGGCGAACCAAAGAAAGTCCTTGAGTTTCCCGGTCGTGTCTATGACGTAGCGTGGAACGCGGATGGCAAGTCGCTGATCGTCGTTAGCAACGTTGGTGGCGTACACAATGATCTGTGGCAAGTGCCAATCGCCGATCCTGTACAAGGCACCAGAAAGCTCACGTTTGGGCAAGCCGATGAAGATGCGCCGAGTTCAGATCGCGAGGGGCGTTGGCTGGTATACACAGACAACCACCGTGGCCCAACATCGCTGGTCGTGCGTGACTTAAAGAGCGGACGTGATTCGGTGGTTACGTTCTCCGCGAGAGATTATCAGCAACCGACAGGGAAGTTGTTGCTGTCGATTCGCGACTCGGATGCCGAACCTTTCGTGACCGCACGAGTCACGTTGCAAAAACTCGGCGGCAAGTACCACGCTCCGTCCGAATCGCTTTACCGGATGTTGGGCGAGCACATGCATTTCTACTGCGACGACGAATGTTTGATCGAAGTGCCCGCTGGTCACTACGTGATCACGGTTGCTCGTGGACCTGAATATCCAGTGGTTCATCGAAACCTCTCGATCACGACCAAATGGGATACGGAAACGACGATCGAACTGGAACGCTGGACCAACCAACGAGAAAAGGGTTGGTACTCCGGCGAGAGCCATATCCACGCGAATTACGGGTACGGCGAATGGTACAACTCGCCGCGAACGATGCTCGCACAGTCAGCCGGCGAAGACCTGATCGTCAGCAACTTCATGGTCGCCAACTCGGAAGCCGACGGAGTGTTTGATCGCGAGTACTTTCGCGGAGCCGCTGACCCGCTTTCAACCGACGCAAACATTCTCTATTGGAATCAAGAGTTTCGCAGCACAATCTGGGGCCACCTGACGCTTCTCAATTTGAAGCAACTTGTCGAACCAATCTTCACCGGGTTTGCTCGCACGACGCACCCGCATGACCACCCGACGAATGCCGATATCGCCGACCACACGCACGACCAAGACGGACATGTGAACTACACGCATCCGGCTCACAACGTGCAAGATCCGTACTTGAGCGCCTACGCGGCCAAAGCTTTGCCGCTGGACGTCGCGCTCGGCAAAGTCGATTCGATTGACGTGATGGGCTCGAACCACCTCGCCACGATACCGCTCTGGTATCGGCTGCTCAATTGCGGCTTCAAGGTTCCTGCATCCGCTGGCACCGACTGCTTCTTAAATCGGGTTCGCAGCCGCCTTCCTGGGCAAGCGCGCGCGTACGTGAAAGTCGAAGGTGATTTCAGCTATGAAAAGTGGATCGCAGCGTTGAAGAAGGGGCGAACGTTTGTCACGAACGGGCCGATGTTTGAGTTCACGATCAACGATCACCAGCCCGGTGACGTTATCACACTTGAAGAGCCCGGCTTGGTACAAGTCAAAGTTGCAATTAAATCACAGTATCTGCTCAACCAGTTCGACGTGATCTACAACGGCGAGACGGTAATCGGTGGTGCCTTCCCCGCCGGCTTCAATGGAAGGGAGTCAACGCGATTCATTTCGATTCCACGATCCGGTTGGATTGCCATGCGAGCCGGTGGCCCCTCGCATCCCGACCAACCTGGCGGCTCCGTCTTCGGGCACACGAGTGCGGTCTATGTTGAAGTCGCAGGCAAACCTATCGACGCCAAGACAGATGCCGAATACTTCGTCAACTGGATCGATCGACTTCGCACGGACATCCGCCGTCGCAATCGCATCCCTAGTCGGCATCAAGTCCATGTCGAATCACAGATTGCGGAGGCACGCGAAGTGTTCAATAACTTGCTTGAACAGTCTGAGTAAGCAGCGTACGGCAGCCTTCGTTTTACCTGACGGAACAGCGTTGATGACTGTCAAGCCAAGGAGGAGGTAGCCACGAAAATCGCAAAGAGTCGCAAAATATTAGGCGAGTCTTCTTTGTGACTTTTCGTGATTTTCGTGGCCATCTCCCAGCATCAACCGTCGTCCGGCAAAAAATCGGACAGATCGCTGTCAGAACGCAACTCTCCAGCTAGAATATGCGTTGTCCCGCTGGGGGCATTCCACCGACAACCCCACACCCACCTTCGGACAAGCAACTTTGATCTCGTCCGTTCCGCCCCGCGTCACCAAAAGTCACCGCGTGGCCAATTACAAGGAAGAACCATGATTCGACGCGACCTGTTCACACTGATACTGGGAATACTCACTTTCACAAGTCACGTAACCGCGGCGGACGTCTATCTGAACAAGGGTGATAGCATTGCCTATATCGGCAATACGACCGCCGACCGGATGCAGCACCACGGGTGGCTCGAAACCTACCTGCAGGCATTGCACCCAGATCTGCACTTAACGGTTCGCAACCTTGGCTTCCCAGGTGACGAGTTGAAGACGCGGCCGCGATCGGACAACTTTGGCGATCCAAATCAATGGCTCACGAAGGTCAAAGCGGACGTCATCTTCTGCTTCTTTGGCTACAACGAATCCATGCGAGGCGAAGCAGGACTCGCTGGCTTTGAAAAGGACCTAGCCGAGACGATCGATGGCATGCTCGCACAGAAGTACAACGGCAAGTCGGCACCACGAGTTGTCATGTTCTCGCCTATCGCACACGAAGATCACAAGAGCCCTCATCTGCCCGATGGTTCCGCGAACAACAAGAACCTCGCGATGTACACTCAGACGATGAAGAAGGTTTGTGCGGTGAAGAACGTGCCGTTCGTCGACCTCTTCGCGCCGTCGCTACAGCTCTACACCAACAGCGAAACTCGTCTGACGCTGAACGGCGTCCACTTGCTGGAGCACGGAAACCAGGCGATCGCGCAGGTTGTGATTCGCAAGCTATTTCCGAACGCTTCGCCAACGCAACTTGAAAACGTCGCAACGTTACGAGGCGCAGTCCTCCAGAAGAACGACTATTGGTTCAACCGCTACCGCGTCGTGGACGGTTACAACGTGTACGGCGGGCGGTCGAAGCTGGCTTGGCACGAACAATCGAATGCGGACGTAATGCGACGCGAGATGGAAATCTTCGACGTAATGACCGCGAATCGCGACAAGCGCATCTGGGCGGTCGCCAAGGGTGGCGACTTGAAGGTAGACGACAAGAACATACCTGAGCAACTCGCGGTTAAAACGAACAAGCCCGGTCCGCTTGAAGGCGGCAAGTGGCCCTACGAAGGTGGCAAGGATGCAATCAAGAAGATGCAGGTCCACAAGGGCATGGAAGTCAATCTGTTCGCGTCGGAGGAAAAGTTCCCGCGTCTGATCAACCCAGTACAAATGGCCGTCGATACCGACAGCCGCGTATGGGTTTCTGTCTGGCCATCCTATCCTCATTGGAATCCGGTTCAGCGACGCGACGACTCGCTACTGATCTTCCCTGACGAAGACGGCAATGGCGAGGCGGATGAGTGCATTGTCTTCGCCGACGAACTGAACAGTATCACGGGCTTCGAGTTTTGGGGCGGCGGTGTGCTGGTCGCAGCGCCGCCGGAGATTTGGTTTTTGAAAGACACTGATGGCGACGATAAAGCCGACGTCAAAATCCGCATGTTGCAAGGTGTCACCAGTGCCGACACGCATCACTCGGCAAACGCGGTTGTCGTCGGACCGGACGGTTGGATGTACTGGTCGCGAGGAATTTTTAATACGGGCAACTTTGAAACGCCAACCAAGACGCACCGCGTTGGCAGCGGCAGCACGGGAGTGCATCGGTTCAATCCACGGACCTTCGAGGTCGAATTCCACTTCCCGATCGGGCCGAATCCGCACGGCGACGTGTTCGATCAATGGGGTTATCAGTTTGTCAGCGATGGTACGGGAGGCACCGGCAGCTACGCCAATATCGGTAAGGGAATCGGCAACAAACAATGGTACACCAAGCGAGTCCGACCCGTCTCCTCAACAGGGATTCTCTCGAGCAGCCATTTCCCTGAAACGCACAGCGGCAATTTCCTGATCGCTAACGCGATCGGTGTACTCGGCGTCTTGCAACACGAAGTGACCTATGACGGTGCCGACATCAAGGCAACCGAAATCGAACCCATCGTGCTCTCGTCCGATCCGAACTTCCGACCGAGCGACATGGAAGTCGGAGGTGACGGAGCCCTGTACATCACAGACTGGCACAACACGATCATCGGCCACATGCAGCACAACATGCGTGACCCAAATCGCGATCACGATCACGGTCGCATCTACCGTGTAACATCCAAGGGCCGTGACTTGCTGAAGCCTGCCAAGATGAAGGGCAAGCCGATAGACCAAGTGTGTGATAATTTCTTCGCGAAAGAAAATAGCACTCGATATCGCGCTCGTCTCGAATTGAGCGGTCGCGCGGCCGACGACCTCGTCGCCCAGGTCGGCGGTTTCGCGGCGGGCTTGAATCCGAAGAACGCTTCGGCGGGACGCGATGAAGCGCAGGCGCTACTCGAATGCTTGTGGGTATTCGAAGAACAACGGCTCGTCGACTTAGACCTGCTTACGAAAGTCTTTCAAGCGAACGAACCTCGCGTCCGAGCCGCTGCCATACGCACGCTTGGCCACTGGGCGGGTCGCGTCGATGGCTTTGAGGACACATTGATCGCCGCATCGCGTGACGAATCGGCGCTCGTTCGCGCCGAAGCTGTCAAAGCTGCGGTCGATTTGGAGGGCATCGCCGCGACTGAAGTCATCTTCGAAACAGCAACACGACCAACGGATCCTGAATTGGACGTCGTGCTGAAATACGCCAAGGGCCGCATTAATGTTGACACACTCGTGCAAGACGCGGTGAGCTCGGGAAAGAAACTGTCGCCGGCGGCGCAAGCCTACGTGTTGCTAAATGCTAGCGTCGGCGATTTGCTGAAGCTCGAGAAGTCAGAGGCCGTCTATCGCGCGATCCTAAGCCGCAAACAAGCGACGCCGACTCATCTTTCAGATGCGCTCACCGGCTTGGCCAAAACGACCAGCGGCAACGAGCTTGATCTCTTGATGACGCTGATCGATGCCGCTCAACAGGACAAAGATAGCAACCTCGCTGGCTTGGGGAACTTGCTCGCCAAGCAACCTGCTTCCGATCTCCAGCGAGTTCGCGATCAAATCGAGAACCTCGCAACCAAGGGCTCGACGCCCGAAATCAAACGTGTGGCCTATGCAGCATGGGTCGCCGCAGTTGGCCCCGACGATGCATTCCTCGCGGCTTCGAAAAGCAAAGAACGGCTGCAAGATTTCCTCGACGCCGTACCCACAGTCCAAACATCGGCTCGCGGTGCTTTGTACGACAAGGTCGCACCGCTAATCTCCGCGCTGCCGTCGCATCTGCAGGCCGAAAAGACCGGCTCCCTGTTGCGGGAGGCAGGTATCAAAGTGGATTATTTTTATCCGAGCGGCAACAACGTCGCGATGGAAACTCTGGCCAAGATGAAACCGCAAGCAAGCGGTGTTGTGCCGGAGATCGTGATGAATGTGCCGCAGCTCAAGCAGCGAGACAAGTTCGCGTTGCGGTTTACCGGGATGATCATCACTCCAAAGTCCGGGAAGTACACTTTCTTCATCGCCTCGGACGACGGTTCGCGGATTTATCTCAACGACAAACTGCTCGTGAACAACGATGGCTTGCACGGGATGGTCGAGAAGAACGCTTCGATCGAGTTGCCGGCCGGCGCCCATGACCTGGTTGTTACCTACTTCGACAATGGCGGCGGCGACGGCTTGAATGTCAATTGGCAAGGACCAGGCTTCAACAAGCAGAAAATCGCTCCCCAATCACTCAGCATCAGTGGTGGCGAAACGCTTCATGATGTTGCGATTCGTGCGTTGGGATCGATCCCAGAACATGACGAGGCCAAGTTCACTGCGCTGGCCTCGCTCGTCGCCGCAGGAAAGAATCAACCTGCGTCGATAAAGGCGCTGCGCGGAGTTCAGGCCGAGAGTTGGCCTCAGCAACAGATCAGACCGCTCGTCGATAACTTGATCGGTTTCCTCACCTCGATGCCCGCTCGTTATCGGACCGGCGCAGCGGCAACAGATGCGGTCGCTCTGGCCAAGTCGCTATCGTCGAAGCTGCCCGATGACGTCGCGAAAGCTATCGAGGATCGTTTGCAAAACCTCGACGTTCGCTTGATTGCCATCGGCACGGTGCCGCATCGAATGATCTTCGACAAGGAGTTGATTGCCGTCCAAGCTGGCAAGCCGGTCGAGTTCCGTTTCTCGAACACGGACGCCATGCCTCACAACTTCGCCATCACCCAACCCGGCTCGCTGGAGGAAATCGGTGAACTGGGTGAAGCAACGGGTCGCGGTCCAGACGCGGAGGCTCGCCATTACATCCCTAAGTCGAACAAGATCATGCTCGCCAGCAAGCTGCTACAGCCTGGTAAAACGCAAGCGTTGAGCTTTGAAGTTCCGAAGCAGCCCGGCGTCTATCCTTACGTCTGCACCTATCCCGGTCACTGGCGTAGGATGTACGGCGCGCTCTATGTCGTGGGCAACTTGGAAGAATACCAGGCGAACCCCGAAGCGTATCTAGCCGCCAACGCACTGCCCATCAAAGACGAATTGCTGAAGTTCAACACTCGAAATCACGAGTGGAAACATGAAGAGTTGGCCAGCGACGTGAAGGAATTACCGATGGGCCGCTCGTTCGAGGTTGGCAAGCAGTTATTCAAAGTCGCAAGCTGCGTCGGCTGCCACAAGCTGGACAAGGAAGGACAAGTGTTCGGGCCTGACTTGGCGAAGCTTGATCCAAAGAAGCAAACAACGGAATTCCTTCTGCAATCGGTCATCGATCCCTCGAAAGACATCGACGAGAAGTTCCAATCGCACACCTTCCTACTGGCCTCAGGAAAGATCATCACCGGCATGATTGTCGAAGACAATGCCGACACAGTGCATGTCGTTATCGATCCGCTTGCAAAAGGCAAACCAACGATCATCAACAAGGACGATATCGAGGATCAGAAGAAGTCAACCGTTTCTCTAATGCCCAAGGGCTTGCTCAATAAACTGACACGCGAAGAGATCTACGATCTGCTCGCGTTTGTTTATGCCAAAGGCGATAAAGAACACAAGATGTTCAGCCAGGAGCATCACAATCATTGAGTTAGTACGTCGTCAATTGCTGGAGTACGGCGTCTAGGCTGCCAAAACAGGCTAAAGCCTGGACTCCAACAACATCATTCCCTCGTCGCGGAGATCCAACGTGCGTATTACCGAGTCACTCCTTTTAATCGCGGTGCTGTTGCAACCACTCCCACAGCTTGCTTTCGCAGGCGAAGTTTATACCCAACAATCATCGATCGCCGCCTCGCAAGTCCGTGGCGAAGTTGATTCCCAGCCGAGCGGTCCCAAAATCCAGCAGGCTCGAAAGAGTCTCGACGGCGGTCCCAAGCCGAGTTGGATTTGGGGACCGGACCCGAGCAAACAATATGTGCTGACGAAAGAGTTCGCCGGCGGCACGAAGAACGCGTGGGTCGAGGCGACTTGCGACAACCGAATGGTGTTGTTTGTAAACGACAAACGTATCGCGTCAAGCGACGAATGGGGCCAGCCTGTCGAACTCGACATCCAAGAGCATTTGCGACTTGGAAGGAACACCTTTCGAGCCGAAGTTGACAATGAAGGCAGTGTCGCCGCCTTCGCATGCAAGATTGCATTGACGATGTCCGATGGCGACGTGAAATACATCGTGTCGAGCGCTGATTGGCATGCCGTTGAATCTGGCTCACCGAATGAAACTGTCGCGTTGAAAACGCTCGGCCAAATGGGAGTTGGCCCCTGGGGTGATGTCTTTAGTAAGCCAGCCGGAATGATCGCCAAGGATCGTGATGTCTTTAACGTCCCCGAGGGCTTTCAAGTCGAGTTGCTTTACACTGTGCCCAAGGAGACGCTCGGTTCGTGGGTTTCGATCACGTTTGACAACAAAGGCCGTCTAATCGCCAGCGACCAAGGTGACAAAGGCATCTGCCGCATCACTCCGCCAGCGATCGGAAGCAAGGAGCCAACAAAGGTTGAACGGCTCGATGTGAAAATCACTTCCGCGCACGGAATGCTGTATGCGTTCGGCAGTCTTTATTTGTCGGTCAACGGCGGCCCCGGCAGCGGCTTGTATCGGGCTCGCGACACCAACGGCGATGACCAATATGACGAAGTGGTCAAACTGAAAGAGATTCGCGGTGGCGGCGAGCATGGGCCACACGCGTTGCGACTTTCACCAGATGGTAAATCGATCTACATGATCGCAGGCAATCATACCGATCCGCCGACGGACTTCGATCACAGCACCGTCCCATCGAACTGGAGCGAAGATCTGCTGTTGCCTCGCCAATGGGACGCGCGAGGCCACGCGCGAGGCAAGCTCGCGCCGGGCGGCTGGATCGCTAAGACCGATCCCGATGGCAAGACGTGGGAGATCATAAGCACTGGCTACCGCAATCCCTACGACATGGATTTTAATGCAGACGGCGAGTTGTTTGCGTACGATGCGGACATGGAATGGGACTTGGGAACGTCATGGTATCGCCCGACGCGCGTGGTACATGCGACTAGCGGCAGCGAGTTCGGTTGGCGGAGTGGAACCGGCAAATGGCCCGCCTACTACGTCGACAGTCTGCCGCAACTTGTTGACATCGGCCCCGGTTCGCCCGTCGGTGCGACGTTCGGTTACGGCACAAAGTTTCCCGCGAAGTATCAGAAAGCGTTCTTCATTTGCGATTGGACATTCGGCACGATGTATGCCGTTCACACGAAAGCCGACGGAGCGAGTTACAAGGCAACCAAGGAAGAATTCTTGTCGCGCACGCCGCTACCGTTGACTGACAACGCGATCGGGCCGGATGGTGCGTTATACTTCACAGTCGGCGGACGCGGTGCTCAGTCCAAATTGTTCCGAGTCACGTACGTTGGCGACGAGCCGACTGCGGCCGCCGATGCGAGAGATAAGAAGTTCGCGGAAATACGAGACCTGCGACACAAATTGGAGCGACATCATACTCCAAGGCGGGCAGAAGATCAGAAGAGTCAAAAGGAGATTCTCCTGGCCAGTCTTCGAGCGCTCGACGTATCGCGAGGTCTCGCGCATTCAGATCGACACATCCGCTACGCAGCTCGGGTTGCACTTGAACATCACGACGTCGATCAGTGGAAAGACAGAGTTCTCGCCGGGAATGATCCACAATCGCTGATCACCGCCGCAGTCGCGTTCGCACGACAAAGTAAGGCAGTATCTCAAGATGAGCTTCTTCGACGGCTCGATACAGTCGACTATTCCAAGCTGACAGAAACGCAACAACTTGAGTTGCTGCGAGTTTACCAATTGGCCTTCATCCGCATGGGACAACCAAGCCAACAGGAAGCTGCGACACTCGCAATGAGACTCGACGAGTTCTATCCAGCGGCAAGCGATTCGCTGAATCGCGAGCTTTGCAACTTGTTGGTCTATCTCAATTCACCAACCGTCGCGACGAAGACGCTCGCAATGATCGAAAAGCCCTCGAAAGACACAACAATTGACATGGCGGATCTGCTCGCCCGGAACGCAGGATACGGTGGCACGATCGCCAAGATTCTGTCGAACCAAGTTGACTTGCAGAAGATGCACTATGCGTTTGCTTTGCGAAACTTGCGTTACGGCTGGACGCTCGATCAACGGAAGCAGTACTTCGCGTGGCTTGCAGACGCGAGGACGAAGAGCGGTGGTGCGAGCTATGAAGGCTTCATCGACAACATCCGCAACGAGGCTTTGGCGAATACTTCTGAAGCGGAACGCAAGGCAATTGAATCTTCCGTCGCTATCGCGCCGCCGAAGCCAGCCGAGTTACCAAAACCAGCAGGCCCCGGCCACGATTGGCAACTTGACGAACTTGTACAGCTCACCAACAGCGGCTTAAGTACTCGCAATTTTGAACGCGGCAAGAAGACGTACGCCGCCGCTCGCTGCGTTATCTGTCACCGCTTTGATGGTAGCGGCGGAGCGACCGGGCCGGACCTAACGAACGTCGCGGGGCGGTTCAGCTTTAAAGACCTCGGCGAAGCGATCGTTGATCCGAGCAAAGTTATTTCCGATCAATACCGCGCATCTGTTGTGGTGACGACAAACGGCCAGATATACACAGGTCGTGTCGCTAGTGAGCAGAATGGCACACTAACCGTGCTCACGGACCCTGAAGACATCAACAAGGTCGTCGAAGTGCAGGCAAATCAAGTCGACGAAGTGACGCCTTCGAAGGTATCATTAATGCCGAAAGATTTACTGAAAACGTTGAATCAAGACGAGGTTCTCGACCTGTTGGCCTACCTGCTGTCTCGCGGCAATCCGAACGATGGAATGTTCACCGCGAAGTAGGCATCCCTCAGCTGAGAGCCTCCCGACCGCAAACCCGCCACCCCGCTGCCCGCCATACAACCCAGCCAATACGAAGGTTGAGCCAAATGAGTCGCTTGCAAGTTGTCCTCGTTTTGACATTCGGCGCGACATTCATTTCTCACCGCGCGAGAGCAGAAGACCAAACGGCCCGGCCAATCGACTTCACTCGCGATATTCGCACGATCCTCTCGAACAAGTGCTTCACGTGCCACGGTCCCGATCAGGAGGAGCGTCAAGCTGGCTTACGACTTGATACGCAGGCCGGTGCCACTTCCCCGGCCGAGTCTGGTGAAATCGCGATCGTTCCTGGCAAGCCGGACGCCAGCGAGTTGATCGCGCGTATTACGAGCGACGACGATAGCGTTCGCATGCCTCCCGCGGATTCGGGCAAGGAACTGTCGCCGGAGGAGGTGCAACTGCTGACCGATTGGATCGCCCAAGGCGCGCAGCTTTCGGCTCATTGGTCGTACGTCAAACCAATGCGTCCGGAATTACCGCCGCTCGCATCCCATCAGGAATGGCCCAAGAACGCCATCGATCACTTCGTTCTGGCTCGACTGCTGCGTGAGCAACTGACGCCCTCGGCAGAAGCTGATCGCTATGCAGTCGCCCGGCGACTGGCTCTCGATCTGACAGGCCTCTTGCCAACTATTGAAGAAGTCGATCAGTTCGTGAACGATCCCGACCCGAAAGCCTACGAACATCTGGTCGATCGTTTGTTAGAGAAGCAAGCGTATGGCGAACATTGGGCGCGCATGTGGCTTGACTTGGCTCGTTACGCGGATTCAGCTGGCTACGCGGACGACCCAGCTCGCACGATCTGGGGCTTTCGCGACTACGTGATACGATCGCTGAACAGCAACAAACCGTTCGATCAGTTCACCATTGAACAGATCGCCGGCGACCTACTCCCGAACCCGACCAATGAACAGCTAACAGCGACTGCGTTTCATCGCAACACGTTGACGAACAACGAAGGCGGCACGAACGACGAAGAGTTCCGAAACGTCGCGATCGTCGATCGAGTGAATACAACGATGGCCGTCTGGATGGGGACGACGATGGCATGTGCACAGTGCCACACCCACAAGTTCGATCCCATCACCCAAGAAGAGTACTTTCGCTTCTTCGCCATCTTCAACAACTCGGAAGATGCAGATCGTCGCGACGAAAGCCCACTGGTAAACCTGTTTAGCGAGTCACAGGAGGAGAAAAAGGCAGAGTTGACCGGACGAGTTGCGGAATTGAAGTCCAAGCTAAACACGACAACACCTGAACTAACGGTGGCTCAAGTACAATGGGAGTCTGAAGTCGCAAAGAACGACGAACAGGCGGTGACCGGTCGATTCGTACGAGTCGAGATCGTCGATCGTGCGGAGTATCTATCACTGGCCGAAGTCCAAGTCTTTAGCAATGGCGAAAACATTGCGACCCAGGGCACTGCAACGCAATCCAGCGTCGACTATGACAGTCCCGCCAAACTTGCGATCGACGGCAATACGAACGGCGATCACAGTAAAGGGTCAGTGACTCACACAAAGAACGACAAGAACGCGTGGTGGCTCGTCGAACTGCCGGAACAAGTGGGAATTGACCGCATCGTTGTTTGGAATCGGACCGACAATAAGGTAGGCAGTCGCCTAAATGGCTTCCGTGTTTCGATTCTCGACGAGCAACAACAACCTGTTTGGAAGCAGGACATCGCGCAGGCCCCCGCGACAAATCAAGATCTCGCTATTGGAGCCGTACCTGCCAACATCTTCGCAGTCGTCAAGACGCCGGTCGACCAGCGTGATGACTCACAAACGAAACAACTCGCGGATTACTACCGATCGATCGCAGAAGAACTGAACGCTACCCGAACGGAATTGGCGGCGACGGAGAAGCAACTTGCCGCGATTAAGCCGACAACTGTCCCCGTGATGCGAGACTTGCCAGCCGATAAGCATCGCACGACGAAGATTCAGCTGCGCGGCAACTTTTTGCAGACGAGCGACGAGGTAACAGCAGGCGTTCCGGCAGCGTTCCATCCGGTGCCGGAAGGCGAGCCGATGAATCGACTGACTTTGGCAAAGTGGTTGGTCGATGAGCAGAACCCCCTGACAGCACGAGTCATCGCAAATCGTTACTGGGAAGCGATCTTTGGGATCGGCATTGTTCGCACGAGCGAAGAGTTCGGTTCACAAGGCGACTTGCCGACGAATCCCGAATTGCTCGATTGGTTAGCGACCGAGCTAGTCCGCCTGGACTGGGACATGAAGGCGTTCGTTAAACTCCTCGTCACCTCCGCAGCGTATCGACAAAGCTCCGCCGTCACCGCGGATTTAGTCGAACTCGATCCCGATAATCAGCTGCTCGCTCGTGGTCCTCGCTTCAGACTGTCGGCGGAAATGATTCGCGATCAAGCTCTGTTCGCGAGTGGTTTGCTGAGCGACAAGATGTACGGCCCTCCGGCTAAACCGCCACAACCCAACATCGGTTTGACGGCGGCGTTTGGAGGTGGCATCGATTGGACGACGAGCGAAGGTGATGATCGCTACCGCCGCGGCTTGTATACAACTTGGCGGCGATCCAATCCGTATCCGTCGATGGCGGCGTTCGATGCGCCGAATCGAGAAGTCTGTACGGTCAAACGTGACCGCACGAATACGCCACTGCAAGCATTGGTGACTTTGAACGATCCGGTGTATGTCGAAGCCGCCCAGGCACTTGCTCGGCGGATTGCCGTCGGCGGCGAGACGACGGCAGATAAGGCCATCCACGGCTTTCGCCTCTGCTTGGCTCGACCACCAAACGCACCAGAGTTACTCCGACTGCAGAGCCTTTTCGATGCGACATACGCCGGATTCAAAGAATCACCGGAGCAAGCAGTGAAGATGGCGGCGGATCCACTCGGAGCTATACCAGAAGGAAGTGACGTTGCCGAGTTGGCTGCTTGGACAGTGGTCGGAAACGTGTTGCTGAATTTAGATGAGATGTTTTTGAAACGTTAAACAAGTTTCCCCGTTTAACGGCAAGCCGCAGGCGACTGCGTGACAGCTATCACCGTCGCCTGCGGCTTGCCGTTAAACGAAATGAGAGAGTCCACCATGAATCCTAAATTGGCGATGATTCAAGCAAACACGCGCCGGCACTTCCTCCAGCAGTCATCCGCTGGTCTCGGCGGGATCGCACTTAGTGCCTTAATGAACGACGGGGCCTCGGCTGCCGTTGTCGATCCGCTCGCCCCTCGGAAACCACACTTCGAGGCCACGGCCAAGCAGGTGATCTATCTGCATCTAACAGGCTCGCCGCCGCACTTGGACTTGTTCGATTACAAGCCAGAACTTGTCAAGCACAACGACGAGGACTGTCCGAACGAGTTCCTCGAAGGGCAACGATTCGCGTTTACCTCGGGCGTGCCGAAGCTAATGGGAACACCGCGGAAGTTTGAGCAGCACGGTGAAGGCGGCGTCTGGCTCTCTGATGCAGTGCCGCACTTCCATGGCATCGCGGACGAACTGTGTGTGATCAATTCGATGACCACGGATCAGTTCAATCACGCACCTGCTGAATTGCTTGTCTACACAGGATCGCCACGCAGCGGGCGACCATCGCTCGGCGCGTGGGCGACATACGGACTAGGCACCGAAAACGCGAACCTTCCTGGCTTCGTTGTGTTGATCTCCAGTGGCGTTCAGCCGAATGGCGGAAAGAACTCGTTCGGAAGTGGTTTCCTGCCATCGGTCTATCAGGGCGTGCAGTGTCGATCGAAAGGCGATCCCGTTCTCTTTGCCTCGGATCCAAAAGGAATGGATCGCGAGTTGCGTCGTAAGAGCCTCGATGCACTACGCGATTTGAACGAACTGCAAGCGAAGGAACTCGGTCATCCGGAGACTTTGACACGGATCGCCCAGTACGAACTGGCATTCCGGATGCAGACTTCTGTTCCGGAAGTAATGAACATCAATGACGAACCGCAACACACCGTCGATGCGTATGGCGCGAAACCAGGCGAATCGACCTTTGCCAACAACTGCCTATTGGCCCGTCGCTTGGTCGAGAACGGCGTTCGTTACGTGCAGCTTTTTGATTGGGGTTGGGATTTCCACGGCACGGGTGAAGGAACCGGTTTGGAGTCAGGCCTAACCAACAAATGCGCGACGATGGACAAACCGATAACGGCCTTGATCAACGATCTGAAGCAACGCGGCATGTTTGACGAGACGCTGATCGTCATCGGTGGCGAGTTCGGTCGCACGCCGTTCCGTGAAGGACGCACCGCCAAGAGCGCGGTCCTTGGGCGTGATCACTATCCCGACTGCTATTCGATGGTGTTAGCAGGCGGCGGAGTCAAGGGTGGCATTCATTACGGCGAGTCTGACGAACTTGGATTCCGCGTCGCTCGAGACAAGGTTCACATCCACGACTTGCAAGCGACGATTATGCACCTACTCGGATTCGATCACGAACGGCTGACATATCGTTTCCAGGGCAGAGATTATCGCCTGACGGACGTACATGGGGAGGTCGTGCATGGCATCCTGGCCTAGGGCGGCACGGCAAACGACGTTGACCGTAAGACGGACTAACATGGCGCGAGGCGTCAAAGGACAATATCATCCCTTGATCAAATTATTTTCGATCGGATTGCTCGTTGGATTCGCAACGCAAGCAACGTTCGCTGTAGAACCACCAATTCATTTCCAATACAACCGCGATATCCGACCGATCCTCGCCGATAACTGCTTTCGCTGTCACGGTGCAGACAGCGCCGCACGCCAAGCAGACCTTCGACTTGACCAGCGATCAGTCGCAATCGACTCGGGAGCAATCGCGCCGGGCATGCCGGATGAAAGCGAGTTACTGCGTCGCATCTTATCGGACGATCCCGAAGAAGTGATGCCTCCGCCAAAGACTCGTCAAGAGTTGAATGCGGAGCAAAAGGCAAAGCTGACGCAATGGATCGCCGACGGGGCGACGTATGAAGAGCATTGGTCCTTTGTGCCTCCGGTAAAAGCATCCTTGCCTAACGTCCCTACGACCGCATTGAAGACGCCAAGCAGTGCGATCGATCATTTCGTTTTGGATCGCTTACTTAAGGAAGGCATCGAGTCAAGCCATGAAGCCGAACGCACGACGCTAATCCGTCGCCTATCGCTCGACCTCAACGGCCTGCCGCCGACTCCCGAGGAAGTCGAGGCGTTTATCAATGACAACTCCGACTCGGCCTATGAAGACTTGGCCGATCGCTTGCTCAATTCGCCTCGCTACGGCGAACACATGGCGCGATACTGGCTCGACGCGGCGCGCTATGCGGACAGCAATGGCTATCAGTACGACACCGAGCGCACCATGTGGCCGTGGCGTGAATGGGTGATAGCGGCGTTCAATGACAACATGCCGTTCGATCAATTCACGATCGAACAGTTAGCTGGCGACCTATTGCCAAACGCAACCACGCAACAACGGCTCGCGACGGGCTTTAACCGCAATCATCCCATTACGATCGAAGGCGGCGTGATCGACGAAGAGTATCGCACGGAATATGTGATCGATCGAATCACGACGACGTCGACAGTGTGGATGGGTCTAACGCTGGGTTGCGCCCGCTGCCACGATCACAAGTTCGATCCGTTGACTCGTGTCGACTTTTATCGCTTCTTCGCCTTCTTTAACAATGTGCCAGAACGAGGCAATAGCGGCTTCGCACCGAAGCTGAAGTCACCAACACCGTCGCAGCAATCAGAACTCGACATAATTGCTGAAAGCATCGCGACCACCGAAGAACAGCTAGTCCCATTTTCGACAGTGATCGCGCAACAGCAAACCTTGTGGGAAGCCAAGGCCAGCGATCGTGTCAAAGAGCAATGGCGAGTTCTTCCACCTAGTGAAATGAATTCGACGGCGGGATCGACGTTAAGCTTGCTTGACGACTCTTCGGTACTTGCGGGGGGAGCCAGCCCAGGCAACGACGACTATGAGCTGACATTCGCGAACGTCCCTGCGGAGGTTACCGCGATTCGACTCGAAGCCATCACTCACGAATCGCTTCCACACAAAGGTGCGGGACGCGCGTTCAATTCCAATTTCGTGCTCAGTGCATTCGAGGTTCAGGTCGCGACGAACGGCAAGGACATTGTGAATGTAAAGCTGGCTTCTGTCTCGGCAGACTACGAGCAAAAGGGCTATGAGGTTGCCCGATCCCTCGATGACAATCTTGGCACGGGTTGGGCAGTTGATGGACCAACGCGCAAGGCGAATTCGACGGCGATTTACCTGTTGGATCAACCGATTCAGTTGTCAGATGGCTCGAAACTTCACATCACCATGCGACATCGCTTCGGAAGCGCTCATACGATAGGGCGCTTTCGGATCTCAGCCACGAACGATCCGGCCTTTGCAATTCCACCGGATGTAGGAACGGCGTTAGCGACAGCAGCTGATAAACGCACCAAATCGCAACAGCAACTCCTGACCGATCACTTCTTATCTCGCGTCGCGGGAGGAGAAATTGGGATGCTGGGCGATAAATTACGGACGCTTCGGACTCGTCGCAAGGCGATCGAATCTTCGTATCCCGAATCGCTTGTCATGACGGAAATGCCGAACCCTCGCGACACGTTCATGCTGATTCGTGGGCAATACGATCAGAAGGGAGACAAGGTCACGTCAGGAACACCCGAATTCCTGCCGCAACCAGGTGACGACGCGAAAATGGACCGCCTGGCGCTCGCTAAGTGGCTAGTCAGCCGCGAGCATCCGTTAACCGCGCGGGTTTTTGCGAATCGGCTGTGGCAGCAGATCTTCGGGATCGGCATCGTACGGACGACGGAAGATCTGGGGACACAAGGCGAATGGCCCAGTCATCCAAAGTTGCTCGATTGGCTGGCCGTCGAGTTTATGGAAAGTGGCTGGGATGTGAAACATCTCGTGAAAACAATCGTCATGTCTTCAACTTATCGCCAGTCGTCTGACATCAGCGCCGAGATGGCCACTCGTGATCCCGAAAATCGACTGCTGGCGCGAGGCCCGCGATATCGGATGTCGGCCGAAATGATTCGCGACAACGCGTTGACAATAAGTGGATTGCTCGTCGAGAAAGTCGGTGGACCGAGCGTCTATCCATATCAACCTCCTGGACTGTGGCTCGAAATCAACAATCGTCCCAACTACTCGAAGGCGTACCCGACTGGCAGCGGCGACGACCTTTATCGCCGCAGTTTCTACACGTACTGGAAGCGGACTGTTCCGCATCCGTCAATGGCCGCATTCGATGCTCCTGAACGCGAGTTCTGTCTCGTTCGTCGCTCCAGAACGAATACTCCCTTGCAAGCTCTCGTCGTCCTAAACGACCCACAGTTTGTTGAAGCTGCACGGCATTTAGCCCAACGAGCCATGTCCGAAGGTGGAAACAACATCGACGGTCGCCTTACGAGAAGTGTTCAATTGACACTGGCGAGAAGGCCACGTCCCGATGAATTGACGGAATTGCGTCGCTATCTCGAATCGGAACTCGCATACTTCCGAGGTGATCATGACGCAGCAAAGAAGCTGTTGGCGGTCGGACAATCGCAGCGAGACGAGGCGCTCGATGTCCTTGAATATGCCGCCTACACAAGTGTGGCTCGACTGCTGTTAAATCTCGACGAAACACTAACAAAGAACTGACGCGCAATGTTGCACCAAACTCGTCGTCACTTTTTTAAACGGTCAGCAGCTTCCATTGGAGCCGCAGCCCTCGCGCAACTGATCGGCAATTCAACAGCCCATGCAGCAACGAACGCGTTGCCTGCCCGCGCAAAACGTGTCATCTACATGTTTCAGTCTGGTGCTCCTTCCCAGGTGGACTTGTTCGACTACAAACCGGAACTCGCCAAATTGCATGGCACGGAGCTTCCCGCTTCCATTCGGATGGGCCAACGCTTAACCGGCATGACCGCCGGACAGAAACAATTGCCAATCGCGAAGAATGTTTGGGACTTCAAGCAGTACGGCGAGTCGGGTACTTGGCTGAGCGAACAGCTGCCCCATATCGGCAGCATTGCCGATGATATCTGTGTCGTGAAGACCGTGCATACCGAAGCCATCAATCACGATCCCGCAATCACGTTCTTCATGACCGGCAATCAGCAGCCTGGACGACCGAGCATTGGCTCGTGGGTCAGCTACGGCGTCGGTTCGGAAAACGACAATCTCCCAGCGTTCGTTGTCTTGCTTTCAAAGAACACCTACGCGGCGGCCCAACCGTTGTACGCCCGCCTTTGGGGAAGCGGCTTCCTGCCCGCGAACCATCAAGGCGTCAAATTCCGTTCTTCGGGCGATCCGGTTCTCTACCTGAACGATCCCGCAGGCTCGACGCCCGAAGCTAGGCGTCGATTGCTTGATTCGTTGGGAAAGCTGAATCGCATCCAACTCGCGACAGCCGGAGATCCCGAGATCGAAGCACGTATCGCCTCGTACGAAATGTCTTATCGCATGCAGATGTCGGTACCCGATCTGACGGACTTCTCGGATGAGCCGGAGTCGACGTTCACACTCTACGGGGAAGATGCAAGAACGCCCGGAACGCATGCCGCCAACTGCTTGCTGGCTCGTCGACTCGCAGAACGCGACGTTCGATTCATTCAACTGTTTCACCGAGGGTGGGATAATCATTCGCGATTGCCAACGGAACACCCAAAGGTCTGTAAGGAAGTCGATCAAGGTTCAGCCGCGTTGGTGAAAGATCTCAAACAACGTGGCTTGCTCGATGACACGTTGATCGTGTGGGGCGGCGAATTCGGACGAACGGTCTATTCGCAAGGAGCGTTGAATGGCAACGGCTACGGTCGCGATCATCACCCGCGTTGCTTCAGCATGTGGCTGGCTGGCGGAGGAGTGAAAGGCGGTACCACCTGGGGTGAGACCGACGAGTTCTGCTACAACATTGCTCGCGATGGCGTACACGTCAACGAATTAAATGCGACCATCCTACACGCACTCGGCATCGACCATCGCCAACTAACTTATCGATACCAAGGTCTCGATCAACGTTTGACCGGCGTCGAAGAAGTTGAGCCGGTTCATGGCATCTTGAGCTAACGCTGTCGTTCCGATACCAGCAACGACGATAGCAGAGCAAACGATGCCGACGTGGGGTGTCAGCGTTAGCCTCGCTATCTCTAGTACAAGACATGTCTATCTCTTAACGTTGAACATCGGTTCACGAGATCGAATCAATTCCAGTTCCAATGCCTTTCGCACTCTCCGCTCTGTGTCAGCCGCAAGGACTTGCACTTCAATGTGCAACTCATCGGTCCCAAACTCCCATAACCAGCGAGCAAACCCCTTGTTGTCGGAGTGATCAAGGTGCTTTTTGATCCGGATCCTCAAGTTCTCAGCTTCCCCAACGTATAGCAATTGAGCGTTTGCAAACAACAAGTACAAACCTTGTTCCGTTGGCAAGTCACTTAGCTCAAGCGTCGCGGCACGATATTTATAGACCGCAATTGGTGGTGCGATTCGAGAAGCTACTTCCGGCGCAAACTTCTTCGCCTTTCTGAGATTTAGTGCTGCCCAACGATACTGCAATGACGAAAACCCCGGAGCAATGTCCGCAGCTCGTCGATCAAACTCACTCGCCAGTCCAGGGTCACACAACACATTGTCGAGACTTATCCCTTCTCGGCGTTCGAGAAACCGTGCCGCCATTTCAGAGGCAAAGCGATACTCGTCTTCGTTGTTAAAGTGTGTCCGTTTTGATCGAGGCCGACCACTCAAGCGACCAGCTTTTCGCAAGTTGAGCAGTGACCGATTCAGCAATGCGGGCGGATCTTGCAATCCGCGTCGCCGACACTCTGCCAGAAAGATAGCGTTCAGATCTGGATCGGCAACTACGCGATCAGCAGGATAGTCGACCCGTGACGCGTCGTACGCTGCTTCCAGCGGCGGCTGGCTCATATAGCAGAACGGAGCTCCCGGAAGTTTAGCTTTGGGTGGTACTCCGTGATTAAGCAGCTTTGCATTGCCAGCATCTCTGATGCCGGCGAAGCGAGACGAAATGCTTGCACCTTTACCTTTTTGGACTGTTTACGCCACTCTTCAAGCTGAGGATCACCAAACTGTCGCGAAAGCCGAGTACGAAGATTGAGCGTTTCACCAGCATACAGATTCTTCGACTTGCCACCACTAACAAGATAGACACCACGTTCTTCCGGCAGGTCCAACTCGTCAAGATCATCGATTGAAACACGTTTCCCGAAACGCTCGATCTTTAAACTCTTGAATACGCCCGCCCGACTCCTGGCAAGCTTGGCCTGCTTTCTGAGTTTCAAGGCAGCCCAGCGGTACTCAACCGGCTTATACCCCGGAGCAAAACGGCTAGCAATCGCGTCAAACTCACCAGCAACTTCGGGTTGACAGAGTATGTCATCAAGGCTCTTTGCCTGACCATTCTCCAACAAGATCTCTAACGCGATTTCGCTCGCGAACAGGTAATCGTCGCAGTCAGACCACGAGACGGAGAATCTGTGAGTCGTTTCGATGTCAGCCAACTTGCCAGACTTCCGAAGTCGAAACAGCAACTTGTTCCAGCTTTGAATTCCACCGACGATTCCGAGTCGATCACATGCGGACGAGAATGAAGAATTGAGATTCGGATCTGCGACAACGAAATCCGCAGAGAAGCCTTCGTGTGACCGCCGAAACGCTTCCTTCACGCCTAGGAGCGTTAGCTCCAACTGTGCTTCAGTGAATCGCCGATCAGTTACCTTTCGTTCCGTAATATCGTCACCGGCTGTTGCAGCAGCGATTTGCTTCAATTTTGACTTAGACTTCGCTCCCGTCTTGGGAGCGCTTACCAACGGTTCAGATGAGCCGTCCAATGGATCACCAACTCGTATCGACTCCAACCGAGTAGTACCATGCTTGATATACTCATCCGAGATATCAAATCCGAGGTATTTCCGGCCAAGCTTCTTCGCAACGGCAAGTGTGGTCGCGCTGCCCGCGAAGGGATCGAGAACAACTTCACCGTCGTTGGAGCAATAACGAATGATGCGACCGAGTAACTGTTCTGGCATCTGACAACCATGAAAGCCGGCGCGTTCCTTGAATGTGCCCGCAACGCGAGGGAAGTACCACGTGTCTTCGCTTGGCTTGAAGCAAGCGTCAAGATCTTGTGGGCGGAGAGTCCAGGTTTGATCGTTATCGCTCGGTGGCGCGAGATCGTCAGGTGACCACAAACCTTCGTCATCGATCATCTCACCGACAACATCAGCCGGTCGGATGATCCAGGTATCATCAGGCAGACGGCCCTTCGAGTTGGCTCGCTTGTCGTTGTAGACAAGTTGTCGCGCGGAAGGAATACGGTTTTCCATATCGTCGGCGCGGAATGTAAAGTTCTGTGGGTCTTTCACGAAGTGGAACAAGTGGGCATGGGATCGGCTGAACTTCTGCGTACAGTTCACGCCGAATGTGTAGTACCAGATAACCCAGCTGCGACAGTGAAAACCGATGTCTTGACTCGCCAATTTCAACTGGGCTGCATATTCGTCACCGATCGCCAGCCAGAACACTCCGTCACTCTTCAGGATACGATGAACCGCCGAGATCCAGTCACGCGACCACGACAGGTACTGGTCACGTTCCAGCTTGTCATCGTAGACGTCGTATTCGTAACCGATGTTGAACGGCGGATCGGCAAAGGCAAGGTCGACGCTGCCCTCAGGCAAAGCGTTCATTCCCGCGATACAATCACCACTGACGATGGTGTTAAGAGTGTCTTCCATGCTGGAGGACTCCTGTTTCCTCATTATTTCCGTTTCTGACTGCATCATAATATCATCTCGATGATTGAGGCGCAAGCCAGCGATAATTGCTACCAAAACTCCTTAAACCCTCGTGATTCAGAACTCTCAGAAGGTCTTTTCAAGCGAGCTGGAGTACACTGGCAACGACCTGATTTCATCGATCTCCCTTGGAGAAAGACATTAAGCATGTCATCCGTATCATCCTCGCTCCACCTCTCGACATCGTTACTCATACTTGCAACTGTCGCCTCTCTGGCGACGGGGCAAGAAACAAGCATCGCTCGCAGCCCCAATCGTTGTGAGATCGTGCCTCAAGCGGGGCATCAAGTGTCCTTTCAGATCGACGGCGTCGAGAAGATTCGCTGGCATTATGGCGATCAATACCCGCGTCCATTCTTCTTTCCCTTTAATGGACCGTCGGGCACATCACTTACACGAATGGGACATCCCGGTGCCCAGAACCACGATCATCATCAATCTGTTTGGTTCGCTCACAACAAGGTGAACGGACTCGACTTTTGGGCCAACGGCAAAGGCACTCAGATTCGTCAGAAGATGTGGTACGCGTACGAAGACGGCGATTCGGAAGCGATCATGGCATCGGTCAGTGGTTGGTACGATCCGGCCGACAAGGAAGTCATGGAGCAGGAGATCGTCGCGGCGCTCCTTCCCTTGGCTAACAATGAACATGCGCTAGAACTACAAATCACGATGCGTCCGTCGACGAAGGTAGAAACCGTAGAGCTTGAGAAGACTAACTTCGGATTTCTTGCCGTGCGGGTTGCGAAAACGCTGTCGGCGCACTTCGGCGGCGGAACGCTGATGAACAGCGAAGGGCAAGCTGACGAGAAGAACATTTTCGCCAAGCAATCGCGTTGGATGGACTACAGCGGTCCGGTCGCTGTAGGGCAGGGTAGCGCTCGCAGAACGGTGACTGAAGGCATCACCTATTTCGACCATCCGAAGAATCCTCGCTATCCCACGTATTGGCATGTGCGCGAAGATGGTTGGATGGGCGCGTCGTTCGGCATGCATGAAGGAGTTACACTCGAGAAAGACATCCCGCTCACGTTACGTTATTTGCTACACGCGCATTCAGGTGCTTACGATCACGACAAGGCAGAACGCGTGCAAAAGGCGTTCGCTGCTCGCTTCGGTTTTGAAGTCAGCAGAGGCACTCGAAAGCATCGGCAGTTTGAGGTCAAACGTCGTGCGGAATGAAGGAACACTAGTCTCCGCTAATGAACACTAATCGAAGAGTTTACTGCAACTGTTTTCATCAGCGTCGATTAGCGGAGATTAGTGTTCCCCATGTCGCATCCATATCACGTACCAGTAAGGAACCATTTCATCATGGATCGTCGAACCTTCGTCACCACAACGGCTTGTTCATTTGCGCTCCATACTTTTAGTTTCGGCCAATCGCTAGAGAAGCTGCGAGTGGGGGTGATCGGTCACACAGGGCGCGGCAACTTTGGTCACGGCTTGGATACGGTTTGGCTTCAGCTCACCGAAACGCCGATCGTCAGCGTTGCCGACGCGAACGAGGCTGGACTTGTTGCAGCAGAGGAGAAGCTGCACATAAACAACGGCTTTGCTGACTATCGCCAGATGCTCGCTGAGGTGAAACCTGACATCGTCGCCGTCTGCCCTCGCCAACCAGATCAACACCGCGATATGATACTTGCCGCCATCGAAACGGGGGCAAGCGGAATCTACGTCGAGAAGCCATTTTGCCGAACACCAGCTGAAGCCGACGAGATTGTTGCGGCGTGCGAGAAGCACAACGCCAAGCTCGCCGTCGCGCATCGAAATCGGTACCACCCGACGCTGCAAGCGATCGACAAACTGATCGCGGATGGCACGATCGGCAAGCTGCTAGAGATCCGAGGACGCGGCAAAGGTGATCGACGCGGCGGTGCCGAAGATTTGTGGGTACTTGGCTCGCACGTGCTGAACCTGATTCATTACTTTGGTGGAGCCCCGAAGTCGTGCTCTGCGGTACTCCTACAAGACGGTCGCCGAGTTACCAAGGCAGACGTTCGAGAGGGAAACGAAGCACTTGGCTTGTTGGCCGGGAACGAAATTCATGCTCGCTACGAAATGGAGCGGGGCTTGATCGCGTATTTCGATTCAATCGCTAATGATGGAACTCGCAGCGCCGGCTTCGGTCTGCAAATCATCGGGAGCGAAGGCCTGATCGATATCAACTGCGACAAGTTGCCATTGGCCTATCTCGTCCCCGGTAACCCATTCCAACCAACTGGCGATCCGCGTCCTTGGATTCCGATCACGTCGGCAGGCCCCGGAGAGACCGAACCCATTGATGACCTCGCAGACCTGGTCAGCCATCACGTCAGCCCCGCACGCGATCTTGTCGCCGCCATTCGCAGTGACCGTCAACCGTTATGCAGCGTCTACGACGGCGCGATGACCGTGGAGATGATCTGCGCCACGTTCGCGTCGCATCGCGAGTCCAGCAAGGCCGTCGCGATTCCTCTCGAAGCTCGCGGGAACGAACTCGCGAGATTGTAGCGAACGCAAAGCAATCGGTTCTATTCGCGGGGCACCAAGAACTCGTGCCGCAACCGTAACGTCTTCGATGCCGGTGCATACCAACCAATCGGATTCTTCTTGTAAGACGCCTCGTGCAAGTACACGTCGGCCCGCATCTCACTGCTCCCTTGCGTAAACGTAAGCACGCGGCTGAGCGGATGCGAACCGCCATGGTGTCGAGTGAGCGCTGCGACTTGGAGAAAACTGACGCCCCATCGAGTTTCCGTGATCGTTTTGTCGCCAAAGTTGTCGTCGGGCCCTTTCACGTGTGTATGCCCGCCGATCCAAAGGTCTATCGCGCCGTGCCCATGCCGGACGTGGAACTCGTCGAGAAAATCCTCAAAGACATGTGCATCTTTCGTGTATCGAAAGTCGTCGGGATCGTCCTTCTCGATAATGTAGTACAGGTACGACGAGCCTTCGGCTCCGCCCGTGCTGCCGTGATAACGTGGCGTGCCCTCGCCGCGCCCCGAGCCGACCGTTGTGTCGCGAAGTACATGGTGATGCATTGTGATGATGATCTTGTCTTGGTTCGCCAGAACTTCTTGCTTCCACCAGTTAAAGGTCTCGCGAGTCACCGCCCCCGGCGGATAGCCGCCAGATTTTGCGTCTTTGCTATGGCCTCGTCCGACAGGGTTTGGCGCATCGTTGCGATCAGCCAGCATCAGAAACAGGATGTTTCCCGCCAGAAAGCGATATCGCTCCCACGTCCCTTCCACTGGAAACGGCCTGCGAAGCGGATCGACGCCTGAGAACTTTGTATTCTCGCCCAAAGGATCGCCCCACTTTTGAAACCACGATCCTGGACCATGATCGTAATAGGGAGCATCATGATTCCCCGGCACGTTGTAGACATCCTCTCGGCGATGCCTAGTCATCGCCCCATACTGACGAATCAACTCCTGGCCATCTTTGTCACCTGGAGGCGTCTGATTCGCCGACAAGTCTCCTGCGTCGATCATAATGTCCCAGTCGAAGCTCGGTGCCCCCGCCTCAAGTCCTTCCGATTGACGAATTGCCTTCGCCAGACTCTCGCGCCCACGCCGGATGTCCGCAGGAACATGTGAACAGCTTGTCGCCCAGACGCGAAATCCGCTAGGCGAGTCTGCCGCACGAACACTGTGTGTAAGAAATGTAACGAGCAGCGCGTAAGCGAAGATCTTCAATTCGTTCGGCCGTCGATAAGTCATCGGTGGATCTCACGATGTCGGAATGGTGGGCGCCGCCCGGCCTACGGCGTCTTGAAGTGATCGAAGGCAATGCTCCTAAACTTCAATGAGTAGCGACTGCCGTTCTCGACGTAGTAGCTGAGCATCACTCTTTCACCGGCAACCCGAGCACTAATATACGAATAGGTCCTTTGCAGATCGCTCTCGATTGCAATTGGCTTCGACCATGTCTTACCCTCATCCTTCGAGACTCGTGCAACGAGCGGCGTCCGCCGACCGCCATGACTCTTGGCTTTAGGGTCGACGGTCGGATTATGGATGATCAGCCAACCTCGATCATCGGGCAGCGGAATCAACGTCGCTGGCGCTTCAGGCGACTCGACGTTCCACTCGCCAGCGTCGCTCCAGGTGTCGCCACCGTCGGCAGAGTCGGCGATCCATACCTTTCCCATTTGTGTCCTAATGATTTGAAGTAGCGAGCCATCACGCCGTTCGATCAGTCCCGGCTCCATCGCGCCACGTTTTGGGACGGATACTGCGTCTTGACTGCGCTGCCATGTCTTCCCCTCGTCGTCGGAGTAGTAGCAGACATTTTTAAGCGGATGTTCGCTGCTGTGAATCAGCGGAGTTGTTGAGACGGGACAGAGAATTCGACCAGTGCTCAACTGGATTGCTCGAGCATTATTCATGATGTGGTAGCCACTTTCAGTCGTGATCAGCTGTGGCTCACTCCATGTCGCCGCTTCGTCAATCGATCGGCAAACAACTAGATCCAAATCCGTCTTCGAGTTTTTGATGAGGACGAACATCAGCAACTCGTCTGAACCACGCAGCCGCAAGAAGCTGAGCGACATTGTATTCATCTTGCCAATGTTCTTTTGAAGCACGAACTGATCGCCCCACGTTCGTCCTCCGTCGACCGACTTGCGGCCAGCGATATGCGCTGCCGTGAAATCGGTGTGTGCCTTCTGAAACTCGGTCCATCCGACCAACAGGCTGCCGTCTTTGAGTACGATCGTGTCGCCTTCGGAATTACGAGGATGCTCATCCGTCGCAAACGCTGGCCACGATTCGATGACGTCGGCTGCGACGAGACGCCCGCAACAGGAAGCACTGGTCGAACAGAGAAGTAACAACTGGGCGACGTGACAAATCCAAATACGCAGATACATTGCGTCCTCGTCAGTTTAGGTAGGCCGGAACAAGTCTGCGCCGTTCCGGCATTGTCATTGTGCGCGTGTCGGAACTGCGCGGACTTGTTCCGGGGTACATCGAATTCATCACTCGTCCGATCATTGTTGTCTATGACAGCTCAAGAAGCGAATTGCGAGTTGGGCGTATTAGCCGTGCCTCGCTGTAGTGGTTCACCGAGACATCGCCAGACACCGATGTTGGTTTCCTTAACACGACTTCGGCCCAATCGCGCTCGTGAAACGCCGAATACGCGAGATCGAAGACGCCAATGAAGTGACTTTCAGCTTCAAGTCGTTCCGGGCGGAGATCAGGAACGATGATGGGGCCCGTGTCGATCTGAAATAGCTGGTCGCGTTCGGCAAGATTAATCGTCTTAACTGGCTGTTCGATACAGACCTCGTAGTCACCGTCCTCGTATTCGATTCGTGCCACGAGCGGGCGGTCGCCCCGAACTGCCGTGGCAACTGATTCGTAGATGTTCAGCACTGTAGCCGCCACTTCGCACAATTCGTACTGGCAATCATCGAAGTTCTCCTCACTCCGAAACGTTTGCCGCTCAGGTTGCGGCCCTAGCGTCGGTGGTTCAAGCATCACACCCATGTCGTTCCGACTCCAACTTTTATAAACAGCGAACTCACCGTCATCGCTCCCAATAAAGATGCAATCCGCATTTGGTTGAATCCACAAATCGCCGACCGTCCCGCCCACGTTTTCTGTCTTGCATGCCGCAGACAATACATAAGTGGTTTTCGTTCGAGTTGCGTGATGTGTGATGCTACACATCGCCTCCAAGGCGACGCGGACTCGGTTGCTTCGCACGGGCGAGGGGCGCGAAATCGAAATGGGTTGCCGGTTCTCGAAGTCCAAATAGAACCGCAAGTAGCTACGAGGAAAGTCGATCGATGATTCGCTCACGAACTCGTCTCACTTGTGGCAGTAAATGTAGGGTCCGCTGTACGAGCCAATCGTCGTTCCGTACCGGTCCGCAAGGTGGACCCTACAACCTCAATCAATCACGTTGGCTGGTTTCGAAGGTGGAGCAGGCTTGGCATTCGGATTCGGCGGTGGCTTTGGACCAAAGAGCGTAGGGCCACCCAAGTATGTCGTGTACTGCCAGCCTTCGCCCTGCGGGTCCCAACCGGCTAGTAATCCTGCCTGCGCCGAGACGGCTCGGGCCGCGAGATAGACTTCGTAGCTGTCGGGCAGCACTATAAACCGAGCATAGTACTTGCTCTTGTCCAGTACGAATAGCATTCTCTGGAAACGCGATCGCGGCTTTAGCACTTCGTCCTGGGTGGCCCCTGCGTTTTCCTTCGGGATGAATTTCAAGCGAGGATAGATGCCAGAGGCGTAAACTTCTATCTCGAAGAAGTCGTCGCTCAATCTGCGATTCGCTTTTTTGAACTCTTTCATAAACTTCTCTTCGTTCACGCCGACTGCCGGGCCACCATCAAGCCGTCGGGCACCAACAATGAACTCCGCCTTCTTACGAATGGTATCCCGCCAATCATCCGCAGCGATCGGATAGACACGATTATTCGCACAGAGAAAAGTAACTTGTCGAGCACCTTCCGGCGCTGGTCGTGGATCGGGAAGTGTCACAACCTTCGCTGGCGGGGCTTCTTGGACCGGCGTCTCGGCGAGCAGCGCCTTCATCCTAGCTTCGTCGTCTAAAGCCTTGTCGAGATCGACTTGAAGTTTCTCACGAGTTACTTTCGCATCGGCCATATCTTTGATTTTTTTCTTCGCAGCGTCCGCCTTCTTCGTATCCGTTTCGATCTTAAGTGCGAACTCATTCGCGACGGCGTTTTGTTGATTCACTCGGGCGCGAGTCTCGTTCATCTGACGTCGCAAATCGGCCAGTTGGACCTTGATGGCGTCGTCATCGACGGGTGCCAAATCGCCGAGTTGCAACTCGATCGCATCTCGTTGACTCTTCGTAAGCAGCAGCTTCTCGCGAGCCTCCTCGACCATCGCTGGATCAACGACGTCTGAATCCGCGATACGACTGACCGCATCCTTCACACCGAGCTGCGTCGCAATAAGGACCATTACAAGAATCCCCACCACATTCGTCATCGTGTCGAGCAGCGAATCAAGTCCACCACCGTCATCGTCGTCAGTTGCCAGTCGCCGCTTCATGATCGTTTCACGTCAGGTGGTTTTACAGGTAGCGGTAGGGTGTCGCCGTTACTTGTTTCTAAAGTGTCTCAGGTCCAGTCGACCGTTGCCAACAGCCGGCAACTTGCCGTTACGTACCTCGTTATCGTCACAAAGCTTCTTGACCAACCCATAAGTTCCGAGGCTGTCACTACGAAGAAGAAAGATGACGCTTTGGCTCTTGTTGTTCGCCACTTTCTCTAACAACGCAACAAATATCTTATTGGCGGAAATTTCAGCATTTCGTATTCGCAGCGGTGGCTCTTCCGTGTGAAGTACAATTGCGCCGGCCGTGCATTCGATAAAGTTCGGTGTGAAGCTTAGGCCCGTTCCCCCGGGAAGGATCGAAACCTGAGCCTCCTCGGGCGGCTTCTTCTTCTCGTCAAGATTACGTTGAAGTAGCGCCAATCGATCCCTGATCTCCTTCAGCTGCCCTTGCATATCCGCAACAGTTTCGCGCTGCCCCGGAGGAACTTCCGGAATGACAATCTTGATCTTCTTCTGATCTTCGGTCTTCTTCTTTGCATCAGCGAGCTTCTTCATCAATGCTTCTAGTTCCCCACGCGACTTGACCAACTCGTTCTGCCGACTGCTGGCATTATCAAGCAATTTGGCCTTCTCTTTGTCGAGTTGAATTGACAACTCTTCGACCGAGTCCTCCGCTTCCGCCAGTTCCTTTTGAATCTGATCCATCGTGATCGCATTCTCGACCGCTTCCTTGACGTCGTCTTGGTTCATCTGCCCCAGTGTGACGGCCGCAATCATCAGCGTAAGGACACCGATGATCGCGCAGATGATGCTGAGAAACGGGAACAGAGAGACATCGTCGTCTTCGACAGGTGGTCGTCGAGCCATGTTTCAATCGTAGCCATCACTCTCCGAGTGATGAGCGCTCTAAATGGTGAATGTTATAGATGCTCGTTGAATTACAAATTGACTTGTAGTTTATGGGCTGATCACTGGGAGAGTGATGGCTACGTTATCGACGTCCGTTGCGTTTCTTTCCACCAAACCAACCACGTCGCTCAGATTCGACCTGTTGAACAACGACTTGCTTCTCGCCTAACGATTCCAACACGCCGCTCAACCCCGTGAGGCCTCGCTCCAACCCAGCAAAGTGCGTTTGCAACGCGTCGGTCGAACCGGAGACGGACTTCGTGACATCGCTCTGCATCGAAGCTGCCTGCTCACTGAGATCGGCCAAAGCCTTCTGAATCTCAACGGCGGACGCGTTCATCTCCTGAAGCTGCTTCTGCAAGAGTGTCGTGTGTTCGACGTATTGCTGTTTGAAAGTGGCGAGCTGTTGCTCTTGCTGGTCCTTCATCTTGGCATTAATGTCGGTCCAACCCTTCGCAACGTGCGTCGTTAGTTTCGATCCGATGGCATCGAGCTTCTGTAGCCAACTTTCAAGCTCCGCATGGTGCGTTCCCATCGCGGCTTCGACGGCTTCTCGGAAAATCTTTGCATCAACTCCCGAGCCGCCGCCGGCTCCACGCTCGGCACCGCCTTCGCGGCCATCGTTTAAGCGTCGCAATAGATTCTCGTTACAGTATTCGTCAGCGATCGTAACCAGTCCGTCTTCGCTTTTTTGTACGACGGACAGCGGTATCTTGACTATCAGACTCATGATCAACGCCAGTAACGTTGTGTCAAACGCCGTTCCCAGACCGCCGAACACACCCTTCATCGAATCCGTTACGGCGGAGACGTCCGCCGCGTTTTCGAGCGTCGCCGACAGACCACTGACGGCACTGCTAACCCCCATCACAGTGCCGATAAACCCGAGAATTGGCATCGCCCAAATGAACACTTTGATGATCGTGAAACTGCCCGCGACGTTGCTAGCATCGATTGCTGATTGCGATTCCATCATCGTCACTGTTTCCGCCGCACTCTTGCGAACGCGGAAATGTTCGATCCCTCGCAGCACGCGATTTACAAGAATGCTATCGCGAGATTCAGAAGGGAGACCGTGAATATGAGCGACAAATCGATCAAGAGACGAGATCGTGATCTCCTGCGAAACTTCGTTCGGCAACAGGTCCATCAACATCGCTGACTTCTGTCGAGCCAGCTGTCTCGATTTGAGATACAAGATGGCGAACGACCAGAACATCAACAGCGTTGTAGGAAAATTAATCCCTACACTGTCCCAAAACATCTTGCCAATGCGGATGTCTGACAGCCACAGCGGATACAGTAGGGCGAACAACCCGACCGCGCCAATCAATCCAATCACGCCGCTCTTGACGAGACTAATATCGCTCCCGTCCGACGAGTGGCTTGAGCCATGACTTGGCGCCGATGCCCCCTTCGTCGTTGTGGGTTTTGGGACGGAAGCTTTCGCCTTGCCGACATTCGCTTGTGGTTTGGCTAGTGTAGCAGGAGCTTGGGAAGCCGCCCCGCCAACGTTAATGTTCGGAAATCCTCCGGTTGCCGCTCCGCCTTCGTTTGCAAGAGGGTCCGTCGTCGAATTTTCCGGAAGACCGAGATCGACCCCCGACGGAACGGGAAGAACAAACGCATGTTTGCAATAAGGGCAACGGCACTTCTTGCCAGCCTGCTCGTCTCGGACCTTCAGCGACTTATCACATTTGGGGCAAGCAATCTTGAAATACATGAAACTTCCAAACGACTGACGTGCAAAGCCAAGCCGACGCAATTCGGCTTATCGAGCCTCCATATTCATCTAATCTCTACGTTGGTGCAAGCGACGCAATCAAAAGTCTCGGAACGGCCCTCGGGGCTCGGCAGCTTCCATTTCAACGAGCCAATTGACGTAGCGTGCCTTTACCATTTTCAAGACTTTGGGCATCTTCTTCGATAGATCGTTCTCTTCTCCGATGTCGGCGTCGAGATCGAACAAACCGCCGCTCTCACCACCCATGTCGACCCACTTCCACTTCCCGATTCGAGCGCCGATCAAATTCTTTCGTTTCCAAAACATGACTTGTCGGGGTGACTTCGTCTTGCCTCGAATCGTGGGCCACCAGTCGTATCCATCGAGTACTACGTTCTCCGGCAACGTTGCTCTCGCCGCGGATGCAAGACTCGGGAACAACTCCAAACTCGTCAGAAATTGATCATTGACGGAATCAGCAGGCACGTTCCCGCCGGGCCATCGAATCAAACAGGGAACGCGAATACCGCCCTCCCACATCTGCGACTTGTGGCCGCGAAGTGGCGAGTTGTCGGCGCCACCGCTGCCGCCGTTGTCGGATAGAAAGATGACGATTGTTTTATCGAGGATTTGTTTCTCTTCGAGCAACGCAAGCATCTTGCTGATCGACGCGTCCATACACGTGACGGCAGCGCGATAGTCTCGGCGACGTGCTTCCGACGTAACGACTTTCGCGGGCGACGCATATCGGAACTTCGACACTTCTCGCAATTCGTTCTCGACGGGCGGATACATCTTCTTAAACTGATCCGGTGCCTGAACCGTCGATCGAATTTCTGGTTCCAGCGCTGACGAACCATGCGGAGCGTTAAATGGAACATAAAGGAAGAACGGATCGTTCGTTGCGTGTTGCTCCAAGAAGCGAATCGCTTCTCGTTCGAAGAGATAAGTGCAATACGTTCCTTTATCTTCCTCTGTCTTCGTCAGATTGCGATACATGCTCGGGACGCCGTACCGTTCATGTGTGTAGTAATCGATTCCCGTGTTGACAAGCCCATAGAAGTCATCGAAGCCTCGCGAAGTCGGCAGGAAACGCTTCAAAGTTCCAAGATCCCATTTCCCGTAAATACCGCTCCTATAACCTGCTGAATTCAGCATTCGTGGGATGATGATCTCGCGACGATCCATTCCACCAATGCGTTCGAAAGTGACTTCGTACTCGTCCGGCGAGTATTTGTGGCCATAGTCCGGGGCCTCGTTGCGGATCATGTCATAGATTCCATTCCGCTGAGGATAACGCCCCGTCAGCAACCCCGCTCGCGACGGTGTGCAAGCCGGCCAAGCGACATAGAAATTCGTCAACCGCGTTCCTTCTTTCGCCAATCGGTCCAGAGTTGGCGTGATAATTCCGTTGCCGAGCGTTCCAAGATCGTTGTAGCCTTGATCATCGGAAACGATCAGCAAAATGTTTGGCCGATCAGCCGCTTGGATGTGTGTCGATGCGGCGAATGACAGCAGAACTGCCGCAATGATTTGATTTCGATTCATGATGTCATTCATATTCAGTAAGCAACTTCGCATTGCTCGGCCCAGCGTTTCCACTCCGTCACCATCGTCGCGACCCGTTCCGGGTACAGTCCAACCACATCGTTTGTCTCAGTGCGGTCTTCAGCGAGATTATAGAGTTCCCATCGTTTGTCACTCGCACCCCAATTCAGCTTCCAGTCTCCTTGCCGGATCGCGCGATTTCCAAACAACGCCCAACAGAGCGACTTATGAGGCTCTCGATTCTTCCCGTGCAGGATCGGTAGCAGGCTCTTGCCCTCGGTCGGGATGATCTTCTTCCCATTGAACTCCGCCGGATACGTGCCGCCAGCGAGCTCAAGCACGGTTGGCATGAAGTCGACGAGATGACCGGGCTGGTCCGTGATCGAAGCGGGCGCCACATTTCCAGGCCAGCGAACAATTAACGGCGTCGCGATGCCACCTTCGTAAGTCCACGTCTTGTGTCGGCGAAATGGCGAGTTCTGTGCCCATCCCCAACCCTTACCGACGAACTCGTACCCGCGAGCATCACCAACGGGAATATCCTCGTTGTATTCAAGGAAGTCCTCTTCTTTGGTCGGCCAACTCGCACAGCCTCCGTTGTCGGACAGGAAGAAGATGATTGTTTCCTGTGCAATCTCCATCTCGTCAATCGCAGCAAACAATCGACCGATGTTTTGGTCCATGCGATCCACCATCGCGGCATACACTTCCATCCGTTGCTCTTCACGAGGTCGATCTTTCAATTCGTTCCAGGGAGTTACTTCGTAGTCATAGCGAAAGTCCCCAGTCTTGAGATCAACGCCGGACAACTTCCATTTCGGATCGACAAGCCCCAGTTCGACCAACCGCTGGTGCCGCTTCTCTCGCAACGTGAAATACCCTTCCTCATACTTGCCACGGTATCGAGCGACGTCTTCCGCGGGCGCATGCAACGGAAAATGAGGTGCCGTGTAACAAAGATAGTGAAAAAACGGTTTATTGCCAGATTGAAACTCTCGAATCGTCTCGATCGCATGATCGGTAAAGGCATCCGTCGAGTAGTAGTCAGCGGGAAACTCGGTAATCGTCTGATCGTTGTGCGCGAACGGACGCACTTTGCCACCGTTGTAAAAGACGGGATCTGGCTTTGCCGGATTAAAGAAGTTGCAGCAACCGCTCAGCAAGCCGTAGTACTCCTGAAACCCTCGATCGATCGGCCGCATTGGCGAAGTACTGCCCAAATGCCACTTTCCCGTGTAGCCAGTCGCGTAACCGGAGGCCTGCATCACTTCCCCCAACGTCACCATATCATCGCGCAACGTTCCAGATGCCTTACGCGGATGCAAGCCGGTCGTGAGCGCTGCCCTCGTCGTAACACAGACTGCACAGTTGTAGAACTGCGAGAATCGCATCCCTTCGCTCGCCATGCGATCTAAGTTCGGCGTGCGAATCTCGCCACCGTAGCAACCTAAATCTGAAAACCCCAAGTCGTCGCAGAGAATGAGTAGGATGTTCGGGCGAGTAGCAGTTGCGTCGGTGGCATGAGCGTTATTGCCCAAGAACCAACTGATCACGCAAGCACAAAGAAAAGGTAGACGTAAACTCATTGCCTCACTCTTTCCATCCTCAAACAGCACTCAGAATGAGTCTTGCCAAGACTTAAACCCGCGTTCCAATTCTGCAACTCGGTCTGCGTTCTCATCTGCCAAGTCGTCCTTCTCGCTGAGATCCGACACTAGATTGAATAGCTGCCACGGTTGGTCTGGCTTCTCACGAACGATCTTCCAATCGCCTTGGCGCACCGCCGCGTGGTTTCTGTAAATGAAGAAGAATGAATTATGCGGCGAATCAGCTTGCTCGAAGAGCACCGGCAGTGGATTCTTCCCATCAAGGACACGATCATCCGGCAAATGGGCGCCTGATAATTCGGCGCAAGCGGTCATCAAGTCCGGCGACCACAGCGGCTCTGAGACGACTGAACCCGCTTTAATCTTTCCAGGCCAGCGAGCCATCGCTGCAACGCGAAGTCCACCTTCCCAACACGTGACGCCACCCTGACGAAGCGGATCGTTTACACCGACGTCAAGGCCTTTTCGTCCCAGTCGAAAGGCACCGTTATCGGAGTAGAAAAAGACAAAGGTCTGTTCCTTCACATCTGCTTCATCAACTGCATTCAATACACGACCGATTGCTTCGTCAAGCGCTGTAACGACGGCATCGTACCGTCGTTTCGGGTCGGTCTCGTTGGGCGACGCACCGTACGCCTCGAAAGCGCGATCCGGCGCTTGCCAGTTGTTTGGCTGACCTAGCTGTTTATTCTTGGCATTGGGAAAATGCGGCGCGTTGAACGGCAAGTAGCAAAACCACGGCTGCTTCGTCCCCGACTTTCGCTGAATGAAATCTATCGCTGCGTCCGCAAACAAGTCCGTCGAGTATTCACCGTCCGCGTGAAACGCTTCCGTTCCCTTGAACAAGTCGTGCTTACCGCCATAGATGTGGTGATAGTAGTCGATATTCCCTGAAGCATGTCCCAGAAACTCGTCGAACCCGCGCTCGGTCGGTCGCGATCCCTTCGCGAAACCGATGTTCCATTTGCCGAAACAGCCCGTCTCGTAAGGCGTCGGCGCGTTCTTTAACACCCGCGGAATCAAGATCTCGTCGTGATGCAATCCGACGCCATAGTTCCCTGCGAGCCCCGGCAACTGGTAGTCCAAGCCATGCCTCTGCGGGATGCGACCCGTTAACAAACAAGCGCGCGAGACGGTGCAGGTTGGCGAGGCAGTATAAAAGCTCGTCAGTCTTGCTCCTTGAGCGGCAAAACGATCCAAGTTCGGAGCCTTGATCGGTGACGCCGAGTTGTAACAGGGCAGATCCCCATACCCAAGGTTGTCCGCCGTGATGATCAGGATGTTCGGTACGGGGTCGCCTGAACCTGCAGCGACACACCAGGGAGCCACAGATAACAACAGCACGACGATAAAGGATAGCTTTACTGAACTGCACTCAATCATGTTAGTGTCTCGAGAAAGATTATCGCTCCACGAGCTGATCCACGTCGTCCAACGACACACGCAGCACCTCTGTCTGATGCTTGTTTCGCGAGAAGGCGATCAGTAAGTGTTCTTCGTATTCAATCACGTGAGGGTACTGAAGCGACGCGACGCCCGTTCGGAATTTATGCCAGACTTCGGATGCTCGGTCGTCGATCGAAGGTGGAGACGGAATATCGAGCAGGGCCATGCGAGTGAAGTGACGATCATCCTTGCTGACTGCGAGATGAAGTTGACGACGGCCAACTTTCGGATTGGCATTCAATACCAGGACTCGATAATCACGCCTCGTTCGAATCGAAAACACTTTACTTGTCGCGTTCGGAAAGTTTGTAATAAGTGGCTTGCCCCAGTTTCGACCTTGATCCATTGACACCGAATGAAACAGGCGTCGCGAGCCGCCATTGTCACGATACAACGCAAAGAGCGTGTTGTCGGCGAGCGGCCAAAATATCGGTTCATCAGGACGAAAGCCTTGCACGTCACGAACACCAACGACGGGAAACGATTGCCAATCGTCGAGCGACTTCTGACCACCGATCAGCACCGAGACGTTGAACCTCGAATCGCGTCGCGTCATGATCCAATCACCGCCGGACAATCGTTGCGGCGCAAAGTTATTGATGGCGTTGTCGTACAGTTTTTGTTTGAATCTCCAAGCCTTTTCCTGCTCATGCCAAACGTAGGCTTGAAGCTCGAGCTCTTTATCGGCACCGAATGCTCCCTTGCCTTTGAAGTGCGCCGCTAAGGCCAGTAGCTCGCCGTCACGCACCCACAAGCCACGAGCAATGAACGCGTACGGAGCTTCCGGCTTGCCAGTCACGGTCTGTGGTTCGCTCCATCTGATCCCATCGAGACTCGTGGAATAGCTTACTTGTTGAGTCGGTTCATCTTCGACTCGCGGCCCGTCGCTCCAGATACACCACAATCGACCAGCATGATGCGCGAGGTAGTTGTGGAGCTGAAAGCGAATGTTGTGCAAGTCAATTCTAGGCTTCCCTGCCGCCGCTGAGTCAAGAGCTGCAGCGCTGATGACAGCATGCGAGCCGCCGACGCGAGGCAGTTCCGCGTAGTCGATGTCTCCAGATTCCGTCAGCGACGACGAAAGACGAAGAACTTCGACAGAATGCTCGCGATTTTCGTCGGCCAGCAACGGACATGCCGAACAGAAAGCCAGGATCACGAACGCACTCGTCTTCCGCATGGCGTGTTCTCGCTGCTTCTTCATAGGACGGCAGGGCCGCAGCCAATGCGAGCTATCGCTCGGTTAGTCACAACCCGCTCCCGTTGGTCGCTAGAATCATGCTGGAATAACAAAGCTTTCATGGACTATTGATATAGGGACAGATATACGTCGAAAGACAAGTTCGCAACCGTTGGGTCGAGCACGTCTACTCGCGCTCCCAGACAGCCGGGAGCTTTCGCGAGTCTTCACCGTATGTCTGTGACACGACAAAGCCACTGGCCTGCGATGTGTAAAAAATGCGACCGTTCGAGACGACCGCACCGAGACACTCGCGAGAATCAATCGCAGGCCCGGTCGAGACGAGTTTGCCGTCAGATGACAAATCGATCATGTCCATGTTGGCACCAAGCACGTACGGTTCCGAAAGAGTGAAACGGCAGCAGGCATAGTTGTGGCCAATGCTGCTTACTACTTTGCCACTCTCTTGGTCAAAGACGTTGCCCTTGCCTCGCAGTGCATTCGAGAAGATGAACTGCTCGCCGACCGTGACGACATTCAGGGCCGAAGTTACCGCGTCAGACTTCCAGACGAGCGAACCGTCCTTTGCGTCCAGACACCAGACGAAGCGATCATCTGTCCCTTCGACTGCACGATTGAAACCGCCAATATAAAGACGACCGTCACGTGCGCTGAGCGTACATTTCGACGTCACATAGAAGTCCGTCGTCTTCCAGACGACTTCGCCATTCGCCGGGTCCATGCAAGCCGTCAGCCCATTGTTATCCGCCGGCAAACCACGGCGACGACGTTGACTGGCCGCGTAGCCAAAGAACGTCGAATAGAATAGTTTCCCATCGAGGATGCAGATGCCGCAATCATTCCCACCGCGGCCATACTCCGAGAAATCCTTCTCCCATACGACTTTGCCCGTATCGAGATCCCACGCCCACAATCGCGGTCGATGGTCTTTCGGGTAGTAAGGATTGTCGTTTGAGTAAATCCAACTCATCACTTCACGCCCATTTGGCCGAGGAACTGGCTGTCCCTTAAAGGTAAACGGTTTTTCCGTTCCTTGCGCCGCGTACTCGCCCGAGCCAGATGCATAGATCGCGATGTTGTCGTGAACGACCGGAGGGAACTGCCGACTCCAACTCGGCGAACCGGTAAAGGGTGCTTCCCAAAGCAACTCGCCGGTCGCCGCATCAAGGCATCGCATCAACGAGCGTTTGATTCCGGCTTGTGGTACAAGCAGCTTTCCCTTTACGTACAGCGGCGATGTAAAAGAAAGATAAACATCCGGCCAATGTCTTCGCCATAGCAAGCGGCCCGTGTCCTGTTCGACGGCGATGATCTGTCCTTCGGCGGTATGCGTGTAGAGTCGACCTCCACCACAAACGGGAAGATGCTTGACGGTGCCCTCCAACCGACGCGCCCACCGCATTCGAAGCGGTGGCCTCAGACCTTGCTGATTCGCATTGGTCCCGCCAAAGTCGCCATAGTTTGTGTACCAATCGTAGCGACCATCCGCCAAGGGTCCGGCCAACGGGCTGCGAAGTTTTTCTATTAGCAAACTTTTCTTCGGCAGCGTCGCATTTCCTCCTTCTCCAAAGACATACAAATAGCCATCTTCACAGGCTGCATAAACTCGTCCATCACTGACAGCAACCGGAGCTGTAATTGGTGTATCGAAAGCTGTTGCTAACGCGCGGGGTTCGCCGCCATCCAGCGGCACGACGTACAACTTGCCGTCCAAACCGCCATAGACGACATGATCGCGAGTCACGACGGGGGGACAGATGGATGCAGCAGCACAAAGAATGTCTGGCTCGTCGCTACCAAGTGTGTGACGACACAATCCCATTCCTTCTTCCGGACGAACTCGGTAGATGTCGCGACCGCGCACACTGACCGAGGCGAAGCTGAGCAAGCCTCGCAAATGAATCGCCGTCTCGGTGCCCGCCACGAAGTTCGTTTGCAGTTCGTCACCAGCCAGTCGCAACATCTCAACGCGTCCGGCGTTATCCCGACGATGCCACTGGACATAAACATTGCCGGCTTCGTCGGCGCTCTGACCGAATGTTGCCGGATACTCGGAGCCTGCATAAGAAGGAATTGCCGCGACGGATCGGAGCTTCGGTTCGGTTCCAGCGTCTTCAAGAAACACCGTCCGCCCGCCGGCCGGCATGACAACGGTCTGGTCAACCAAACAGATGTCGCGAGAGCAGACGAAGTGATCTTTCCAAGTGACACGATCGCCACGAGCGGCCAGCCATTCTTCGCCGCTCCAGCGATTACCTTCAAACTCGACGACTTCCTTTACAAAGTCCCAAGTCCACACTTCGGTCCCGTCCGTTTCAACCGCATACACACGAGCGCCAAGCGTGGCGAAATAGACTCGATCGACGCCGACCGCCGGTGCCGAAAATATCGGCTCTTGGCAATCGATCTGTTTAACGAGCTCACCCGTGTCGCGATTAATCACGTAGTAATACCCTGCCGCAGTGCCGACATGCAGGTAGTCACCAACAACCGCCGGTGCCGCGACGTTGTTGCAATTCCCAGCGTCTCCCGCAGTCTTGAATCGCCATCGGACCTCAAACGTCTCTGCGTCGATGGCGAAAACAACGCCGGAGCCATCGATGACATACACGATTCCGTCGCTGACAATGGGCGAAGCGTAGATTCCGTCGGTCAAAGGCACACTTGCGAGCAATCCAATGGAGTCGGAAAGTACGGCCTCGGGAACATCGCCCGATCGTAATGCGTTTCCTTGAAGTTGCGGCCAATCAGCTGCATTCGCGGCGACGGCAAACATCGAAATCAGCGCTGCCGCAATGTATGTTCTTCTCATTAGAACGGTGTTTCCTTTTCGGAGGGATGGCAACCGCACTACGCGGCTACTTCAGCTAAGCAAGCAAATTGTTCACCGAACGTACCGTACCGCGTTGAGGCCCCGTTTTCAATCGAATCGACAAGAAACGATTAGAAGGATTTGCGGGAGCGGCGCGGTCAGGGGTTGCATCACAGGCGGTCGTCGATCACAAAACCATATCCCTAACCTTTCGAGAGAGTGATCCATGACTGCAACATTCAAGGAACTGACAGACTTCTTTCGCTCAGTCGGAGCGGACGAAGTTGCGCATTCCGACAAGACCTACCTCGCCCACGCGATCGGCGTCTACAACGACCTGAAGGAGTGGGGATGTCATGAAGACGTGGCTCGCGTCGGAATCTTTCATTCGGTTTACGGTACCGAGCTATTCCAAGGATTCACACTGCCACTCGATCGCCGTGACGAAGTGCGAGCGCTGGTCGGTGAACGCACTGAGTGGCTGTCGTATTTGAATTGCGCCATGGACCGAACTCATTTCGATGCGCAGATCAAAGAATCAGGACCGAACACGATTCTAGATCGATTTACCGGCACCGAGCTCGATGTTTCCGATCAGGATTTCGATGACTTATGCACCGTTCACATGTGCGACTGGTTGGAACAAGTCGAGCGATCGGACAATTGGGACTATCGCCGCACTGCGTATCGAACTCTAGCAGAGCGTCTGGGCGGGATCGCGTTGGTTTCGTACGATCAAGTCTTCGCAAACGCGCCGGCTTAGGGAGCCGATGGCGAAGTCGAGAACACGGGATCCTAAACCGCTTCACGCGAAGCGAATCGGCTCGCCGTGGTAGATGCGGTGCGGACGATCGAGTTCGTCCTTCCACGCGGCGCTCGATGGAATTCCCAAGGCGTGATAGATCGTAGCAGCCAGACTCTCTGGCGTCTGCGCATCAGCGGCTGGGTACGCGCCATCTTTGTCGGAAGCACCAACGACAACTCCGCCCTGGACACCACCGCCGGCCATGAATACTGACTGCACAGCGCCCCAGTGATCTCGACCCGGGAGCTTTGTGTTGATTTTAGGCGTTCGGCCCATCTCACCGACCATCACGATCAACGTCTCGTCGAGCAGACGCCGATCGGCAAGATCGTCCAGCAATGCAGACACGCCACGGTCGGTCGGCGGCAACAGGCAATCTCGCAACAGCGGAAAGTTATTGTCATGCGTGTCCCAGGTTTCGTTGTTACCGAGGTTAACTTGAATTAGATTAACGCCGGCTTCAACCAATCGCCGTGCCATCAACAAAGACCAACCAAACGAATTGCGCCCGTAGCGATCAAGTACTTTTGCCTCTGCACTATGAACGTCGAATGCTTGTTGAACTTTTGGATTCGACAGCAACGAGATAGATGCCTGTCGGTACTGATCGAAGGCTTGCACATCAGCGGCCTGCCCAAGCTGTCGCCGCTGTTGGTCCAACAAGCTACTCAACTCTGAGCGAGTAGAGAATCGTTTACCACCAAGCCCCTCCGGGAGCGTCAAATTGGGAGCTTGAAACTTCAGATTCTCGTTCCGCTCACGTCCGCGAACAAAGTGAAACTCATAGTCGGGATACGCGCCATAAGACAGGGCGTTGAAGGGCGACGCTTCGACGAACCAAGGATCACGGTGGCTGCCCATTTGGCCACCAAACTGACCAGGGATCACACGTCCGGTGCGATGAATCAATCGTTCCGGCAATGCAACAGCTGGCGGTAGATTGTTATTCCTCGCGGGAAGCGCGTCTCCGACAACGGACGCGATCGATGGCCAATCGCTGGCCTGCGGCTTGCTGGCGTTAAAGCCAACCGGCAGCGGCGTGCGTCCCGACTGAATCACCATGTGCCCTTCGGAATGCCCGTTGTAGGGCGTCGTCAATGAACGAATGACACTCCACTTCTGACTCCGCTCGGCCAGCATCGGCAGGTGCTCACAAATCTGCAAGCCGGCGGTGCGAGTTGCTATCGGATTGAATTCTCCGCGAATATCATCTGGCGCATCCGGCTTCGGATCGAAACTGTCATGCTGTGTTAGGCCACCCGACAAGAAGATAAGTATCACCGACTTTGCGCCGCCATGCGGCGGAACTTCCGCGACAACATCGGCGGCGTGCAGCGCCGAGACGTGATTCATCCCCAGTCCAAGAATTCCGATCGACCCCGCTTCGAGCATCGAGCGCCGAGTAAATTGCGGGTGCGTTGGCCTAGTCCAAGTCATTATTACCTCGAAGCGTTTGCAATCGTCTTCGATCCATCATCCGCTAGAGTATCGTCATTGGCGTTTAGGCTCAACAGAAATGCGAAGCGTGGAACGAACAGGGCAAGCAAGCCGAACGCAAGCGACGTCAATTTTGCGGCTTTGTCGAAAGTTGACCGGACATCATTAGGTAGGCTGTACCCCACATAAGACTGACTAAAGGGGCAGCAAACAGAACGCCAAAACACAGCGCCAACATTCCGACCAACATAATACCGATACTCGCAAGCCAAAGAACGAATGCCGTCCCGACGTTCTCTTGCGCGATTGGACGCGCCATTCCAAACGATTCGATCGCCTTCGCCTTTTGATCAACGATCAAGTAGTAGAACGGCCAGAAGAACAACATGAGCAGGATTCCAGGAACTACACACGCAAGAACTCCTACAGTCACTGCCAGCCCCGCCAGTATAGAGGCCCCGAGAACTCGCAAGAATAACGGGCCGCCACCAAATAGTTCACCGAATTCAGCTCGTTGTCCACGCAGCAGTTTAAGAATGATGTGGGCTTGTCCAATTCCCAAATAGATCTGAGCGAAGTTGCTACAAAACGCAACAAGGCTGCTAAGCAATACGCCAAGTTCCGGTTGGCCCTGCTGTTCAAACACAGCCACAAAGACGTTTTGAACAATACTAAATAAGATATTGACGCCAAACACCATGACTGTGATGCCAAGAAGTATTCCAAGGTTCGATTTCCACACCTCCCACGCATAGCTGATGACATCGCCGACTTCGGCACGAGTCGGCACGATTTCGCCGGAGATTGATGGCTTGGCAGCAGCTGGTGCGAAACCGCTCGAGGGCGAACGATATGGATTGCCAGCTTCGTCGGCGGTCGGTCTCGCCGTCGGTTCGAGAGACTGAGTGCCCTCGGAAAATGGGCTGGCTTGGTCGCCTGAGTTCGTAGCCTCGGATTGTGGAACATCTGCAATCGCTCCGCACTGAGGGCATTTTGCCTTGGCCCCCGCAGACTCGTCGGGAACGCGAAGTAGTTTCTCGCATTGAGGGCAACGAAACTCGATCGGCATAGCATCTATCCTACTGCGGGGTGGTCGAAGTTTGCATTCGCTCGTCGCCAGCGCCGAAAGTCAACGCAGAGTCAGTTCGCGACAAGGTGCAACTTTAACACGTGCCAGCCTCTCGTGTCACGCGCTTTCAGAATTGGAGTCAACCTTCCACAAATTGCGCCCGTCTATCGACCGATATCATTGCTGGAGCCACGCGTGTGCCTCATAATCGCTGACCGCTTGAATTACGTCGTTCTTTCATATCGGGATCTCGACGATCATGACTCACGAGCCACTCGACCGAATACTGAAGAAGACGCTCGAAGACTTCAAGGTTTCACGAAACGAAAAGCGAGTTCTTCAGCGAATTCTCGACGAACTCGGAGCCAATGATCAACAACGAGCTTTCTTTCGCCACCGAGCGTTCGAGTTGGCACGCGCCGAAGTGCTAGGACCAGAGGCGCATGGTGTGCTTGATTGGCTGGAATCGATCGTCAAGATATTGGATGCCGACGAGCCAACCGACTCAAGTTCTCATCGCGAACATGCGGAAGCCTTCTTTAGTCCGGGCGATGATTGTCGGAACGCCATCAACGGGCAACTTCGACGCGCGAAACGCTCGGTGGACATCTGCGTGTTCACGATCACGGATAATCGAATCAGCGATTGCATCATCGAAACCATTGACCGGGGAGTGAGCATTCGAATCATCTCGGATAACGACAAGTCCGAAGATCGCGGCTCCGACATCGAGCGATTCGAGCGGGCCGGTATTGAAGTCGCGATTGACAAGAGTGAGCACCACATGCATCACAAGTTCGCGATCTTCGATCAACGCATCACGCTGACCGGCAGCTACAATTGGACTCGCAGCGCCGCAGAACGTAACGAAGAGAACATCCTCGTAACGCACGACGCGCGCATCGTGAACCGGTTTCTGAAGGAATTCAACCAATTGTGGAGTGACCTGAGATAGCCGCAGTGATTCTCAACTACTGATCAACGTAATCTTTTCCATTCAAGCTGTTCACAACCGACACAAGCCACTTGTCGAGGTTACCGCGCATCGCCGCCACGCGTTTCGATTCGGCCTCGGACACGTCGTCCGCTTCGGTAGCGTCCGTCGCCAAGTTGTACAGTTCCCATTTCACTTTATCGTTGTTGCCTTGGATGCGATGCAGCTTCCAATCGCCATCGATCCAAGCGGAATGACCTGGGAAGCTGCTCGTTGAGTAAGCTGGACTCGGCAACACGGCGGCTTTCTGGCTGGATTCATGCGGCGCAAGGTCACTACCCGCCTGCTGAGCCTTGAACAGATCGGCCATCCATGAAGCGGAAGGAGTGCTGATTCCTTTAGCCGTGTAGTCCCAGAAACCCATCGTGCGGTTGGGCTCGGTATCTTTCCCATCAATCAGCGAGGCGAGGCTAACGCCGTCAAGCGGTGCCTGCCCTTCGATACTGACCCCTGTGATCTCCAACAATGTCGGATAGATATCACACGTGTTACATCGAATGTCCGTTGTCCGAGGCTTCGCAATGCGTGCCGGCCACTCAAGAATCGCGGGCACCAGCAAGCCGCCATCGTAGACCTTGCCTTTGTTCGCGCGACCACCAGTCGAACCAACTTTCGGAAGCCCCCCATTATCGCTGCAGTACCACAGGATGGTATTGTCGCGAATACCGAGACCGTCGAGCGAGTTGCGGAGCTTTCCAAACGCTCGGTCCATGCCGGTGACTTCGCCGTAGAAATTCTGGAAGTTTTTGGGATGCTCCGCATACAGTTTGCGATCTTCTTCGGCGGCCACGTGTGGACTGTGCGGTGAGCCAAACCAAACGACCGCCAGAAACGGATCGTCACTCTTCGTGTTCTCAGTCATCCAATCCAGCGCCGCATCCACCGCGATCATCGAGCTTTCGCCCTTCGTTTGCACGGCTTTACCCTGGCGACTCATGATGGCGTCGTTGTCGTAAAAATTCGGCGCACTAAGCCACTCGTCGAAGCCATTGCGGCCGGGGTTCGCGGGGCTGTCGTTTCGCACCGACCCCAAATGCCACTTGCCGAAGTGTGCCGTGGTGTAGCCGACCGTCTTCAGTGCCTCAGCGATCGTGGTCTCTTGTGGTCGCATCGGGTAGCCCCATTTGAAAACTCCCATTCGGTTCGGATGCCGCCCCGTCATGACACTCGCTCGCGTCGGCGAACAGACCGGAGCCGCTGCGTAGAAACGATCAAACCGCAGGCCAGTTGCCGCCGCCGAATCGAAATTGGGCGTCTTGATGTTTGGGTGGCCGTTGTAAGCCATGTCGCCCCAACCTTGATCGTCGGCCATGACGAGAATGATGTTCGGTCGCTCCGCGGCGCTGCCTTGGCCCCTAGGGATCAAGGCCACAACAACGACGACTGACAGTGCGATGATTAAACATTTTCTCATGTTGGCGACTCCGGTGATGATGTTTTGCTCTTGTTGGCTAGGCTCTTGTTGGCTAGCTGGCGGCGAGGCCTCGATTGTAACTATAATTCACTCGCGATGACGAGATCCGCAGCGGAAAGCTTGGTGTCGCCCGACTTCCTGGAGAACAACACGATGCAGTTCCCCGACCGCATTCCTTCGCGGCGTGAAACAACGCGTCGAGGACATAGCAAGACATTCGGTTTTGTCGGAAGCCTTGATCGTGGGTGGGGCTTCCAGCCGCAGCAATTAAAGAACACGTGCCGAACTGCGGCTGGAAGCCCCAGACACCTCATTACTCGAGTTCGCCTCGTACTCTACATAGCGCTCGTCGTTGTCTCCGTGTTGTCCGCCATGAATTCGCGAGCGGGCGAAGTGCTTTACAACGGCATTGAATTGCCCGACGAGTGGCCTCCGAATAGGAAGGCACTTCCGGAGCAACTCCCGACACCGTCCTACTTAGTCGCTCCACCTGAAGTGATTTCGATCGACGTTGGTCGTCAATTGTTCGTCGATGACTTTCTGATTGAACGCACCGACATGACACGCCAATTCCATCGCGCTGTGTACCATCCAGCCAATCCCGTCCTGACATTTGACCAACCGTGGGAAATGAGCAAGGCACAGGGCGGTTTGCCAACAGCCTCGCCTTATAGCGGCGGAGTTTGGTACGACCCCGGGCGACGAAAGTTTCTCATGTGGTACATGGGGGGCTACATCGAGCATCTTTGCCTAGCCGAGTCGGACGACGGAGTGAATTGGGTCAAACCAAAGTTGGACGTGAAGAGCGATACGAATGTCGTGCTGTGGAAAGGCGCGACGGAGTCGAATTCGTTGCTGATGGATTTGAATGAACGCGACCCGGCGCGACGTTTCAAGTACTTCATGACCAACATCGGCAGAGGGTGGAAAACCGAGTATCGTCATTCGGCGGACGGCATCCATTGGAGCGAGCCGGAATGGTACAGCGGCCCGCACGGTGATCGCACGACGGTCTCGTACAATCCCTTTCGAAAGCGTTGGGTGTTTGCGTTGCGGACCAGTGATCGATCCGGCCTTCGCCAAGGTCGGGCGAAGAAGTACTGGGAAACGAGCGATATCAACGATGAATCGTCGGTCCAATGGCCGGCGGATGATTCTGGACAGTTCGAGGCGGCGGCCCCGCTGTGGGTTTCGGCGGACCGCGGACTCGATAAGCCTCGCGTTGAAGTTGGCATCTCGCCGCAGCTGTATCATTTGGACTGCGTGGCCTATGAAAGTCTGATGCTGGGGATGTTCAGCATTCTGCGCGGCGATTTCCACGAGAACGACGGGGAAGGTCGCGACGCTTATCCCGGCCGTCCAAAGTGTGCGGAGATCTGCCTCGGCTACACACGAGATGGATTCAACTGGCATCGCCCAACTCACGACACGTTCGCGGGCATCTCGGATACGCCGGGCGATTGGAACTGGGGCAACGTTCAATCGACAGGCAACAGCTTTGTCGTCGTCGGCGATTACCTCTACTTCTACGTGTCGGGGCGTAAGGGAGCAGGTGGCAATACGGCAGCGGATACGGAGTTGCTCCATCCGGCTTACGCCGGCTGCTCGACGGGCCTCGCTGTGCTGCGACGTGACGGATTCGTTTCCATGGACGCTCTAGAAGGATCAACCGACAATCCGGCTCGCCGCCTTAAAACGCTCACGACCCGAAAGATGCAATTCAGCGGTTCACATTTGTTTGTCAACGTCGACGCGGCGCAAGGAGAGTTGCGAGTCGAGGTGCTAGACGAAAACGAAAACGTCATCTCGCCGTTCACCAAAGAGCGTTGCCGTTCGGTTCAATCAAACAAGACTCTACAAGCAATCACCTGGGACGGAGCCAACGATTTGTCGCAATTGTCGGGTCAACCCGTACGATTCCGTTTTCATTTGACGAACGGCAGTCTGTACTCGTTCTGGGTCAGCCCTGGCACGAGCGGTGCCAGCCAAGGCTATGTGGCCGGCGGCGGACCGGGCTTCACCGCTCATCACGACGCGGTTGGTATCGGCTCGTACGCAAGTCAGCCCGCTACTTACAAGCCCTTGGTCATCGCCAAACGACCATCAACGGAAACGCCCAGGGACTCGGCCATTCCGCCGCAAAGAGAACTCGTCATGTGGCTCAAAGCGGATAGTGTTGAAGGCGTCGCCAATGGCGAACTCGTGACGAGATGGAATGATTCATCGGGCAATGGCATGGCTTGCGAGCAGAAAGACGAAGCAAAGCGCCCACACTGGATCAAGAACGCCATTGGCGGCGCACCAGCCCTTCGCTTCGACGGTACCGACGACCATTTATTTCTCGACCACTACCCTGGACTATTTCACACCTACTATCAATCCACAATCTTCGCGGTTGCGCAACCCAGAAACGGTGGCACGCTTCTCAGTCAAGCCCACGCCAATCTGACGATCTTAACGGGGCAAACCAACCGACTAGTTTACTCTTCCAGCTTTGCCACGACCGACGGAACACAGTCCTGGCCGCAACTGCAATCCGAACGCAGTGGCTCGCTCGCGCCCCATCGTTCTGTGATATGCAGCATTGTTCGTACCGGCGACAATCGAGGAGAGACATCGTTGCGAATCAACGGCTCGCGAGTCGACGATGGAACGGCCTTTCCATACCATACAACCAGTCCCATCGCAGCATTCGTCGGCTGTGCCTACCAAAAGCGAAGCCCTTGGGACGGAGATATCGCCGAGATAATCGTTTACGGCAGAGCCTTAGCCGATACGGAGAGAGAGGCTGTGGAAGGCTATCTATCTGAAAAGTATCGGATCGAAAAATAGGTCACCGCAATACGACGATCGCAATTCACGCCGTACCAAAACGCTGAGAAGCTCGACAGCCACTGTTCCGCATTGAAAGACACGCGCATGACTCGACTCAACCGAAGAGATTTCTGCGGAGGCGTAGCCGCTGCCACCGTGGCGACGATCCACCAAGGCCAGCAGACGCTCGCTACGACGAGCGACGTACCTCGCGTCGATACCCATTTGCACTGCTTTGCAGGAACCAACGACTCTAGATTTCCCTATCATACACGAGCTCCCTACACGCCTGACCAGCCGGCAACTCCAGAACATCTTCTCAAATGCATGAATGACGGGGGTGTGGATTATGCGGTTGTCGTACATCCCGAACCATATCAGGACGACCATCGCTACCTTGAACACTGCTTGGCCGTCGGCGGGAAGCGGTTGAAGGGAACGGCGTTATTCTTCTCGGATCGAGCGGGATCTCTTGAAAAGCTACCCGCGTTGGCAAGACGAGCGAACTTGGTCGCAGTCCGCGTTCATGCCTATGCACCTGATCGCTTGCCACCGTTCGGAAAGCCGGAACTGCATCGGCTGTGGCAGATGGCGACGGAGCTTGGGCTTGCCGTGCAACTTCACTTCGAGCCACGGTACGCAGCCGGATTCGAACCGTTAATTCGCGAATTCAAAGACACTCGCGTAATCATCGATCACCTTGGCCGTCCGTTCCAAGCGACGCCCGAACAACATTCGATCGTCATGAAATGGGCGCACTTTCCGAATACCATTATGAAACTGTCGTCGATTCCGTCGAACCGGACCTACCCGCATCGCGACATCGCTCCGATCATCACGCAGCTGACCGACAGCTACGGTGCAGACCGCATGATCTACGGCGGCGGATTCAATGCTGATGCGACCGGCGAGTCTTATCGCGCCGCCTTTGGCCGAGCCGAATCTTTTCTCGGACATCTGACGAGTTCGGATCGGGCGAAAATCCTTGGGGGCACCGCGACAAGGCTGTTCGGGCTCAACGTCTGAGTCACAAGTAGAGATCCAGCTTAAACCGCAGGGTGTCGGCGACAGCCGCACCAAGATTGGCTTGAACGAGGTGCGGCGACACCAACGCCCTACCAATCTGACGAGTCCTGACGAGCGTGATTCGAACCACTCGACGGACCCGGTTGTCCAGGTTTCGGAGCTTGGGTACGTTAATCGGTTCGTCGGAACCAATAACTCCCGAATAGGTGAGACATAGCAATGAGCGATCCTTACTTCCAGCAGATGTTCGCGGACCGAATTGGCGGCGCTGAATATGGCAAGGGCACAGCGATCTATAAGTTCGAGAAGATCAAGCGAGCAAAACGGAAGGCCGCGGAAGACTATCCCGATCGCACGCTGCTGAACTTCGGAATCGGCGAAAACGACGAGATGGCTCCCGAATCCGTCCGTCAGGTCATGGCCAAAGAGATCAGCAAGCCGGAGAATCGCGGTTACGCGGATAACGGAGTCGCTGTATTCCAAGAAGCCGTGGCTCGATTTATGAAGCGAGAATTCGGCGTTGAACTCGATCCCGCCAATGAGATCAATCACTGCATCGGCTCCAAGCCGGCGCTCGCGATGCTCCCGGCGTGTTTCATCAACCCGGGCGACATCACGCTGATGACCGTCCCGGGCTACCCCGTCGCCGGCACGCATACCGCTTACTACGGCGGCAGCGTCTTCAAGTTGCCGTTGCTCGCTGAAAACAATTTCCTACCTGATCTCGATTCGATCCCGGCGGACGTCGTGGCAAAGGCGAAACTGCTCGTTTTGAATTATCCCAACAGCCCAACGGGAAAAGTCGCGACGCGCGAATTCTTTGAGCAAGTGGTGGCGTTCGCCAAAGCTAACAACATCGTCGTCATTCAAGATGCCGCTCACATGATGTTGACTTTCGATGGCGAACCGTTGAGCTTCCTGAACGTCCCTGGCGCAAAGGACGTTGGCGTCGAGGTCCATTCGCTCTCAAAGGGCTTCGATATGATCGGTTGGCGTATCGGTTGGGTTTGTGGTCACGAAAGACTCGTGCAAGCCTTTGCCGACGTCAAAGACAACAGCGACTCCGGCCAGTTCATCGCGATCCAGAACGCGGCTGCAGCGGCGTTGGATGATAAATCGATTCCGAAGCGAGTACGCGAGAAGTATCGTCGCCGCTTGACCAAGTTGGTCGCAACATTGCAGAGCTGCGGATTCCAATGCGAGATGCCCGGCGGCAGTTACTTCCTTTACACCAAGTCGCCCGTAGGCACGACCAGCGGCGATACGTTTGCGGACGGCGAATCCGCCAGCCAGCACCTGATCACACAGCAATCGATCGTTACGGTCCCGTGGGACGATGCTGGTCCATTCCTCCGCTTCTCGGTCACGTACGAAGCTGCCGACGAAGCCGAAGAAGATGCGTTGATGGCCGAAACGAAGAAGCGGCTGGAACAGGTGAAGCTGAAGTTCTAAGAACTTGCACGTACTGCTTGTGGCCCCAAATACTCTTCACTCGTTTAACCCAGTCGCATCGCGACGGCTACTCGCTTTCGACCGTCGCGATGCGACTGGGTTAAACGAAGACGTCTCCGCGCCAGCGCCATCATAACATCCGCGGTGCCTAAATCGACTCGATATGCAATCCGCGTTTCCGTCGTTCCTTGCGGCGAACGTCGTCGATCGTATCAGCGATGTTCTGGACGCCATCGATGCCAGACAGAACCAGCTCGGGATGCGTGCGATCACTCGAACTGAGACGAATCGTGCCGACTCCAAGCATCCGCTGTACGATGCCTTGCTCGAAAGTCACGTCGTCGATGTCGATGACTTCGATGCGATCGGTCACGCGTTTAAAGATACCAGTCTTGTGAATAAAACGCTGCGTCGTCAATTCGTAATGCACACTCAGCTTTTTGTAAGCCAGCCTCCCGGCCAAGAAGAGAAAAAGTACGGGAATGGCGATGCCGACGGGCGGAAACGCGAACATGCCGGCGACCAGACCAATCGTGATCGCGATGCCCAGAATCCACGTCCCGTACATGGCTTTCGCCGAATAGCCTCCTGCCCAAAGATCTTGCTCCTCGTCTTCGGCATTGTCTGCCTGGCGAGCTTCGGCGGATTCCTTGAATTGATCTCTAGGCGAGTCGGTACTCATGGGCCGAGCGCTCCTGATGAGGTTTGAGGGGCGAATTCACTCAAAAATGCGGTCTCATTATAACGGCACGTTTGGGGATTCGTTAGCAGGCAGTCATTCTTGGGCAGCAATTCTCGTCGACGGACACCTCGCCTGTCATCTATTCCGCTAATCGTCAGTTGTAGTATAGTGATTCGAGGCAGTCACTCAAGAATTCCGGTAAACGCGCAGATGAGATGCCCCTTCTGTCAGGTTGATAACGATCGTGTGATCGACTCGCGCGGCAGCGAAGATGGGTTCGCGATCCGTCGTCGTCGGGAGTGCCTGGATTGCAAACGTCGATATACGACTTACGAGCGTCTTGAAGAGATGGCAATCAAGGTGATCAAGAAGAACGGCGAGCGAGAACCATTCAGCCGAGACAAAATGCGACAGGGCTTGGCTCGCGCCTGCTGGAAGCGCCCGATCAGCGACGAGCAGATCGATGGGGTGATCGCCCAAGTCGAGACCGAAGTTTATGCGAATTTCGACACCGAGGTGGAAAGCGAGTACCTCGGCGGACTGGTAATTCGAAATCTCGGCGATCTCGACCAAGTTGCGTTTGTCCGCTTCGCCAGTGTCTATCGCGAGTTTAAAGACGTACGGGACTTCGTCGAAGAACTGCAACCGATGTTGATGTCGCAAAGGCCTAGCGAGAGTTAATTGGTACTATGGCGCTCTCCGCCTGGTCCGACCGGATATTTAACTCGATCCGCAAGCGGATCTTGTCGACCTGACACTCCCACCGAATCGCCTTGGAGGTCTTGAGACTTCCAGCTATCATGACGCGCGCATCATCCGAATACCTAGACTCACTGCTAGCAATCCCTAAACGGACGAACCATGAGCGAGCTACGAACTGAACGCGACTCGATGGGCGAAGTGCAAGTCCCAGCCAACGCCTACTACGGAGCCCAGACGCAACGAGCAGTCGAGAACTTCCCGATCTCTGGCTGGACTTTGCCGCCAGATTTGGTGCATGCCCTCGGACTGGTGAAGTATGCCTGCGGCGTCGCGAATCGCGACCTCGGCAAGTTGACCGGCACTGGCAAGAAACCGCTCGAAGATGCACAAGTTGATGCGATGCTTGCTGCTTGTCGCGAAGTTGCCGAAGGCAAGCTCGACGGAGAGTTCCCGATCGATGTGTTTCAGACGGGATCGGGGACGTCCAGCAATATGAACACTAACGAAGTGATCGCGAACCGCGCGATCGAGCTGGCCGAGGGTGACCGCTTCGAAGCCGATAAACCAATTCACCCCAACGATCACGTCAATATGGGGCAGAGTACAAACGATATTTTCCCAACGTCGATCCACGTCGCAACCGCCAGCAAAATCAGAAATGACTTGGTTCCGGCACTCCAACGTTTCGCGGACGTATTGACACAGAAGGCCAAGGAGTGGGACCAAATCATTAAGATCGGGCGAACTCACTTGGCCGATGCAACGCCTTTGCGGCTCGGGCAGGAGTTCGGAGGATTCGCCCGCCAGTTGCAGTTGTCCGTCGCACGAGCCGAGCGCGGACTCGAAGCCGTCTTGGAGTTGCCCGCCGGCGGAACGGCGGTTGGCTCTGGAATCAACACGCATCCCGAATTCGGCAAGCGCGTCGCCGAGTACCTCGCAACCGAAACCGGCCTTGCATTTGTTGAGGCGGAGAATCACTTCGAAGCCAACGCCCAGCGCGATGGTCTGGTGGAATGCCACGGTCAGCTCAAGACGATAGCATCGACCTTGTTCAACGTCGCGAATAACATTCGCTGGTTAAGCTCTGGACCTCGATGCGGATTCAACGAAGTCAAACTGCAAGATCTGCAACCGGGCAGTTCGATTATGCCGGGCAAGGTGAACCCAGTCATGTGCGAGAGCATGTTGCAAGTAGCAGCTCGAGTGATGGGGAACGATCAGGCGATTGCCGTTGCAGGCTCAGGCGGTGGTCAGTTTCAGTTGAATATCATGATGCCGATGATGGGACAAACCGTATTGGAGAGCGTTCACTTACTTGCTTCGTGTACGCGGGCATTCGTCGATTTCTGTGCCGAAGGGATGGAAGCCAACGAAGGGGCCTGCGAAGCCGCAGTCGAGCAGAGTTTGTCGATGGTCACCAGCTTAAATCCGCACATCGGTTACGAGAAAGCCTCCGCCATCGCCAAGCAGGCTTTCAAGGAAGGTAAGACGATTCGCGAACTGTGTCGCGAAGAAGGCGTACTGCCAGAGAATACGCTCAACGAAGCCTTGGATCCGATGAGTATGACCGAACCGCACGAATAGGACCGTTCAAGAAATAACTACAATTTCAGGACGGGCAGGAGTACCCATCCTACGTCGAAAACTCATGGATCAAGGAGGATAAGCCATGAAGCGTTTTGAGAGATCGCTGTGTATTGGTTTTGCGATTCTAGTCGCCTCGTCGGTTTCAAGTTTCGGACAAGAAAACTCGAAGAGCTTACTGTCCGCAGCTTATAAGCAAACGCAGTCTGCCAAGACCGTCACCGATTACACCGCGGTCATCGACCTTTGCCAGCAAGCCGAAGCAACCAACCTTACACCTGCGCAAAGCAAATACGTCCGACAACTCGCGTCCTGGGCGTACAATCGGCGCGGCGAAGCGTATGTCGATCACGCAGCAACAGCATTAGAGTCTGGTGACAAACCACGGGCAACCGAACTCGATACCAAAGCCTTAGCCAACTTCGAACAAGCTGTAGAAAATGACGCGACACGATGGAAGGCCGTTCATAACCGAGGTGTCAGCTATGCACTCGGGGGAAAGTACGACAAGGCGATCGTTGATTTCACTAGGGTCATTGAGCTGCGCCCCGACTATCCGAATGCATGGTTCAATCGAGCCGAAATCCGCTATGAACTTGGCCGTTTCGAGCAAGCGATCCCCGATTACACGAAGATGCTGGCGTTGAACCCCAACGACTTCGGAGGGTACACGAGTCGAGGACACACGTACTTCCGGCTTCAAAACTTTGCCAAGGCATTAGAGGATTACACCAGTGCCATCGAGTTGGACGGCGACAACGCGGCAGCCTTTGCCAATCGAGGTGATGCCAATCAGAAGCTCGAAAAGTGGAAGGAATCAGCTTCTGACTTCCGACGCGCGGTTGAGATCGACCCTCAACTGCCGCGAGCTTATGCTAGCGCAGCTTGGTTAATGGCGACTTGTCCCGACGAGCAATTCCGCAATGCAGAACTAGGTCTTCAGGCTGCTCGACGAGCGATTGAACTCGGCAGCGATGAAAACTTCGAACTACTGGATACGCTGGCCGCCGCGCAAGCGAACGCGAACCGATTCGAAGAGGCCGTCACGACAGTCTCGAAAGCGATCGGTCTAGCACCGGCGAACGCTTCTGGCCCGCTTGCCGAACGCTTAGCACTGTACAGCATCGACCGGCCCTATCGCCAGGCGCATGTTCAAACGGCACGCGCAGAATCGGCAACACGCCGCTAACCGAATGCCGCCCTACGACTTGAACGGCTTGGCTAATATTTAGCAAAAATTCGCTCTCGGTAGGCCAAACGGGTTAATTTAGCCTTTCCGGTTCGTCGATTACGTGTAAGATTAGCTTTTGGTGTTGGCAAAGTGTTGTCGTTTAGGCAAACGCTGAGGCCGATTGAAAGCCCCCCAAAGCGACGTGCTAAGTCGCTGATTTCCTGGCGATTTAAGCAGATTTTTGTCTCTTCACGGCAATAGAAACGAGACGACTGGCTAGTGAAGGAATGAGATCTGTGAACGGGTAGTCCAGCCGAAGCGGTCAACGCACGAGGCGGAACCGCGAATCGTGAGATTTACAATTTGAATCGCTGTGGGACTCGTATGTTCCATGGGCGGTCAATTAGAACCTGCAATTGTTAGTGGTGACCAGAAGATGAAACTCGAAAAACTACGCAACATTGGCATTTCCGCTCACATCGACTCGGGTAAAACAACCTTGAGTGAGCGAATCCTCTTCTACACGGGGCGCATCCACAAGATCGAAGAGGTTAAAGGTGGTGGTGCTGGCGCGACCATGGATCACATGGACCTGGAGAAGGAACGTGGAATTACGATTACCAGTGCCGCGACCTCTGTCGAGTGGAACGGTTACCCGATCAATCTGATTGATACGCCAGGGCACGTCGACTTTACCGTTGAGGTCGAACGCAGTCTCCGCGTTCTCGATGGTGCCGTATTAGTACTGTGTGCCGTTGGCGGTGTGCAGTCGCAATCGATGACCGTTGATCGACAAATGAAGCGATATCATGTGCCACGTCTCGCGTTCATCAACAAGATGGACCGAACTGGTGCCGATCCGCTTCGCGTTTGCGAGCAGATGCGTGAGAAGCTGGGATGTGACTGTCTTCTGATGCAGTTGCCGATGGGTGCCGGCGAGACTTTCGAGGGCGTGATCGACCTCATTAAAATGCAGACCATTCGTTTCAACGGGAACGAAGGTGAAGTCGTGACGTATGAAGAGATTCCGGTCGAGTACCAGGAAGAATCGGTGACGGCTCGCGGTACGATGCTTGAGCAACTGGCGATGTACAGCGACGACCTGATGGAATTACTGCTTTCGGAAGAAGCAGTTCCGGAACAGATGATTCACGACGTTCTTGAACACGCCGTACAAGAACAAGAAGCCACTCCTGTTTTTCTGGGGACGGCATTTCGCAATCAGGGCGTTCAGCCATTGCTCGATGCCGTCGTACGTTACTTGCCATCGCCATTGGATCGCGAGATCAAAGCAAGCAAGATCGACAACCCGGAAGAGAAAGTTGAACTGACTCCCGATCCATCTCAACCGTTCGTCGGTATGGCCTTCAAGATCGTCGAAGATCCCTACGGTCAGCTCACCTTCCTGCGGATCTACCAAGGTACGATCGAGAAGGGAAATTTGTACTACAACCAACGGACGGGGAGAAAAGACCGCTTCAGTCGCATCGTTCGCATGCACGCCGATAAGCGATCGGAAATCGATTCGGCTTCCGCCGGTGACATTGTCGCGATCATGGGCATCGACTGTGCCAGCGGTGATACCTACGCGGCCGAAAGAGGCTTCTGCTCGCTAGAAAGTATCTTTGTTCCCGAACCTGTTCTCAAAGTTTCCATTAATCCACTCAGTCGTGGCGATGGCGACAAACTCGCCAAAGCTCTTCAGCGATTCCGCAAAGAAGATCCCACGTTCCGAGTTACCAGCGACCCCGAAACCAACGAAGTTCTGATAGCGGGAATGGGCGAGTTGCATCTAGACATTTACACAGAGCGGATTCGTCGTGAGTACGGTGTTGCGTGCGAGGTCGGTGCTCCGAAGGTCAGCTACCGTGAAGCTCCGACGAAAATGGTCGAGTTCAATTATAAGCACAAGAAACAAACTGGCGGTTCGGGTCAATACGCGCACATGGTTGGCAGGCTTGAGCCGCTGCCCGAGGACGCCGAAGAGAACTTTGTGTTCGAAGAGAAAGTTGTCGGCGGTCGCATTCCCAAACAGTTCATCCCGTCGATTGAGAAGGGATTCCGCGAATCACTCCTGAAGGGACCTGTAGCTGAGTTCCCTGTCGTGTTGGTGAAGATGACGGTTGAAGACGGTTCCTATCACGACGTCGATAGCTCGGATCGAGCGTTTCAGATTGCTGCTCGCGGCTGCTTCCGGGAAACGTTCCAGAAATCGAAGCCAGCTCTGCTTGAGCCCATCATGAATTTCGAGATCGAATCCCCAGAATCCTACCAAGGCCCCATTGTCGGTGATCTCACTTCACGCCGTGGCATTGTGACCTCAACCGATATGCGAGACGGCGTCTCACGCATCACGGCAGAAGTTCCGCTTGCCGAAACGTTCGGCTATGCGACGGACCTGCGTAGCATGACGCAAGGGCAGGGCGTGTTCTCGATGGAACTGGCGTGTTATCGCCAAACTCCCAAGAGCATCCAGGAAGAGATCGTTGCCGAGCGCAGGCAGGCTCAATTGGTCGGTGCCAAGTAAGTCCGCCTCAACCGAGTTGGTTGAGCATCCAATCGAATGGCTCGCGGATTCCGCGTGGCTCAACTCGTAACGGCAGCGATACTGGCGCGCCGTCGATCTCCAAGTTGATTGAGGCGCCCGCAACAGACGAGGCGAAGAACTTGAATCGCTTCAGCGATGAAGTGGCTTGCCGGAACGCGCCTTGTGCATAGGTCTCTGCGTACTCTCGCGGCGATTCCATACAGACTTGTGATCGGTCCGCCTTCGTGAACAGAAACGCAATCGGTTTGTGACGCCACGATTCGCTTCGTTTCGTTCCGAACTCGCAAAGGTAGCTCAAGAGCTTCATGGCGAAGAAGTCGGGAGTTGGATCACCTCGATCGATTCGTTGCGTATCTAGTAGCACAATCGCCCCGGTGCATCGCTTCAGAAAGGCGCGGGTGATTGGCGATGCTCCGTCATCAAACTCTCTCTCCATGACTGCACCGGATATATCGGGAAAGATCAGCTCCCGCGTTCTCCTGCAATTCGATCCCACAACTTGCAGGTGATTCCAATTCCAGCTCTCTGCGTCCTCTGGCGTTGCCATCGGAAATTTCTGGCGAACCAATCGCGAGATGACTTGCTGTTGGAGAGAGACTGAGAACGCCCCGCGCGCCACCGTCTGCGACACATCTTGTTGCCGCAAGACGCTGTCGCACAGCATCCCCAGATACGAGGTCTTACCCGCGCCGCGAGGCCCAATCACAGCGAGCACTTGTGGCTTGGTCGATCGCTTGTCCGTAACTTGATACGTCAGAGCCATCGGCGCGTAACAGTGACGACATCGTTCGGCGTCATGTCGATTTCCACCCTCACAAACAAAGCATGGCACATCGACCGCATAATGCGCTAGTGTGTAAGACTCGAGCGGCGTTTGCGTCAGTCGGCTCAAAATATTCCTTCGTTCCCGAGTTCCAACGCCACTCCGTCGTCGATTTGACCAAGAACCTCGACGACGTCGCACGCACTGACGACGCACCGAAAGCCGATGTTGTGCCGGCGCGCAAGCGGAGTGTCCGCGCTTTGACACTGACAGGTTGCACGAACATCTAGAAAGCTGTCAAACGCCGACCCACGAAGGCTTTTCATCGGCTCAGCAAGTTCCAGCATGTGCTCGCCATTCCAAAGCCGCAGATTGCTGGCGGTCCACTCCCAAACGTTACCGATCATCTGCCCCGCACCGCCTAGACTGTCACCTTCGGCATACGCGCCAGTTGGCAGTGTGTGCCCCACGCCGCTACTCCGAAGATTGGCGCGATCGCTAGAGAACGATTCGCCCCAGGGATACTTCCGCTGGACGATCGCCCCGTCCACCTCGATCGGAGAACAGGCAGCCCGAACCCACTCGGCGTCCGTTGGTAATCGCATTCCAATCCAGCGAGAGTAGGCTTCCGCCTCAAACCAACTGACGCCGACGACCGGGTGGTCGGCGTTATTCAGGCAATGGTGGCCATCAGACCAGAAGCGAGGTCCCGACGACCCCGTTCGATCAACGAACTCTTTCACGCAGGGCCAAACCGATGCGTGCCACAAGGACTTATTTTCGTATCCACCTCGATCCAAGAACAATTGAAACTGCTCGTTGGTAATCGCATTTCGCTCCAAGAACAGTGAAGCGACGTCGATATCATCCGCCGAACTGAGTTCACCGCTGTTTGCTCCCGCTTCGACTTGCCATCGACTCAGCCGCACGGGACCAGCCTCAACAACACAGGTAGCCTTGCGAAATCGCTCTGCGGCGGCTTGTAACGCATCATCCTCTACGTCGCACGCGAGCTTAGCCCGCAGCAGGAGAGCGCTGCGGTGACTGCCGATCATGTCAGCAGCGATTTCCGCACGACCAGCCTGCAGCTCGTACGCGGTGCCCGGCAGCTCCGGCAGCATCGGCTGAGTGCCTGCTGGTAACAGTTGGCTCATCGAATCAGAAGCTCGTTGCCGACCTAGTCGCATCCCCGCTGCCCTCGCGATGATGATCGTTCGCTTAACTCGACTCCGAAGCCGCTGCGACTGCCTGCTGAAGCCGCTCGAATGGATCGACTTCTTCAGTTGCCGCGTTGCTCGTAGGTGCATCGCTCACATCGACAGAATCGGATGCAGGTGGCTGCACGGTCAGCGCATTGACCAGCGCCGTCAGCACCTCAGTCTGCTGCTCGACGAGCCCCTTTAATCCCGCAACGTCTTCCGCGACGTTCACGTTCGACACTTCGCCCACGGCGCGCCCCTCGTTCGACAAGAAGCCGTCGACATCATCGAACAGAGCCGACATTTCCGCTTCCCACTCGGAGGATTCCGAGCGAAAGTCGCGGACAGATTGTTGAATCGATACAGCAAGTGCGTGCAAGGGAACCTCGGCGAAAATTGCCAACAAGCAGAGAATCAGAAGTTGTTCGTCGAAGATGTGTCGTCTTTTCGTGACCATCTGAAATCTAGGTCACGAATCACGCGGAAGCAAATCAGAAGATTCCAGCGATCCCGCTTCGCGAAATCTGCTGATCTCCATCGAGTGTCTGTGCAAATTGGTGGCACTTTGGTTAACATAGGAGGATATTAACGGCATGTCAGATTATCTGGCTTCCGCAGTCCAGAAAAACAACCACGAACGAACAGGAGCTTCCCGATGATTCGCCGACTCATCCTGACTTCGACGGCACTGGCGATTCTCGCAACGGCGACGAATTGCGCCGAGGCACGCAACCTCTTCAATCGGCAAGCGGATCCCGCAGAAGGCCTCGAAGCGTTGCCGGTGCCGAGTACACCTGCCCAGCAGGGTCGGTATTCCCCTTCTCAGAAGGTACCGTACCAAGCCGTTCAAAAAATGCCCTACCAGCCTGTGCAAAAGGGCGTCTACCAAAAAGGCGCCGTCGCGACGTGTGTTCGCTATGTTCAACATCGACCGCACCGAAAGACCTGCTGTGACTGTGGCTCGTCCTACCGAACCGTGCTGACGGTAATCGATCCCGTAACCTGCTGTGCCGTTGACGTCCCGGTCTGTGTGCCTACATGCTGCGTCGAAAGCCCGTTATGCAGAGGGCGCAACGGCTTGTTGGGACGGGGCATTACAAAGTTCAGCTGGTGTTGCGGTTACAGCGTTCGTGTTGTCATTGGACATCACGGTGATGTCACCGTGCACTACTACGGCGTATAGAACGAGAACACGCCGTATCGCCCAATTCAATTCTGAGCATTATCATGGCTCAGCTAAGCAACTTTGCTTGGCTGAGTTTTTTTATCGACTCCCTTCTCTTCGTCAGCAAATCTCCCGGTGGCAAAGAAGCGAAGACAGAAACGTCAGCCAACTCGAAACTCAGCGCCGGTTGAAGACCGACGAGCTGAAGTCGTCACGGTCGCATGGATGCTGGCCACGATAACCACGCTGGGCGCGGAACTCGTCGGTGGAGTTCTGCGAATTCTGTTCGGCCTGACTGACGCGCTCCCCGTCTCCACCCTTGCATTCCCCAATTTGATGCTCTTCACGGCAGCCGTCACTGGCATCGTGTGTTTGCTGCTGACGCCACTTGTGTATCGATTTCGACGTAGCCCACCGCCGACCATAGTAACCGTCTTGGCGGTCACCGTTTCGTTACTCCCCTTGGCAATCGGAATCCTGCAAACGATTCGCTAACGAACCATCTAGATCAGTTCGTGAATCGGCGGTCGACGATCGACGAGATACTGTGGCCGACCGCTCGGATCCTGAAGGGTGACTCGGTCGACATCGATCCCAAGATTGTGATAAAGCGTCGCGAAGACTTCTTGCAGATGGACGGGACGATCCATCGCGTCTTCCGCGTTGCGCGTCGACTTTCCGATCGCCTGACCGGTTCGCATTCCACCGCCAGCCAGAAAACATGTCGCTAAACGTAGCCAGTGATCGCGGCCTGCGTTCGCATTAACGCGCGGTGTTCGACCAAACTCGCCCCACATGACAACGGAAACATCCTTGTCCATGCCTCGCTCGTGGAGATCACTCAACAACGCGCTCATCGCGACGTCTAACTTGGGCAATTGCCTTCGCAAGGTTACGAAGTTGTTGCTGTGCGTGTCCCAGCCTCCCCAGTTAAAGTTCACCGTTCGAACACCGGCTTCGACCAGCCGTCGCGCCGTCAAGAACATCTTGCCATCCTTGTCGCCATAGCGTTCTCGGATTTTCACGTCTTCTTTGTTCAGATCCAGCGCGTCTGCGACCGCTCCGGAAGTCACGACATCGACCGCGCGTTGCGTGTAGGAATCGAGTGCGTCCATCTGACCCGATCGATCGGCATCTCGCCGCGCGCGATCTAGATAGGAGAGCAACTCGGTGCGAGAATGCAGTCGCTCGGCCGTCATTGCGCCACTCAGCCGCAAATCACCGCCCTGAGGTTTATAAGGCTTGTAAACCGGTCCGAGAAACCCTGGATAACTGCCGTTATAACCAATGAAAGGCGGAGCACCGCTGCCAGACGGACCCAACAACTTCGCGGCGACGCTCCCGATCGACGGACGACCACCAACGTTCTGAAGTTCCCTTCGACCGTGACCAGTCTGTGTGTGGAAGTCAGAGTGATCGCTGATCATTCCAACGAGCGAACGGATAACTGCATACTTGTCCGTCATTTGAGCGAGCTGAGGGAAAAGTTCGCAAATGTCGAAGCCATCGACGTTCGTGTGGATCGGATTGAACTCGCCGCGAAACTCCTTGGGAGCATCCGGTTTCAAGTCGAACATGTCCTGGTGGGATGGGCCACCGGACAGGTGAATGTTGATGATCGCTTTATTGGACGAGCCAACACCTGCCGTCGCTTCGGCCCGTAAGAGGTCTGCGAAGGTCAAACTGCCAATGCCAAGAGCACCGACCTGGAGAAAGCTTCGCCTCGAAACACCGTCGCAGTAGGGCTTCGAGCTAGTTGACCAGATGGGAATCATCGCGTTCTCCAAGATTGTGCTAGATTCGGCTGAACATCCTTGACCTCAAGACTCTGTTTTACATCGAATCGGCTTTACGTATCAATGTTTCTTGATGCTTATTTTGGCATGTCACTCGTTTCACTCAACAAAACGCCTCTCCCAACGTCACACTTTGACCACTTTACCTCGTTTTACTGAGTCTGATTGCTTGTGACACAAGACAATCGCGTCGCGTGCCAGCTCTCCCGAGAGGATTTCAGACCGCTGGCCTGATCGGATCGAGCGGACCACTTCCTTGATTTCGCCCTCGAAGCCGCGAACCGGATCGCCGTCTCCCAAATTGGGGCGAATCACTTTGCCTGTGTCCGTAACGATCTTCAAAGGCATCAGCTCGGCCGCATCGCTGAATGCTGCGAAGTCAAAGTGCATCGTCGCCTTCTCAAGATGAATCTCGTAAGCATGCGTGAAGGGACGTCCCTGCTGATTGATCACGCCGCTGGTCGCATTCACGACGAGGCTTGGATCAGCGAACTGGAACAATGTGTTGCAATACTCAACGACTTCTCCACGCATACGGCCTTGGCTGAAGACTGCGGACGGCATCCCAAAGAGCAAGCGAATGAAATGAGCATCATGGACGTGCAAGTCGATCAACGGGCCGCCGACTTGCTGCGGGTCGTAAAAGTCTTTCAACCACAACGGGTCCGAAATCACACGCTTGAAGTTTCCACCAACGACCTTTCCGTACTTGCCACTATCGATCATCTTCCGAGCGTGCACATACTCTGGAAAGTACGGCAGTACATGTCCGACGAGGATTTGCCTACGAGCATTGCCGGCCGCCGCAACCATCCTGTTGCACTCCGCCGCAGTCAACGCCATCGGCTTCTCGACGAATACGTGTTTGCCTGCTTTGAGGGCACGAATCGACACTTCGGCATGCATATGCGGAGGCAAACAATTATCGATTAGGTCGATGTCGGGATCGTTGATCAACTCATCGATGGTGGCATAGGCGTGCATCTTGGAAGCATCGATCTGCTCGCCGGGTGGGCCGAAGTTTCCTTGAATGCCTCGCCAGTCGCCGGATCGCTTCTTCGCATCGCGCGAGCAGATCGCGGCCAGCTTCACACCTCGCACCTTTTGATACGCGAGATAATGAATCCAACTCATAAACCCAACACCCGCTACACCGACTTTGATCATTCTGTTACTCCGCTCAATACAATTCTGTGATCTCTAGGCGTCCAGTTTAACGGATTTTACCAACGTAGGTGTGCGTCTTCTTAGATCCTCGTAATTTCGCTCCAAGCGTGCAGCCTCGACACGCTCAGTCAGACGACTTCGTTTCTGCACTTACAGTTACCGCTTCGGTGACGATTTGTTCAATTCGATCGATGCAAAGTTGGGTGCCGTAGTCAGTGAGGTGATCATCATCCAGATACACGACGTTCTTACCATCCAGCACGAGAGCCTCAGAACCCTGGCTATACAGATCGAACGTCGGAAGAAAATCGCAATTTCGATACTTCTCGGAGAGCGTCCTCACAAGCGATCGGCCCTTTTGATACGCCTCGAGGTTGCCCTTCAGATAGTACTGCTGGTCCGCGAGTTCAGGTGTCACGCCCTTGAAACACAAGTCCTGCAATACATTGCGGTCGCCAATCGTAAGTTCCGGCGGCTGTTCCATGAGCACGACTCGCGAAGCGTGTTCTTCTAGAAACTCGAGCAAATCGCCAGTCGACGCTTCCGTCTGTTCCGACCAACGAGCACAAACGATCACGATCGATGGCTGCCAATCTCGAAGGAAGTCCAGTCGCTTTTTGTCGTACAGATACTTTTCCTCGGCCGAGAGGAATCGCACTCGCTGTTGTTTGCTCAGCGGGAGGTCAATAAAAGGCGACACTCCATTGATTGAATAGAACGAAGCCTTGATCGCAAGTTTCTCCGCAACGGATCGAATCGCTTCCGACCACATGACACCATGCGAGTCTCCCAAAACAACAAGCTTCGGAACGTCCTCGCCGCTCCCCACGATGATCCCGCCGGTTAGAAACGCGTTTGGCGACGCCTCTCGCTGGGGAAGCGTGACGCCAGCTGCGATCCGTGTGAACTCACCTTCCACCGCACGGGGCTTCAAATCGTAGTAAGCGCCGTACCACGTGGGCTGTGCAAAACTTGTCGTGTCATACTCCGATGGCGACAACATCAAGGCGGCGGCACCGCCTAGCGTCACCACGTAGCACACGCCGATGACTGGCACGATGCCAGCCGCGCGACGGGTTGGCCTTTCGACAAGGTAATACGATGCAAGCGAGAAGACGATAATCGGACCCAACAAGACCCACCTGTATGCTTCAATTTCGAAGTAGCCCGCGAAGACGATGACAGGCCAATGCCACAGGTAAAGCGAGTACGACATCTTCCCAACCTGTACGACATGGCGTTGGGCAAGGATGGATTTACATAGCCCAGTTCCACCGAACGCGATGACGAGCGCCGTGCCGAGCACTGCAATCACTAGCCCGCCATTTAGACGTGGTATGAAAAAATACGACGCGACCACCATACCTAGTCCCGCGAGGGCGAGCAGTGCGAGCGACTTGGACTTCTCGTCCTCGACCGTTCGACCACAAAGGACGATCGCCAGGTAGCATCCTGTCCCGAGCTCCCATGCCCGTGTCGGCAGTAGGTAAAACGTGGCGTCTGGATAATATGACGCCCCGTACAGAAACATTCCCAGACTCGAAAGAATCACAACCAGCATCAGACTGCGGAGCCACTGCGGTCGATATCTGAAGACGAGCCAGACGACAATCGGAAAGAAGAGATAGAACTGCTCCTCAACTGACAGAGACCAAGTGTGAAGAAACGGCGAGTTCTCCGCCTCCGCGCCCCAATAGTCTCCGGTGTTTCTCCAGAAATAGACGTTGGCGACGGAGACCATCGCGGACACGGCCTGTCGGCCAATGGGACGATGATCGCCCTTAAACACGAACAGATAAGTCACTGCCAGCGTCACCGCCGTTACAAAGAGCATCGCGGGCAGAATTCGCCGTACGCGCCGAGCCCAGAATTCCCGAAACGAAAAATCGTCTTCCTCCATGTCCCTGATCAATATCGAGGAGATGAGAAACCCGGAAATGACAAAGAAGACATCCACGCCGATATAGCCGCCAGCGAGCCAGTCCAGTTCCATGTGAAACAAGATGACTGGAACGACGGCGAACGCTCGGAGTCCATCGATTTCGGGTCGGTACTGCATACGAGCGCGTTTATACCAACTTCTCGAAACGAGCGAATGCATCGTCCCAAGGTTGCGTGTGTTCAGGAAGGTATTCTTCGACGGAGAAACTGTTTCGAATGACTTCCCGAGCCTGCTCGATCGAACTCACTTCACCTGACGCGACGACCTGCATCATCACGTTTCCGATGGCGGTTGCTTCGATTGGCCCCGCGATCACTCGGCAATCACACGCATCCGCGGCCATTTGGCACAACAAACGATTCTGCGTTCCGCCTCCAACGATGTGGATCGTGTCAATGCTTGAACCCGTCACTTCTTGCATCCAGTTGAGTACCATGCGGTAACGCAGCGCCAGACTTTCCAGCGCACAGCGGATCACCGCTCCGACACTCTCCGGCGTTTCTTGGCCCGATGCACCGCAATAGTCCCGAATCGCTTGCGGCATATTGCCTGGTGCAACAAACTCGGAAGCGTCGGGATTGATCAAGCTAATCAGAGCAGGTGACGCCGACGCCCGATCGACCAACTCGCTCCAGCCGAGTTCATGACCTTCCTGCTTCCAGATCCGTCGACACTCTTGCACCAGCCACAAACCGCCGATGTTCTTCAACAACCGTGTCGTTCCGCCGACACCACCTTCGTTCGTGAAATTGAACTCGCGACACTTGTCCGAGATCACTGGAGATGGAATCTCAGCTCCCATCAAAGACCAAGTCCCGCTGCTGATGTAGCACCAGTTTGGATGCTCGTCGGGAGAACTCACTGCCGGAACTGCCATCACAGCGCTGGCCGTATCGTGCGTTCCCGGCAAGACGACATCTACGTCACGCAATCCGGTTGCTTCCGCGACGGATTGACGAATTGCACCAAGTCGCGTTCCAGGTGTGAGTACGTTGCCAAGCATCTTCTTCGGCAACCCAAACCGATCAAACAGCACATCGGACCAACGATTCGTCGAGGGATTGTGGAACTGGGTCGTGGAAGCGTTCGTGAACTCGTTCGCCTTCTCGCCGGTCAGCAGCCAGTGGAACAGATCGGGCATCATCAAAAATGACTCTGCCGCGTCGAGCAGCCTCGGGTTTTGCCGCTTCATCGCATAAAGCTGAAAGAGCGTGTTGAACTGCATGAACTGAAGGCCTGTCTCCGCAAAGATCTCTTCGCGACTGACAACTTCCAGCGCTTGCTCCATCACGCCATTCGTTCGGCGGTCTCGATAGTGGTACGGATTCCCAAGCAGCTCGTCGCCCGCACCTAGCAGCCCGTAATCCACTCCCCAGGTATCGACCCCGACGCTTGTAACGCAATCGCCATACTTGTCACTCGCGACCCGCAAGCCATCGCTGATGTCTTGCCACTGCTCAAGCAAGTTCCAATACATTCGGTCGTTAGCCGTAGTTCCACCATTCTCAAAGCGGTGAACCTCCTCGAGCTTCAACCGACTGCCGTCGAAAACGCCCGCGACAATTCGACCGCTCGACGCCCCTAAATCGACTGCCAAGTAGACGTTAGAACTATCTGTCATATCTCTCTTCTCACCCGAAACGCAGTTCCATTGCTTGCCAACTAGAGCGCATGTTACGGGCCAAACGGCAACCGTCAAGAGTCCGTCACCAGGACGAAATATCCGGAAGAACTTTCAGAGCTAGCCCAATCTGCACCGATGAAGACTAGAGAGAAGTCACATAGTTGACTTTGTTAGTCAACATAAGTAACATTCAACGCAGCGCGAGTAACAATCGCGCCTCTCTCAAACGTATACAGCAGCGGCACAATGAATCTCACCTTAATCATGAGCGAACAACCAGAAGAGTCTGCTGACGCCGAATCTCCGAGTTCGCTCGAAGCGACTGAGGAACTCCTGAGCGAACTCGCCACGAAGAGCCTGGAACTAGAATCTGCCTCGCCGCAGGAAATTCTTCAGTGGACGGTCGCACGCTTTGCCCCCAACTTCACGATGGCTACGGCCTTTGGACCGGAGGGCATGACGATCATTCATATGCTCGCGGAGATCGCTCCAGACACGCCGATCTTCAATCTGGAAACCGGCTATCAATTCAAAGAGACGATGGAGTTGCGCGAGCGGGTAAAAGATCGTTACGGAATCGAAGTCGAGTACAAACGACCTGAGTTAACCGTCGAACAATACGAAACGCTTCACGGCGGACCGCTATACAAGACAAAGCCAGATCAGTGCTGTGGAGATCGGAAGATTAAGCTACTTCACGACGCGGTCGTCGGCAAACATGCGTGGGCGAGTGCAATTCGGCGCGACCAAAGTCCTGATCGCGCGAAGGCACCCATCGTTGGCTGGGACAAGAAGTTCGGTTTGGCGAAGATCAGCCCCCTCGCGAACTGGACAAAGAAGGAAGTCTGGAAATTAATCGCCGACCACGATATCCCGTATAATCCGCTGCACGATCAAGGCTACACCAGCGTCGGCTGTTTTCCATGCACACGAGCCTTGCTATTCGGTGAAGACGAGAGGGCAGGGCGTTGGAGCGGCTTTCAAAAAACGGAGTGCGGCTTGCACTCGCTTGATGATTGAGAGCGACGTCTCGTGAATATCTCTGCAAAGATCGAGTACGCCTGCATCGCGGTGCTAGAACTCGCGGCACGTTACGACCGAGGCAAGCCGGTTCGGATTCGTGACATCGCCGAAACGAATGGCATTCCCTCCCGCTTCCTCGTTCAGATCTTGCTGCAGCTGAAGTCAGCGGGAATCGTCGGCAGTACGCGTGGAGCCTCTGGTGGGTATCAACTGGTGAAGCCACCTGGAGAGATCACCCTGGCGGAAGTCATGTCTGTCAGTGACGGCCAGTCCTCGAAGCCCGTAACGAGTGTCGAACGCGAGTCCGGTGCCTCACGAACACTAATGGCTTCGTGGCAGAACGTTGCCGAGGTTCAACGCGAGATGCTCGAAGCGGTCACGTTCGCTGATCTCGTGGAACGCGCCGCAGAGCAGTCCGACAACATGTATTACATCTAGTTGCCGGCACAAGACAGACTTAGAACCATTTGGGATTCACGGTTTTGAGCCAATTGCGAGAAAAGTGCATGACATGACTTCATGCTTTCGGCCATCATCGGTGTTCGTCCCAAACAAGCATCGGAAAACGAATCGTGAGTCCTCTTCTGACGTACATTCTACATCCGTTTAAGCTAGCCGCTCTGACTTGATTGACGAGCTTTCTTCGGCGTGTTATACAACGATCAGTAGGCAGCTTTTCTTTTTCGTCTTGGCAAGTGGGGAGATTCACGATGATTTGGCGCATTTCAATGTATATTTGGCTTGTTACAAGTATCTGCACCTCAGTACATGTGAACGCGATGGAGGTAGAAGTTCCCCCTGACCCGGAAGAGGAATTTCCAATCGATGGTCTAGGTGGTGGAGAAGTTGGTATTGCCTACCCGGTGACGACGATTGCTGGTAGCGGAACGGAGAACGATCCTCGAACTACGACTGTACTCGAAAGCGCGACACGTCGAACAATCACAACATATTTCACATACGAAGATGATGATGACGTGCGAGACAATAATGGGATTGGAGAAGTCTGGTCAGAATCGGAAATGGATTGAGCAACCGTTGTTCTGTAAATAGTTTTTGATTTGAGAGTGTTTCTTGTTG